>WNFD01008338.1_pt1 | contig 10184 bp, 9 predicted proteins | sample 5400491 | NCBI WGS metagenome assembly WNFD01 (sample SAMN13153343, study PRJNA577476) | soil metagenome | isolation source: 120 cm saprolite under Douglas fir tree site 2 hole 2 replicate 2 | place: USA:California | collected 2015-04-18
AGCTTGTTGGTCGTCATCTTGCTCTTCGTCATTTTTGCTTCGGCTCCGAGGTTTTCTGAAGTCGCGATCAAATAAACGTCGTCGCGATAGCGGCGTTCACAATAGAGGGAGGATTGATATGCGCCAGAGCTTCGTGCGGCACGCCGCCGCTTGTTTCTTTACGCTTGCGGCGATGACGGCGTCGGAGGCAAGCGATGGCGTCGTGCGCATCGGCGTGCTCAACGACCAGTCGGGGGTCTTTGCCGACAGCACCGGCGCCGGCTCGACGCTGTCGGCCCGCATGGCGGCGGAGGATTTCGGCGGCAAGGTCGCCGGCATGCCGATCGAAGTCGTTGCGGCGGATCACCAGAACAAGCCGGATGTCGGGGCAACGATCGCGCGCCGTTGGTTCGATCTGGAAAAGGTCGACGTCATTGTCGATCTCGGCAACTCCGCGGTCGCGCTCGCGGTCAATGAGATCGCACGTGACAAAAACAAGGCGATCCTGGTATCCGCGGGCGGCACCACGGCGCTGACGGGCAAAAGCTGCTCGCCGAATACGGTGCAGTGGACCTATGATACGTGGTCGCAGTCCAATGCGATCGGCACGGCGCTGGTGAAATCGGGCCACCGCACCTGGTTCTTTCTGACCGCGGACTACACTTTCGGCTACAATCTCCGCGATGAGACCAGCAAGGTCGTTCTCGCCAACGGCGGCGAGGTCGTGGGCTCGGTGCGCCATCCCATCAACACTTCCGATTTTTCGTCATTTCTCCTGCAGGCGCAGGCCTCGCGTGCGAACGTGATCGCGCTCGCCAACGGCGGCAGCGACACCGCCAACGCGATCAAGCAGGCGAGCGAATTCCAGTTGCCGAAGGGTGGGCAAGTCATCGTCGGTCTGTCGACGATGATCACCGACATTCAGGCGCTCGGTCTTGCGGCGACACAAGGCCTGTTCGTCACCGAGACGTTCTACTGGGATCTCACACCGGGAACGCGGGACTGGAGCAAGCGGTGGGCTGCGCGCAATGGCGGGCGCTATCCGACGATGATGCAGGCGGGCGTCTACGCGGCGGTGCTGCATTATCTCAAAGCGGCAGAGGCCGTCGGCAGCGTGACCGATGGGGGCAAGGTCGTTGCAAAGATGAAGGCGATGCCGACCGATGATCCGCTGTTTGGCAAGGGACACATTTTGCCGAACGGCCGGAAGATCCACGACGTCCACGTTTTCCAGGTCAAAGCGCCGGAGGAATCGAAATATCCATGGGACTTCTACAAGCTGGTGTCGACGGTGCCGGGTGAGCAGGCCTTTCTGTCGCTCGCGGACAGCGGGTGCATGCTGAAATGAGGACCGTGACCTATCGGGGATCGATCCCGTGAACCTTCGGGACATTATCGTGCGGAATGCTGGTCTTTATCCAGGCCGCGACGCCGTGGTCTTCGAGGGCCGCCGCGTCACCCACGCGCAATTCGCCGCACGCGCGTTCCGTTTGGCCAACGCCCTGGTGGCGCGTGGGTTTCGGCGCCAAGAGCGGATCGCAGTTCTCGCCCCGAATTGCTTCGAGTATCTCGAGATCTTCGGCGCGTGCGAGAGCGCCAATCTTGTCATCGTGAACATGAACTGGCGGCTGTCGGCAACCGAACTGATCGACATCTGCCGTGACTGCGAACCGTCAGCCTTGATTTTCGAAGAGCAATTTAGGGACCTCGCAAAGGAGATCCTGCAGGCCGTCGCGACCCTTCGCCTATCGTTCTGTATCGGCGGCGCGCACCATGGCGCCGAGGTCTACGAGGCGGTCTTGTCCGCCTCTCCCGACACTCCGCCCGATGGTCCGATCGCCGCTACCGACACCGCCTACCTGATCTATACCAGCGGGACCACCGGCCGCCCCAAGGGCGTGATGTTGAGCCACACAGCCATCGTTGAGTCAGCGCGCTGCATTTCGCACGAGGGCGGCGCGCGTAGCGCCGATGTCATGCTCATTGTGATGCCGCTATTCCACATCGGCGGCCGCATCGAGCAATTGGCCTTCGCGATCCTTGGCGCGACCGTCGTTCTGCACGCGAGCTTCGATGCGCCGGCTATCCTGGAGTCGATCGCGGTCGAGCAGGTGACCAGCGCGCATCTGGCGCCGATCATGGTCCAGCGTCTGCTCGATAGTCCGACGTTTGCGGCAACCGATAAGTCGCGGATGCGCTGTATCCACTACGCGTCGGCGCCGATGCCCGTGCCGACCTTGCGCCGGGCAGTCGCCGCATTCGGGCCAATCCTGACGCAAATCTACGGGATGACGGAATGCATCGTCGCGTCGCTGCTGACGCCGGCGCAGCATATTCTAGAGGGGTCCGAGGCGGAAACGAAACGTCTCGCCTCCGCCGGGCAGGCGTTTCTTGGCTGTCGCATTCGCGTCGTTCGCCCAGATGGGACAGATGCCGAAACCGGCGAAATCGGGGAGATCCTCGTCCGCGGTCCAGGAATGATGAGTGGCTATTGGAACAACAGCACGGCGACGGTGTCGACGTTGCGCGAGGGGTGGATGCACACCGGCGATCTCGGCTACCTCGACGCCGACAATTTCATCTTCGTCGTCGACCGCAAGAAGGACATGATCATCTCCGGCGGCGAGAACATCTATTCATGGGAAGTCGAGGAAGCGCTGCGTTCGCACCCCTCCGTCGCCGAAGCCGCGGTCATCGGCGTGCCGGATGCGGAATGGGGTGAATCGGTCAAGGCTTTCGTGGTCACGCGCGCCGGCGTACGCGGATCGAGCGAAGATCTGATCGGCCACTGCCGATCGGTGATCGCAAGCTACAAGAAACCGCGAACCATTGAGTTTGTCGAGGCGCTGCCGCGGTTGTTCAACGGCAAGATCGACAAGAAGGCCTTGCGCGCGCCGTTCTGGGCGCGCGACGGACGAAACGTCAGCTGAATAGGGGCGATCATGCGATTTCGATGCATTCTGCTCGCGTGTCTGCTGGTGTTCGTGTCGAGCTTGGCGCGGGCGCAGAGCTGGCCGACAAGACCGATCCATATCATCGTGTCGTCAGGCGCAGGAGGCACGGCGGATATTCTTGCTCGCGTGATTGGCGAGCGGTTGGCGGCGGTGCTCGGAGTGCCGGTTATCATTGAGGATCGGCCGGGCGCGGCGGGACATTTGGGGGCGGGATCCGTCGCGCGCGCGGAGGCGGATGGCTATACGCTGTTGATGAGCGGCAGTCCGACCCATTCGGTCGGGCCGCACCTGTTCAAGAACCTCACCTATGATCCGATGCGCGATGTGCCGCCCGTCGCCATGATCGCGGTCGCGCCAAATCTTCTGGTGGTGAACGCGTCGCTGCCGGTGACGTCGCTTCAAGATCTCATTGCGCTCGCGCGCGAGAAACCGGGTCAATTGACCTATTCATCGGCGGGCACCGGAACGTCCGGACATCTCGCGGCCGAACTTCTGAAAAGCATGGCGCGGATCGATGCCTCGCACGTGCCCTACAAGAGCGGGCCCGAAGCAGTCTCCGCCGTGCTCTCCGGCAACGTCACGTTCGTGTTCTTCACGGTGCCCTCTGTGCTGCCGCAGGTCGAGGCCGGCAAGCTGCGCGCACTCGCCATCACCAGTGGCGCGCGGAGCCAATTGGTACCTAACGTTCCGACCGTCGCCGAGGTGGGTTTCCCGGATTTCGAGGTGCTGGCCTGGTACGCGCTGTTTGCGCCGCGGGAAACGCCCAAGCCGATTGTCGAGCGGCTGAGCGCGGAAATCGAAAAAATCGTCCGGCTACCTGAAATCCAGACCAAGATGATCCAGCTTGGAATGGAACCACGCTACATGAACCCAGAGCAACTCACGAGCTTCGTCGCCGTGGAATCCCCCAAATGGGGCGCGTTGCTGCGCGCCTCGGGCGCGACGCCGGAATGACACGGAGCAACGCGCACAATGCGCCTCGCCGAATATTCACTGCACGCCTATCGACTGCGCTACGCGCGGCCAGTGCGATGGAGCGACATCGTCGAAGAGGCTGCGCCGTTCGTATTGCTGCGTTTGCAGAGCGATACGGGGGCGGTTGGTGTTGCCGAGATCACGGTGAAGCCGACATGGTGCGGCGTCACCGCCCGCAGTCTGATCGCGAGCATCGAAGAGATATTCCTGCCGCTGATCGCGGGCCAGGATTTGGACGATCCGATTGCGGTGCGGACCGTACTCGACCGGATTCCGGACAATCAAGCGGCGAAGTGCTTGGTCGACAACGCGTGCTGGGATCTGCATGCCGCACACTTGGATCGCGCCCTGTGGCGTCTGTGGGGCGGGACAGGACGCGTCGACGTCTCTTGGGCGCTCACACGGCAGGTGCCGCAGGCCATGGCGGCAGAAGCGGCGAGGATGGTGGCGCGGCACGGCTTTCGGACCCTCAAGGTCAAAGGCGGGCAGGGCGTCGACGTCGATCTGGCTGGCCTGCGCGAAATCCGCTCGGCGGTAGGCGATGCGGTTCGCCTCTACGTCGATGCGAATGGCGCCTATGTCGCCGACGAGACGCGCGACTACGTCAACGCCATGGCGGATGCCGGTGCGATCATGGTTGAGGATCCCTGCGCGCTCGCGCCCGACAGCAATTTTCGAAAGCTGCAGCAGGGATGCCCGGTGCCGATCCTCGTTGACTTCGGTTGCACCTCGCTGCGCGATGCCGCGTTGTTCATAGAGCAGGGGGCAAAGGCGCTGAGTGTCAAGCCGGGACGGTTCGGGCTTTCGAACGCTCGCGCGATGCAGACGCTGGCGCTCGATGCGGACTGCGCACTGGTCGTCGGTCTGATGGGTGAAAGCGCGCTCGGGACGCTGGCGGGTCTGCAATTCGCGGCCGCGTTGCCGCATCCGTTGCTGCCCGCCGAACTCACATGGTTTCTCGCCATGATCGAGCAGATCACCACGATCACGCCGACGATTGTCGACGGCGTCGTCGAGGTGTCACCATGTGCCTCGCTCGGCGAGCTGATTGATTGGCGCGCGGTGCAGCAATTTTCGTTTGAAGAGAAACGCGGATGAGGCGACCGAGGGTCGTCACATCCGGACTGGTATGATCAAGCAACGAGGACGAAGCCCATGACCTATGAGACGCTGCTGGTGGAAAAGGCCGACAAGGTGGCCGTTATCACCCTCAATCGGCCGAAAAAGCGCAATGCGATGAGTCCGCGGTTGCACGAGGATATGACCAAGGCGCTCGAGGACCTGCGCTACGACGACGAGGCGCTGGTCGTCGTCATCACCGGCGCGGGCGATTCCTTCTGCGCCGGCATGGACCTGAAGGAATTCTTCGCCGATCTCAAGAACGAGCCGGCCGAATACGATCGGATCTATCGCCTTGCCGTCGAATGGCGCGGGCGCACGCTGCGCTATTATCCCAAGCCGACCATCGCCATGGTCAATGGATTTTGTTTCGGCGGTGCATTCTCGATCGTGGAGGGGTGTGATCTCGCCATCGCCGCCGAAGAGGCGACGTTCGGGTTGTCGGAAATCAACTTCAAGCTGTTTCCCGGCGGCAGCGTCAGCAAATCGCTCGCCAACCTTCTGCGGCCGCGCGACGCGCTTTGGTATGGTTTGCTGGGAAGACCATTTGATGGTCGCGTGGCAGCGCAGATCGGTTTCGTGAATATGGCGGTGCCGTTGGCCAAGCTGCGCGATGAGACGATGCAGGTCGCAAGAGAAATAGCGTCCAAGGATCCGCACGCGGTGCGGGCGACGAAAGACGGTTATCGGTTCGCGCTGGAAATGTCGTGGGAGGCCTCCATGAGCTACACCTCCGCCAAGGAACACGATTTGGTCATGCGCCAGAACGATGCATTTCGGACCGAGGGGATCAGCGACTTCCTCAAAGGTGACTATAAGCCGGGGCTGGAGTCGCATGACCGCAAGAAGGCGTAGCAGGTGGACGCAAGCTCTTTGTGCTCCCTCCCCCTGAAAGGGGGAGGGTCGGGGTGGGGGTCTGTTGGACTGCGATCAGGTCAGGGCCAATCTCGTCGGCGCGACACTGACCCCCACCCGTCGCGCACCCGAAATCGGGTGCGCGCCGACCTCCCCCTTTCAGGGGGAGGTTAAGATGAGTGCTCCCTCCACCTCCGAACTCGACGAATTCCGCCGCAGCTTGCGGCGCTTCGTCGAACGCGAACTGATGCCGTTCGAACGGCGGGCGATGAGTGATGCGGAGCGCGACGATATACAGCGCAAGGCACGCGAGGCCGGCTTCTGGCTGATGGACGTGCCCGAAAGTCTCGGTGGTCAGGGGCTGGGGCTGCAAGGCATGGCCGTGTTCTGGCATGAAATCTCGCGCACGATTGCGGTTCCCGCGCGCGATCATTCGTTGTTTGGCCCGAGCGTCGGTCCCATTCTCCTGTCGCTGACGGGCGAGCAGAAGCGACGCTATCTCGATCCGGTTCTCGCCGGGCTCAAGACCACATGCTTTGCACAGACGGAGCCGGATGCTGGATCCGATCCGGCTTCGATGCGCACGCGTGCTGTTCGCACAGTCGGCGGCTATGTCATCAATGGGGTCAAGCGCTTCATTACCCGTGCGGACAAGGCCGATTTCGCGCAGGTCATCGCCGTGACCGACCCGGACAAAGGCGCGCGCGGAATCTCCTGCTTCCTCGTCGACATGAACACCCGGGCGTGCGCATCTCCGCCAAGCATCAGACCATGATGGGCGAGGCCCCCTGCGAGATTGTCTTCGTCGATGTCACGGTTGCGGAAGACAACCGGGTCGGCGCGGAGGGACAGGGGTTCGCCTTTGCGCAACGTTGGCTTACCGAGGGCCGCATCCGGCACGGCGCGAGAGCCTGCGGCGTGGCCGAACGCTGCCTCGCGTTGACCATCGATTATGCCAAGCAGCGCAAGACCTTCGGCGATGTTCTGGCGGAGCGTCAGGGCGTACAGTGGATCCTGGCCGATTGTTTCACCGAGCTGCACGCCGCCAAGTTGATGGTCGCGGATGCGGCTGCCAAACTCGACGCCGGCGAAGAGGCCCGTGCCGAGACCTACATGGTCAAGATCTATGGAGACGAAATGGGATTTCGCGTCGCCGACCGCTGTCTTCAACTCCATGGGGGCATAGGTTTGACCACGGAGCTGCCGATCGAGAAGTTCTGGCGCGATCAACGCAGCTTCATGATCACCGAGGGGCCCACCGAAGTATTGCGAACGGCACTCGCTAAACTCATTCTGCGCGGAGCAAAACTATGAAACCACGAAAAAAGCTAAGCTCGCAGATGGGATGGAGCAGCCCCGATCGCATCGTCGTGCGCGGGCACGATCTGCCGAATGACCTGCTGGGCAAGATCGATCTTGGCGGCATGGCGTTTCTTGAAATCATCGGCCGCCGCCCGACGCCTCAAGAGGCCGAGGTTTTCAACGCCTTGCTGGTGACCCTGGTCGAGCACGGCATGACGCCGCAAGCGATCGCCACGCGGATGGTCAGCCTCGCCGCCCCGGAAGCGCTGCAAGCCGCGGTCGCTGCCGGACTGTGCGGGGTCGGGAGTGTGTTCGCGGGCGGTTCGGAACAAGTCGCCAAAATTCTGCAAGAGGCGCTGAAGGACAAGCCGCCGGCTACGGATCTGAACGCCATCGCTGTCGCGATCGTTAGCGATTTCGCGGCGCGCAAAGCTCCGATTCCCGGTCTCGGACATCCCGTGCACAAGCCGATCGATCCGCGCACGCCGGTCTTGTTCGCTATTGCCGAACGCAACGGCTTTCGTGGCCGCTATGTTGCGCTGTTCGAGGCCATCCAAGTAGAGGCTGCACGAAAGCTCAATCGTTCGCTTCCGATCAATGCGACCGGCGCCATTGGCGCTGTGCTGTGCGAACTCGGTTTTCCCTGGCAGATTTGCCGTGGCATTGCGGTCATCTCGCGCGCGGTGGGCTTGGTCGGACATATCGCCGAGGAAATGCGCAATCCGATTGCACGCGAAATCTACGAGCGCGCTGAAATAGAAGTGTTTGAAAACAAGGACTGAGCCGTTTCATGTTCAGCCGATTGGGAGGATGGGTTGATGCGCTTTCGAGTTCTGCTCGGGATTTGTCTGGCATTGCTTGCAACGATGGCGGACACGGCGAGCGCGGAATCTTGGCCTAACAAGTCGATCCGCTGGATCGTGCCTTATCCGGCCGGCGGCGGGACCGATCTGATGGCGCGGGTACTGGCCGCGCAGCTGACCAAATCGCTCGGCCAGTCCGTCATTGTCGAGAACAAGCCGGGCGGTTCGACGGTGACCGGCACCGCCGCGCTCGCGCAGGCGGAACCCGACGGCTACACCGTCGGCATGGTATTCGACTCGCTCGCGATCAACGCGGTGCTCGGAACGCAGGTGACCTACGATCCGGAAAAGGACTTCGTGCCGATCATCAATCTCGCCTATGTGCCGCTCGTTTTTATCGTCAACACCGAGCGCGTTCCGATGAAGACGCTTTCGGAGGTGGTCGCGTATTCCAAGAGCAGTCCCAACTGGTTCAGCTTCGGTTCGCTCGGGCCTGGAAGCCCGCACGAAATCGGTTTCCTCTGGTTCAAGGCGATGTCGAAGATGGACGCGCTGGTGGTGCCGTACCGGGGCGTCGCACCGGCGCTCCAGGACGTGATCGCCGGACAGGTGTCGGGCATGTATCTCGGCGTATCGGTGGCGGACGACTACATTCGGCAGGGAAAGTTACGCGCGCTCGGCGTCACCAGCGCGAAACGGCTCACGAGCGCGCCTGACATGCCGACGATCGCGGAACAGGGCTATCCCGATTATGACTACGTGACCTTCTACGGGCTTTCGGCGCCCAAGGGGACGCCGCCTGGCATCGTCAGTCGGCTGAACGAGGAGATCAATCGCGCGCTGCAATTGCCGGAGGTGCGTTCAAGGCTCGAGCCAACCGGAGCGATCCTCGCCGGTGGCACGACGGCGGAGTTCGCAACGTTTCTCGCCGCGAACTTCGCCAAATACCGAAAAATCATGGCCGCGACCGGCGCGACATCGCAATAGGATGATAAATGGCGAGGGCAGGCTGTGACTGAAGTTCTCAAGGGTGTGCGTGTCATCGAGCTCGGCACCATGATCACGGCGCCGCTTGCCGGCATGATGCTGGCGGATTTGGGCGCCGATGTCATTAAAGTGGAGCGGCCTGACGGCGGCGATCCGTTCCGAAGCTTTCGCGGCGGTCTCTACAGCCCGCAATTCATCGCCTTCAATCGCAACAAACGCAGTGTGGTTCTTGATCTGCAGACCGATGCGGGCAGGGCCTCGCTGCGCACGCTGTTGTCGGAGGCCGACGTTCTGATCGAAAACTATCGGCCGGCCGTGATGGATCGGCTCGGTCTGCGCGCCGACGACATTCAGGCCGAATTTCCGCGGTTGATCTGGTGTTCGATCACGGGATTTGGCCCCGGCGGCCCTTACGCCGATCGACCGGCCTATGATGCGGTCGCCGGCGCGCTCTCGGGCGTCGCCAGCATTACGCTTGATCGGGAGAAACCGGCGGCGAGCGGGCCGACCATCTCCGACAACGTCACCGGCATGTACGCAGCCTACGGCATTCTTGCCGCGCTGTTCGAGCGCGAAAAGGCCGGTCGCGGACGCCGGGTCGAGGTCAATATGTTGGAGGCCGCGGTGGCCTTCATTCCGGATTCCTTCGTCAACTACACGCGTCTGCAGATCGACAATCATCCGCGAACGCGGGTTGCCACCTCGCAATCCTATGCGTTCCGCTGCGCCGACGATAAGTTGCTCGCCCTGCATCTCTCCTCGTCGCAGAAATTCTGGGAGAATTTATTGCAGGCGATCGAGCGCCCCGATCTTATAGACGACCCGCGTTTTGGCGCGCGCGATGCCCGCGTTCAAAACTATGTCGCCCTTGAAGCGGAGTTGGCCGCCGTCTTTGCGCGCAAGGACCGGCTTTATTGGATCACGCGGCTGGAACGCGCTGATGTTCCGTTTGCGCCGGTCCAAACGGTTCCTGATGTGTTGAGCGATCCGCAGATCCGACATTTGAAGACGTTCTATGAGCAAACGCACGCCAGCGAAGGGCCGCTCACGCTCGTCAATCGGCCGGTTTGGATCGACGGAAGCCGCGATGTCAAACGCCGCCCGCCACCGACGCTTGGCGAACATACGTCCGAAGTCTTGGGTGAATGTGCCGCGCGCAAGCAGAGCCACGAGACTTAAGATGGTGGTCGAACTGAGGGTCGCTACGCGA
>WNFD01008342.1_pt1 | contig 10182 bp, 9 predicted proteins | sample 5400491 | NCBI WGS metagenome assembly WNFD01 (sample SAMN13153343, study PRJNA577476) | soil metagenome | isolation source: 120 cm saprolite under Douglas fir tree site 2 hole 2 replicate 2 | place: USA:California | collected 2015-04-18
TCCCCGCCTCCTTCCAGGAGGAGCTCAGTGCCTGACTTCGGCCCCACCTTGCCATCGGCCAGCCTAATGGACATTGATGCCACGTTTCTGCCAGTCGGGCAGATGCGCCAAATCTCCAGAGTCACCAAGCTTGCCGAAGCAGTGATCGACGCCGAGGTTGACCTCGGTCCGTGCCATTGGGTTTATCCGCAGCACTTCCCGGGCGACCCGATCTTCCCTGGCACTTTGATGATTGAGGCCGCGGGTCAGCTGGTCGCCCTTTGGGCTTGGGCCCAGGGTCAGCGGGGGCGACCTCGGCTGGTCCGGACAGGGGCCGAGTTTCACAGTCCTGTTGGGCCGACTGAGTCTCACTTGCTCTTACGCGCCGAGGTCCGGCGAAAGAGGCACCTCCACTTCGCCACCATCCAGATTTGGGCCGCAGAGACGCGCGTCGCTACTGTAGAAGCTGTGATAGCCGTTCTACCTGCTGCTTGATATCACCTTTGAAGTGCAACACGGAGCGTCGTCGTCTCGCATACGGGTGTCAAGAAGGGGAGGAAAGGGTCCTTCTGCGCATGGGTGACAAACTGTGGGGCTTCGTCATCGCGCATACCGGTGTCAACCAAACTGAGGAAAGGATCCCCGGCGCGGGCGCGATCTGACGCCGAGTGTAGAGCGGCCGCCCTGGGATACCTGACCAAAGTGTCGGGTATGGTGTCAAGGCACAAGAGAGAAGGGCCCAGACGTTTTCTCCTCCTCTTGCCGCCGACGCGCAGGATAGCCAGATGGGAACTCTTGCAGCATAGTCGCGGCAGTAGAGATCAACAAACGGGATAAGATTGCGAAGCCGGAGTTCCGCTCGCGGTCTAATACCAGTAACGTAGCAATCCCAACACGCGCCATGCCGATCCCAGCCCTCGACACCGTGGTCGCCGCAATTCGTGCCTGCTCGGTCAACGTACATCGACCGGTCGTGGCCATCGACGGACGCAGTGGTTCTGGCAAGAGCACCGTGGCCGAGGCGCTCGCTCAGGTTACCGGCGCTGTCATCGTGCCATGCGACGATTTCTTCGCTGCGACCGTATGCAACCTGGAATGGGATCGCCGTACGCCAGAGCAACGGGCATCAGACGCCATAGATTGGCGCCGGCTGAAAAGCGAAGCGATCGAGCCGTTGCGGGTGGGTCGCCTGGCGCGTTGGTATCCCTTCGACTTCTTGGCTGGTCCCCGAGGTGACGGAACATATCCCTTGCACAGGACTCCGACCGAGCTTGCCCCGAAACCTGTTGTGCTGCTCGACGGCGCATATTCCGCAAGACCTGAGCTTGCAGACGTTCTTGACATCAGCGTGCTGGTCGAGGCTGCCCCGACCACGCGCGAGGCGCGGCTCGCGGCGCGTGAGGCACCGGATTTCCTTCGCCAGTGGTACGCCCGCTGGGATTTAGCCGAAGACTACTACTTTAGGCACGTGCGCCCGCCCTCGGCCTTCGACGTGGTACTGCAAAACGATGGGGCCTAAGAAGCGCATGACGCTGAAGAGCAAAGCCGGCCGCAAGGTCGGGGATACGAAATCCATCTTGCCTGCCGCCGCCTCCGCCCCGCACATTATGCGCAACTCGTTAAGCGTCAGCGCGACTTTCGACGGGAGATCTGGTTTGCCTCCGCCGCCCGATCTACGAACGACACTTGTGGCCGCATGGAGGACCAACAACCGGGTCACCGTCTCCCTTGTCCAGCACGTGCCGTCTGTACTCTGGGATATCGCCGTTCCTGGAGCGCCACAGCGCACGATCCGATCCATCTTGGCCCACTTTCACAACGCACGGTGCTGGTGGGTCAAGATGCTCGGGCGGGAGCACGGGATCACCCCTCCCATGCGCGTCGATCATCGTCGCGTCGCACGTCGGGAACTCGTCGCGGCTCTGAAACGCAGCGGAGCAGGGATCGAGGCGCTTCTCGAGCTGGGCCTTGCTTCAGAGGGCCGAGTGCCGCCGTCGAAGGGGTACGTATGGCGCAACCTGTCCCTCGACGTCGGCCACGTGCTAACCTACTTCGTCGCGCATGAGGCGCATCACCGTGGGCAAATCGTCATGGTAGCTCGGCAGACGGGCCACCGGTTGCCGCGGGCAATCACGGACGGGCTTTGGCAATGGAAAACGGATGCCCCGAGAGTGCCGCGCTGAGACCTTCAGAGGTGCTTGACGCAGCGGTTTGAAGCTGGCGGCGCGCCTCGATTAGGCAGCGCCTACCTTCCGCTTAGCAGGCAGCGCATCGCTCGGATTGACAGCGTGAGACCCGCGGCGCAGACTAACCGCTCCTTCCTTACCGGAGCGTCCCCGATGAAACAGCCAGGCATGCTTGCTGTCACAGTCCTTGGTCTCTTAGCGACCCCTGCCGCGGCCCAAATGAAGGCCTCGTACACGCCCATCCTACAAAGCGGTACTACGGTCGCTGGAGTGGGGATCACCTACCCAAAGACCGATAGTGCCGAAGTCACCGCGTTGCTGGTGGACATCGGCCCTGGTGGGGAAACCGGCCGCCACATGCATCCATTCCCGACCTTCGTGTACGTGCTTGAGGGAGCGATCACCGTCGCGATGGACAGTGGCACGGCTCACAGCTACAAGGGTGGCGATTCGTTCCTCGAGGTCGTCAACACGTGGCACAACGGCAAGAACAATGGGACGACGCCGGCGAAACTACTGGTGGTCTTTGTGGGGGTGCACGGGAAGCCGGGCCTGGTGCGGCCGAGGTTGCCGACCTGATCGAGTAGCCAGCTTCGATCCTGGCACGCCGCCGCAAGAGGAGCCCACGGGAATGGGCCGCAGACCGTGGGGCCAATCGGGAACGACTTCCTGCTCGGCCCTTGAGGTTCTACCGCCTACGGCCTTTTTCGCCTCGCGACCCGTGGCAGTACACCGATTGAAGGTTGCTGGATCGCTGACGGACTTTCTGGCAAGACCGTCACGATTGCTGAACCACTCTGCCCCTCGCTCGTCGCTGTGATCGTGTCGATGCCAGGCGCGACCCCGGTCACGAGGCCGCGCGTGTCCACCGTGGCCACGGACGCGTTGCTCGTCGCCCACGTCACTGTGGCCCCATTCACCGGGTTCCCTGCGGAATCCGTCAGGATCGGCGTGAGCCATTCCATTTGCCCTTGCGCCACGCTCGACGACTCTGGGCTCACCGTCACCGACGCGACCGGTGGCGGCGGAGGTGGCGGGGGCGGCGGAGGCTGATTCGCAGTCAGCGTTCCCCTCCCGCCAGCGGTGCTGTCGGTCGTGCACACGTTACACAAGTATCGCGAGCAACAACGGTACGTCTTCCGCACGTAACTCTGCGTGGTAGTCCCGGTCCAGATCGGCTGCAGGCTGCCGCCACCGTCGCAGGTAAGCGAGTCGGTGCGGGTGAATGTCGCGATCGTGCCGTCCGGATTATAGCTCGTTGGTTGGATGCTTCCACGCACGACTGAAATGGCTTCCTCGGTAAGCGACGAGCCTGGATTGAGCGGATCGGTGGCGAGGTAGAGGCTGGCGTACCCATCCGGCGAGGCGAAGCCGGACGATTGATTGGGACAGTAGTACCAGCCGCTGTGTCAACCCGTGAGCGGGAAGGTCGTACTGTCTTGCAAGAAGACGTCGAGGCAATACGGCCCTGGACTCCCACCATTGACCCAACTGGTGGTGGCGTTGGGAGGTAGCGCAGCGTCGGTCGCGACGCCCCGCTTATTGGGACCTGTGCTCTCGCCGCATGCGGCGAGCATGACGCAGGCGACGGCCAGCGACACGATGAGACAGCGGTCCGTACGGCGCGTAGTGGTTTCGAGCCATCGTCCGGCCATCGTGCGCTCCTTTTTGCTAGCCCGACGCACCTGCATTTGTGGGACGTTGCTAATCTGATGGGCCTTCCGATTCGGATGCAAGGGTTTGGTAATCGATCGCCTCGGGAAGCCGGTCCTCACCGGTAGGTTCCGTTCGATTCCGAAGTCGCGCATCCACGTGACTGTTCGAGCCACTCCTCGTGCCACGAGTTGTGGCACTCCTCGTCCCTCCCTGCCTCAGAATGGTGCACCCCTGGGCGTCGCTCGCGCGCAACGCCGTGGCGCAATCTCGCGTGCCACTGCGAGTTAATTGCCGCACCTTCCCTCGCTTGCTTGGCCCGGTTGTTGCGTTGCTGCGACGAGGATGGGTCGCCACGGGGGCCTCACGTGTCAGAGCGCGTTACTGCAAACTCACCAACTATCATCCTGACCGCCGGAGTCGAGGAGCCCTCGCTCGCCAGCCTGCTCGAGCGGGATCGCCACGGCGTGGTGCACGTCGCGAGCGGCACGCTGGCGCTTAAATGGACGCGTGACATCCAGCCAGACGCCATCGTCCTCGATGAAGAGCTGCCCGACATGAGTGGGATCGACGTGTGCCGGCTGCTGTCCAGCGATCTCCGCATCGCGGGCAAGGTGCCGATTCTCGTCCTCGCTCCACCCGAGCTCTCCAGAGAACAACGATTGAGCGCCATCCGCGCCGGGGCGTGGGACGTCTTGCCACGTTCCGGTGACGGTGAGGAACTCCTGCTCAAGCTGCGGACCTACCTCCGTCGGAACCGCGAAGCCGACGCCGGCCAGGGCGAGGGCCCCGTCGAAGCCACGGCCGGATTTCACAGTCGGCCGGCCTTCGTGCGTCGCGCCCGGGAGCTGACCGCGCTCATGACACGCAAGCACGGGGCCTTAGCCTGTCTAGTCTTCGCGCTGGAAGTAGACCCCGCTGACCTGAAGGGGCGGCAACTTGTGGCTCACACCGCCCGCGTATTGCGGTCCGTCGAGCGAGTGTCGGACGTCGTAGCGGCGCTGGGTCCGACCGAATTCGCTGTGCTTGCGCCCGCGACAGACCCTGCTGGAGCGGTGACGCTCGCCCGGCGCGTCGCCACTGCGTTGCAGCGCGCGCTAGGCGACGGAGACGTGGTGGATCCCCCGCCTAACCTGCGCGTCGGCTACGATGCCGTAGCCAACCTGCGGTATTCTCCGATCGATCCCGTTGACTTGCTTTCGCACGCCATGGCTGCGCTGCGCGGCGGTCAACCGGAGCCTGGCTTTCCCTGGGTGCGACGCTACGACGCCAGCGTCGCATCGCGTCAAGAGCGTGTGACGGCGCCGCGTCTTTTCGTCGGATGAGGATAACCATGAAGGCGACCCGCCTCGCACACTGCGCCCTGCTCGGCGGTGCGATCATCGTACTGCAGAGCTGCGAACACTCCACACCGCTTGGCGTCACCCGGCATGCGCTTTCGGTGCCGCTGGCACCGGTGGATTCGGTCGTGGCGAGCCTCCCGCCCCTCCCGGCCGCCCCTCTCCTGCCGTGGTGCTCTCCGCTCCCCTACGATTCCGTCACGGCGACGATCGGGCCCGCGGGCGGCGTGCTCGCCGTGGGTCCCCATACTGTCGTATTCCTGCCAAACGCGCTCGACTCGGCGGTGAGTATTACTGCGGTCGCCCCGTCGGACACCGTGAGCCGGGTGCGGCTGCAACCGTCAGGGCTCACCTTTCACCAGCCCGTGCTCCTCGTGTTGAGTTACGCGACCTGCAATCTGCTCGGTTCGACGCAGCCCATGAGGGTCGCCTACACGACTCCCGATCTCCTGCAGGTCCTCGACTACCTGCCATCGCTGACCGACGCGGACTCGAAGACGGTCACGGGGCACCTGAAGCACTTCTCCGACTATGCCGTCGCTTGGTGAGGACCGCGTGAGCCCCAGCGGCTACGCCGGCGGGCAGCTGCCCTTGATGCCGAGCCGTCGCGCGGCGGATCTGCTCCACGAAGCGCGTGGTCGGGAGCGGGCCGGCTGCATCCCGGAAGCGATCGACCGGTATGAAGCAGCGATCGCATCGGCGGAGCAGCACCGGGAGTACGCGGTCCTCTCTGAAGCGCTGCGGCGCCTCGCGGTCATCCGTTACCAGCGGGACGAGTCGACCCGGGCGCGAGAGCTGTGCGGCCGGAGCTACGATGTGGCGCGACGGATCGGCAACGATTTGCTCGCTGCCGAGGCGGTGAACACCCTGGGGGTACTGGACCTCAAGACTGGTTCGCTGGAGGGCGCGCGGATGCACTTCCTCCGCGCGCTGGAGCTCGGGGGCCAAAGCCGCGAGCTCTGGGCGCGGGTGGAGCAGAACCTGGGCATCCTGGCGAACATCCAAGGCGAGCTCTACGAAGCCCTCACGCGGTACGGGCGCTCCCTCGAGGCCTACCGCGGTGCCGGCGACGAGCACGGATGCGCGATCGCCTACCACAACCTCGGTATGGTGAGTGCGGACCGCCAGTTGTACGAGGAGGCCGACCGATATTTCGCGCAGAGCCACGAGATCGCCGAGCGCGTAGGCGACGTCTACCTCCAGGCCCTGTGTCTGGTTAACCGCGCCGAGCTGCACGTCGCCCGCCAGCGGTTCGAGGATGCGCGGCGCACTGCCGAAGCGGCTCTCGCACTGTACGACCAGCTGGGCGCCCAGGGTGCGAAGGCGGACGCCTATCGGGTGATCGGCATGCTGTATCGCGAGACCGGCCGCCTGTCGCTCGCGGAGTCCAGGCTGCGCTCGGCGATCGACCTGGCCGTCGCCGCGGGCTCCGTGTTAAACGAGGCCGAGGCCTCGCGCGAGCTCGCGCTGCTCTATCAGACCATGGGGCGGAATCAGGAAGCGCTGACCCTCCTGAACGCCTCCTATCGGCTGTTCCGCCGCGTGGACGCCCGGCGCGATTTGGTGCACCTGGGAGGGAAGCTGGCGGAGCTGGAGGGGACCTATCTGGCGGTGGTGCGCCAGTGGGGCCAGTCGATCGAATCGAGTGACAGTTACACTTTCGGCCACTGCGAGCGAGTGGCGCAGAACGCGGTGGCCGTGGCGCGGGCGCTCGGGCTGGACGAGCTCCAGCAGACCACGATCCGTCTCGGCGCCTACCTCCATGACGTGGGGAAGCTGCGGGTCCCGCACGAGATCCTGAACAAGCCAGGCCCCCTGACTCAAGAGGAGGCCGAGGTGGTGCAAATGCACACGGTGTGGGGGACCGAGTTGCTGGCGGAGGTCGAGTTCCCCTGGGATTTGAAGCCGATCATCCGCTGGCACCACGAGAAATACGATGGCAGCGGCTATCCCGATCGGCTCAAGGGTGACGAGATCCCGGTGTCGGCGCAGATCGTGGGAATCGTGGACGTCTACGATGCATTGACGACCACCCGGTCGTATCAACCGGGCGCCGCACCCGAAGGAGCGTTGCAGCAGGTCGTCGAGTGCCGGGGGTGGTGGTCCGAGCGGGTGCTCGAGGCGTTCCTCCGTGTCTTCGCCCAGCCGGCAGGACTGGGGTATCGAGCCGACGGCGCTTCTGTGGCGCACGCCCGGACCCTGTAACCGACGTTCGGGCGTCAGCCTTGGCGGCGACTTCAGCTGTGCTGAAGTCGCCTTTTTGTTGATGGGCCGTTTATGTTTGGCGATGCCCGAGACCTCCTCGCGCCTCACCAAAGCCCTCGCGAGCCGCTACCGGCTGGAGCGCGAGCTCGGAGCGGGCGGTATGGCGACGGTCTACCTCGCCGAGGACGTGAGGCATCACCGCAAGGTGGCTGTGAAGGTCCTGAAGCCCGAGCTCGCAGCGACGCTCGGTGCTGAGCGGTTCAGCAAGGAAATCGAGACCGTCGCCGGATTCCAGCACCCGCACATCCTACCGTTGCTCGACTCGGGGCAAGTCGCGGGGTTTCTCTATTACGTCATGCCCTACGTGGAGGGCGAATCCCTCCGCGACCGACTTGCCCGTCAGGGTGAGCTGCCGATCCATGACGCGGTAAAGATCCTCGTCGAAGTCACGGACGCCCTGGCGTACGCCCACGCCCGAGGCGTCGTCCATCGGGACATTAAGCCGGACAACGTGCTGCTCTCGGGGCGTCACGCCCTCGTGAGCGATTTCGGCGTCGCCAAGGCGGTCAGCGAGGCCGCGGGCGCCCAAGGCGTGACGACGACTGGGATGGCGATCGGAACGCCGGCTTACATGGCTCCGGAGCAGGCCGCGGCGGATCCGCACATCGACCAGCGCGCCGACATTTACGCGCTCGGAGTGTTGGGCTACGAGCTCGTCGCCGGCCGGCCGCCGTTCATCGAGAAGAGCACGGCCGAGATCCTCGCGGCTCAGGTGACCCAGGAGCCCGTCGCACTTGCTGTGCGACGGCCCGCGTGCTCGCCGGCGCTCTCGCAGGTGATCATGAAGTGCCTGGAGAAGCGGCCGGCCGACCGGTGGCAAAGCGCCGATGCCCTTTTGGCTGAGCTCGAGCCACTCGCCACGCCGAGCGGCGGCACGACGCCAACGGCGGCGCGGCCGATCGCCGGCTCCTCCGCCGGCAGGCGCCTCGCTCGCTGGCTGCCTCCGGCCGCAGCCGGCCTCTTCGTCGTTGCGGGGGTTCTCCTGCTTGCGCGCCGTCAGCCGCCCCCGGTGCAGCTGGGGCATCGCATGCAGGTGACGCTAGACCCCGGACTCGAGATCGATCCCGCCCTCGGCCCCGACGGCAAGCTCATCGCCTATGTAGCTGGCCCAGTCGGGGGCATGCGGCTCTACGTCCGACAGCTCGAGGGGGGCACACCGATTGCCGTCATCCGAGACGCCCGTGGCTGGCAGCGCTGGCCATCCTGGTCGCCCGATGGTCGGCGGCTGCTCTTCTCCTCGCAGCGGGGCATCGAGGTCGTAGCGGCGCTGGGTGGATCGCCGCGCCTGCTCGTGCCTGCCTCTCCCGAGACGAGGCCCGGTACGGTTGCGCCTGATGGTGGGCACTTCGTGTTCGCGTCGGGTGACTCCATCTATATCGGCTCCTTGGATGACGGCACGAAGCGGCTGGTCACGATCTCCCCGGATCCGCACTCCTTCACCTGGTCCCCCGATGGAGCGCGGATTGCGTTCGTGTCGAACAACTTTCGCTACCTCGAGCCCCTGACGCTCGGGAACATCGCGCCGAGTAGCGTCTGGACCGTGGCCGCTGCCGGTGGAGCCCCGGTGCGCGCGACGGATGAGCAATGGTTCAACGCCAGCCCGGTGTGGACGCGCGATGGGCGGTCGTTGCTCTATCTCTCGAGCCGCGCGGGAGGGCGCGACATCTTCCAGCAGGCCCTCAGTCGCTCCGGCCGTCCGTCGGGGTCCCCCGCGCAGCTCACGACGGGGCTCAGCGCCCTGACCATGGGCATATCGGCAGACGGGACCCGTCTCGCGTACGCCCAGTTCACGGAGACGTCGAACGTCTGGTCGATCAATCCCTCCGCGGGAGCGGCCGTGTCGATTGCGCAGGCGCAGCCGGTTACCACGGGGAACCAGACCATCGAGAGCTTTGCGGTCTCAAACGACGGGCAATGGCTCGCCTTCGACTCGAACCGCGGCGGCGTACAGCAGATGTACCGGATGCGTCTCCACGGCGGCGAGCCGCAACAGCTCACCAACGACTCCGGGTCGGTGTTCTTTCCCTCCTGGTCCCCCGACGGTCGCGAGATCGCCATGCACGGTTTCCGTGGTGGCCGGCGCCAGATATTCACCGTGTCGGCCGACGGTGGCCCCTTGACCCAGGTCACGAGCGGCACGGATCATCGGATCGCCATCTGGAGCCTGGACGGGCGGGCATTGGGCATGGGGACCGACTTCGGCACTGCCACCGGTCGCTTCGAAGTCGCTTCGCGCGGCTCCGACGGCCACTGGTCGGCCCCTCGCGCCTTGCCTGTGGTGCTGGGGCAAGACACGCTGCGGGGCGCGGACCTCGGCTTCCCATCCTGGTCGCCCGACGGTCGCTTTCTGGCGTGCGCCTGTCAGGGCCGAGTGGTTCTCGGTCCGTGGGCAGGGGGCAAGGTGCGCGTCCTGGTGGATGCTGCGGGCGTCTCCGCGACCACCCCTCTGGGCTGGTCCGCCGACGGTCGGTCCCTGTTCTACCTGGGGCTGGACTCGAGCGGCGTCGTCCGCAGCGTCAATGGGGTGTCGGTCACGGGCGGGCCGCCCCGCGTGTACGTGCGATTCGACGACCCCACGCGGCCGTGGCATCGGTACGGATTCCAGGTTCTTGGCCGGAAGCTTTACCTGACCCTCGGAGACCTCCAAAGCGACATTTGGGTAATGGACGTCACCGGCCGCTGACCCGGGAGCAGCGCGACGGTTTCATCCGGTTCGCCCGCCCGCGATACGTACTGCGGTACCCCCCCCCCGCCCCCCC
>WNFD01008344.1_pt1 | contig 10181 bp, 8 predicted proteins | sample 5400491 | NCBI WGS metagenome assembly WNFD01 (sample SAMN13153343, study PRJNA577476) | soil metagenome | isolation source: 120 cm saprolite under Douglas fir tree site 2 hole 2 replicate 2 | place: USA:California | collected 2015-04-18
TACGTCGCACAAAATGATCGCGACTCGCTGATCGAGGGGTAGTTCCTGGATTCCTTTCTGAAGTAGTTCTTGTAATTCCTGATTCAGCAAAAACTCCTCGGGATTTGCTGCTTGTTCTGGCGCGATCAGTGCACTCAGCAAACCGGCGTCGTGTAGTTCATCCTCATCCATGATAGTGTCCAGCGAGTCCTGAGGATGGCGGTTAGTGCGTCGCCAATAGTCACATGCCTGGTTGGAGGCGATGCGAAGCAGCCAGGCACGAAATGAGGGGCCTCCACGAAATGATTGAATGCCTCGAAAGGCAGCAATAAAGGTATCTTGTGTCACGTCGGCAGCAGCATCACGATCGCCAAGCATGCGCAATACCACATTGTACGTTGTCTGCTGATAATTCAGCACCAACTGATTAAATGCGTTAACATCCCCTTTTTGGCTGAGATTGATGAGTAGCATCTCATCTTCTCGCCCTGGCTCCGCCATTGCGCTGCCTCTTTCTTACTCTATTTTCGTTTCGCTAGTGTAGCATATTTCAGCTAGTTTGAGTACCTTTGCCTGAATAAGTCTTTCTATCGATAATTACGCTGATCGGCGCTAACATTTCGCATAAGCATCGTGAAGGCATGCCAAAACTTCCCAAAAGTACAAAAAGAAACCTTTCTGCGGCATTCGCTCGTTAGTATTAAAGAGTGGAATAGCAGCAAATGTCTTAAACGAGAGAATTGTGAAGAAGAATAGCCGTATGCAGTATATACAATACCCATTTCTCTGGTTGCAAAGTATCTTGCGGCGCTTTGGTCATTGGATAGAGAGTCTACTAGATAACGAACAAAAGACTGGGAAAAAAAGTACAATATCTGTGTTGGATGGAGTTCGCGGGATGGCCGTTCTCATGGTCATCGTATTCCATGTCAATCGCGTGACCGGGGACAATATCTGGAACCAGGCAGCGAATCCACTTGCTTCTTCGATCTCAACTGCAGGAGGAATAGGTGTAACACTTTTCTTCGTGCTGTCAGGATTCCTGCTTTTCATGCCCTTTGCGAAGGCGCTTCTATACAAGACAAACTGGCCACTGGCGCGTGTTTTCTATATGCGGCGTGTGTTACGCATTCTTCCTGCTTATTATGTATCACTTTTTCTGATAATCCTATTCCAACACCCCGAATACCTGCATCGCGATCACTTAAAAAACCTTGCTCTATTCCTTACCTTTTTTATGGATTCCTCGCGAGCAACGTTTCGGCAGCTCAATGGCCCTTACTGGACGCTGGCAACCGAATGGCAGTTCTATATGCTCCTGCCGCTTATTGCCCTGAGTATCGCCTTCCTGGTGAGTCGTGTCCCTATCAAAAGGCGCTTGCCAGCCGTCACGTTCTGCCTTCTTGGAATCATCGCATGGGGCTTGTTTATACGCTACTGGGGACTCTATTATTTGAAATACCCCTCGCAAACCTTCCTGGTTCCTCGCTCTGAACTTAATGACATCATGTTCTTTCTGTTTGGCATAACCGGCAAATACACTGAAGATTTCGCCATTGGCATGTTTATCAGTCTCTGCTACATATATGCGCAACATCCTACGACTGATGGTAGGATTGCGCGGGGATGGCAGCGCCTCAGTCCATGGATGTGGGCTGGTGGTATCCTCATAGTGGTTTTCGGTGCTATGTGGCACTTTAAAGCTTACTATGTGGTGACGAGTTGGCCTTTCTTAACAAGTATTATGCCCGACTATGATTGGCTAAATGAGATGATACTCGCAATTGGCTTCGGGGCATGTATAGCTGCTATCCTCTATGGAAGCGCCGGTTTGAAAGCAATATTCAATTGGCCTTTGCTACGCTGGGTAGGTCTGATTTCATTCAGTCTCTATATATGGCATCTTCCGCTACTTGTTCTTTTTCAGTCTCGTGTTATGCCACTGTTGCAGGGCCTACATTTGAATCGCTATGCAACCTATAGCCTGTACTGGCTTTGGGTACTCGTGGTCATTTTCCCTTTTGCGTTCCTATCCTATCTCATAGTTGAAAAACCCTGGATGAAGCTGGGTGATCATTGGCGTGTTGCCATTGAAAAGAACCACCGGGAAAAACTGAAGATGCAAGAGACTGCGGTAACACGCCAGCAAACATTTACAGAGCAGGGAACTGCTCCTGCTTTACCCCAAGAGGCAATAACGAAATAAAAATCTACACACAATTGTGATACGCTGCCTGCTTTTTCCGTTGACATTACTCTCTTTTGCCGACTATAATTCTTTACAGAACCGCATACTATTTGTTGTGGTGAAAGTTGTCTGCTTCTTCGTGGAAGCAACAGTTTTGCGACACCCGCCAACCAGTCGGATGCCGACCTGCGTTCTTCTACCGAAAGCGAAGCGTACATCCATGGAGGAGAACCTCATATGGCGACCACAGACGGACTTGAAGACATCGTAGCAGCGCATTCCTACATCTGTGACCTGGACGGTAAACTTGGTAAACTATCGTATTTTGGTCTGGATATTCACGACTTAGCTCGTTATTCTACATTTGAAGAAACTGCTTATTTGCTCTGGCATGGTGTCTTGCCGACAAAAGAGCAGCTAGAAGATGTAAATGCACAGCTTCGTGCAAACCGTGCGCTCCCCGGCCCTGTAAGTGAGTTCATGCGATTATTACCCAGATCGTCTACACCGATGGATGTATTGCGCACTACTGTCTCAGCCCTTTCTTCTTTTGACCCCGATGCTGGCGACAACTCTCCTGAAGCAAATCGTCGCCGTTCAATCCGCCTGACAGCAGTAATACCCACCATTGTTGCAGGTTGGGATCACCTTCGCAATGGCAAAGAGCCAGTTGCTCCGTTGACAGGTGGGAACCACGCTACAAATTTTCTGTATATGCTCACAGGTGAGATGCCTGACGACTACGAATCCCAAATGTTGGATGTTGTTCTCATCTTGCATGCTGATCACGAACTCAATGCGTCTACCTTTGCTGCCCGTGTGACAGCCGGTACCCTGGCTAGTATGTATGCTGCCATTACATCAGCCATTGGTACACTCTCCGGTCCACTCCATGGAGGTGCGAACGAACAGGTCATGCGTATGCTCTTGAAAATTGGTGAAGTCGATCGCGCTCCCGCATATATTCAGGGAGCGATAGAGCGCAAAGAACGCATTATGGGGTTTGGACATCGAGTATATAAGACTGAGGATCCTCGCGCTACTCACCTGCGACAGATGTCTAAAGAACTGGGTGAGCGTACCGGTGATAGTCGCTGGTACGAGATTTCGCATATCATCGAGGAGTATATCAGAGAACATAAAGGCCTGTATCCGAACGTTGACTTCTATTCGGCCTCGGTCTACTACATGATGGGCATCCCGATTGATCTGGATACACCCATTTTCGCATGTAGCCGCATAACCGGGTGGACTGCTCATGTGCTCGAACAGTATGCCAATAACCGCCTTATTCGTCCTCGCGCCGAGTACATTGGTCCGAAGAACGTGGAATATGTACCGCTTGAGCAGCGAGGCTAGCATAAAGAAAGACACCTGATTATCATGGCCAATGCCGTGATAATCAGGTGTCTTTCTTTATAGGAGTTTTTTAACATCCCTTTGCATTTCGGTATAACTTTGATAGCGTAACTCCCTTTCTTCCTGAAGAGCGCGACTGAGGATTGCTTCGAGTTCAGGTGAAATCAGCGGGTTGAGCGTGCGTGCTGCTGGAAACGAGGGATAATGGGGTGGGGCAACGTTCGTGAGTGCATGGTGCATACTTGCAGCAAGCATGTAAATGCAGGTGCGGTGATCGTAGGGGGTATCTTTCACCGGTATATATGCTGAGGTTGCGATCTTGCGTGTTGTGCGATGATTGCTCATCGCATTCTGCTTTTCAGGTGGAGGTGCGGGAATCTGAAAGCCCGTTAGCATGGCGCGCCCGCGCGTATTTTCGATAATGATATTTGATGGCGAAATATCAAAGTGTCGCAAGGGAGGCCGTTGCTGATCCATCGCAATCAAGATATTCAGCATGTTATTCATATAGCCAAGAACTTCACGTTCGGAAAGTGGACGAAGCAACTTTTGCAGCAGTTCTTCCAGGCTTTCACCATCGATATACTTGAGTACCACGTAATAATGTTTCCCCTCGACAAAACGGTCAAGTATGGCAGGAATCAATGGATGGTGCAGCCGTAATAGAGGTTCGGTCGCTTTCTCATAGTAAACCAGTTCTTTTGCGCGGCGAGCAACAGGAACATCGGTACACTCCCAGCGTTTCAGCACAATCTTTTGATCATTCACCCGGGTATCGATGGCGATGGCTGTCATCACTTTTGTTTCCTCAGTATGCTTCAAAACATGCTTGATGACATAGCGTCCCTGGCGAGCGCTGACTCCTGAAAGAGGACTATGCGCCACCATCGTTGGTGGTATAGTAAGTCGGCCGCAGATTGAGCAACAGCGCTGCCCAAAGAGCACGGGCGTTTCACAATAAGGACAACTGCGGTCATCATAATCGGCACCGCAAGCGCTACAACGGCGCGAACCACTGCGATTCTGGTGTCCGCAACGCTGGCAGGCATAGCGTTGTAGAGCTGTTTGTACCGCGCTGGTATAGTTCTCGGCAAACTCTATGATGGTGTTGTAACGCTGGTGATAATCCTTGGCCAGTGCGCGCGTCAGAACAGCGCTAACCTCAACCGGAATCCGCGGATTCCATTGTTGTGGCGCGGGTGGCTCTTCTTTTAAATGCGCGTTCCACATCTGCTCAATAAATTTGTAGGCAAAAGGCGCTCTACCCGCCAGCAATTCATAAATACAGACGGCGAGTGCATACTGGTCGGAGTCGCGTCTTGGATTGCCTTGCCACTGTTCAGGTGGCATGTAGGGAGCAGTACCGGTGACTTCACCCAGCGATGCATGTGTTTGCATCCCTAGATAGAATGTCGCGCCGAAATCGGCGAGCAGAATCTGTCCATTGCGTCCAATGAGCAGATTGCCGGGTTTGACATCCTGGTGAATAAGGCCGTTCTCGTGAATGTAGTACAGCGCGGATGCCGCCTGCTGAATATACGGCACAAGCTCTTCGGCGTATGCAAGCCGCCTTTTGCCATCTTCTTTGCGAAAAAGGTCATGAATAGTTTTCGGCGCGTATTCCATCACCAGGTAGGGTCGTCCATCCTCTATCTGACCGAAGTTATAAACCGGAAGGATGTTGGAGTGTTGTAAGTGAGCAATGCGCTGCGCCTCATCAAAGAAGCTGTCCCGCCCCTTTTCGTTGAACTGTTCGGTGCGCAGTACCTTGAGCGCCAATATGCGGCTGAGTGGCGCAGGTTCACGTACCTGGTAGACATGGCCGTAGGTGCCTGTACCAACAAAGGAGACTACTTCGTAGATACCGATGTGTGCTCCCTGGACAAGAAAGTCGCATCTTTCACAGGTTTTGGCTCTCGCGGGATTTTCATGTCCCCCGCCTGCTCGCGGATTTAGGCAACGGGCCAAGTTATTATCCTACCTCTTAATGGTTTAGGGTCTGTGGTTTCCCATCTATATGTACGTTGTAGCTGGTGTTGAGTTGTGTATAAACAACGCTAAGTACCATTCTGCGACATTATACTAGCCATAGAAAGAGTTGTACTTTGTGATATGATTGGTGAGCAGTTTGATCAATATCTAGATATAGGGAGACACGAAAGTATGAGACCAGCGCTCGAAGATATATTGATGGGCTCGCCGGCTTCGCCCTCGTTTACCAACGACCTACGCTTTCGTTGGGAAGACAGTCGCCGGCGCGTACGTACGGTTTTCGGCGGTGTTATTATTGCTGACAGCACCCATGTTATGCTGTTGCACGAAGCCGGGCGCTTGCCAGTTTTCTACTTCCCCATCGAAGATGTTCGAATGGAGATGATGGAGGCTTCTGAACACAGTACCTATTCTCCGCTGAAAGGGAACGCATCGTACTGGACGATCCGGGGAGGTGACCGGGTGGTTGAAAATGCCGCCTGGAGCTATCTGAATCCGGTACCTGGTGGGCCGGAGATCAAAGGCTATATGGCCTTTTATTGGGACAAGATGGATGCCTGGTTTGAAGAGGATGAGCAGGTCTTTGCGCACGCACGCGATCCATATAAGCGAGTGGACATCCTGCCAGGCTCCCGCCATGTCCGTGTTGTGCTGGGAGGCGAGGTAGTAGCCGATACCCTGCATCCACGGCTATTACTCGAAACTGGTATTATTATCCGCTATTATATCCCAGAGCAAGATATTCGTATGGAGCTGCTAGAGTCGACTGAGACTATTACCTATTGTCCATACAAGGGCAAGGCATCGTACTGGTCCGCCAGGGTCGGCGATAGAATCTATAAGGACATCGTGTGGAGCTACCGCAATCCGCTGCCTGCATGCTTACCGATTGAGAAGCTGCTCAGTTTTTTCAACGAGCGGGTCGACGCGATTTACGTAGACGACGAACGGATAGCGGTGCCCAGGACACCATGGTCTGAGTAATAAGGCCGGTTTGTGGTTGGCATTAAACGTTGTTTCTGAGTGCTATTTCATCCAGCGTGCCTGCTGCCAGCCGAGGTGGGCATGACTATTGACGAGCCGAACAGTAGCATGCGCCGCGTCTCGCCAATCTACCACGCTGATTGTAGCAGGGTCGAGGAAGATACGAAAGGCCGATGAGAGAGGCGCTCCAAGCGCAGCGCTGAGTAACACTTTGATCGGGCCGACGTGAGAAACCAGCACAATTGCCTGATCTGGATGTGCTTGTGCAAGGCGTTCAACGGCAGCAACAACACGCTGCTGCAATGCCTCAAAGCTTTCGCCCTCAGGTGGCGCGATAGAAGTATTTCGTTCCCACTCGCGTAAACGTTGACTATCCTCTGGGCTGCGTTCCAAAACTTCAGCTCTACTCAAACCTTCCCATGTCCCAAAATCACATTCGCGGAGGTCATCAACTCGTTGTACCTCGAGATTATGCCGTGCAGCTATAGGCAGTGCTGTGTCATAAGTACGCTGAAGAGGACTGCTATAGACCGCCGCAATGGATAAAACTGATAGCGCCTCAGCAAGCTGAGTTGCCTGTGTTTGTCCAAGTATGCTCAGAGGATCATCTCTTGTGCCGATATAACGATACTCACGGTTGGCCATTGTTTCGCCATGGCGAACGAGGAAGAGACGGGTTGTAGGCAAGGGAGTTACTCCTTAGCATTACTATCTTGTAGTGGATTATAGCATTTTTGACACCCAGAATTTTCGACGCTTTGTATTTGATGGCTATGTTGTTTATCAGCCTGTATGAGCAACTAAGTATCACTGGCCAGGTTTGTATTTTTGAGAGCAAAGAAAACAGAGGTCGGCAATTTGCCGACCTCTGTTTTCTTTGCTCTCTGTGAGCAGTACTATACTGGCTTAACCCACGCTGCCGGACATCTCCAGCTGGATCAGGCGGTTCAACTCAACCGCGTACTCCATTGGGAGTTCCTTAGTGATTGGCTCAATAAAGCCGTTGACGATCAGGGAGTAAGCCTCGGACTCGTCCAGGCCACGGCTCATCAGGTAGAAGAGCTGATCGTCACCGACCTTCGAGACGGTTGCCTCGTGACCGATTTCGGTCTGGTTCTCTTCGACGCGAATGGTTGGATAGGTGTCAGTGCGTGCATTCTCATCCAGCAAAAGTGCGTCACAGCGTACACTGGATTTTGTGTGGTGCGCGCCCGGATTGATACGGACCAGACCACGATAGGAAGCACGCCCGGTACCCTTCGAGACCGACTTCGACAGGATCTGTGAAGTGGTGTGCGGGGCCAGGTGCGTGACCTTCGCGCCAGCGTCCTGGTGCATGCCATCAGAAGCAAACGCGACCGAAAGGATATCACCGCGTGCGCCCGGCTCCATCAACAAAACTGCCGGATACTTCATGGTGACCTTCGAGCCGATATTGCCATCGACCCATTCCATGGTGGCATCGCCGTAGGCAGCGGCACGTTTGGTTACCAGGTTATACACGTTCTTCGACCAGTTCTGAATGGTCGTATAGCGCACTCGAGCGCCCTTCTCTACGCGAATTTCCACAACGGCGCTATGCAGGCTATCGCTGGCATAGGTTGGCGCGGTGCAGCCTTCAACATAGTGTACGTAGGAACCCGGAGCGGCAATAATCAGTGTGCGCTCGAACTGACCCATGTTCTGTGCATTGATACGGAAGTAAGCCTGCAACGGGATCTCAACGCGCACTCCCTCTGGCACATACACGAAGCTGCCGCCGCTCCAGACAGCGCTGTTCAGCGAAGCAAACTTGTTGTCCGATGGAGGAATGATTGTGCCAAAGTATTGCTTTATGAGGTCTGGATAGAGGCGCAAGGCAGTATCCATATCAGTAAAGATAACGCCGATCTTCTCAAGGTCTTCTCGCACTTTGTGATAGACGGCCTCACTCTCATACTGAGCAGTCACACCTGCCAGGAACTTGCGCTCGGCCTCAGGAATACCCAGGCGATCAAAAGTATCTTTAATCTCAGCAGGAACGTCTTCCCATGTTCTACCCTGTTCCTGTACCGGCTTGATGTAATAGAAAATGTTGTCGAAGTCAATTCCAGACAGGTCAGCGCCCCAGGTTGGCATTGGACGTTTCTCAAAGAGTTCCAGGCTCTTGAGGCGGAACTTGCGCATCCAATCGGGTTCGCCCTTCATCTCGGAGATTTGCTCAACGATTTTGCGACTCAGCCCTCTTTCGGACTTAAACGCATAGTTTTCGGCTACATGGAACCCAGGACTATACGTCTGTTGCTCCACATCGAATACTTGACTCATAGATTGCACTCCATCTTACAGGCTAACACCTGGTAATATATGATCCAGAAAGTCTAAAGCTCCCTGCTAATCCTTACTTGTGTACTCGGATTTACATTCGTATTATAGGTTTTCTGGTGGGGATTGTCAAGGTGTGTGGGAAAAAAAGAATGTCTTCACGGCTCTTGCCGGGTTATTCCATCGAAGCGATCAAAATCAGCATCATAAGAATAGAGGATATGCGAGTGCTGCTGCTCCATCGAGGCAAGAATGAGCGTGTCGCCGAAATCTAGCTTCGTAGTGCCATACAATTCGAGCGCTCGCAAAACAGCGTGCCGATTTTGAATTTGAAAGTGGGAAAGGTGAGTCAGTGCTGTCAGAAGTTCCTGGACTTCATTTCGTGTGAGATGGTAGAGCCGCTGGGAAGAGAGTACATAAACGGCGTCTGCGATTACGGTGTCAGGCGCTGCAACTGTAAGCAAACCCTGTTCAACTTGCTCGAATAGAGCTGATGCGGCAGCCTGTTTTTCTGGATCATCTCCTGTCAGGAATCGAATAATGACATCCGTATCGATAAATGGCTGTGTCATTATTTACTCTGATACTTTGTATTGAAACGATCCTCGTGGGCGATTTTTTGTATTTCCTGCCACGATAATGGTTTGTTCAGGCGGCCGGCAGCGCCCCTCAGTGAGGCAATAGTCGGATAACGAGGGACCCGTAATCGCACAACTCCTTCATCGTCGATCACGAAACCAATCTTGTCATTGGTCGTAATACCCAAATATTTGCGGATCTCGGCAGGAATAGTTACCTGCCCTTTACTGGTGATGGTAGAGATAATTTCCTTCATATGGCCCTCTTATCATTTTTCTATCCTTTGTACACGTAAGGAAATTGTATCATTTCTCCTTACGTGTGTCAATGAGCTGAAAGCCTTGAGTGATGAGTACATTCATGATATAAAGCCGTACAAGATGTCGGTGAAGCTCAATTGATAGAGCAAGAATCCCTACTTCTCACGTTTCCTCTACTTGACGCGTTTGTAATGACTTGTTAATATGAGTGATGATATTTGGAGAGATTTCGTTCTCCAAATGCGACTGCGCCCGTAGCTCAGTGGATAGAGCATCGGTCTTCTAAACCGGTTGTCGTGAGTTCGAGTCTCACCGGGCGCGCTAGAGTTCGTAATCCTTTGTCCATTTTACACCTTTCTTCTGATTGTTAGCTGTAGGCTGCAACCGCAGCATACCTTGTGTCGCTCCCACGTGATCTATGGGAATGAGGTATACCTTGTCTAGGTCGGGGCTATACACTGCGAAATACTCAACTTGCCCTCGATAATTTCTTCTTGCATTCGTTGTTCTACCCCTTTTGTAATGATAGTGGTTAC
>WNFD01008346.1_pt1 | contig 10181 bp, 11 predicted proteins | sample 5400491 | NCBI WGS metagenome assembly WNFD01 (sample SAMN13153343, study PRJNA577476) | soil metagenome | isolation source: 120 cm saprolite under Douglas fir tree site 2 hole 2 replicate 2 | place: USA:California | collected 2015-04-18
TGCCATATCCAATGCGCCGGTACATGGACCGGCAGACCACGAGGCTGCGCCAGCCTGATCAGCTCGCTCGAAAGCTGGGGCGGATCGCAGTTCAGCCGCTCGCGAGGGCGCCTAAGGCTGACGTCGTAATTGGGGTGCAACGCACAGCACGACACGGCCTCAGGGCCGATTTCTCATTGCCCCTGGACCATGGGCGCGGCGGGATGCGCCGTGCCGTCGCGGTACCAAAGCATCGACCCGACCTGATGGCTGCCGTGAATCGGGTTATTACCTCGGCTGATCCTTCGCCTCCGCTGAGTGGCATTCCAACCGTCGAGTCCGGTTGGCTCACGGTCGGCGTTGTCGGACCGCTCGGAACCGCCAGCGCAGATGCGGTTACCGAAGCCGACCGCCAGGTTGGGGCTCGACTGGCAGCCGCCATCGTCGGTGACCCGAAGAAGACACGGTTTGTTTCGGTGAACGCCTCCAATCCCGTTTCGGGCTTATCGAGCCCGTTCGGCTTTGTTGATCGATTGCTTCGTTGGTTCGGCTTGCTGACGATGATCCTCAACTCCAACTGGTGGCATCTGGGTATGGCCGGTCAATTGCCTGATTGGCTCTGTCCGCGGCAATGCCAGTTCGCCCAGGACTTCGCTGCACTCGACTACTACTGGGGTGTGCCCTGGTATCGCTTCTGGCGACTGGGCAAATTAGCCGCGGCGGCTGCGGGCGAGTTCGAATCTGCTCCAGTGTGGCCAGGAGGGCTCCGCTCATCCCTCGGCTACGTGAAACGAAAGTTCCCTTCACTGCCCGTGTTCATCATCGAGAACGGGTCGGTCGACACAGCGGATGGCATTTCAAGAAGCGACTACCTGCGTGTCCACATCGAGCAGATGAAAAGGGCCATTCAAGATGGGGTCCACGTTATGGGACACCTGTGCTGGTCGATCACCAGCAACCGGGAGTGGGGCCTGGCTTATGGGCCAGGTAACGACTTCGGCCTTTTCCATATTGACCTAGACGCGGATTCAGGCCTGGTACGAGTTCGTACGCCTGCGGCCGACACCTACGCCTCCCTGATTAATTCAGCAGGAGGCTCGCCTTGAACCACGAATTGACGGACGCTCGCCTTTGATTACCCACTCGCGGCGGCGGATCGGAACGATCTGGCTCGGAATTTTGGTTTTTGTCGCGGGCAACGTCGCCGACGCCGCCGACTGGATCCGATGGGGACCTGGCCAGAGTGACGGGAACCGGCTGTGGGTGCTCGCGTCGGCTGGCCTCTTCTGGTTGGCCATCTCGACCGCGGTCGTACTGCTTTACGACGTTGTTGCCACCGCGCTCGATCCAGATCGAAGGCCGCCCGGCTCGACAGAACTGATCGGACCTCGCCCCCTTCGTCAGGCGGCCGAATGGATTCGGCGCAGAGCGGCGGATCACGCTGGCGTGATCGGTGCCGGGGGCTTGATTGCCGGCGCCGTTATAGGCCACTTGGCGTGGAAGCCCTAAGAGTGTTCAACAAACGCGGATCAACCGGGGAGCGCGGCCATCGGTCAAGCACACGAGCTGCGCCAGGCGACAGAGCCAGAAGCGCGACGCGCTTCGGCCCTCATGCTGCTGTTCCGCTAGCACTGGTCGTGGGCGCGCTCGGACTCTGCATCGCAGCTTGGCTGCGTTTTCATGAGGCGAGCACATCAGCGTGCCCAACGACGTTTAGCCCAGACGTCTGGCCAACCGGTGGCCTGGCAGCCGTAATTGGTGCGTTCCTGCTTGGAGGCCTGCTCGGGAATCTTCCGCACAAAAGGCTCGCCGGCGCATACGGCCTTTTGACTGAGCTGGGGTTGTTTGCATTCGTGGCAATCGTTGCACTCGCGTGGGGCTACGAGACCCACGCGCTGGCATCGGAGTCCGCATCGACCCCACCGCTCACTTTCTTTGTCATGTGTGCAAGGCTCGACGAGAACGACTGGACGCTGGTCGTGTTCATCCTTGCCTCGCTTCTTGCTGGTCGATGGCTGTGGCACAGACCGGGGGCGTATCTGCCGTGAGCTTGCTGGCAATCACCGCCACCGGAGGCCCGGCACTACTTCTCGTGACCGCCGTCTTCGATCTGTGGTGTGTGTGGACCAGCAGGGGGACCCCCGGCCAGCTGGTGCAGACCTGGGCTCGCGACCACCCATTTCTCGCCGCGATGCTCGGTGGCTTCGTAGGCGCCTTCGGAGCTCACATTTTTTGGCATTCGTAGGTGCGGAGCGAATGCTTTTCATCTTGTCGGCAAGAACTGGTGGCCGCGCTCAGATTCTGGAGGCCAGTTTCTCCAATGATGCGGGAGGCGACGGCGCGGTAGCTCGTAAGCCTCGGCGAGCTCGGTAGGGAGGAGCCGTCGAGAGTGGAAGAAAGGTCAGTGGAGTAAAAGGAGAAGAAGGGTGGCAACCCTAATCCGACGCGACATTTGGGCGCTCGAAGCCTCCGGTACATGGGACCCGTACTCGCTTGCGTATGCCAGTGCCGTACGCGAGATGCAGGCGTTGCCCGACGCAGATCCCAGATCGTGGTCGTACCAAGCCGCCATGCACGGGACATATGTGACCCCAGCGCAGACTGACTGGAATGGCTGCCAGCACGGGAGCTGGTTCTTCCTGCCGTGGCACCGAATGTACATCTACTGGTTGGAGCGCATCGTTAAATCCTTCGTCGACAAAGCGGGTGGTCCGGCAGACTGGTCACTCCCGTACTGGAACTATACCGATGACCCCGCTCACGCCTCGTTGCCGCCTGCCTTTCGCGAGCCAACTCTTCCTGATGGCTCGGTCAACCCGCTGCTAAATACGAACCGGAGGTCGACGATGAACTCCGGAGCGGCGCTGACCAGCAGAACGACCTCGACTCAAGCCGCTATGAGCAACGCCCTCTTTAGCGATCCGGTCCAAATCAGCTTCGGTGGCGTGGAGACCGGGCCAATTCACTTCAACAACGGTTTTGGAGGCCTCGAAGACCAGCCCCATAACCAGGTGCACGACGCTGTCGGAGGCAAGCCAACTCGGAATTGCGCCGACGGCTGGATGAGCGATCCCAACTGCGCCGCCCAGGATCCGATCTTCTACCTACACCACTCGAATATCGACCGGCTGTGGAAACGCTGGCTGGACTTGGGCCAAAGTCGATCGAACCCTACCAATCCCGTCTGGCTCAATCAAGTCTTTCCTTTCTATGATGAGAACGGCGGGCAGACAACGATGACGCCGGCGGATGTGCTTGACACCGTAAAGAACCTGAACTACGCGTACGATGACGATCCGGTCACAGTAGCTGCAGTCGCTGCTCCGCGTATCGTGCCGACCGGAGGTCCTCGCCGAGTGGTAAAGCCAAGGGAAGTCAGCGCTTCAACAGGACCTATGACCCTTGGTCCCGATGGTGGTGCCGCCACATTGCTCGCCGCGCCCGAAACTGCTGCGGCCTTCGAGGCCTTGGCTGCCGGCGAACCACCGGTCCATATCTACCTACACATTCAGGACATCCACGTCGCAGAACACCCGGGTGTGCTCTACGAGCTCTTCCTCAACCTACCCGAAAAGATGTCGCCAGCTGAGGCGGATGACCACTACGTCGGCATGTTGAATTTCTTTGGTTTATCCCACGCGCACCACGGAATGGGCGGGGCCGATGCTAGTCCTATGGAGCACATCTACGACATAACTGACGTTGTGCGACGCCTCTCGAAAGCAGGCGCTTGGGATCCCAAGGAGGTGACCGTCAAATTCATCCCGTCGTCCGGAACCGACGTGGATCCGGGAAATGACCCAAGCATGGGCAAGCCAGCTGAAGTTCACGTAGGCCAAATCCGAATCACATACGACTAACTACGAGGAGCTCCCGAAAGGGACCCTGAGGTCGTATGGAGGCTGGCCACAAGTCGCTCACGAATGCGATCGCGGCTGATTGCGTCTAGCTCACATTGATCCCGTGTCGGGTTCGAATATGACGTCACGCAGCCACCAGCAGCTGGTGATAGTCGCTTAGCAAGCCGCCGAGGCACATGCGCCGCGAGATAGGACGACCTGCCTTCGGCACAGGATCGCCGTTGGCGGTTGGTGGCCGGAGCCCGCAGCTCCGGTGCGGCCGCTCGCCGTTGTATCTGTTCATTCTGTCAGCAAGAGCTGGTAACTGCGGTGATCTGCTCAGGAGCGCGGAATCCTACGCCATGCCTGGGGCCTTCCTAACCATGTACCCAAGCAACTCGAAGAATCCGAGCACGTCAACTATCGCTGCAGCATCCCCGCCTTCCAAGAGGCTCGTTGCCGCGAGTGGTCTTCCACGCAACATTGGAGCTCCGTTCCACTGGTCGTAGAAGCGCCACAGATTCTCAACGCTATCACTGAACCTAGCTAGCCCGATTTGGATGAGCACCGCAACAATTGCCACGCCTGCCGCTACTACGGCCGCAATCGCGGCTACCAGATTGGCATCGATTGTCATGGCCTATATGACTCCATCAGGTGGACGTAGGATCGCTATTTCACGTGATCGTGATTGGCGCTGCTGCTCTCCTATCAGTTCGTGAGTGCATGAGATACAGCGACCCTGTCCTAAAACAAGCGGCACTCTCGATCGTCCTGGGCGCCTTGGCCTTGAGTGGTGGCGACACAGGCAGAAGCCAGCATTCTTGTTATATAAGGACGCGCGTGCGCGCGCAATACCAAACCGCGGCCGAACATTGGTTCCAGAGAATGGTCTAGCACCGCATCAAGACGATCCACTGCGTCGGATCCCGGCTCAATTCGATTCAGGACGGTGGCTTGCGTCCTGAGGGCTGGCTGGCAAGAAGCACCGTGATAGATATGATCACCCACTCGGCGGGCTTGAGCGGCGCAAACCCTACCAAGATCACCACACGTCCGTCTGAAATGTCGGCCTGGGTCATGACGTCCCGGCCAGACCTCACAAAGAAGGCCTCATCGTCTGTGCTTCCTTTTAGCGCGCCGAGCTTCCACAACTCGCGGAGGAACCTGCTCACCTCTGTGTTCAACTCGATCCAAAGGGCTTCACCATTGGGCTCGAACACAGCCCACTGGAGGCCGCGAACAAGGCTCCGTTCAACGAACAGAGCCAGCCGGCGCACGGCAATCGGCTTCCATGGATCCGCGCTAGAGACGGTCTGGGCAGTCCACACCACAATGCCACCCGGCGTGACCGAGCGGATTGCGTTGACGCCGAAGTCTGCCAGCGACTGTGCTTCGGCCTGGTCGATGATTGCCTGAAGCCCCAGCACGCCTAGTAGCGTCGCCTGGCTCCCTGCAGGTTGCACCCAGACGCCTGCCAACGTGTCGATCCGAGCGATCAGGCCAGCAACCGACCCGCCGGGAGCCGACGGTCGTGGTGCTCCTCGGGCAAGGGGATCGCCAATCGTGATGGGTGGGAAATAAACCGCGGCCTGCGAAGTACCTACGGCGGACAGGGCCGCGGCTAGGTTCTGGGTCGCGGTGACGTCGGCGGAGGGTGGATCGACCACCATGAAGGTCCGTCGCTGATCGCAGAAGGCTACCGCCGCGCGCAACGGCGCAGGATCGGTGACGCCCGGGATACACAACATGTCGATCGCGTTGGCAGCCTCAAACGTGCTGAGGGCGGCTGGGATTTCGCTCTGATCGTTGACCCGGACAATCCGGGCTTCACGCCCGCCATTTAGAAAATATTGGAGAACGGCATAGCCGAGTTCAAGGTTTGCTTGAAGACCTCCAAACGCTCTTTCGAAATCGGCAAAGCTGAAGATCCCTGTGGGTTGGTGCAGCGGTCCACGGCTGGCCGGACCTATGAACCCGGTAGTCGAGGTGCTCACTCCCTCGATCGAATGAGCGCGAAACGATATCTCCTCGACGTATACCCCCGGTGCAAGCTGCTCAGGCATCTACTCCGCCCTTAGTCCCACGCCAGAATGCCGAATTCGACATTGGTGCGAACTTTCTCTGTGGTGCGGGGTGGGTACCGCTGCGGACGCCGCATAACGTGCCCGGCCGCGTGCGTGGCGCAAGCGCGGGCTGCATGGAGCATCTCGGAATACCCCACCACATGCAAAATCCACTACCTAACCGGCAGTTGCCAGTTGCCCACCGCCATTGTGTACGTGGAGTGAGTATGCCACCGGAGAGGCCCATCTACCCCAGCAGAGAGCGTTGAACGAGAGGAGTCTGCTGCACGCGGATATGAGGAGATCAGCACTTTGCTGCAGCGACAGGCCAGTGATATTCAATTGCTTCTGCCTATCCGGTTAGCTCCGCTTTGAGATCATGCGGTCGCCCTGGCTACCAGAATAGTGCACCCCCTTGGATGGGGATCGGCATTCCCGGCGCTTCGGGCCACGTCTTGGAGAACGACGGCACCAAGGCCTTGTTTCGAGTTCGGAACGGGTTTCCAGGCCAGCTGAAGGCGCTGCGTCGAACTCGGCCAGCTTCGGCGCATTCGTCACGGTTTGCGCGTGCATCCATCGTCTGGTCAGCGGAGTAAAGCGGATGGGCAGATCAATACAGGCGCTTGCATACCGAATCGAGCGTCTGGTCTTTAGTTCGAAATCGTTTTGTTGCAGCTTCTTAGCTATCGGTAGCAAACGTCCGTGCCGACTCAGGCGGAGCCTCACGGTCCCGAACCGCAATAGCACACGGTCCGGGATGAGCCGCCAGACGCCGTTTGGGTTCACCTCATCCGCGCTCTGGTCCGCCAGGGGCCGCCGCGTGACGCCAGATGCCGCCTGGGTTGCTACGCGCGATGCTACACCCGGCTCAGCGCCCAGAAACTCGTGAACAGCAAGCTGTCACCGCTGGCGGAAGGTGATCCAGATCTTTAGAACCTCTTCGCACGGCTCACTTGACGCGGGCTTAGCGGTCGAGCCGAGGTTAGTAGGGCCGACGGTGTTGACAACGCTGGCTTGCCGTGGTACGCATGCGAGCGTTCCTGGCTCTCGGTTCTCTCCCCGCCGAGGTGGCGACATCCCAGAAATAGAGGCGACCCACGATGAGACGTTGCGGGGTGCACCGTCTCTCGCAAGCATCAGTGACTCTTTGTTCAGTTCGGACTTTGACCGTCTGTACTCTGTCGGTGCGGTTGGGCAAGGTGCTCACGTGCTGCAGGGTGAGAACCTATTCGACATAACTATTAACCAAGCAGCGCGCAGGCGGAACATTGCCGTACTGCGAATCGATGATGTCGGTGTCCGACATTTTGGTGCCGGCTGGGTCGAACTCGATGTGCGCCTCCGCAACGCGGGCTCAGGCACTGCAAATTTGACCCACCTCGACTTGCATGTTCTCGAACGACATAACGCTATGGCGGTAATTCCTCCATCTGCCACTTACGAATTGATGCTCCATCCATGCCTCCCGCACAATCTGATTCGGATCGCTCATGTCCTTGAGCCCGGCGACGTTGATCGCGTGCTCGTTCGCGTCGGTAACAAATGGGGGCCCCAGCTAATCGAGGCTGAGATTCTCGTCCACTTCAACGGCAGTCGGAGTGCGGCTTCGAATCCAATTGCGTTTGAGACCAACCCGAAAGATCACATCGTGTTTGGGGCCAAGCCGAAGGATCGCCTGCTTCAGGGGTTAGCCTCGCTGTTCGCAAGGCGCACGCCCGAACCACGAATGAATAGGTCGAAGGAGGAGGATCAAAACCGTCGGTGGACGGTGGAGTGGGATCAGATAAAGACACAAGGTGTTCTGGATCTCGAGCAAGGGGTCGCTGGCTACACTCGCGACCAGTTGGCTTTCCTCGGGGTGCAGTCTGCGCAATTCGCCGCCCTTGCTGACCGGTGGCGGCGGCGCCAGGAACGCTACGCGCGAGCTAAGTCGTCTGGATCGCTGCCATTAGCCGAACTCAAGATAGTTGGAGTCCGTCCAGCCCAGTTCGGGCCTGTGAGTTAGCTTTAGACCGATGCGCAACCGCGCTGCCGGATGCTGTTATGAGTAAGAGCTACCGGATGGGCGACGTGGGTCCGGGCGCCCGGGTGCAGCAAGGCGAACATCTGACGATGATCGAGAACGCGTTGGCGCCGTTGCCAGATGCAGAGATACTGACAAAGCGATTTGAGGCTCTGGTTGGTCGCCTGTCGCAGGAATTCGGACAGGACGATGACAGCCGGGAACTGGCGGTCACGAAGACACGAGTCGTGGCCGAACTCTTAGGACAGGCCGCCAATGAGCCGGGTAAGTTGCGGCGGGCCCTCATCGACGCAAAACATTACTTCCTCAGTACGGCAGGTTGGGCATGGGAAGAGCTCGCCTCAATAATCAAATCTGATGCCGCCCAGAAGACAATTGGCACAATAGCCGAGGCGACCGCCAGGGCCGCGATCATGCACGTAGCTGGGCCGTAACTCCGCCGATTGGTGGTGTTCCAGCAATGCGGCCTCGGGCCTGACCCAATTCGCCAACTGCGGTCGCTCGCTTGGTGGGCGCCCGCCTTCAGGTCAGATTCCTGCTCGATACTGGGCCAATTACTGACGGACAGTACCGCGGTCCCGAACCATGGTCGCGCTGTCTCGCGTGACCTGCCGTCTCCGTGACCATCCTTCTGAACTCGATTGGCGCCGCCGTGCTGTCCCGATGTGTGCGCGCGGACCCGTCTGGATCCGGGAATGTACTCGACCCGCCCAGACGATGACGATGGTGTACGGATTCTTTGCTCGTCTGGCCGTTTGACCTGAGGTAGCCCTCAATCGATCGGCTGGCTCAAGGCATGCTCGAGCCAGGTCGTACCCACATCGCGGAAGTCTCCACTCGTAGTGGCTGAGGCAACTGAATGACCAGACGCAGTGACGCGCACGGAATTTCTCGGATCGGCGACCAGCCGGCTGCTATCCGTGCTGACGCTAACGGTGTCTTATCGACAGCAAACGTCCGTACGTTGAAATTGCGTCTGGGCTACATCCAAGTTGTCAAATTGCCTCAAAGTTCGCCGCCGGGCCATGTTGGGAAATCATCCCTGGAACGCAATCGCGTCCATCTGCTGGGCGCCAAAGCCCCCGAGTCAATCGAATCCGCGCCCGCGACTGGGCCGAGGCAGCCTCGACTTGCTGGTAAGGGTCTAATACTCGACACGCACTGCCATCTCGGCTCTTGTAGCCCACATCTCGATCCGGCTTGGTATCGGGTACTCGTAGTTGCCGCGTTTACGAATGATTTGCACGAGTTCGCAGCAGTCTCAGAGGCCTATCGCAACAATCGTTGGACCCGAGTCGCCCCTCGGTCTCCACCCAACCTATGTTGGAGCGGCGCCAAGCGGAGTGAGACACTCATTTCTGCAACTCTTAAGAACCTCTCGCTATGTTGGCGAGGTCGGACTGGATGGGACTGACCAGGGCCGACCAACGTTACCCTGACTATTTCGAAGCTGGATTGCGAGGCCCCCACCTCGAGGATAGTGTGTACGTGCGGCCAGACGATAGGCCCAAGGGTTCGTGGAGATTAGAGCGTCGAGTACCAATGAGGCGTTGCCAGTGATCTAGTTGAGTCGAGGAGGCATCCGATGACGATTGCACTCACTGGAGTCAGCAAGTTCACCTGGCTCTTCGACTGCATCGACTTTGAGTTGAGTGGGACTGTTCAATCCTGGCTTGCGGACAGCGACAACACGGGCGATGGCTTCCACCTTGATCCGGAGCAGGGCATCAAGAGCCTTGTGTCGAGTTACGTCTTCGGCATTCCCGGCCTATTCCACTGTGAGACATATCCGCTCGATCCTGCCCAAGTGAATAGAGGAGACACTTTCGCGCCGCGTGGCATCGCGAACTTCCAGCAAAAGCCGCTTGGGACGGTATTCATGAAGGTAATGGCCGACGGCACCAATTCGCAACTCAACCTCGGCGATCGCATCGCGTTCCGGGCCCGACTTGTAGTAGAGAATGGCCATCCTAACCCCCCGTACGACCAAATGGGGGACACTTATCCTCCGCTTCCGATCGCCGGACGGGTCTGGATTGAGCTTCATCCGTTTGACTGGCAAGCGCTTCGGTATGTGCAGCCGCCGGTCGCCAGTGACGATCTGGTCAGTGGAATGATGATTGCCGTTGCACCACTCTACGAAATGTCCTTCGCGGTTCCCAGCGGCGATCCGATGTGGTGGGGAAACAAAGTGCGGGGTTGGGACCCCGCGATTTATGTGGACACGACCGGTTCCATGTACCACAACACCGTGCAGGCCAACGCGAGCTTTGC
>WNFD01019525.1_pt1 | contig 10181 bp, 7 predicted proteins | sample 5400491 | NCBI WGS metagenome assembly WNFD01 (sample SAMN13153343, study PRJNA577476) | soil metagenome | isolation source: 120 cm saprolite under Douglas fir tree site 2 hole 2 replicate 2 | place: USA:California | collected 2015-04-18
CCTTCACCTGAAATACAACGACTCCGCAAGATAAAAGCAGAGAGACAGGCCAGTTAAAAGGACGAGCATAGAAGAGAGGTCTCACCATGTCTATTAGCTTCCACGATGTCGAAAAACTTCAAGCTCTCTACCCCGACTACCAGATCGAATTGAGAGAAGGAAAAATTATTATTATGAGTCCATCGGACAGCGTGTCTGGCGAAATCGGAGCCCGTTTCATCCGGCTCTTAGGGACCTGGCTTGATACCCATAACATCGGGCGAGTCCTGGATTCGAGTACTGGTTTCCGTATGCCCAATGGCGATCTGCTCTCTCCAGACGTCTCCTTTGTTTCACGAGAGCGGCTCAAGCAAAATCCCCGCACCTACCTGACTGTGATTCCCCAATTAGTAGTCGAGATCAAATCTAGTCGAGACCGTATTCATGATCTTGAAGAGAAAATAGCCCTATTTTTAAGTCAAGGTGTACAAGTAGGCATTCTCATTGATCCTGACACACAAACCCTCCGCGTCTATCGCTCCGAGGGGCTGAGTAAAAATGCCGACAGCGGAGAGCCCATCCCCCAGATAACAACCCTACAAGATGGAGATACCCTTACCATTCCTGAGTTCTTTCCCGGCCTGGAAATTCCGGTTACAAGCCTCTGGCCACCGGTGTACGAGTAGCTTAGAACTCCACTATTTGACGAGATAATAGCCTATTCCTGGTTCAGTGAGAATGTGGAGTGGTTTTGATGGATCGATCTCTATTTTGCGTCGCAGTCGCCCAATATAGACTCGCAAATATTCAGCATCGCGACTATGTTCTGTACCCCACACACGCCGCAGCAGTGTCTCGTGTGTAAATATCTTGCCCGGGTGCAATGCCAACTCTTGCAGCAGACCGAATTCTGTCGGAGTGAACTTGACGCGTTCACCGTTGTGCCAAACCTGTCGCTGCTCGAAATCAATCTCGATATTCCCAAATCGCTGCGAACCAACCGAGCGAGGCGTATCGGCCCAACTGGCACGCCGCAGGACAGCCTGTACCCGTGCCAATAGTTCCCCTACTCCGAAGGGCTTGGTCAGGTAATCATCCGCTCCCTGGTTCAAGGCGGCTATTTTGTCGGCCTCTTCTCCCAGTGCCGTCAGAATGATGATGGGTACGATGCTCGTTTGCCTGATGCGACGGCACACCTCCAGTCCATTCATTTGCGGCATCATAATGTCCAGTATCACCAGGACAAACGTCGTTTGCTCAAACTCTGCCAGCGCTTCCCATCCATTGCTGGCAAGTTTCACTTTGAATGCGTGCTTTTCCAGGAAGCGCCTCACGAATTCACGGATATTTGGTTCATCATCGACCACTAAAATATACTTCTCTTGAGGCATCTTTGCACTCCTTTATAGATACTGCCGTTGTCGCTCCTGGGCGCGCAGCACTATGGAAGGAAACCACAGGTGAAATACCGCGCCACTCTTTCCATCTGTTCTATTCTCAGCCCAGATGCGCCCCCTATGAGCTTCAACGAACCCCCGGCAGATAGCCAGGCCCAGGCCGACTCCGCTGCTGCTTCGTTCGTGACCACTCTCTATTTGATAAAAGCGGTCGAAGACACGCTCGACGAGGTGTGGAGGAATGCCTGGCCCATTATCGGTTATATGTAAGGTGAGTCCTGTTCGTTTTTTCGTCTGCTCATGCTCATAGGTGGCTGAAATCTCTATGAGGACATCTGGACCACCGTACCGTTGAGCGTTCTCTAAGATATTTCGCAGGACGATCTGAATACGTCGCCCATCCACATAGAGGAGTGGCATGTCTTCAGGTAAATTGACCTGCACGCGGTATCCTTGATTGGGTGCGACAGCGAGGGCATCCTCGAGCAGCGAACTCAGGTGGTAAGCCCCTGGAGAGAGCTTGAGCGTGCCTGCCTCTACCTGCGCCATCTCCAGCAAGTTCGTTACGAGGTCCGCCATACGGTTACTCTCCGCCACGATCTGGCTCAAACTGTACCGCTGCCAGTTGGCGTCCACTTCGTCATCGACTTCTTCTAGAAGACTCGTGGCAAATCCCTTAATGGCTGTCAACGGGGTACGTAGTTCATGTGAGACAATGGCTAACAAGTTTCTCTTGATGCGCTCTACCTCGTTTTGTTTGGTAATATCTTGAAATATCCTTCCACGTCCAATAAGTGCGCCTTTTGCATCTCGAACATGGAAAAGGCGCATACGTATATCACGCGGCTCTGGTACAAATTGACCGTGCCTCTTATATGAACCACGTATTCGAAATTCTACGCTGTGTGGCCCACGCCCTTTCGACATTGGCTCAATTACCTCGTGATAGGTTTCAGAACGGTCTAACATCGTAGACAGCCTCTCCTGTAGGCTGCGATCCTGAGTAAAACTATCCATCAACTCTTGTTGGGGAATACCAACCTCTCGGCTGAAGGTGTGATTGGCATAGACAATCTGTCCATCCGGACTTTCCAGTAGAACCCCCTCGTCCATGCTTCGCATGATAGCATCCAGAGTGTAGAACTGCGTTTGAATCGTTTCATCGCTTTTTTGAAAATGGGATCGTATCTCTCTCTCCATAGCAGAGAAAGCTGCAACCAGATTTCCTATCTCGTCCCGCCGACCTCGATCCTTGTCAAGCAGGTCGGTATGCATCACCTGTGCAGGCTGGTCCGGTTGAATCAGCGAAACTGCTTTCGCAAGTCTGACAAGAGGGGAGATGATACGCCGGTGCATCATAAACCAGAAAAAACTTGCTCCCAGGATGAGCAGTGCCAGTGCAGCTATCAACCCATGCTGAAAATCCGTGAGCGTAGCAAAGGTGACATCGGTCGGACGTTGCACTACTATGGCCCAACCTTCCTCCGGTATAGGGACGTAGCTGTAGAGCCAATCACGGGTCTGACCGTGTGTGATGAAATTGCCAGCCTTTCCTTGAAGCGCATCATGAGCGGCAAGTATGAGACCAGCGTAGTCTTCGGGTAGGTCTAGAAATGCAAAAATCCCTTTGGTCGTTGCTATTGTCTGTCCCTTGTGGTCGATGACCCACAGACCCACCTCACTGCTTGGTGATAATCGCTGATGTACTGTATTCAGACGAGAGGTAAGTTTATCGAGAGATAAGTTAATAACCATCACACCGACTATCCGCCCCTTGTCATTCGTAATACGGGCAGCGACAGAAACGACATAGGCATCTGTAATAGCGCTAATGCTGCCTGATGAGATAAAAGGCGAATCGCTTTTGAGAGCTTCTTGAAAATAATCGCTAGAACTGAAATTTTGACCGATGGTACTTGGACTGAAGGGATAGTTGATGATCATGTTACCAGACGGATCGCAGACAAAATAAAGGCTGATATCAGGGTGAGCGTGGGAGGCATTGGCGAAGACAGATGCGAGTTGCTTCAAGTCCAAATCTCTAGCTGCCTGGGCTGTCGATAATTCGCTATCTATCTCTGTCGCGGCCCGCAGGTTGGTTCCGACTTCCAACGCTACGGCTTGTGCGAGGCCCAGGTCGGATTGAAAAGCGTTTTGCGTCAAAACATTCTGTTGAATCACATAGAGTCCCGCACCGCCCAACAAAACAGGAATGACAAAGAGGAGATAAAGGCTGAGCAACTGTAGACTGATCTTCTGCCGTATTAAGTAGTGCATCCTACACCTCCTGCGAAGAAAACAACTCCCTTGCTGTGATTAGTATGCCTTAAACCTCCTTCCTTAGCAATCCTTAGCAATCCTTTTTCTCTCGAACAGCTTCATTCGAAAATTGTTATACATTTAGTTATATTTCGATGGCTGTATTTACGGGTTTTTTACAGCTTGTCACGTATACTTGTGATATATCTTTGTATTCTTGGCTTATTTCCTTCAACTTGCTTGTTATCAGAGCGTCAGTTTTTATTACGGCAATGAGCGAAGAGATTGAGCCGGGAAAAGAGTGATGACTGTCCTAATTATTTGTGGAGGGAATTGACATGTCCATAACCACAACATTTGCTCAAGGAAAGAGGCGCGGTAGGCATGGGTTTCTGCAAATCGTGGCCGCCTGCCTGGCACTTGTGCTCGCACTGGCGGCATGCGGCGGCACGACTTCTACCCCCGCCGCGAGTGCGGGCCCGGTGACCATAGGTGTCCTCTCCTGCTTCACTGGCACGCTGGCCAGCCTGGGACAAGCCATGTTGCAGGGAGCACAGGTGGCGCAGAAAGCGATCAATGAAGCGGGAGGCATCCTCGGAAGGCAGCTGAACCTGGCCCACGCCGACACCCAGTGCGACGAAGCTGACTCTGTTCCCGCGCTTCGCCAGCTCCTGGCCGCCCAGACCGTGGTTGGGATTATCGGCCCGGAGACCCAGGAGATCAATGCCGATGCCCCCATCATCACGTCGGCCAAGATCCCAGACGAGTTCCAGGGAGGCAGTACCCTCTTCGACCACAACACCAATCCCTGGTTGTGGCGAGACAGCCCCTCCGACTCCCAGCTGGGAGTCGCCATGGCTCTCTACGCCCACAAGAAGGGGTACCAGAATGCCGCGCTGCTGTTCTACTCAGACATAGCGGCGCAGACCTTCATCCAGCCGATCACGGCGGCATGGCAGAAGATGGGTCACAAGATCGTGTCCAACATTACTGTGGCCCCGGACCAGACCTCGTACCGCACCCAGGTGCAACAGGTCATCAACGCGCACCCGGATGTGATCTTCACGCAGACGGACGCGGCCACGGCTGCCGTCCTTTTCCAGAACTTCAAAGAGCTGAACAACCTTGCCATCCCATTCGTGGGTACCGACGTCACTGGCGTTGATCAGTACCTGAAGGCTGTCACCTACGCCGCCGCCGCCGCCCACCTCACCTCGGTCTACGGTACCTCGGTCACCGGACAGGCTGCCGACGAGTTCAACAAGGTCTTCGCAGCCCAGTTCGGGAGCACGGCCCAGCCCCTCGCCAACGCGAACTACGCTTACGACGCGGTCATCAGCCTGGCCCTCGCCGTTGACAAAGCTAACTCCACGGCGGGACCCGCCATCAACGGGGTCATGAGCGCCGTAACCAGCCCGCCGGGGACCCAGTGCTACACGTACAAGGACTGCCTCTCGCTGCTAAAGGCAGGAACGAAGATCAATTTCGAGGGCGCCAGCGGCGACCTCGACTACAACCAGTACCACAACGTGTTCGGGCCCTACGGCGCTTTCCAGGCCAACACCAGCGGCCAGGAGCAGCAGGTCATGCTGCTCTCAGCGCCTGACCTGGCGGCCGCTACACCGTGACCCCAGGCTGACATCTGCAAGGTCCGTTCCAGCCAGTATCCGCACTGCGCAACGATGGCCGGAACGGACCCTGTTCGACGCCTGGAACTCAGGAGGAGGTGGCCCTTCACTAGTAGGGGTCACCATATTTTTCGAGTAAAATATATGCTAACGAGAACCCAGAGAAAAGAAGGCTTCATTTGTGAGTACGGCATTCGAAAGGAGGTGGCGCCATGCATGAGGTGCTCCTGACCCTCGGCTTCGGGCTCGTGACTGCCGCCATCCTATCGCTGTCCGCGGTGGCGTTTACGCTTGAGTACGCGGTAACCAACGTTGCCAATCTCTCGCATGGAGAGATCCTGACGATAGGAGCCTACGCCGCCTATCTCATACACCAGTCGACCGGAAGCTTGCTTCTCGCCGCACTTGGGGCCGCTGCCGCGGGTGGAGTAGTGGCCTTAGCGATGCACACCATGGTGATCGATCGCTTCATCAGTCGTGGTTTCGGGACAATGCCGACCTTCATCGCAACGCTCGGCATGTCCTTCGTGATCCAAAACGTGCTGGTCATCATCTTCGGCGCGTCTAACGTCGCCTACACGATCCCCCAGGGCGCCCCGCACCAGGTGGGGCCTTTCCTGTGGACCTCCACTGAGGAAGAAATCATTATTTCCGCGCTCGGCATCACGGCCGCGCTCTACGTGATTATCACGCACACGAAGTTCGGAAAGGCCCTCCGTGCCGTTTTTCAGAATCGGGATCTGGCCCGCGTCACCGGTATCAACGCGCGGCTGGTGGGCGCCGCTACCTGGTTTCTGGCCGGTCTGGTGGCCGGCTATGCCGGCTTCATCCTTGCCGAGAGTGTAGGGTCGTTCAATCCCTATTTCGGCTTCAGCTTCTTCCTCATCACCCTGACGGCAGCCGTCGCGGGAGGCCTGGGAAGGCCATTCAGCACGATGGCTGGAGCAATCATAGTCGGTATAGCTCTGGAGTTCACCGGCGGATACATCAGCGCGAGTTACGAGCTCGCCTTTGCCTTTGCGATCCTGGCCACGATCATCCTGGTTCGCCCACGCGGCCTCTTCACCAATGCCAGGAGGACCATATTCGAATGACACAGTACCTCCTCTCCATTCTCACCGAGGGAGCGATCTTCGGGATCATGGCTCTCGGGCTGAACGTCATCTGGGGCTGGTCTGGCGACTTCGATCTCGCCTACTACGGCTATGTCGCGTTGGGCGCCATGACGCTCGTCCTCACCATCGGCCAACCGACCCCGCCGGCCCAATACATCCTGGGGTTGCAGCTGCCGTACCTGGTCGCCCTGCTTGGTGCCGTGGTTTCCTCGGCACTCATGGGACTCATCGTCGGCCTGATCGCGCTCCGGCGTCTCCGTGGAATCTATTTCTCCATAGTTACTTTAGGAGCGGTCTACGTACTGTATGTGATGGCAGGCCAGTATGTGCCCCTGTTCGACGGTTACAACGGGCTGTCCGGCCTGTTCAACCCGATGGGGGATGCCCTTGGCCTTGACTATCAGTCCTACCAGTACTTCTTCCTTGGCTTCTGCGCGTTCCTGTTCATTCTCGTCTTTATCTTCATGGCACGTGTCTCCGGGAGCCGCTTTGGCCTCGCGCTGCGCTCCCTTCGCGAGGACGAACGTGCGGCAGCCGCATTCGGCCGTGACATCTACCAGCTGAAATTGAAGGCCTATGTCCTCGGGGCCGCGTTCGGCGGGCTGGCCGGCGGCCTATTCGCTGCCTACCTGAGCGCTTTCAATCCATCGGCATGGTCTCCGATCGAGGCAATCGTTCTATACTCCGCCGTCCTGGTTGGAGGTAGAGGAAATATCAGGGGCGTCGTCCTGGGCGTAGCGGTCATGATCGTGTTGATTCAGGAGTCGACGCGCTTTCTCCCCGACGTCCCGGGACATCCGGTCATCGTCCCCGCCCTGCGCGAGATCGTGATCGGCGCAGTACTCGTGCTTTTCCTCCGCTTCCGCCCACAGGGGCTGTTGCCGGAACGCCGCTACGTCGACCGCATGCTCAATGATCGTGTTGATCCAGGAGTTGACGCGCTTCCTCCCGGAGATCCCGGGTCATCCGACCGTCGTTCCCGTCCTGCGCGAGATCGTGATCGGCGCAGTACTCGTGCTTTTCCTCCGCTTCCGCCCCCAGTGGCTGCTGCCGGAACGCCGCTGCGTCGACCTCTTGCCCCAGATCAACCCGTAGTGTCAGCATCCGAGCCGACGATCCTGGTGGTTGAAGGCCTTCACAAGCACTTCGGCGGTGTCGTCGCCGTGGATAACTGCTCGTTTCGAGCTCCGAAGGGTCAGGTGACCGGGCTGATTGGCCCCAACGGTGCTGGCAAGAGCACGGCAATCGATCTCATATCGGGGTTCAAGCTTCCCGACGCGGGCGCCATTTTCTTCGAAGGCGCCGCGATCCAGGGCCTGCCTCCTCACCGTATCTCCCGCCTCGGGTTGATCCGCACCTTCCAGACGCCGAGAGAATGGCCCGGCCTGACCGTTCTGGAGAACGTTCTCCTGGCTCGATGGGACCCGCAACGGGAGGCCCTCTGGCGCGGCCTGATCGGGCCCGGGCTAGCCCAGCGCTCGACCTCGAAGTCGGAGCTCGACAGGGCGCGCGAGATCCTGGCAGAGCTCGGCCTCGCTAAACTGGGCAATGAGCGCGCGGGAAACCTCAGCGGCGGCCAGAAGCGGCTGGTCGAGTTCGCCCGCATCCGGATGGCCGAGCCGAGGCTCGTGATCCTCGATGAGCCGATGGGAGGCGTGCACCCCGTGCTCGGCGAACGCATGGTGGCGGCAATTGAGGGGTTTATCACCTCTGGGACCTCCGTCATCATCGTCGAGCACAACCTTCCCTTCATCGAACGAGTCGCTCATCACGTGATCGTGATGTCTCAGGGCTCGGTGATCGCAGCCGGGCCGTTCGAGTCTCTCCGCTCGAACCAGAGCGTGATAGACGCATACCTCGGTGAGGTGTCTTATGAGTAACGAAGAAGCGGCGCTCAGCGTCCAGGGTCTCACCGCTGGCTACGGGGGACTGCCTATCATCGACCAGGTCAGCCTGACAGCACGCCGGGGTGCGATCACGGCCATTGTTGGACCGAACGGCGCCGGCAAGTCCACGCTGCTGAAAGCGGTGGCCGGGCTCATCCGGCCTACGGCGGGCAGGGTATTCGTAGAAGGAAAGGAGGTCACCGGCCTGCCGGCTGAGAAGCATGTCCGGCGCGGGATCGCCTACGTCCCCCAGGTGGAAAACGTATTTCCCGACCTCACCATCCGGGAGAATCTCGACATGGGCGGCTATGTCCGCAAGTCCGGCGTCCGGGAGAGGATCGAGCAGCTGTTCCTCCTCTTTCCCGACCTCAGAGAGTCGGCACACCGGCACGCCAGTACGTTGAGCGGTGGCCAGCGAACGATGCTAGCCCTGGCGCGGGGCTTGATGATCGACCCGGCGGTTCTGATCCTGGACGAGCCAAGCGCCGGTCTGTCGCCCCGCTTCCAGGGGCTGATCTGGGAGCGCATCGAGCAGATCCGGTCGACCAACGTCGCAGTTCTCATCGTCGAGCAGAACACACGCCAGACCCTGCGCCATGCCCAATGGGCCTATGTCCTGGTCCTCGGTCAGAACCGGCTGGAAGGAACGGGACACGATCTACTGGAGAATGACGAGGTCGTAGACCTCTACGTCGGACGCCTTACCTGAGACTGTTTGATCAACTATCAACTCCCAGAAAAATCCTTCCTCCTTGCCGCTGCGGCTCGCGCGCCCGCCCTTCGATGCTCTTTCACAAGAGCCTGGTGCTCCGCCCGCCACAAATCTAGCTCCCCTGGCGGCAGGCCCAGGATAACCCTTCGATCAAATACAGGATACTCCATCCGGCTGCCAGCTTTGCGAAAGCTGCGCTGAACCAGCACGGGCAACTTCCCCTCCTCGGCCCAGCGTTTGCGCTCGGTGGGAGTGCATTCCAGCAGGGTCTCGCACTCCCAGGGCGGAACCGCCAGCTCGCGTTTGAAGACCTCAAAAAACTGCGCGCGCGCGGTTCGATCGCTTTCCAGTCGCTCCTGAACACGCTGCACCAGGGCAGCTTTGGGCTCTCGCGAGCGGGCAGGCAATTCGAGAAAGGCGAGAAAAGCCGACAACTGTTCCCTGGTGAACAGGGCATCCCATGCAGTGGGCAAAACCATTTCCTCCGTGAGCAGGGGAAGTTCCGGCTGCTGCCCCTGCTCGCGCCATCGTTTCAGTTCGCGCTTCCACATCGGCTCAAGTGCGGCCCGGCGCAGCGCCTCTTGCTCAGCGGTGCGCTGCTTCTCCTCTGCCATAACACTTGACCACAATGCCGCCACTTCCCGCGCCACCTGCTCCGCGTCTTCGGCCAACATCCCCTCGAACGCGACTTGCCGCCGGGAGATCCAGGTCACGCACGCCTGGTAGCCCCGTGCCTGTGCATTGGCGATATAGGGGGCGGCCAGCGCGGGCAGTTGCTCCTGGAAGCGCGCCAGCACCGCGCTGACCTCGCGCGCGGCCACGGTCTTTGTCTGGGCGCGCAGCGTAGCCTGTTGCTGTCCCCAGGCCTCTATCCAGATGTATGGATGCGCGTGCTCTTTGCACCAGTGGCGGAAGGCATCGGTCACCGTACTCGGCGTATCCGGGAAAACGACGAGGTACCCCTGCTGGCAGGCCTGCGTAGCTCTCTCCTCTTCGCGCCAACGCCGCTCCTCTCTGCTCTCAACTCGGGTATGCGCTCGTGGCAGCGCCTTCCGTCCCGTGCGCTCGGATTCGGGCACGGCGCCCGCCAGCCACATAGCCATCTCTTGCAATAAAGCCTGCCCCGTCGGCAGGTGTGGTTCACCCTCCAGCTCGGCCACCATCGAACGCGCCTGGTAGGCCAGCTCAACCACCAGATCAAACTG
>WNFD01014117.1_pt1 | contig 10180 bp, 5 predicted proteins | sample 5400491 | NCBI WGS metagenome assembly WNFD01 (sample SAMN13153343, study PRJNA577476) | soil metagenome | isolation source: 120 cm saprolite under Douglas fir tree site 2 hole 2 replicate 2 | place: USA:California | collected 2015-04-18
CCGATGAGCCTTCCGATGCCCGCGTTGTTTCTGAGCCTCGCTTGTCTTTCCGCCGCAGGCAAAACAGCCACCGATTGGCCGACCTATGGGAACGACCCGGGCGGAATGCGCCACTCGCCGCTCGCCCAGGTCAATCGCCAGAACGTCTCGGAGCTGAAGATCGCCTGGACGTACCACACTGGCGACGTGGCGGACGGAACCAAGACGAAAATGAAGAGCGCTTTCGAGGCGACCCCGATCGTCGTCGATGGCACGATGTACTTCTCCACCCCGTTCAATCGCGTCGTCGCACTGGATCCGGGAAGCGGGAAGCAGCGATGGATCTTCGATCCGAAGATCGATCTGAACCTCTTCTACGGCGATGGCCTGATCAACCGGGGCGTCGCCACCTGGCTCGATTCCCGCGCTGGCCACCAGCGGCGGATCTTCATTGCGACGCTCGACAGCCGACTGATCGCTCTCGACGCCGCCAACGGCAAACCGTGTGCCGATTTCGGAAAGAATGGTCAGGTCGATCTCGCCTCCGGCGTGGACGGCATCGCGGACGCAAGCCCAGGCGAATACCACATGACTTCGCCGCCGGCGGTGATCGGAGATGTCGTCGTCGTCGGTTCATCGATCAACGACAACAGCCGCGCCAAGATGCCGAGCGGGCGGGTCCGCGCCTTCGACGCGCGAAACGGCAAGCTGCGCTGGAGCTGGGATCCGATTGCCCCGGACTTGAATGCGGGCGCGGCCAACGCCTGGTCGATCCTCTCGGTGGATCCGCAGCGGGGGCTGGTGTTCATTCCCACCGGCTGCGCGAGCCCCGACTACTACGGCGCCCTGCGGCCCGGAGACAATCGATACGCCAACTCCCTGGTGGCGCTGAACGGGTCAACCGGGAAGATGGCCTGGCATTTCCAGGTGGTCCATCACGACCTCTGGGACTACGACGTTGCCTCTCAGCCGATGCTGGTGACCCTGAAGCGCGATGGCGTCGACGTTCCGGCGGTCGTTCAAGGGACCAAGATGGGGAACCTGTTCGTTTTTCACCGCGAGACCGGTGCGCCGCTCTTTCCGGTCGAGGAGCGATCGGTTCCGAAGTCGGACGTTCCGGGCGAGCAGTCTTGGCCGACGCAGCCGTTTCCGGTAGCGATTCAGCCTCTGGTGCCGCAGAAGCTCTCCCCGGAAGAGCTCTGGGGAGCGACGCCCGAGGACTTGAAGTGGTGCAAAGAACGATTGTCGCAGATTCGAAACGAAGGCGTCTTCACCCCGCCCAGTGAGCGCGGGTCCCTGATCATTCCCGGGAACGTCGGCGGCGTGAACTGGGGCGGGGTGGCCTATGATCCGGAGCGCAGCCTCGCCATCGCCGCGACGAATCGGGTTCCGTTCGTGGTCACCCTCGTGCCGCGCGATCAGCTCAAGTCCGGCGACAAGGGTCCGATGGTTGAAATTGCGTCGATGAAAAGCACGCCGTATGCCTTGCGGCGGGAACCGCTGATCACGCCGCGAATGACTCTTTGCAATCCGCCGCCGTGGGGCGCGCTTTCCGCGGTCGACCTCTCCACCGGCAAATTGCGCTGGGAGGTTCCGCTTGGGGTGATGCCGGAAATCGCGCATCTTCCCGGAACGGCCCGCCTCGGGTCCCTCAACCTGGGTGGGCCGATCACCACCGCGGGAGGGCTGGTGTTCATCGGCGCCGCGCGCGACAACTACCTGCGCGCATTCGACATCGACACCGGCAAGGAGTTCTGGAAATTCGAGCTGCCCGCGAGCGCCCAGGCAACGCCGATGGCGTACGAAGCCGGGGGCAAGCAGTATGTGGTGATCGCCGCCGGGGGGCACGGCAAGCTCGGCACAACGCTCGGAGATTCGCTGGTGGCGTTCTCGCTTCCGTGAGTCGAAATGACGGACGCTCACAGGGTCGGCCAACCAATCTTCCGCCGCCTCTCTCTAGTGCAGCGTATCTCCCGCTGGTCTGGAATGAGGAAACGTCTCAGCCTCACGCGATCTGGTGGCCGCGGCGTCCGCCTCTTTCGCCGCCCCGCTGTCGAGCGTGAAGAACGCCGCCAGGCCGAGGAGCGAAAGCCCGATTCCCAGCGCCGAGACGCCCGCCCAGCGCCACGACGCATAGGCGTGGGAGGCGAGCGCCGAGCCCGCCGCGGCGCCAGTGAAGTAGATGGCCATGTAGACGGAGTTGAGCCGGTTCCTCGCGTCCGCGGAGAGACCGAGGATGCGCGTCTGGTTGGAGATGTGGTTCGCCTGCACGCCGAGGTCGAGCAGCACGACGCCCACTCCGAGCAGGACGAGCGACGTGCTCGCGGCCGCGAAGACGCAGTAGGAGACGAGCACAAGCAGGAGCGCGAGGCCATTGACCGCGCGCGTGCCGATGCGGTCCGCGAGCCTGCCCGCGAACGGCGCCGCGAGCGCCCCGGCAACGCCGACGACGCCGAAGGCGCCAGCAGCGTCGCTGCCGAGGCGAAAGGGCGGCGCCTCGAGCAGGAAAGTCAGCGTGGTCCAGAAAGCGCTGAAAGCTGCTAGCGCCAGCGCGCCCAGGATCGCGTGGCGGCGCAGGAGCGGCTCGCGCAACAGGCCCGGCAGCGAGGCGAGGAGCACGAGGTAGATCGCGCGCCAGCCCAGGTGGGCGCCGACGAAACCGCTCACCGTGCGCGACAACAAGATCCCCACCAGCAGCCCTGACATCACCTTGCCCACCGATCGGCCTCGCTCGGCGGCGGGCACGATACCCGCGGCGAAGGGCACTGCGAGCTGCGGCACGACACTGACGAGCCCGAGCGCGAAGCTCGCCGCGCAGAGAAAGGCAAGGCTCGGCGCGGCGGCGACCGCGAGCAGCGCCGCCGCCGAGCAGAGCGCCGCGAGGACGATCAGCCTGCGCCGTTCGGCGGTGTCGCCCAGAGGAACAACCAGCAACATCCCCGCGGCGTATCCGGCCTGGGTGAGCGTCGGGACGAGTCCCGCGCCGCGCTCGGTCGTGGAGAAATCGGCGGCCAGCAGCGCGAGAAGAGGCTGGCAGTAGTAGAGGCTCGCGACCGAAGCACCGGCGGCGACCGCGAGGAGCCAGAGCAGCTTGCCGGTCGACATCGCTAGTTCCTCGCCGCCTCGTGCGGGAGGGGCCACGGGATGCTCACGCCCAGACTCCCCCGGAGCGCGAGCGGGCTTGAAGAACATGCGTGCGTGCTTCCAGACTCCGCGGAGTGTGAGCGGGCTGAAGAGCATGCGTGTGCTTCCTTTTCTCCCGCGGTCTCATCGTCCGGCGGCGCGGAAGGGCAGGCCGGCAGACTGTAGACTCGGCTGGCCGCGGAGGGTTACGCCGGATGGCAATCGCCCCCGCGCCGCCAGGGGCGAGCGCATTTGCGGAGCGAATCCTCCGGGCCGAGCGAAAGTGAAGAAAGTTACTCAAAACGGTAGTTTTTTTACAAATCGTGTCGTCAAGAGACGGCGATGCGGCAACATGGCGTGGTTTTGTTGGCGTCAACCTCGGGCAATGGTGTCTAGCCGAGCGAAATCGCCGACTGGATCCCGTGCCGAGCGGATTAGGGCTTATAGGTGCTAATTCGACACGGCTGTCAGATCACTGCACAGCGAGAAGCACGGACGCGGCCGCCAGGGACTGTTTCCGGGACCTTCGTGCCGGGCACATAGGTTGCATTTGGATGCATCGACCGTTGAAAGAAACCTCCACAGAGGATCCGGTGAAGCATTCCTCAACCAGTGATTCCGGACCGCGCCTGCTCGTCGCGCAGGCCTCGTCGTGACTGAACACGGCCAATCAGGACCCGCGCCTTCCCACACTCGTCTGCACCGACAGCTTCGTGATGCCTGGGCCCTGGCTCGCCCCTACTGGCGCTCGGAAGATCGTTGGGTCGCCCGTGGACTGCTCGCCGGCGTCGTCGCTCTCACCCTCGGAATGGTCTACATCAGTGTTCTCATCAACCGGTGGAACAACACCTTCTACAACGCGCTCCAGGACAAGGACTACACCGTCTTCGTCCACCAGCTCGTCCGCTTCTCCTGGCTTGCGGGCCTGTACATCGTCGTCGCCGTTTACCAGCTCTACCTGAATCAAATGCTCCAGATCCGCTGGCGGCGCTGGCTCACCGAGCGTTACCTCGGCGCGTGGCTGCTCGATGGCGCCTACTACCGGATGCAGCTCGCGGTTGGCGAGACCGACAATCCCGACCAGCGCATCGCCGAGGACTTGCGCCTCTTCGTCGGCAGCACTCTCTCGCTCACCATCGGCGGCCTGCGGGCGGTTTTGACGCTGGTCTCCTTCGTGGCGATCCTCTGGATGCTCTCGGGACCGCTCAGCCTCTCGTTCCGCGGCTCCTCGATCGCCGTGCCCGGCTATATGGTGTGGGCCGCGCTCGCGTACGCCATCATCGGCACCTGGCTCACCAACCGGATCGGCCGCCCACTGATCCGGCTGAACTTTGACCAACAGAGGTACGAGGCCGATTTCCGCTTCGGCCTCGTCCGCTTCCGCGAGAACACCGAGGGCGTCGCGCTCTACCATGGCGAGGCGGACGAGATGCGTGGCTTTCGCGAGCGGTTCGGCGCGGTGGTGCGCAACTTTTGGGGAATCATGCGCCGGCAGAAGCGGCTGACGTGGTTCACCGCCGGCTACTCGCAGGCGGCGATCATCTTCCCCTTCATCGTCGCCGCCCCGCACTACTTCCGGGGGGAGATTCTCCTCGGTGGGCTCGTCCAGACCGCCACGGCTTTCGGCCAGGTGCAGGACTCGCTGAGCTTCATCGTCTCCTCGTACACGGATATCGCCGAGTGGCGCTCGGTGGTGGAGCGGCTCGTGGGCTTCGAGCGGGCCCTCGAGCGCGTGCGCAGCCAGGCCGCGAACGGCGACGGCATCGTGCGCACGGACGAGGCCACCCCGCGGCTGGCCCTCAAGGGCGTGGAGATCGATCTCCCCGACGGCCAGCCGCTCGTCGCGGGCGTGAACCTCTCGCTCGGACCCGGTGACACCGCGCTGCTCGGGGGGCCTTCGGGCGTTGGCAAGAGCACGCTCCTGCGCGCCATCGCCGGAATCTGGCCCTTCGGACGCGGCGAGATCCGCGTTCCGCGCGAGGCCCGGATTCTCTTTCTCCCTCAGAAACCCTATCTGCCGATCGGCACCTTGCGGGACGTCGTGAGCTATCCGATGCCGGCGGGCGGCGTGGATGACGCGACGCTGCGAGAGGCGCTCGAGGCGGTGGGGTTGCCCGAGCGGGCAGGGCGGCTCGACGAAGCCGGCCACTGGGCGCTCCAGCTCTCGCCGGGCGAGCAGCAGCGGATCGCGTTCGCCCGCGCCCTCGTCCAGAAACCCGACTGGCTCTTCCTCGACGAGGCGACTTCGGCAGTGGACGAGGCGACCGAGGCGCGACTCTACCGCCTGGTGCGCCAGCGGCTCCCGGGGACCGCCTTGTTCAGCGTGGGCCACCGGAGATCGCTTCGCCCATTTCACTCCCGCCAGCTTGCGGTAAGGCCCAACGTCAGCGGGCCGGCCACCATCGTGGACGTCACCGCCGTGAACGTCACCGCCGGATCTTGAAACGGGCCGCGGGCGCCGTCGCGATGTTTATTTTGAAATCGACGATATTGAAACAAATAGGGCCGAGGGCGCGCGTGACTCATCGCGCAATTGCTTGCTCAGGTCTCCTTTGACGGGGCTTCGAGGCGGTGGTACAGCGCCGCCCATGATTCCAGGTCTCGACTCACACCGCGCGCTCGCTCTCCTCGGATTTTCTTGCTTCCTTTGCGCCGCCGACGTCTCGGCCGACACCGTGCAGATCAGCTCGGACCCTTTCACCAATTCGACCAGTCAACACATGACCGAGGTCGAACCCCAGATTTATGCGAATGGCTCAACCATCGTTGCGACGTTTCAGCAAGGTCGCTTCTTCGGCGGCGGGTGTAGCGACATTGGCTTTGCAACGTCCACCGATTTGGGCGCCACCTGGCAGGAAGGCTCGCTGCCGGGGATCACCATCTGGGCCGGCGGCGACCGATATGAGAGCGTGACGGATACTTCGTTGGCATACAACGCGGCTTTTGGGCTTTGGCTGGTCGAGACCATGCCGGTGGGTTTCGGGAATCAAGAAATCTTCGTCAGCCGCTCTGCGGATGGTTTGAGCTGGGACAATCCGATAACGGTGTACTCCACCTCCTCCGGATCCTTCGACAAACCCTGGATTACTTGTGACAACTCGCCGACCAGCCCATTTTTCGGCAACTGTTACATCGAATGGGACGACGTCGCCGACGGCGACCGGATTTTGATGAGTACCTCCAGCGATGGCGGCGCCACGTGGAGTACTCCGGCGACGACGGCGGACGCCGCGCAGGGACTGGGAGGCCAGCCGCTGGTGCAGCCCAACGGGAGGGTGGTGGTGCCTTATTCGACCTTCTCCGCCATTCGCGCCTTCATCTCCGACGATGGAGGAAACACCTGGGGCCCGTCATTCAGCGTGACAAGTATGAACGAGCACTCGATTGCTGGGGGCCTTCGCGATTTTAATCTGCCCTCCGCGGCGATCGACGGCGACGGCAGAATCTACGTCGTCTGGACGGACTGTCGTTTCCGTGCTTCCTGCCGCTCGAACGACATCGCGATCACCAGCAGCGCCGATGGGGTCGCCTGGTCGGCTCCCGCCCGGGTGCCGATCGATGAGGCGACGAGCACTGCCGATCATTTTCTTCCCGGCATTGGCGTGGACCGAAACAGCTCTGGAACCACGGTCGGGTTGGCACTGGTCTACTACTACTATCCCCAGGCCAACTGCACGTCCTCCACCTGCCAGTTGAGCGCGGGATTTGTTACGTCTCAGGATGGCGGTGCCTCCTGGTCAAATCCAATCGATGTGGCTGGACCGATGTCTGTTACTTGGCTGCCCGACACCATCTCAGGTCGCATGGTTGGAGACTACTTCTCCGTCTTCTACACCGACGACGGGGTCCCCCATCCTGTTTTCGCCAGCGCGGATGCGCCGGCGGGGATGTTCTTCGAGTCGATGTTCTCGACTTGCGTCGGTTGTCCGCCACCTGCGAAAGGCAGTCCGAAAGTGGCAAGCTGTGTGGGCGACAATTGCTCATCGACCAGCGGCGAAGAGCCGGTGGCGGAAGAGTGGCAAGCGACCGCGGCGCAGTCCGAGAGCGGCGCTCTGCGCGTCAGCGCCGACGCCACGCGCGTCAACATCGGTGCAGTGCTCCCGCTTCGAGTGGACGGACCGGCGGCCCGGAACGCGGTGGTGGATTGGGTGGTGGAAGAGGGACCCTCGGGCGGAAGCGTGAGCAACTCGGGCGTTTACACCGCTCCACAGTCGCCCGGCGTCTATCACCTGATCGCGAGCACTGGCGCCGAGCGCGCACGGTTGGCGATCAAAGTATTTACGGTCCAATAGCAGGTGGGAGCCTGGCGCGCGGGAAGGCAAGGTCGGCAACGCCGATGCCCGCCTCTGCCGATCGCGCGACATCGTCGCCGTCGCGGTGGAACACCTCGCCTCGGATCCGCTCGTCTTTCTCTGCCCTCCCCGAGACGGCTGCGAGGAATGCGACGCGGCTCGCGCAAGTATCCGTGCGGAAGACGCGGAGAGGTCAGCGTAGCGTCAGGCTCTGTTGACCGCGAAAACGTTCTACCGCCGCGCGTCGAGCGTGCCGGGCGGCCGCAGCATCTTTTTCAGCTCGGCAACGTGGAACTCCTCGTCGTGGACCATCCGCCGGGCGTATTCCTCCAGCATCACGCTGCGCCCCTGCGCCAGCTCCAACAGTTTCCGGTAGCGGGCGACGCCCTCCTGCTCATGCTCGAGCGCCTCCTGGAGAATCTCATCGATGTTGTGGCGCTGGGTTTCGAGGAGCTTGCCGATCTTGAGCGACGGATGTCCACCGAGCGTGGTGACGTGCTCTCCGGCCGCGGCGGCGTGGGCGAGAGCCTCATCGGATTGCTTTCGCATCCAGGCCACGATCGGGATGCGCGCGTGACCGAAGACCATCAGTGAATAGTGCAGGTAGCGCACGACTCCCGCCAACTCCAGCTCGAGAATCTCGTTCAAAACATCGAGGGTCGCCTTCTCGTTCAACTTGTCATCCGGCATCTGTCCTCCCGTCGCGGCGTGCTTCGCCGAGAAGCATCCGGATGAGTCTCACCCGAATGCCGGGACGTCAACAGCTCTCCGCGGCAGCCGGACTCGCGTTTGCCTGCGCAGTCGCGCGAGATAGCGAAGCGTCAGACAGCCCGGTCCGCTGGGCAGGCTTATCGGGGTTTTACCCGCTCCCACGTGAGCTCGATTGTGTGCATCACGCCGCCTCTCGAGAGAGGTGGGGTGGAAAGAGTCACCCGGTCGCCCTGCATCTTCACGGTACGCTCCTGGTTGGTGCCTACCCAATTGGGTACCGAGGCCACCTCCACATGGTGAACCACCTTGTCACCGCTGAAGATATAGGTGCCTGCATAGGCATTCATCGTCGAAAAAGCCTGTGCTTTCTCTTCCATCGGCGCCGACACCCGGTCGTTCACCGAGAGCGCCTTTCGTCCATCTTCGGCGAGCACCACGCTCATCCGGCCATCGGCGGTGTAGGTGACGAATCCCTTTGGCTTGGGTCCGTAGAGGGCGCTGTTCACCTCGCCTTTTTCCGTTTTCGACACAACCGATACGAGCGACCAAGTGCCCACGAGCGTGTTCTTGCCCTGAGCCATGGCGACGGCGGGCAACGCGACCGCAAGCGCGGTGACGGCCACAATGAAGTTCCGGTTCATCTTTCCTTCCTCCCCTGGCAAAGCGGTCCAGGTCCCGATAGCCCGGTCCGCGAGAACTCACTCCGGCAGTTTGACCGTGTCAAGCTTCCGATCCAAGCGTGAGAATTTGTTACAACGCGAGCATGCAGAGGCTACTTCCGATGGTTGGCGCATGCGTGGGAGCTTGTCTGAGCGTCGCGCTGGTGGCCGCGGCGCAATCTCTGCCACCGGGCAATCCGGGCTCGAAAGATGCCGCGGACGGCGGCTCGCACGCGCCAGGGAGCCTGGTCGATGAGATCGCCGGTATTGTCCAGGCAAGGTTCTATTCGCCCGCGTGGCTCGAGCAGGTGGGATGGAACGCGGCGGTCGCGCGCGCACGGCGGGAATTCGCGGCCACCGATGTCCCCGCGGAGCGTACGGCGATCCTCCGCAAGCTCGTCGCCACCCTGAAAACCTCCCACACGACCTACTATCCCCGGTCGGATCCGGGATATTGGTTCTGGACTTCGCTCTTCGAGCAGATGCTCGAGCGCGCCTGTCCCAGGGAACAGACGCCAGGCTTTCCGGTGGCGCGCGAGGACATCGGCGTCTTCTGGAAGCAGGTCGAGGCCGACTGGTTCGTCGGCGGCGTCTATGTCGGCGGTCCGGCCGACAAGGCGGGTCTGAGGCCCGGCGATCGCATCCTGGCCGCCGATGGCCAACCTTTTTCCCCGGTCGACTCCTTCGCCGGCCGGGCGGGCAAACCGGTGGCGCTGCAAGTGCAGCGAGCGCGCGGGGCTCCGGCGATTGCGGCGGTGGTGACGCCGCAGACGACGCGACCCCAGGAGGAGCTTCGCCAGGCGACCGCCGACAGCTGGCGAATCATCGAGCACCATGGCCATCGCATCGCCTACATCCACATGTGGTCCTGGGCGACGATTGAATTCCAGAAGGTGTTGCTGGATGCGATCGCCAAGTCCAACACCGAGGGCGTGGACGGTTTCGTGCTGGACATCCGCGACGGGTGGGGCGGTGCCTCCGGGAGCTTCCTCGGAGTCTTCTGGAAAGATGTGCCGCTGCTCGAATCCGTCGGTCGCGACGGCAAGAGGCAGTCATTCGATCAACAGGTCCGCAAGCCGGCGGTGTTGCTCGTCAACGGCGGTACGCGCAGCGGCAAGGAGACCATCGCCTACGGCGCGAAGAAGCACCGCATGGCTCGGCTCATCGGGGAGCGCACCGCGGGCGCGTACCTCGGGGGAGGGCCCTCCTGTTTAAGCGATGGCTCGCTTCTGGTGATCGCGATGTCCGAGGGCAGGGTCGACGGCGAGCGTCTGGAGGGCCGCGGCGTTGCTCCGGACATCGAGGTGCCGTTCGATTTCCGCTACGCAGACGGGACTGACCCGCAACTGGACCGAGCGCTCGAGGTGCTGTCTCGTCAAACTCCGGAAAAGAAAAAGGGCGTCCGGCCAATGAGCC
>WNFD01032458.1_pt1 | contig 10179 bp, 10 predicted proteins | sample 5400491 | NCBI WGS metagenome assembly WNFD01 (sample SAMN13153343, study PRJNA577476) | soil metagenome | isolation source: 120 cm saprolite under Douglas fir tree site 2 hole 2 replicate 2 | place: USA:California | collected 2015-04-18
GAAAAACTGATTGCCGTGATCGGCGCAACCGGGCAGCAGGGAGGCTCAGTCGTACATGCCCTAAAAGCCAGCAACCGATTCAAGGTGCGCGCGCTGACCCGCAATCCAGGCAAGCATCGCGACCTCGCTGGCGAAGTCACGGAAGCAGATTTGAACCGCCCCGAAACCCTCGCCGCTGCATTCAAAGGGGCATATGGCGTATTTCTCGTCACCACTTCTTCGTTAGAAGGAACCGACGAGCGCAAGCAGGGAGCCGCCGCGGTGCAGGCTGCCAAGGATGCCGGCGTCAAACACCTAGTCTGGTCCACGCTGCCTGACGTCGAAGCGATCAGCGGCGGCAAGTTCAACGTTCCGCACTTTACCAACAAGGCTAAGGTCGATCGGATAGTCAAGGACGCGGGGTTTGCCAATCATACGTTCTCCATCGCGCCGTTCTTCTACCAGAACCTCGCAGGCGCCATGGCTCCGCAACAGCAGGCAGACGGATCCATGGGCTGGGCGCTCCCGCTCGATCCGAGTGTGCGTTGCATTCACATGGGTGACATTCGCGAACTCGGCACCATCGTCGCTGGAGCCTTCGCGCACCCGGATCAGGCCGGCCATGGCGAGTATCTGCCCCTCGTCGGTGATTTCATGAGCTTCAATGAGATCGTCGACGTGCTTAATCGACAGGGTCACAACTTCTCCTTCACGCAGGTCCCGGCCGACGTCTTCGCGACTCTCTTCCCTGGAGCTGCGGAGATCGCGGCGATGTTCAGGTACTTCGAAGCTCATACCTATCTGGGTTCGGACTCGTCCGATCAAATTGCTCTCGCAAACAAAGTAGCAGGCCGGGAGCCCACCCGGTTTTCGACCTGGGCTCGGGAGAATTTTCCCAAACAGCTCAACGCCACTGACGGCGCAATACACTGAAATTGGTAAGGTCTTTGAAACTATTTTGAATTTTCTCAGCATGGGGCCTATGCCTACGGGACTGGCCGGGCAGTTTGTCGGCGCGCTGGTCCTTTCTCACTATTTCTGGGTTGTGGCTGCCTTACAGATCATAGGCGGCGTGTTATTGCTGGTGAACCGGTTCGTGCCCCTGGCGCTGGTGCTGCTAGGACCAGTAATCGTGAATATCATTTGTTATCACGTCTTCCTGAATCATGGTGGAGCGGGATTCGCAGCTGTGGTAACGATCCTGTGGTTGACTGTCTTCTACGGTAAGCGGCAATACTTTTCCGGGATATTTGCGCAACGGGCGTCATAAGCAATGAACCGTCGGATCAGTTTCCACAGAGGTTTCAGCGATGGCTAAATGGACTTTCGAACCTGGACACACGGCGGCGGAGTTTCGCGCCCGGCACATGATGGTGACCTACGTCCGCGGGCACTTCAAGGATGTTCACGGCTCGCTGGAGTTTGATCCTGAGAGCCCGCGCGCTTCATCGGTTGAAGTGAAGATTGATGCCCGGAACATTTGGACCGGAGTAAAGGAACGCGACGACCATCTACGCAGCCCGGACTTTCTTGATGTCGAGCACCATCCCGAGATTACTTTCAACGGCAATCAGGTAGAGATAAGAGGCGAGCACGACTATGCCGTGACCGGCGATTTGACAATTCGCGGAGTCACTCGGCAAGTCTGCTTGAACGTGAGCTACTTGGGACGGTGGGAAACGCCCTGGTGGGAAGATGGAGTTAACAAGGGACCCAAGACGCGCGCGGGTTTTCTGGCCACGACTCAGATTAATCGTCAGGACTTTGGAGTCAGCTGGCAAGACACCATGGATCGCGGCGGCATCGTAGTCGGCAATGAAATCGACATTACCATCGACGCGGAAGCGATTCTGGAAGACGAGTGACGACAAAATCGTCTCGCTTCTATTGGGCGAGCACCTGGTGCACAAACGACACGGCAATTGACCCTTCGCCGACGGCTGACGCTACTCGCTTCAAGTTCCCGCCACGAATATCTCCGACGGCGAACACACCGGGGAGACTGGTTTCCAGCAAATAAGGCGGGCGAGAAAGAGGCCACTTGGCTTTCGCCAAATCTTCCGTCGTGAGATCTAAGCCGGTCTTGATAAACCCAGCCTGATCACACGCTACACAGCCACCGAGCCATGCAGAATTCGGCACCGCGCCGGTCATCGAAAAGAGGTGGGCAATGTTGTGCGGCTCAGTCTGTCCAGTTTGATTATTGCGCCAAGTTACGCGCTCAAGGTGATCGTTTCCTTCCAGCGCAACCACTTCAGTGTTGGTATGAAGTTCTATATTGGGCGTCTCTTCGATGCGCCTGATTAGGTAGCGTGACATTGTTTTGGCCAGTCCGTCAGATCGAACCAGCATATAGACTTCGCTCGTGGTTTGCGCCAGAAAGACTGCCGCCTGACCGGCAGAGTTGCCGCCGCCCACGACAATTACTTCTTCACCGCCACACAACTGCGCCTCCAGATGCGTGGCCCCGTAGTAGACACCAGCACCCTCAAACTTCGAAAGATTCTCCAGTTGTAGTCTTCGGTATTGCGCGCCCGATGCAATCACCACCGTGCGCGCGGGAACGCTCTGTCCGTCCCCAATCAACACTGCGTAAGGCCGGCGATCACAAGCCAGGCCTTTCGCGTCCTTAGCAATCAACATCTCCGCGCCGAACTTTTGCGCCTGCGTGTAGGCGCGGCCGGCAAGCTCGTGTCCAGATATGCCGGTAGGGAAGCCAAGATAGTTTTCGATTTTCGAACTGGCTCCCGCCTGACCGCCCGGCCCACTTGATTCGAGCACCAGGACATCAAGCCCCTCCGATGCTCCATACACCGCCGCCGCCAGACCCGCGGGCCCAGCGCCAACGATGATCAGGTCGCGCACATGCGCTTGATCGATTCCTTCGTTGAATCCCAGGCAACCGGTGATTTCCTCATTGGTTGGATTTCGCAGCACCGCAGTGCCGCGACAAATCAGCACCGGCAAATCATCAATCGAAAGCGAAAAGCGATCGAGCATTTCCTGAACCTGCGTATCACGCTCGAGATCGATGTAGGAATACGGTTGGTAATTGCGAGTGAGAAACTCCTTAATGCGAAGGGTGTCAAGCAAATGACTGGAGCCAATTAAAACGATGTCACCAACTTCACGCGCAATCAATTCCAGACGACGCAGGATGAAGGCTCGCAGAAAAATATCGCTGAGTTCGCTGTCGGTTTCGACCAGTGCCTGCAATGCCTCGCGCTCGATTTCGATGAGTTCTGACTTTTCGCCCGCGCGTATGCGCACGAGTCCACGACGGCCCGAGAGCACGTTTAGTTCGCCGGTGAACATGCCCGGATTGCAAATGGCGACGACATGCTCCTGTTTGTTCGAAACCTGCAGGATGTGCAGTTGTCCGCTGACCACGACGAAGAATTTCGTTATGTGCTCGTTGAGTTCGACAATGATCTCGTTCTGTTCGACGGTACGACGTCGGCCGTGTGCGAGGACGCGAGCTTGTTGGGCGGAGGTCAGAACTGGAAACATCTCGCTGGGAGTACTTCCCGGCGGCGGCGATAGAGCATCCTCAGCGTCTGGCATCTTGGAACCTACTGCGACTTGTTGATGACCGCGACGAGTTGCGGAATGACCAGTTGCGGCGCTTCTTCCATCAGCCAATGACCTTTGCCTTTGATGACAACTCCGTCGACGTTTGTATCCACCAGACGAGCCTGCTCGATCAAAAATTCTCCTGAAGCTTTTTCTCCACTAAGCACCAGCATCGGCATTGTCAGTTTCGTTTTAGCAAATTGCGCGAAGTCTTTTGCATCCTGTTCGAAGTTGCGGAAAACCTCGAAACCCGCGCGCATCGCCCCGGGCTGCGCGTAGGATCGTGCGTAAAACTGTCGATCAACCTCCGGTACTGAATGCTTCCGATCAGCCGCGAAGTCATTCCAAAAATGTTCAAAATAAATTCTTTCGCGTCCAGCCACCAACTTGAGCGGCGTTTCGCCGTAAAAGTGAAAGTGCCAGAGATCTCTTAACAGCCACACCGTCTTCCAATCACCAACTCCGGGAAGAAAAGCATCCATCAAGACAATCCGATCGACTTCGTTCGGATATTGCGCGGCATAAGCGTAAGCGACCATCAATCCTATGTCGTGGCCAACGACGACCTCGTGTTGATAGCCGAGCGAGTGGGCGAGGGCATGAACGTCCTGGGCCATGGTCTTCTTGTCGTAACCCGTCATCGGCTTGGACGATTGGCCGAAGCCGCGCAGGTCCGGCGCGATTACGGTATGACTCTTAGCTAGTTGAGCCATCAATGGCCGCCACATGTGACTGTTTTCAGCATAGCCATGCAGGAGAATTACGGGATTGCCTTTGCCGGCGATCAGATAGTGCAGTCTTATTCCGTTTACCGCCGCGAACCGATCGTTGATTCGTGTTTGAGCGCGCGCGGCTAAGTTAGTCGTTAGTGTAAGAATTACGATGGCGAAGCCAGTGCAAGTAATGCGGATGAGTATTCTCATCGGTGCTCCTTCAAAACGATTTCGTGGCCGAAGGATTGTAGCCGCGGAGCGAGTCAGATTGCGAATGACTCGGCAATGATGCGTGACCGCCATGTGTGACGCTGGCGGTACGATACATTCAGCCGGCAGCGGTTGTGAGTAGCTCCGTTGATTCTTGACTGTTCGTTCCAAAAAGAGTATAAGGGAGTCCGGAGGTAAGAATGACGCGCCAGAAAGAGTTCGATCGCGATGAAGTCCTCCATAGGGCTATGGAGGTTTTCTGGACGCGCGGTTACGAGGGAGCTTCGATCCAGGACCTGGTGAAGCACATGGGGATCAACCGCCAGAGTATCTACGACACGTTTGGCGACAAGCATTCGCTCTTTCTCCAGGCGCTGGATCGTTATCGCGAGATCCAGAGCCGAAAGATATTCGAGGTGCTCGAAAGACCTGGCTCAATGAAAAAGAAATCTGCGCCGGTTATTCGAAGAAACGGGCCGTCTGACGGATTCTGTGATTCAGACCGACGCTGCGCTTAATCCCGGCAATTCGGGTGGGCCACTCGTCAACTCTCGTGGAGAGTTGATCGGCGTAAACACTGCGATGATTCTGCCGGCTCAGGGAATTTGTTTCGCCACTTCCATCGATACGGCCAAGTTCGTCGCCAGCCGTCTGATTCGCGACGGCAAAGTCAGTCGCAGCTACATCGGCCTCGCGGGACAGAATGTGCCGCTGCCGCGCCGCATCGTTCGTTTTTACAATCTTGCGGTTGAAAGCGGAATCCTGGTGGTTTCGTTTGAGAACAATAGTCCCGCAAGAAAGGGCGGCTTGCGTGAGGGCGACATTATTGTCGGCTTTGACGATCGACCGATTGCGGGCATTGACGATCTGCACAAGCTTTTGACTGAGGAACGGATCGCACGGAGGTCGTCACTGACGGTAATCCGAGGCACCGACAAGTTGGCTATTGAAGTGATGCCGGAGGAATCACAGAATCGAGATAATTAGCAGATCAGAAGTATCGTGAGAAGAACACTTTGAATCAAGACTCGGAAGTAAAAGGAATGGAGGCACTGATTTGATCAGGATTGAAAAGGAACAAGGTGGTATGTGATAGAGAAACTCGAGTCTCCGGCGGATGATGCGGAAGCTCTTTTGGACGACAACGTCGCTTCGTCTGTAGAGCAAGAGAGTGAAGACTCAGAACTCGATCTTTCGGCGGGTGAGTTGGATAAGGGCTCCGACCCGGTCAGGTTGTATCTGCGTGAAATGGGGACGGTGCCGTTGCTAAAGCGCGAACAGGAAGTCTCGATCGCCAAGCGGATCGAGGCGGGACTAAAAAGGGCGCAAAGAGCCATATTCCGCTCGCCGATTGCCGTGGCCGAACTCTTGAGAATCGGCGAAGAATTGGAAGCGGGAAAGACTGGCATTCGGGATGTCGTTAATTACTCTGACGACTCCGAGATCGACGAGCAGGAAGACCGCGGGAATGAATATCTTCAGCAGACGATTGCGAGTCTGCAAGGCATTCGCAAGCTTTATCAACGCGGTCTTAGAGAGTCCGGCCAGCTCCGGCTCGAACACAAACTAAGCCGCGGCAAGAAATCTAAAAAGCTCTCGCGCTTAAAGCGGAAGCTGGCGCGAACCCGGCTTGATGTGGCTCAAGAGATCGCTGCACTTTCTCTGAAAGAACCGGCGCGCAAGCGTCTTACAGCGGCGATTGGCGCAATTCAGAAAGAGGTTCGCGCGCTCGAACTGCGGATTGATGACTATACCGAGAAGCTCAACGGCAAACGCGTAAAGGATCACGACAAGAAGGAATTCGCGCGACAGCTTCGCGAGAGCAGGCGCCGGCTCAGAGAGATCGAAGCTGAACATCACGTCTCAGCTTTAGAGATCAAGCGCTCGCAACGGATGATTGCGATCGGCGAAGCCCACGCCGCTCAGGCTAAGCATGAACTTACCGAAGCCAACCTGAGGCTGGTCGTATCGATTGCCAAGAAGTATCAGAATCGGGGGCTCAGTTTTCTCGACTTGATCCAGGAGGGAAATCTTGGCCTCATGAGAGGCGTCGAGAAATTTGATTGGCGGCGTGGATACAAGTTCTCAACCTATGCGACCTGGTGGATCCGTCAGGCGATCACTAGAGCGATCGCCGATCAGGCTCGCACGATTCGCGTTCCGGTTCATATGATCGAAGCGCTGAATAAGGTCAAGACCGCGACGCGTGAGCTGGTGCGTGATCTGGGACGTGAACCAACCGCCGCAGAGATTGCCGGAAGGATGGGAGTTTCGGTAGAGAAAGTTGACAAGGCACTCAAGCTCACGCAACAACCGATTTCGCTGGAAACACCAATTGGCGAGGGCGGAGATTCTCAATTCGGCGATCTGATCGAAGATCGATCAACCGTCAATCCGGCTGAACGAGTAATCACGTCTAACCTACGCGACGTTGCGGGCGACGTCCTCCAAACTTTGAGTCCCAGAGAAGAAAAGGTCATTCGACTGAGGTTTGGATTGGACACCGAGGGCCGTGAACGAACGCTGGAAGAAGTGGGCGCAGATTTCCAGGTCACCCGCGAGCGCATTAGGCAGATTGAAGTCAAAGCACTCAGGAAACTTAGACATCCGTCGCGCGCTCGGGTGCTCAAGAACTTTATCGAAGGGCCGGATCAGTAACCGGAATCAGGCCGGGCGGTCCTTGAGCACGTCCGATTGTGCCGGTGAATTACCAGGCTCTCAAATGATTTCGGTTTCGGGGTACGAATGCCGCCCTCGTATTTGAACGATCTGAGGAATGAAGATGAGCAAGCTCTCTAATTTGGAATTCTTCAAACTGGTTGTCGGCAACGGTGATGCTGGGTCTGCTGAATCCCGATTTATCTATCCTCCGGCTATTGCCAAGACGCTAGGTTTCAAGCTACTCGAGGTCGCGCCCGGAACAGCGACGATGGAAATCGTTGCCGACACGGACAAGCACGCGAACCCGATGGGCACGATCCACGGCGGCGTGTTGTGCGATATCGCTGACGCCGCGATCGGGACGGCTCATGCGACAAGTTTGGAAGAGGGCGAGAGTTTTACCAGCCTCGATCTGCAAATCAACTTCTTTCGCCCGGTATGGAATGGGCGGATTCGCGCGGTCGCCAAACCTGTGAATGTAGGACGAAAGATTAGTCGCTATGTCTGCGACATCCTTAGAGACGATGACAAGTTGGTTGCGCAAGTCACCAGTACAGTGATGACGCTCAGAGGAGATCAGGCGTCAGGAAGATAATCAGCGAAAGGATCCTTTGGGGAGGATTCATGGGCAAACTTCAAGGAGAGATCAGGAAAGGAAGGATAGAACATGGACAGCAAGAGACTAACAGGGAAAGTAGCGGTGGTTACGGGCGCCTCGAAAGGCATAGGCGCGGGTATTGCCAAACAACTTGCCGCCGAAGGCGCGGACGTGGTGGTCAACTACGCGTCTTCAAAGGAAGGCGCGGATGAAGTCGTAAATGAGATTACGGCGCTCGGTGGAAAGGCAATCGCGGTTCAGGGCGATGTGGCGAAAACGGAAGACATCGAGCATCTGTTTGCCGAAGCAAACAAAGTATTCGGCCGGCTCGATATTCTCATCAACAACGCCGGCGTTTATCGGTTCGCGCCTCTCGAGGAGGTTACTGAGGATGAGTTTCATCGGCAGTTCAATACCAATGTGCTGGGCATCATTCTGGCAACGCGCGAGGCAGTGAAGTATTTTGGCAACGACGGTGGCAGCGTCGTCAACATTGGCTCAACCGTAACTTCGCTGACGCCGCCGACGAGTGTAGTTTACGCGGCGACCAAGGGTGCGGTGAGTACCATTACCCGGGTATTGGCCAAGGAACTTGGGCCAAAGAAAATTCGCGTGAACTCGATCAATCCAGGTGGAGTCGAGACTGAAGGCTTTCACACGCTGGGATTCGCAGGCAGCGACTTTGAGAAGCAGATGATTGCGCAAACACCGCTCGGCCGCCTCGGCCAGCCGCAGGACATTGCGCCGGTCGCGGCTTTTCTGGCGTCTTCGGATAGCGGATGGATCACCGGAGAAATACTCCAGGTCGCTGGAGGTTTGGGCTGATCTCTTGGGAGCCGTTGTTCGAAAGCGCAATACGTAAACGCTCGCAATATGCACACAGGGTAATCAAACCAGAGGAGCATTTATGAATTCGAAAATGAAAGCAGCGCAGATAAGTAAGCCCGGTGGAGATTGGGAGTTGATAGAGCGCGATGTTCCCGATCCTGGGGCCGGGCAAGTGCGAGTGAAAGTCGAGGCCTGCGGCATTTGCCACAGCGATTCTCTGGTCAAAGAAGGTCTCTGGCCGGGGCTTCAATATCCGCGCGTCCCGGGTCATGAAATCGCGGGTCGCATCGATGCGGTGGGCGAGAACGTCACCGCGTGGACCAAAGGTCAGCGCGTTGGGGTCGGCTGGCATGGCGGGCATTGTTTTGTGTGCGAACAGTGCCGGCGTGGAGACTTTGCGATGTGTGTCAATCGAAAAGTAACCGGCATCGATTTCGACGGCAGGTATGCCGAGTACATGATCGCATCAGTCACCGCGCTGGCAGCGATTCCCGATGAACTGCCGGCCGAGGAAGCCGGCCCTTTCATGTGCGCGGGCGTCACCGTCTTCAACGCTTTGCGAAATTCAGGCGCGCGCGCCGGAGAGCTCGTCGCAGTGCATGGCATCGGCGGGCTGGGCCATCTCGGAGTGCAGTACGCGCGACAGATGGGCTTTGAAACAGTCGCAATCAATCGCGGCAACGACAAAGAGCCGCTGGCGCGAAAGCTGGGTGCCCATCATTACATTGACGCGACTGCTACAGACGTCGTGTCAGAGTTGCAAAAGCTCGGCGGCGCGCACGTGATCCTGGCGACCGCGCCGAACGCGCAAGCCATTTCTGCTCTGGTTGACGGATTGGCACCCAGTGGCAAGCTGCTAGTGCCGGCCGCGCCCGCCGAACCACTCACGATCAATGTTTTTTCGTTAATCACGAAACGGAGTTCAGTCACCGGGTGGTATTCCGGCACAGCGAGGGATTCGCAAGACACCCTGGAATTTAGTTCGTTGAGCGGCGTCCATCCGATGATCGAGAAGTATCCGCTTGATCACGTGGCGGAGGCTTACGAACAAATGCACAGCGGGAAAGTGCGGTTCCGCGTTGTCCTTACTTTTGGTGGTTGACGTTCATTAGCACGGTTCAGCGGGCACAAACAACAGCAGTTCTTCGGTTGTCCGCTCGTAATTAGTGATGTGAGCCAACGTGCAAGGACCATTGGTTCCTATGGCCTGCGCACCCCAGGTGTCGAGACTAATAGCCACTGCGATCATCGAATTTCTTAAAGCTAACAAAAGCTAATGATGCATGATCTAATCATCATCGGCGCAGGCCCGGGCGGCATTGCGTGGCTGCCGAGATCATCAAAGCGCTCGATTTGGCGGCTCTTAGGGAACGAACCTTATGTGAGTAGATAGTAACGTAACTTATTTCGGTCACGTCAAGAGGTCATCCGTCGGCTTCACTACTTCGGAAAAAGATTCGCACTCTGTTGCTGGCTAGATACAACAATATCGCCAGCGCAATGGGAACACCGACGATTGCGCGGGGCTCAATACCTAAGAGCGTATTGATAAGGTCACCCACGAGGTTAATTGCAATGAGGCCAAAGGCGATTCTGTGACCGTAACGCGATCCGCGC
>WNFD01008348.1_pt1 | contig 10178 bp, 11 predicted proteins | sample 5400491 | NCBI WGS metagenome assembly WNFD01 (sample SAMN13153343, study PRJNA577476) | soil metagenome | isolation source: 120 cm saprolite under Douglas fir tree site 2 hole 2 replicate 2 | place: USA:California | collected 2015-04-18
GCCGCATCCGTGCTCGGCGTTCCCGCCGGCACGGTGAAGTCGCGCACCTTCTACGCCCTCAAGGCGCTGAAGCTGGAGCTAGAGGAACGGGGGCTTGCGCCATGAGCGACCCGTCCTGCCGGACGTTCCGGGAACTGCTAGGTGTCTACGTTGTGGGCGCGATCGAACCGGGGGAACGCGCCGCGGTCGACGCCCACCTGAGTCAGTGCTACGAATGCCGCGAGGAACTCGCGGCGCTCGCGCCGCTGCCTGCCCTACTGCACCGGGTGCATCCTGCGGAGGCCGAGCGGATCTTGGTGGCCAGCCCGCCGCAGCCGGATCCCGCCGAGCCTTCGGCGGAGATGCTGGATTCGCTGCTCGCGCGGGTGGGGGCCAAGCAGCGGACCAGGCGGTTCCGCGCGCTGTTCGCCGCGGCCGCCGCGATCCTCATCGCGGTCGGCAGCGGGGTCGCGGTTTCGGAGGCGACTGCCCCGCATCCGAACCACCCCAAAGTCGATGTGGCAACGGCGAGTAAGGGCCCGCTTGTCGTTACCGTGCGCTACAGCAGGAGCAGCTGGAGCGGCGGCACCGACATGTCGGTGCGGGCGTCCGGGTTCCAGAAATGGACGTCGTGCGAGTTCTGGGTGCTCACGAAGAGCGGCCAGCGGGTTCTGGCTGGGGCCTGGCAGGTGGGGCCAGGCGGCGACCGGCTCTGGTATCCAGCGCAGAGCGACGTTGCCGAGTCCAGCGTGACCGGGTTCCAGATCACCACGGCGAGCGGGGCACGGCTCAACATCCCGGCCGCGTGAAGGGTCCGGCCACGTGAAAGGCATTGCCGGGAATGTCGCGCGCCGGCGCCACGTTAACCGGGCGTGATCGGAGGACTGGTCGCGAGCGTCTGCGCGCTCGTCGCGGCGACTGCGCTCGGACTCGGCTGGAGGGCGCGCAACGGCAGGGTCAGGACCGCCGCGGCTGACGGCGCCGAGGCGGTGTCCGGGCTGACGCATACCGACCTTGGTGCCGCGCTCGGCAACCGGGCGACTCTGGTGCAGTTCTCCTCGGCCTTCTGCGCTCCGTGCCGCGCGACCAGACAGATCCTGGGCGATGTCGCCGGCATGGTGGATGGTGTCGCGCACGTGGAAATCGATGCCGAGTCCCGGCTCGACTTGGTCCGCAGGCTGGATGTCAGGCGGACCCCGACCACCCTCGTCCTCGACCCACACGGGCAGATCACTCACCGCGCGAGCGGGCAGCCGCGCAAGGCTGACGTGATCGCTGCGCTGGGGGCCGTGCTATGATTTCCTATCAAAGTGATGGGGAAGAAGGCTCGACGCGGGGTTCCAGCGTCGCCGGCGGCCTGACCAGGCGGCGAGTCGTGGATTACTGCAGGGTGACCGCCGCGCTCTGACCGTGGCAGCCAGCCCTCGGCCCAATCAGTCGGTTGCTGGCCAGTCTGCGCAGCTACGCTCTGGCCGGCACCACGGAAGGAACCCACATGCAGATCGATCCCAGGGGACCCCGGTTCGGCGCGCTGATTACCACGGTCGTGCTCGTCGTCGTCCTGATCACCAGCAGTGCCTGGCTCCTGGCCGCCCAGGCAGTCGTGTTCGGCATCGGGGCCGTCTTCGGATTGCGGTACGCACCTTACGGCCTGATCTACCGGTGGCTCGTCCGCCCGAAACTGGGGCCGCCGAAGGAACTGGAAGACGAGGCGCCGCCGCGATTCGCGCAGGGCGTGGGCCTGGCGTTCGCGGCGGTCGGCGTGATCGGCTACGCGACCGGTACGACGCTGCTCGGAATCGTCGCGACCGCGTTCGCCCTGATCGCCGCCTTCTTGAACGGAGCCTTCGGCCTCTGCCTGGGCTGCGAGCTGTACCTGATCATCCGACGATTCATGCCCGCCCGACAGGCATCCTGATCCGGGCCAGAGCTAGTAAGGAGATTAACTATGAGCCGATCAGAAGTTCTCGTGGACGCCGACTGGGTCCAGGACCATCTCGGTGATCCTGGCGTGGTTCTCGTCGAAGTGGACGAGGACACGACCGCATACGACAAAGGTCACATCAAGGGCGCGGTCAAGCTCGACTGGCGGAAGGACCTGCAGGACCCTGTCCGCAGGGACTTCGTCGACAAGGCCGGGTTCGAGCGGCTGCTGTCCGAGCGCGGCATCTCCAACGACGACACGGTGATCCTGTACGGCGGCAACAACAACTGGTTCGCCGCCTACGCGTACTGGTATTTGAGGATCTACGGCCACGGCAACGTCAAGCTGCTGGACGGCGGCCGCAAGAAGTGGGAGCTCGACTCCCGCGACATGGTCACCGACGTGCCCAGCCGCCCGGCCACCTTCTACCGCGCCGAGGAGCAGGACCGCTCGATCCGGGCGTTCCGCGACGACGTGATCGCCGCCATCGGCAACCTCAACCTGGTTGACGTCCGCTCGCCCGACGAATTCGCCGGGCGCCTTCTCGCCCCGGCGCACCTGCCGCAGGAGCAGGCGCAGCGTGGCGGTCACGTGCCGACGGCCAAAAACGTCCCGTGGTCAAAGGCTGCCGAGGAGGACGGAACCTTCAAGTCCGACCAAGCCCTCGCGGAGCTCTATCGCGATGAGGCTGGCCTGGATTTCGGCAAGGACACCATCGCCTACTGCCGGATCGGCGAGCGCTCCGCGCACACCTGGTTCGTACTGCACGAGCTGCTCGGGCAGCCGAACGTGAAGAACTACGACGGCTCGTGGACCGAGTACGGCTCTCTGGTCGGCGTGCCGATCGAGCTGGGAGACGGAAAATGAGCACCTCGGGGTCGGGTTGTGGCGCTCCCGCCGGCGGCATCAAGGTAACCGCCGGAGCCGGTGACCAGGCCGTGGTCCAGGGGCACGTGACGAGCTCGGGGACGCCGGTGCCGTCCGGATACGCCAGGCTGCTGAATGCCGACGGTGAGTTCGTCGCCGAGGTACCGCTCGGCGAGGACGGCGGTTTCACCTTCTACGCCGCGCCCGGCGACTGGACGCTTCGGGTCCTGGCTCCCGGCGGGGTCAGGGCCGAGCGCGCCGTCTCGGCGAGCACTGGCACGATCACCGAGCTAGAGGTCACTGTCTAGGGCCTGATCGGCGCGGCATGATCCTGCTGGGCGCAGGAGTCACGCGGGCCAGTGATGTCATCTCGTCTGCATGCGACGGATCGCCGTCAGCCGAAGCGACCACTCACATAGTCGGCCGTGCGCTCATCATCGGGCTGCTTGAATATCTTCTCGGTCGGCCCGGACTCCACGACCTGGCCGTCGAGCATGAAGATCGTGGTGTCAGCGATCCGCGCGGCCTGCTGCATGTTGTGCGTGACAATGATCACCGTGTACTCGGTCTTGAGCTTCTCGACAAGCTCTTCTATTCGCAGCGTCGAAGCTGGGTCCAGTGCCGACGCCGGCTCGTCCATCAGCAAAACCTCCGGCTGAACCGCCAGCGCGCGGGCGATGCAGAGACGCTGTTGCTGGCCTCCTGACAGCCGCCCGCCCAGCTCGTTCAGCCGGTCCTTGACCTCGTCCCATAGCCCCGCGCGGCGAAGGGCATCTTCGCCAAGCGCCCGTAGCTCCGTCTTGCCCATCCTGCTGCTGAGCTTCAGCCCGGCCACGGCGTTGTCCGCGATGCTCATCGTGGGGAAGGGTGTCGGCCGCTGAAAAACCATGCCGATGCGCCGCCGGACACTGACCGGGTCACTCGCCTCGGCGTAGATGTCCCCGCCTTTGAAGAGCACCTGGCCGGCGACCCTGGCCCCCCTGACCTCTTCGTGCATCCGGTTGAGGCAGCGAAGCAGAGTGGACTTACCGCAGCCAGACGGCCCGATGATGGCGGTTACAGAGCGCTCCCTGGCCGCCATGTTGACCCCGTGCAGTGCCTGCAGCTTGCCGAACCAGGCCTTGACGTCAGTTGCTTGAATGCTCGTCGGCTGATCTGCTGCGACTGTGCCCTGAGGATCGGGCTGGCCGGTCGTCATTTCGCTGCGCGCTCCGTCAGGCGTTCCCAGGCGAGATCTTCATGATCGCCAGTGTCGTCACGAACCAGGCTGAGGACGACATGGCCACAATCCCCGCTGCGAACATGCCGGGACGAGCCGGTCCTGGTCGGCCCGGGGCCAGGCCATATCTTCCGATCGTGACGAACACTAAGCGATCAGGCGAACACGCGAATGTTGACCGGGTGAATCCTGGGTGAACGCAGACGGTCTGATGCGTGAACGACTCACATCAGGACACCAGCGGCCGGTGACACTGTCCTTCAAGCGACGACAGCGCAAATTCAGGCTCGGGTCCAATGGTGTTCACGTGATGGTCATGTTGGCGACCGACAATCTATCGCGGTGACGGTCAGTCGACGTGCCGACAAGTTGCGGCGCGATTACTCCAGTAATTACAGCCCGAGAGAGGGAGATTCCGTGTGAGGACGCTCGGCAAGCTCAGCACGTCCTTCGCGGCGGCAGCCGCGATCGGCCTGACTCTCGCTGCCTGCACGGGCAGCGGCTCGAACGGAAACAGCTCTGCCAGTCTCGCTGCGGCCTCGGGCGGCAACGGCTGCCCAAGCGCGGCGCAGAATTCCAACGTCGTTGCGCCTGCGGGTTACAAAGTGTGCCTGTTTGCGGCAGCGACGACGACGGCCAGCCACCCGGACAACGTGGTCGTGTCCGGCTCGGACGTCTTCATCGGGTGGCAGAACATAACTGCCAAGGACGGCACCGACACCAAGACCAGCACGATCACGCAATACACGACCGCCGGTAAGCTCGTGCACTCATGGAGCGTCATCGGCCACACCGATGGCATGCGATTCGATCCGAGCACTCACCTGCTCTGGGTGATGTGCAACGAGGACGGTAAGCCGCGCCTCTACACCATTGACACCACGACCAAGGCGGTCAAGCACATCATCCTGCCGCCGACGCCTCATGGCGGCGGCTTCGATGACGTCCAGATCGTGGGCGGCAAGGTCTTCATTGACGCGTCCAACCCGACGCTGACTGCCGCTGGCAAGAACCCCAACCCGTCGTTGTACTCGGTGGTGCTCTCCGGCAACACCGCGAAGCTGACCAACGTGCTGTCAGGCCAGCCCAAGGCCACCACGATCAACCTCCCGGCGACGTCGACCACGCTGAACCTGACCGACCCGGACTCGATGATGATCGGGCCGAACGGCGAACTGGTCCTCGACAGCCAGGGCGACTCAGAGATGCTGTTCATCACCAGCCCCGGTACGCCGCAGCAGTCAGTGAAGGTGCTCTCGGTTGGTACGCAAGTCGATGACACGGTCTTCGTGCCTGGTTCCAAGGGCTGCCTGCTTGTTGCCGACAATAACTCCGGCGTCTTCTCCATCTGCTCCAGCGTGTGGGTACCGGGCAGCGCCATGACCGCCGCGCCGAGCGACTCCACTGTGATCGGATTCGTCGGGACGCTCAACCTGTCGACAGGGCAGATCCAGCCGCTCATCACCGGCCTCCAGAATCCGCACGGCATGGCATGGCTCCCGCGGTGAGTGCCGCACATCCCCGGAGAGGATTCATGACAAGCCAGGCCAGAACTGGAGGAGACGTGAGCAAGTCAAGGCATCGGCGCGCTGGCCGCACGGCGGCAGTCGCCGGGGCACTCGGGATAGCGCTGCTCGCTGCAGCATGCAGCAGCTCAGGTGGTTCGAGCGGCGGCAGCGGCTCGGGAGCAGCAACCATCAACGGTGCCGGCTCCACCTTCGCCGCCCCGATGTACCAGCAGTGGGCGGGTGAGTACAACAGCAAGGTCAACAAGAACGTCCAGATCAACTATCAGGCCATCGGATCAGGTGGCGGGATCTCAGAATTCACCCAAGGCATCGTGGACTTCGGTGCCACCGACGCCCCGATGTCGGCGAACGAGCAGTCCGCCGCCCAGTCCTCCCAGGGCTCCACGGTGCTCCACCTGCCAATGATCCTCGGGGCTGTCGCGATCATCTACAACCTGCCCGGAGTAAGCAAGCTGACGCTGGACGGCCCCGCGCTGGCGAGCATCTACCTCGGCAAGATCACGAAATGGAACGATCCGGCGATCAAGAAGCTCAACCCGGGTGTTACGCTGCCGTCGGCCGCGATCCAGCCGGTGCAGCGAGCCGACTCGTCTGGCACCTCGTACGTGGTGACCTCGTACTTCAGCGCGATCTCCCCTGCCTGGGCCAGCCAGGTCGGCGTCAGCAAGGCACCGAGCTGGCCGACCGGCACCGGCGCGACGGGCAGTTCGGGCGTAGCAGCCGCGGTCTCGCAGACCAAGGACTCGATCGGCTACGTCGAGCTCGGTTACGCGACCTCCGGCAAGATACCGTTCGCGTCCCTGATGAATGCGTCAGGAAAGGCTGTTGCGCCGTCTACCACCTCGGTCGAGGCTGCGGCGGCAGGTGCGACGCTGCCGACCGACATCACGGCGTTGAAGCTCAACCTGGTCAACCAGCCAGGCGCGGGCGCTTACCCGCTGTCGACCGCGACATACATCCTGGTCGCGCAGGCCCAGAAGGATGCGAACAAGGGCAAGGCGCTGAAGGCATGGCTGCTGTGGTGCTTGAAGTCCCCGCAGCAGGCCGAGTCGACCAAGCTGAACTATGCGCCGCTGCCATCGGCGCTGGACAAGCTGGTTGTTTCGGCGGTCAACTCCGTCAAGTAGCCAGCCGCAAATGTCCACAAGGATCGATGTGCCGGCGGATCTCCAGGACGCTCCGCCCAGGAGGTCCGCCGACACGATCTTCCGGCTGGCCGTCGCCTCGTGCGCCAGCCTGGTCCTGCTCTTGCTCGGCGGGATGCTGGTCCGTACGACCTGGTCTGCCTGGCCCGCCTTCCAGCACTCCGGTATCGGATTTCTTACCGGAACTACCTGGAACCCGAACACCGGTACTTTCGGCGCCCTGCCCTACATCTACGGCACCTTGGTCACGTCCGTCGTCGCGCTGATCCTGGCCGTGCCAGTCGCCGTGCTCATTGCCCTTTACTTGTCTGAGATCGCACCGCCGGCGATCGGGACCTATCTCGGCTATGTCGTTGACCTGCTCGCCGCGGTCCCAAGCGTCGTGTACGGCCTATGGGGCGTCTTCGTCCTGGTGCCGTTTCTGACGACGTACCTTTGGCAGCCGCTCTCCAACCATCTGGCCTTCATCCCGATCTTCGCCCACTTCGCCTCGGGCCGGAACTTCCTCACCGCTGGCCTCATCCTCGCCTTGATGATCACGCCGATCATTTCGGCGATCTGCCGCGAGGTCTTCAGGACCGTGCCGAACGATGAGCGGGAGGCGGCTCTCGCGGTCGGCGCGACCCGGTGGGAGATGATCAGGCTGGCGGTACTTCCGCCTTCGAGATCAGGCATTGTCGCCGCGATAATGCTTGGCTTCGGCCGTGCCGTCGGCGAAACCATTGCCGTCGCCTACCTGATCGGCGGTTTCCCGCACATCACCGCGCACCTGCTGCAGCAGGGCTCGACGATCGCTGCAAACATCGCCCTGCAGTTCAACGAGGCGGCCAGCCAGCCGCTGTTCAAGGCAGCCCTGATCGGCCTTGGCGTGGTGCTGTTTGCCATCACCCTGATCATCAACGTCGCGGCTCGCCTGATTATCCGGCGCGGGAATTCCAGATGAGCACGGCTCCCCTTGACCGGAGACCGCCACGACCGGAAGGCCGTCCAGAATGACCTCGCTGCAGGCCCGGCACCGCCGCGACAAGACCATGATCGGCCTCATGATCGCCGCGCTTGTCGTCGCGATCGTCCCGCTGGTGTTCATCCTGGCAGATGTGATCATCAAGGGGATCGGCGACCTGAACCTGAGTTTCCTGACCCAGCCTGAGCCGTTCGTCCAGACGGCACCGGGCGGCGGCTTCGGCGCCGGGATCAGGGGCACGATCAAGATGGTTGGTCTTGGCACCGCAATCGCCGTCCCGATCGGAGTGTTCGCCGCGGTGTACCTCGCCGAGTACAGCGGCCGGCGTAACACGCTGGCAACGGCGGTGCGGTTCTTCGCCGACGTGATGACCGGTATCCCATCTATCTTCGTCGGCATTTTCGTCTTCACTGTTGTGGTGCTGACCACAGGCTCCTTCTCCACATACGCGGGGGGCATCGCCCTGGGGATCCTGATGATCCCCGTGATCGTGCGGACCAGTGAGGAGGCACTCTTGCTTGTGCCCGCGATCCTGCGCGAGTCGGCGTTCGCGCTGGGCATCAGGAAATGGCGGACGATCATCTCCGTGGTTCTGCCGGCAGCGCTGCCAGGGATCACCACCGGCGTTCTGCTGGCGATCGCCAGGGCGGCGGGCGAGACGGCTCCGTTGCTGCTGACCGCGTTCGGCAGCCAGCTGCTGGTGGGGTACGGCTCTTGGGGTGGACCTGAGACCTCGCTGACGCTGGAGATCTTCAACAACTCCCGAGCGTTTCTGCCGGTACAGGTGGCCAGGGCCTGGACCGGTGCCTTGGTGCTGATCATCGGCGTATTGCTGCTCTCGCTCGTCGCCCGGTGGGCGGTGGCACGTCGGTGGAAGCCCGACCGCTAGCGACCTGCGCCAGGCAGGCTGGCGCTCACCCGCCCGGTTCGGCGGGGTCCGGAACGGCTACATTGACGCATGCGCGTTCCGGGCTCCTCGCTCGGCAGCTCACGCTGCTCCCACCGGCCACGACCTGCTGGGTAGAGCCCGACATCGCCCCGTTCCCCTGGCAGGACACTGACTGAGAGCAACCAAGGAATGAAGGCGCAGGGACACCGCTGATCATCATCTCCTACCGCTGACCGTGGTGCATCGCTACAGCTCGCAGGCCAGACATACTTCTGGCACCCCACAGGCCTGGCGGCCCGCTGTCACTGGCCGCCATTGCTTGCCGTATCCGAAATTGTCGCCCGTTCGCAGAGTCTCGTTGTTTGACACATAACCCGCAGTTCAGCTTCCAGTTACCTGAGATACCTACAACTGATTTCAGACCGCAGTGCCTGGCGGTACGGAGTCTCGGCGAGGAGCATGAGCGTGGAATACTCCAGCGACGACAAGCCAGACGTCGCCGGAGTGCTGGCTGACCGGCTAGCGGCCACCCTGGTGCACCACGAGCCGGGCTGGCGGCTGCCCAGGCCCAGTGCCCTCGCCCGCCGCTACAACGTCAGGCCCGCCCAAGTGGAGCAGGCCGTCAGAGAGCTCGCGGCCAGGCACCTGATCAGGCAGCTGCCTGACGGTCAGCTTTACCGGGCCAGCCCGGCCGAGTACCTGATTCCGGTGCAGGGAGTGCCGCGCCTGGGCGCTCACCTGGATCCGATGGGCGGTGAGGTCGCCTGCCGGAAGCGCAAGGTCTCCTGGCGCCGGGTTCCCGAGGACATCGGCTGGGCGCTCGGCATCCCGCCGGCCGACTCGGTCTGCGCCGTCAAGTGCCATTGGTCGGTCAACGGCGAGCCCGCGGCTATCTCCACCACCTACCTCACTGCCGAAGCAGCGGGCCAGGTCGGCGGGCTGACCGGCGACAAGGACGGGACGATGGCCGAGTTCGAGCTCTATGGCCTGGCCGATAGCCATGAGCAGCGGGCAGAGCGCCCTGAGCTTGGCGTGCCCGCCGCACTGCACGTGGAGGTGCAGCCCCCGCCGTCGTCGATCGCTCGCGGCCTCCGGCTCGGAGCTGGCCAGCCGGCCGCCATGATCACGGTGCGCTTCGACGACCCGGCGTCCGGCCTGGCGGTAGCGCTGACCGTCGCGGCGCTGAGGGCGGACCTGTTCAGGATCGTGGTCGACTCGCCGGCCGCAAGCGCCTCGGTCAGGAACATCGCGCCTGCGCAAGCGCTGGCCGATGATCTCGCAGCCGTGCCGGCCAGCGACGAGGACGGCTGGGCGGTCGACGACCAGCCCGCGGTTCGCTAGCAAGCACTTGGGCCTGCCGCCTCGGGCCGCACCTCTTCGAATACGGCCAGGTCTGCTGTTGCCGAGCCGGCGGCATTCCGCGCACGGAGGTACTATCTTGTGCCATTGTGCCGCTATATCCGACCGGCAGAGCCGAGCTACTCTCATCGCGCGCGAACCGCCTGAGCACGGGGACCGGAAATCCGCGCCGAAACTTAGCCGCGGGAGCCATGGCCGCGGTCGTCGTGATCCAGCTGGCGGTCGCGCCGCTCACTCTCGCACTAGCCGCCCTATTCGTGTGCATCAGCAGGTACGGCCGGTGGCGGCCGCTGTGGCTGATCA
>WNFD01016415.1_pt1 | contig 10178 bp, 8 predicted proteins | sample 5400491 | NCBI WGS metagenome assembly WNFD01 (sample SAMN13153343, study PRJNA577476) | soil metagenome | isolation source: 120 cm saprolite under Douglas fir tree site 2 hole 2 replicate 2 | place: USA:California | collected 2015-04-18
CTTCGCAGGAGTGGACGTGACGCGGGCGCCAATCCCCGTGCTGCCGACCGCGCACTACAACATGGGAGGCATCCCGTGTAACGTCCACGGCGAGGTGGTGACGTTAAAGGACGGCAACCCCGACGCCGTTGTCCCCGGGTTGATGGCCGCCGGCGAAGCGGCGTGCGTGTCGGTCCATGGCGCGAACCGGCTCGGCTCGAACTCGCTTCTCGATATTGTGGTATTCGGCCGAGAAGTCGCGCGGCACTGTACAGCCACGCTCGAGCGCGGCGCGGCCCCCGCACTGCCGAAAAATGCGGGACAGCTCACGGTAGAACGGCTTGATCGCCTTCGTCATGCCCACGGGTCCAGGCCGACTGCCGAGCTTCGACTCGAAATGCAACAGATCATGCAATCCGATGCCGCGGTCTTTCGGACGGCGTCCTCGCTGACGCAAGGCACCGAGCGACTCGCGCGCACGGTGGCATCAATGCCCGACGTGCGCGTACAGGACCGTTCCCTCATCTGGAATACGGATCTGATCGAAACGCTCGAGCTTGAGAACCTGCTCGCGCAGGCGATCGTGACGATGCACTCGGCGCTGGCACGCACGGAGAGTCGCGGCGCGCACGCGCGCGAAGATCATCCCGACCGCGATGACGCGCGGTGGCTCAAGCATACGCTCGCGTGGGTGAGCGCGTCGGGTGCGGTTCGACTGGACTATCGGCCGGTGCACCTCCACACGCTGACTCCCGACGTGGCCACCGTTCCGCCGAAGCCGCGGATCTACTAGCGCGACACCCGAGGAGCCCATCCATGGCCGAGTTTAGATTGCCTAAAGCCTCAAGGGTTCGACCCGGGATACTCCGTCGCGCGGTGAAACACGACACCCGCGTGCGTCGATTCAGCATCTACCGATATGACCCAGAGACCTCTCGGCAACCGCGCCTCGATACGTATGAACTCGATGCGGATACGTGCGGGCCGATGGTTCTCGACGCCCTCATCAAGATCAAGAATGAGGTAGATCCGACACTGACCTTTCGGCGATCTTGTCGGGAGGGGATTTGCGGTTCCTGCGCCATGAATATCGATGGCACAAATACGCTGGCGTGCACCAAATTCTGTGACGACGTGAAAGGGGATGTGCGGATCTACCCTTTGCCACACTTGCCGGTGATCAAGGACCTGGTGGCCGATTTGTCCCTTTTTTACGCGCAGTACGCTTCCATCCAGCCGTGGCTGCAGTCAAAGACACCCGTGCCGCCGGATCGAGAGCGCTTACAGTCAAGTGCGGATCAGAAGCAGATCGATCGGCCCTCGGCGTGCATTCTCTGTGCGTGCTGTTCTACCAGCTGCCCAAGCTACTGGTGGAACAGTGATCGCTACTTAGGTCCCGCGGCGTTGCTGGCGGCGTACCGTTGGATCACTGATTCGCGCGACGAGGCCACGGGCGAACGACTGGATGCGATCGAGGACTCATTCCGACTGTATCGATGCCATACGATCATGAATTGCACCGAAGCCTGTCCCAAGGACTTGAACCCCGCCAAGGCCATTGCGGCACTGAAGCGTCTGCTCTTGGAGCGCCGCTTGTGACCGCGGTTCCTGATGCCGGAGGGAAAGTACGATCGCTATTACAACGCTTCGACAGTGGATTACCATTATTCGTGTGCAGCCGTGGCCTCATGAAGGCGGCGCGATCGGCTCGGATGCGGAGCACGGACGGTGCGCGAGATGGTCGGGAATTCCGAGGCGCGCTGCGGTGGCGACCGCTTGGGCGGCCTACATGCCAATGACGAATCCTAAGATGACGGCCGTCGGGGGCAGCGGGTTCGGTACATCGCCCATGGATGGATTCCTCCGTTAGCGCTGTTCGGGTGGGTGCGAGTGTCTTGTGAGGGGAGTGAGGCTCTCCGCAGCACACGGCCCTTTGAAGACCGCTTTCCTTTGCGAATCGATCAGGATCATTAGACGGGCGGTGCGCTACGATAGGCACGACGGCTGATCTCTTCGTTTACATACAAAGGACCTTGTATGATAATGAAGCGATAAGTCGAGTGGAATCATCGCGCAAGTACCCCGCATCGCGATCCTTCGGTGGGTCTCTCGCGCCAGTTCGAATCGCGGTCGACGGAACGCCATGGCGGCCCCCTTAAGGCCGGCGGCGAGTGAGGCGAATTGAGCCATTCGGTGCCCGATCGGTGATGTCGCTGTCGACCCCTCACTGCCTAAGTCAACTGGCGGCGAGCGGCGTTGGGCTATTGTTTGCGCTCGCGCCGCTCGGAATTGTCGCCGCGCGTCGCCCGCTGGGACGCCGACTCACGTACGCGGCCTGCATGTTGATCTGTGCCGGGCTCGCGGGCGTTGCGCTGGTTGCTTTGTTCACGCCGGGTCCGAGGCTCGAGTTCATCCAGATCCCCGTCGGGCTGCCACTCGGTCGAACCCTCCTCGGGTTCGACCCGTTGAACGCCGCGTTCGCCGTCATTATCAACGTGGCGACCGCGATCGTCAGTGGCTACGCGATCGGCTATGGTGCACACGCCCGCGAGCCGGTGCGGATCGTGCCGTTCTACCCGGCGTTCATCGCGGGCATGAATCTGGTGCTACTGGCGCAGGATGCGTTTTCATTTCTCGTCGGCTGGGAATTCATGTCGCTCGCGTCCTGGGCGCTCGTGGTCAGCGATCACAATTCGCCGGAGAACCGGCGCGCAGCGCTCGTGTACCTCATCATGGCGACCGGGGGCGCGCTCACCTTGCTGCTTGCGTTCGGGCTTCTGGCCGGTCCCGAAGGCGGTTATGCGTTCGATCAGATCCGCCGGGTTGCTGTCTCCGGCACGGGCTCGATCGTGCTGATCCTCGCGCTGGTTGGTGCGGGGTCCAAAGCCGGTCTCGTTCCGCTGCACGCATGGCTGCCACTCGCGCACCCTGCGGCGCCGAGCCACGTCTCGGCATTGATGAGCGGGGTCATGACAAAGGTCGCGGTGTACGGATTTGTGCGGCTCGTCTTCGACCTGTCCGGTCCGCCGTTATGGTGGTGGAGCATTCCGGTGCTACTCGCGGCCGGTATCACGGCTCTGCTCGGGGTTCTTTACGCATTGATGGAACACGACTTGAAGCGACTGCTGGCTTACCACACGGTCCTCGGCGGCCGCGTTGGCCCTGGTCGCGGCGATCTTCCACGTGTTTAACCATTCTCTCTTCAAGAGTTTGCTGTTCCTCGGTTCCGGCGCCGTTCTTACGGCGACCGGGGAACGGGACATGGAACACCTAGGCGGGCTGATCCACCGGATGCCGGTGACGGCGGTCACGTTCCTCGCTGGGTGCATCGCTATTTCTGCACTCCCGCCATTCAACGGCTTCGTGTCGGAGTGGCTCACGTTCCAGGCCATTCTCCTGAGCCCGCAACTACCACAGTGGGTCCCGAGGCTCCTGGTACCCGCGGTTGGCGCGACGCTCGCCTGTTCGGCAGCGCTGGCAGCAGCGTGCTTTGTCAAAGCGTTCGGAATGACATTCCTCGGCCGCTCACGTTCCGGTGTTGCGAGCACTGCACGCGAGACGGATCGTTGGTCACGAAGCGCGATGCTGCTATTCGCGGCGATGTGTCTGCTCGCCGGGGTATTGCCGGGCTTCATCATCGATGGCATCAGCCCCGTCACCCAGATGCTCGTCGGCTCGCGGCTTACGCCGCAATCGACGCTACCCTGGTTTCGAATCATTCCCATTAACGCGGAACGCAGTGCCTACGACGGTCTGCTCCTATTTGTCATGATCCTCATCGCCACTGCCGCGACCGCCTTTATCGTACGCCGGTTTGCCTCGCATGCATTGCGGCGCGCCCCGGCGTGGGACTGCGGATTCCCAGAAGCAAGCCCCGCGACGCAGTACACCGCCGGCAGTTTTGCGCAGCCCATTCGGCGGGTGTTCGGAAGTGTGGTATTTCGCGCACGCGAACACGTGAGTATGCCGAAGCCCAGCGACGCCGCCGTGGCCAGGCTTCACCTGGAAATACACGATACCCTCTGGGAGGCTCTCTACGTGCCCGTGATCCGTGCCGTCGAGTCGACGGCCGATCGCCTCAACAAGGTGCAATTCCTGACTATCCGCAACTACCTCACTCTGGTATTCGCGGCGTTGGTGTTGTTGCTGATCATTGTCGGGACCTTGCGATGATTTCAGCGTGGCTCACGCAACTCTCGCAAGTCGCGCTCGTGCTCGTGCTCGCACCGCTCCTGTCGGGACTTACGCGCAAGATCAAGGCGCGGCTCCTGCGCCGCCGGGGCCCGTCAGTCATTCAGCCGTACCGTGATCTCCTGAAACTGATCCGCAAGGAAGCGGTCGTTGCCGAGAATGCGTCGTGGCTGTTTCGCGCTGCACCCTACGCCATCTTCGCCACGACCTGGGTCGCCGCAACGTTGGTACCCACATTTGCCACCGGCCTCGCGCTGAGCGGGGCTGCCGACCTGATCGTCATCGTCGCGCTCCTCGGTACCGCACGCTTCCTGCTCGCGCTCGCCGGGCTCGATGTGGGCACAAGCTTTGGCGGCATTGGCTCGAGCCGTGAGATGATGTTCGCATCGCTCGCGGAGCCGGCGATGTTGATGGCGGTTTTCACGCTCTCACTCTTTGCGGGTTCCACCCAGCTTTCGTCGATCTCCGCTGTGATGCTGGCACCGAACGCCGGCCTCAGCATCTCGCTCGCACTCGCGCTGATCGCCCTCATCATCGTGGCGATCGGGGAAAATGCGCGAATCCCGGTCGATAATCCCGCCACCCACCTTGAGCTGACCATGGTGCACGAGGCGATGATTCTCGAATATTCCGGCCGACACCTGGCCGTGATCGAGGCCGCGGCGGCATTGAAGCTATTACTGTACGCTTCGCTGATTGCGTGCGTGTTTCTTCCGTGGGGAACGGCAGCGGCTGGCGCTGGAATCGTTGCCTATACGATAGGAGTCGGCGCCTACGCGGCCAAACTCGCGGTGTTCGCATTCCTTCTGGTTCTATTCGAAACGGCCGTTGCCAAGATGCGCGTGTTTCGAGTGCCGGAATTCCTGGGGGTGGCGCTCATGCTCGGTCTGCTCGGAACGATCCTGTTATTTGTCTCCAGGGTGCCGCGGTGAGCCCCCTTGATAGCGATATTGCCCATCTTCTCGCGGGCTCCATGGTGCTCGTGAGCTTTCTGCTCTTGTATCAGGACCGGATGTTTGCGCTGCTTAATTTCTTTGCAATCCACGCCTGCGTGCTGGCATGCTCCGTGGGCTGGCAGGCCTACATGCAACGCGCACCGCACCTGTTCATCACGGCGCTGATCGCCCTGTTGTTCAAGGGCATCCTCATTCCGGTCGCCTTGCATCGAATCGTCGTGCGTCTCGGGATTCATCGCACGATCGAGAACGTTGTAAGTATCGGACCGACGATGCTGTTCGGAATCGCGCTGGTGGGGTTATCCATCGTCGTCATGTTGCCGGTGACCCAATCCGCGGGCACGTTCGTGCGGGAGGATCTGGCCTTCGCGCTGTCCGTCGTGCTGCTGGGATTCCTGATGATGGTCACGCGTCGCAACGCGGTGAGCCAGGTGATCGGCTTCATGTCGCTCGAGAACGGTTTGGTGCTCGCCGCGACCGGCGCCCGCGGCATGCCGCTCGTCGTGGAGATTAGCGTGGGCTTCTCGGTCCTCATCGCATTCTTCGTGGTTGGCATTTTCCTGTTCCGCATCCGCGAGCGATTCGACACGGTCGATCTGCAGGCGCTCGACATGTCGCGAGGCGAATCAACGTGAGCGTGTCGATCGGAACGGCGGCCCTGACGGGACTCCTCGGCATCCCCTCTCTCGGCGCGGTGCTCCTCGCGGCGATCCCGAATTACCGAATCGCCGCGCCCCTCAATGTGACCCTGTGCGCGCTCACGCTGGTGAGCGCAGGCGCCCTTTACTCGCACCGGCCGGAGCCATCGCTCTATTTGCTCGTCGATGACGTCAATACAGTTTTTCTGATCATCGGTGCCCTGGTCGGCTTCACGACCAGCCTCTTCAGCGCGGGGTACATCGCACACGAGTTGCAGACCCGTCGACTGAGATCCCGGGATTTGCGTTTTTATCACGCCATGTACCAGCTGCTGATGTTTGCAATGAATCTCGCGCTGGTGTCGAACAATATCGGCCTCATGTGGGTGGCCATCGAGCTCGCGACGCTCACGACCGTGGTGATGGTTGGCATCTATCGCACCAGCGCGGCGCTCGAAGCCGCCTGGAAGTACTTCATTCTGGGCTCGGTGGGCATCGCGCTCGCCCTCTTTGGTACAATTCTCGTCTACCTCGCCGCCGAGGAGCGCCTCGGCCAGGGCATCAACGCGATGGCCTGGGACCATCTGGCGGCCAGCTCCGCCGGTTTCGATCCCGCCCTTCTCAACCTGTCGTTCATATTTCTGCTGCTCGGCTACGGCACCAAAGTGGGCCTGGTTCCGGTGCATGCATGGCTTCCCGATGCGCACGCGGAGGGCCCCACGCCGATCTCCGCGGTGCTGTCGGGACTACTGCTCAATGTGGCGCTGTTTGCGCTGCTGCGATTCAAGATGATCATGGCCGGCAACGCTGCCGTCATCTCCCCTGGCCCGATGATGGTGACGATGGGGCTCGTCTCGCTCGTATTCGCCGGCTTCATGATCTACCGGCGGCGAGACATCAAGCGAATGTTTGCGTATTCCTCGATCGAGCACATGGGGATCATTACGCTCGCGTTCGGACTGGGCGGTCCGCTCGCGAATTTTGCGGGACTTCTGCAGATGGCGATGCACAGCTTAACGAAATCCGGGATTTTCTTCGGTGTCGGGTACATCTGCCAGCTCGAGGGCACGCAGAACATTGCGGATATCCGCGGGCTGACGCACAGCCAGCCGCTGCTTGGGTGGTTGCTGGTCGTGAGCGTCATTGCGATCGCCGGACTCCCTCCATTTGGCGTCTTCACCAGCGAGTTTCTGCTCGTGACATCGACCTTTGCGCGCGTGCCGTGGCTCGCGATTCTGCTGGTGGCTGGCCTCATGATTGCGTTCAGTGCGCTCATGGTGCGACTTCATGGCCTGGCCTTCGGAGCGACGACCAAGCACCATTCGCTCGACGCGTACCGCCTTGCGCCCATGGCGTTGCACCTGACCCTGGTTGCCATCGCAGGCGTCTTTCTGCCGGGCGTCATCGTCGCGTGGTTCCGCCACGTCGCGAGCCTCCTCGGGTAGATGCGCTGATGCTCAAAGCGCTGTTCGGAGACCGCACGCCCAACGCCTCGCACCGCGGCTGGCCGCGCGTGACGGGGAACGCCGACATGTGGCGGGGTATCGGGGAGGCCCTTCACGATGGCAAACTCGATCTGCTCGGCCTGTGGGGCGATGGAGCGGCGGTCCACTGTGCGCTTTACGAGCCAGTAACGCGGCAAATCCTCAGCGCTTCCATCGACGTTCACGACGGCAAAGTGCCCTCACTCGCGGTCTTTCATGCGCCCGCATCGCGCCTGGAGCGCACAGTCCGCGATTTGTTCGGCATCGACTTTGCGGCGCTCCCTGATCAGCGGCATTGGCTTAATCACGGGCGCTGGCCAGACGAGTGGCCACTGGCCGACCAGCCGCGACCTCAAGCGCCCTTGCCACCTTACCGATTCCTCGACGCTGAAGGGCCGAGTCTGCATCAGATTCCGGTGGGCCCGGTCCATGCGGGGATCATCGAGCCCGGTCATTTCCGGTTCACGGCGAGCGGCGAGACGGTTGTCCGACTGGAAGAGCGCCTCGGCTATACGCACAAAGGCATCGAGAAGCTGCTGTGCGGCAAGTCGATAGACGACGCCGGCCGAATTGCGGCGCGTACGTCCGGGGACAGTACGGTGGCGTATTCGTTCGTCTACGCTCTCGCCGTCGAGGCGGCGCTCGAGTTCCACCCGCCACCGCGCGCGGTATGGATGCGTGCGGTGATGGCGGAGCTTGAGCGGATCGCGAATCACCTGGGCGACTTCGGTGCGATCTGCAACGACGCCGCGTTCTCGATGATGCACGCGGAGTGCGCGATCCTCCGCGAAGAGGTGTTGCGCGCGTGTACCGTCGCCTTCGGCCATCGTCTGATGATGGACCGTATTGTGCCGGGTGGAGTCGCCGCGGATCTCGAGCCGGCCGGCCAGGACGCGATACTCTCGCTCACTCAACGCCTTCGGCGGCAATTCCCAGAACTGATCGAACTCTACGAGAACACGGCCTCACTTCAGGATCGCACCGTCGGCGCCGGCATGGTGCCCGCCGCGCTTGCCACGGAGTTTGCAGCCCCCGGCTATGTCGGTCGGGCCTCGGGGCGCGCGTTCGACGCCCGAGTCTGCCTGCCGTATCCGCCGTACGATCTGGCACCCATCGAGATCGTCGTGCGGCCCGAAGGCGACGTCGATGCGCGCGTGTGGGTGCGGATCCGGGAGATCCAGCACAGCGTCAGCTGGCTCGAGGCAGCGCTCGCAAGCCTTCCACGGGGCCCCGTGCATCTGCCGGTGATCACTGCGCCCGCTGCGGCCATCGAAGGCTCGGCCCTTGTCGAGGGGTTTCGGGGAGACATTCTCGCGTACGTCCGAGTCGGCCTCGATCGGCGCATTGAGCGCTGCCATTTACGCGATCCGTCATGGTTTCTGTGGCCGCTGCTCGAGGCGGCCATCGAGGGCAACATCGTTGCGGATTTTCCCTTGTGCAACAAATCGTTCAATTGCTCCTATTCCGGCCATGATCTGTAGTTGCGCACACGCTCGGTAACCTAGCATGCGTAGACGCCTGTTCAAAAATCTAGTGACGGCCCCGTGCACGGAACCCGTGAGCGAACCCACCGTCGATCTCGACGCCGCGGGTACGGCGCTGCGCGGTGTCATCGCGCGGCGCCTTGGACGGAGTCTCGCGATCCGCGAGGTCGATGCCGGCTCGTGCAACGGCTGCGAGCTTGAGATCCACGCGCTCGGCAACGCGTTTTACGATGTCGAGCGATTCGGTATTCGCTTCGTGGCCTCGCCGCGCCATGCCGACCTGCTGCTCGTGACGGGCCCTGTCACGCGCAACATGCGCGAGGCCCTCGAACGCACCTACGCCGCAACGCCGGCGCCCAAGTGGGTGGTTGCGGCCGGCGACTGCGGGGCTGGCTGCGGTGTGTTTACAGGCAGCTATGCATGCGTGGGCGCGGTCTCGAAAGTGATTCCAGTCGACCTCGTGATTCGGGGGTGCCCGCCGACCCCGACAGACCTGCTGCGGGGATTGCTCTGGCTCCTTAGCGGCACCGCAGCCACTAGTGTGAACGCGGCGCACCCCTGAACATCCTTCGGGTCGGAATGTCTAGATCTAGCCAACGTCGCGCAGGACTATCTCGATGCGGCCGCCGCCGGATACTTTGGCGCTCAGGTGCGCTACTGGCCCACCGCGACTACCCCGCAAGTCGCGCAGTCTAATCCGACTCAGCTCATGCTATTTTTTCGCAAGCGCATTTTTGACGAACCCGACGAGCATCATGATCGCGATGCCCCCCACGCCGGACCCGGCGACGTTGCCGCTTACGCCGCTCGCCGCGCCCGAAGCAAGAACGGCCGTGAGCAGCTGACCACCGAGCACACCGCCAACGACACCCGCGACGGTGTTTCCCAGCGGCCCGAGGTTCAGGTTCTTGAATAGCGCGCCGGCGATGTTGCCACAGACGCCGCCGGCTACCAGGCTGATTAACCAACTGACCAATTGAGCTTCCATATCATTGCCCTTTTTTTGTGTGAGCCATTCTTTTAGCGAAAGCGACCGTCTGCATCGTACACCTCGCCAAGGCGCTGACTGCTCATAGCGTGGTGTACAACGTGCGAGTTGTTGTTGCGGCACCGGGTCCCGTCTATTTGCTGCACGACCGCAAGACCTGGCCTGGAATTCGCCGTCGCGCGCGATTCGTGATTGAAATTGTCTCGACCGCTTAGGAGAGCGTAAGGTGCCCACTGGCGTCGAATACGGAGCAAAGATTCAAGAGTCGACACTCGTCAATACAATGACTTGCGGTGCCGCTCGGTGTCCAATCGACGCGCCGGTTCACAGTAACCTCTCATCGAGCGGATATACTCATTCAAGAGTGTCGGGAAAGTTTCCGGTCAGGGGAATTGCGCCGCGGTGCAGCCGCAGGCTGTCCAATTGGCGCCTCGCGTCTTCGAAAGCGTCGTGCAGGG
>WNFD01017740.1_pt1 | contig 10178 bp, 10 predicted proteins | sample 5400491 | NCBI WGS metagenome assembly WNFD01 (sample SAMN13153343, study PRJNA577476) | soil metagenome | isolation source: 120 cm saprolite under Douglas fir tree site 2 hole 2 replicate 2 | place: USA:California | collected 2015-04-18
AGGGCACCTCTGAGTTTGCCTATGCGCTCTTGCTGCTCTGCGAGGAAGCGACCTTACTGCACTATAGCTGCGATCATTTTGACCTCGCCTGGTATCCGGCTGGCATCTCGATCGTCGAGCAAGGCGAACGAGCCAACAGCCTGTTCTTGCTCCTCTCTGGGACAGCCCAGGTGATTCGAGACGGCGGTGATGGGACGCAACAGGTACTGGCACATCTGAAACCTGGGGCCTTCTTTGGGGAAGAGGGGCTGGCCTATCGGCAAGCACGCAACGCCCATGTGATTGCTGAGCAGAACGTGACCTGCCTGGTCCTCTCGCCGGAAGCGCCCACGGCCTTCCTGGGACGAGGAGAAGACGCGCACCTCTCCGGTTCCACGAATCGGTGGGCAAGGGGAGCCGAAGGAGACGAGGAACAGGACATGGAGCACGTGCTGAACGATACCACCTGCATCAAGGTGGATCCCTATCTCCGACAAAAGGTTGAGGCGATTGCCGCCCATCGTTCGCAGTTCCCGATCCAAACGGACCTGTTGCCGCTTGCGATCTTGCAGGCACTGATGGGGCAGGAGTACTTCGTGCCGGTTTCTCTCGTCTCCGAGGTTGAACCCGAGTGCCTCGCATTGCAGGGGGCATCATGAACGAACCAGGATTTTACAAGGGACGACACTTGAAGTCGTCCGATTATATCGTGATTGGTGCCGGATCGGCGGGGTGCGTGCTCGCAAATCGCCTGACTAAGGCATCTGCCGCACAAGTATTGTTGCTAGAGGTCGGTGGGCTGGATGAGAATCCGAACATCCACGATCCTGCTGGTCTGTTATCACGTACCACCACCGGGTAGGCACCTGCAAGACGGGCGAGGACGCGATGTCTGTCATTGACTCCACATTGCGTGTCTATGGTATGGAGCGGCTCCGTGTGGTCGATGCATCGATCATGCCGAGTGTGCCATCGGGGAACACAAATGCGCCAGCCATCGTGATCGGCGAAAAGGCGGCTGATGTGATCAAGGCGACAAGGTCCTCCACTTTAGCCCAGCAGAAACCTCACCAACCTCCTACGGGCACGCAGGCGCGAGCGGTTGTTTGGCGTGGTGCGACCAGTCGGTTGGAGTAGCCTGGACCGTATTCGGCTGCCGCACTTTTGAAAGTTGGTGATAGAACTGGTCTGCTATCGGTGCAGCCATCCTCAGCTCGATATGTGGATAATGAACGGGAGACGCTGCCTTACGACCGGCAGAACTAAAAAGTGAAACATGATTATCACCTGCGATGAACCTATCAATTATGCTTCGCCCAGACCAAGTGCCGCTCGGGCGAGCCGTTGAACCACGGGTACAACCTCTTCAATGCTGCGCGTGGGACCGGCGAGAGTATCGTAGCACTCAAAGCTGATCAGCGTGTAGAGGACGTTGACCGCCTCGTCAAATGCCTCAGCCGTCGGTCTTCCGTACTTCTCGACGAGCCGCTGGCAAATGACACGCAAGCCATGCCTTCTCCGCTCGTCGCGTGCCTGTATCACCTGCTCGAAGTCCGGATCGAGTGCGGCAAGACTGCGTAGCCGGCGTGTCACAAGCCGATCAGACTGCCAGAAGCGACCGAAGACCGTAATGTATTCGTCCAACGTTTCGAGCGGTTCCGATCTATGGAAAGCTGAGGCTAACTGCTCCATCCCCCCGTGAGCCGCAAGGGAGTCACTCAGAGCTTCGAGGAGTCCTATTTTAGAGCCAAATTGGTGGTAGACGGTCATGCGGGCGACGTCGGCCTGCCGGGCGACTGCGTCGATGGAAAAGCTTGCAAAGCCATCACTAACCATGAGCAACTCGCGGGCCGCGGTGAGGATGCGGGTTCGTGTCTGTTCGGTAATTGCCTGGCGCTGACCAAGCCGGTAGGGTCGAGGGCTCATATAGCTAACTTGACACCTTTCAGATTTAATTATACAATCTGTCCATCCAATTTAATTGGATGGTCTGTCTATATAATATGCTCTTACGAAGTCACTGTAAAGGAGCAATAGGTTTATGTTCATAGAGCGTCAGTCTGACACGTCAGATCAACTCACGGTGTAGCACCATACCTGGATCTGCCAGGTAAACGGATGCGCCTCAATGTGCACTTTACTGCAGCCTCCGCGAGGAAATCGCCATTAGTATGAGGGAGCAAGGCAGCAACAACTGAGAAGTACAAGCCAGGCTTCTATACGTGCTATACTAAACATGAGGATATGCCAGAATAGAGAAGGAGAAGGAGAGTTGCCATGCGTGCTCTTGTCTTTCGCAACAACGTACTGACGCTTGAGAAGAATTACCGGAGACCTGATCTGCAATCAGGCGAAGCATTGATAAAAGTCCTACAAGTTGGTATTTGTAACACCGACCTGGAAATCATTCGTGGATATATGGATTTTCAGGGTGTCCTGGGTCATGAATTTGTAGGCATCGTTGAATCTGTTTATGAGGGTCCTGGTGCGACTTCTCCAAGGTATCTGATTGGTAAGCGTGTCGTTGGTGAAATCAACGCTGCATGTAACAGACTGGATTGCTTCTACTGCCAGCATAATATGCCAACCCATTGCCCGGATCGCACCACTTTGGGGATTCTCAACCGTGATGGAGCATTCGCTGAATATCTAACATTACCAACTGCGAACCTCCATCTTGTGCCTGACACTATCAGCGATGAAGAAGCTGTTTTCGTCGAACCCTTAGCGGCCAACTTTGAAATATTAGAACAAGTACATCTCAAACCTACAGATAGCGTGGTCATCCTTGGTGATGGCAAAATGGGCCAACTGGCAGCGCAAGTACTTGCGTTGGTTGGGTGTGAAGTGATGATGGTGGGGAAACACGTGGAGAAATTGGCACTGGTAGAAAAGCATAACGTGCGTACCTATGTGCTCGGTGATGCTGCAAGTTTCGCATTAGAGAGCAGGCGACGTGTGGATCTGGTTGTAGAGTGCAGCGGAACCGCGCAAGGGCTTGAGTTGGCGCTACGGCTAGTGAGGCCTAGAGGAACGCTTATTTTAAAAAGCACCGTAGCCGACAGAAGCACATTGAACCTGGCTCCCATTGTCATCGACGAGATTCGCCTGCAAGGTTCGCGCTGTGGCCCTTTCGCTCCAGCTATTCGCGCATTGAGCCAACGCACAGTTGATGTACGTCCGCTGATTAGCGCTCGGTACAGCCTGGATGATGGGATAGCTGCGTTTGAGCACGCTGCCAAACCTGGAGTGCTGAAAGTGCTTGTGCGAGTATAGCCGTTCTACTTCGTTGGTGATTGTTTCAATGTTGATGAGCGGAGACATTCCACGCGCCATATTCACCGGTAGGCTGTCTTTGCTGATTAAGAGCCTCGAAGGTCCCCTGTATATCTCCACCTATTTTTATTTCCCCATCAAACAAAAGGATTGATGAACCCGCCTGCACGATGAATTGCAAGTGTTCCGTAGGAGTAACAGTCCCCGTGAAATGGCCAACCAGACCGAGACCCCTGAATTGACCGGAGATGTTTCCACCGTTTTGGTGAATTTGTGTGAGAAACATATCCGTTCTTTCGTGATTCATAGCATCTAGAACAGTACCTGCATACGAGGCAACAATATCTGGATACACAGGGACTACTGGAGTAAGTGTCGCAGAACAATCGGTACGAGAGCCGCTCCAATGGCCACAGCAAGAATGATTGCAAGGAGGACAGGCAAGAATGCCCTCTGTTTTCTCGATTTAGGAGCATGAGCCTGGTGTTGCGGTGCTGGAGGTGAAGTTGTCAAACGTTTAAGTTGTTGTTCAGGAACAACCTGATGTTGATCTGGAGCTAATGATTTGAGACGAGGCGGATCAACCTGCTGATTTGGAGTATGGCTGGTCAACTCCTGCCAGAACTCCTCTACCGTATTGAAGCGATCATCACTGCTGATGCTCATCGCCTTTTCAATGGCCATTGCGTTAGCCCATGGTACAGCTGGGGCCACAAGGTGTACTGGTTCGAGAGGATCGATCCCTTTGCTACCTGTAACTCGAGTGATTGCATCAATAGGGATGGTACCGGTTAACAACGTGTAAAGCGTTGCTCCAAGACCATAAATGTCTGTACGAGGATTGGTGCCGCTTCCATACTGCTCTGGCGCTGCATAGCCAGGTGAGCCATGACGAATAATTGTTGTGGTGTTATCTGCGATGTACTCCTTAGCGAGGCCAAAATCAACTAGAACAGCCTCACCAACTTTCGTTGACACGATGATGTTTGACGGTTTGATATCTCTATGCACGATCGGTGGATTTTGACCATGCAGATAGATCAGTGCATCGACGATAGGCTTCATAATGGCCAGAACCAGGGAAAACGAAAAATACCGTTCTGGTTGCTCTCCGAGCAGAACATCCAGGTTTCGTCCCTCGATGTAATCCATGAGCATATATACCCGTTTGAGTTTTTCATATTCAAACGCCTGGTAAACATGGGGCAATGCCCTGTGATTGAGTCGCTTGAGCATCTCTGCTTCAAAGATGAAGTGTTCGCGGTCGCGCCTGTTCGGATCAATTACCTCTTTGAGAGCAAACAGACGCTCCTTGATACGCCGGTCCCTGACCAGGTAGACAGCGCCAAATCCCCCTTTACCAAGAAGGCTTTCTATGACATAGCGTTCTCCATCGGGATGTTGGATTATGGCTCCAACGGGGAGCGTCATCTGTTCTTGTAGCACGCTGTACCTCGTACGCCAGTGAAATTATCTCTTCATTATACGTTGAGCGTTCTAGTGGAAACCTGTATGATAATACTAAATCTCTTGAAAAAAGTCAACTATTTTTGATCTCCGTATGTCACTTTGTAGCAACTCGTTTTACTTTAGGTAATGAGCACCTTCTAGTTTCGTAAACTCAACAAAATTACAATAGAAATGAACAAACTATAGTTACTTTATTGCACATAACTCGTTTTTAATTATTAGGACGTTATATATTATATATGCGATTAAAAAGTGTATTTGTTTGATGGAAGGAGATGCAATAGTGAAGATGAAACGTACTTTAGCTTTTCAAGCGAGTCGTTTGTTCTTGGGACTCGGTTTCATTGGTATCATTGCTTTGGCTGTTCTATTTGGTTCGCAGAGGTATTCCGCCTCAGCTCAAAGCCCCTCTTACGTGCGTGTTGTTCATGCTTCACCCTTTGTCGGAACCGCCGACGTTTTTGTTGATGGCGCGAAGTTGTTGAGCAGTTTCGCGTTCGGAACGGTTACAGGCTACGTAGCGGTCCCCGCGGGACCCCACAAGGTGCAAATCGCCCTGGTCGGAAAAGGCATTGGCGCAGCGGTCATTTCAGAAACATTGGCAGTCAGTCCTGGTGTTGTCTACACGGTGGCCGCGACCGGTGCGGATCCATCAAGCCTATCGCTTCAGGTTTTTATTGACAATAACCTCCTCTCCCCTGGTACAGCCAAAATACGAGTGTATCAACTCTCTCCTGATGAAGGTTCCGTCAGTGTGGATACCGGAGGGAATACATTGCTCAGTGGAATAGGCTACCAGAGTGCCAGTAACTACCTCTCGATTTCTGCAGGCACGTATACCTTAGGAATGGACTCTTCTACTAACAGTGCATCACTGCATGTTTCAGCAGCGCTTAAGGCTAATACCGTGACAAGTGTCTTCGCTGTCGGGCTTGTCCATGGCTCCCCGAACATTCAGTTGGTGACCGCTCAGGTTCAAGGTCTTCCTGGCGTGCCAAATACCGGGAGCGATCCAAATGCGCTCCCACAAGATGATAATGTACAACCGCTCTCTTCGTGGACATGGCTCGTAGGATTTATGTCGCTCTTACTTATTGGTAGTGGTATCTTCATGCGTCGCCTGGTAGCTAAGCGATAGTGCAAAAATTGGGAAGGTTGTGCGTTTTATGCATACTTTCCGCCTGAGAGTGTGCCTACTTGCCATAATAGTGGTACTGGCGTTATCTGCATGTGACATGCGTGCCTCAACTTCTGAAGTTCCTGAGGCACGCATGTCACATACAATCAACGCCAATAGCGCATCAACAGTTCTTCCAATAGGGAAAACGGATCCGGCAGCAAACCCGGTACGCCTGATCATCCCATCTATAGCAATCAATGCTCCCGTTGAGTGGGTGGGTACGCAGTCGAATGGTGATTTGGCAACTCCGGCGCAAAATCCATGGGAGGATGTTGGCTGGTACAATCTGGGTCCACATCCGGGCGAACGAGGAAGTGCGGTAATCGATGGACACCTTGATCGTCCAGGAGGATATCCAGCAGTATTTTGGCGTTTACGCGATTTGCACGTTGGTGACGAAGTACGGGTGACGAATACCACTGGGAAAACATTGCGATTCCGAGTGACACGTATCGCTCTCTACCCGCCGCAGAAGGCACCTATTCAGGATATTTTCGGTAATGGGGGAGGCACCTATCTCAATTTAATCACCTGCGCGGGAGATTGGATTCCAAGTCAGCATCAGACGACCCTACGGCTGGTGGTCTATACGTCTTTAGCTAAGGTGTAATCAAATAGTGAAGCGAACAGCAGAGCGCCTCTGCTGTTCGCTTCACTAATTACTTATCCTTCTCCCCACCCGACAGCGCTGCCTGCGCCGCAGCCAACCGCGCCACTGGCACTCTGAACGGTGAGCAACTTACGTAATCCAACCCCACCTCATTGCAGAAAGCAATGCTGTCGGGATCACCACCATGTTCACCACAGATACCCACTTCCAGGCGCGGGTTCGCTTTTCGCCCTTTCTCAAACGCCATGCGTACCAGTTGCCCCACACCGTCACGATCGAGTGTTTGGAATGGATTGACAGGGAGAATTTTCACCCTCTCCTTCGCTCCAGGCTCCTCCAACCCATCGACGTACTTCAGCAGGAACTTGCCCTCGGCATCGTCACGGCTAATACCAAAGGTCGTCTGAGTCAGGTCATTTGTGCCAAAGCTGAAGAATTCGGCTACTGGTGCGATCTGGTCGGCAGTCAGCGCAGCTCTTGGTAGTTCGATCATCGTCCCGAATTTATATTCAACGGCAGAACCAACCTCAGATGTGATCTCCTGTGCCACGGCCTCAAGCTGTCGCCGGACTTCCTTCAACTCATTCACATGGCTGACCAGCGGAATCATAATCTTTGGATGGATCTTTTTCCCCTCTCTGGCTAGTTCTAGCGCTGCCTCCAAAATTGCTCGAGTCTGCATCACATTAATCTCTGGGAAAAGCAGACCCAGTCTGCAACCGCGCAAGCCTAGCATCGGGTTCGCCTCGCGCATCGCTCCCACTGCTTCCAGCATCTTGCGCTTCTCTTTCAGCTCTTGTGGGTTGCTTCCATTTGTTTCCAGCCGTGTCACTTCCACCAGCAATTCTTCGTAGGAAGGCAAGAATTCATGTAACGGTGGGTCAATCAAGCGAATGACTACCGGGTAACCCTCGCCAGTCCTGGGATTCATCATCGCCTCGAAGATACCTTTGAAGTCGCTGCGCTGGAAAGGCAACAGTTGGTCAAGCGCAGCCTGGCGCTCTTCCTTGTTCTCTGCCAGGATCATCTTCTGCACTATGGGCAGGCGTTCCTGCTCCATAAACATATGCTCGGTGCGACACAATCCAATGCCTTCAGCGCCAAATGTTACAGCACGTCGCGCATCGCGTGGATAGTCAGCATTTGCCCACACGCCCAGCTTGCGTATTGTGTCTGCCCACTCCAGCAGTTTCTTCAGGTCTGTCTCTTTTTCAAAATCGGCATCAACTGTCTTAATAATACCAGCGAAAACCTGGCCTGTCGCGCCGTCTATTGAAATGTCGTCTCCCTCATGTATGACGATATCGGATCCAACCACCCGGAAAAGACGCTCTTCCTCATGGACACGAATACCTTCAGTGCCTGCAACACACGGCAGACCCAATCCGCGTGCAACAACGGCCGCGTGGCTCGTGGCACCGCCGCGGGCAGTTAAAATGCCCTTGGCAACCAGCATTCCATGTACATCGTCGGGGCTGGTCTCAGGGCGCACCAGCACGACTGGCGTTCCAGCTTTGCCTAGTTGTTCTGCGCGATCTGCATCAAAGATGGCTTTGCCGGTAGCAGCTCCAGGCGAAGCATTTAGACCTTTCGCCAACAGTTTTCCTTCTTCTTCGGCCTTCTGCTTTTCTGACTCATCGAAGCGCGGCAGCAATAATTGGTAAACCTGGATTGGCTCGACACGCTTGACCGCTTCTTGCTCGCTAATTAAACCTTCCTTCACCATGTCTACAGCTACTTTGACAGCCGCCTGTGCTGTGCGCTTGCCTGCGCGTGTTTGCAGCATATAGAGGTGGCCTTTCTCGACTGTAAATTCCAGGTCTTGCATATCGCGATAGTGCTGTTCCAGGCGTCGTGCGATTTCCTTGAACTGCTCGTATACATGTGGCAAGTCTTCTTGCAAGCGAGCGATCTTTGAGGGAGTGCGAATACCTGCCACGACATCCTCACCCTGAGCGTTCAGTAGATATTCACCGTAGAGTTGCTTTTCTCCTGTGCTGGGATTACGTGTGAAAGCCACTCCGGTACCGCTATCGTTGCCCATATTGCCGAATACCATGCTCTGTACATTCACAGCCGTTCCAAGATTGTGCGCAATCTTGTTGAAGTTGCGATAATCGAAGGCTCGCTTGTTGTTCCACGATGAAAATACAGCCTCGATTGCCTTTCGCAATTGCGAGTATACATCCGTTGGGAATGGTTCACCTGACTGGCGTTCGGCAATCTGCTTAAATTCAACCACCAGCTTTTTTAGTTCAGAAGCGGGTATCTCAGCATCGCTCGCGACTCCTGCACGCTCTTTATAGGTGTCCAGCACATGCTCGAAGTCTTGTGGGTCCGTATCTAGCACAATCTTGCTGAACATCTGGATAAAGCGGCGATAGGCGTCGAAGGCGAAACGCTCATCACCTGTCAATTTTACCAACCCCAGCACTGTCTCATCATTGATGCCAAGGTTCAATACTGTGTCCATCATCCCCGGCATTGAGAATTTCGCGCCCGAGCGTACTGAGACCAGCAGCGGATTCTCTTGCTTACCAAAACCTTTGCCTGTTTGTTGCTCAACGATCTTTATACCCTCAAGCACTTGCTCCCACATACCCTGAGGAAACTGTTTGCCTGTGTCATAATAAGCGTTACATGCTTCAGTCGTAATCGTAAATCCTGGAGGAACGGGTAGCCCTGCGTTTGTCATCTCCGCAACGCCCGCGCCCTTGCCTCCGAGCAACTCGCGCATCCTGGCGTTGCCTTCACTAAATAAGTAAATCCATTTACGTGGTGACTGTTTCACTGCCTCATCCAGGCCCGAACGTGTAATTTGTTGTGTCACAAAAATCCTCCCAAAGACGAAATATTATGCGTTCAACACTATGGCTCTTGCCCAACGCAATACTCGGCGAGCGCTCTGGATATAACTGCTGGCCTGTTCGGCGTTGATCACCTCATCGGCCTCTTCTGGTGGTGTTCCGGCGTAAAAAGCCTCGGGATGGAACGGCGTCAAAATCGCCATCTCCTCTTGAATCTCCTCTGGCGCTCCCACCAATGCTCCAAGCGCTCGTAAATCGTGGTCATACATACTTCGACGGCCAAAACGCAGCAAGCTTACCGATTGAGCGGCCTTTTCTGCTGCTTGATTACAAAAATCTGCGCATGCGAAGTGTCTTCCCAGGCCAAGTTCCACCCCTGCGGTTGCCATATCCTGTGCGGCTTCGGCAAATAATCCCAATGCCCCCTGGATATCACCACCTGATGGAACATCATTGTTCTCGTCATCGTCTCCATCCTTAAACGATCTCAATGGAGGTTGCGCTGTCTCTTGGGTGAGGCTGATCCCTTCTAGAAGTAAGCGCTCCAGTTCTGCATCACTCTGGTGTGGAACCTTTTGATCGTGCCAGACTAATTCATCCTGGCTGATGTTATTGGTTTTATCATTGTTGGCATCCGTTTGTGGCATAGTAGGTAAAGTCCTTGCATGCTTCGTTTATAATTCAACCTCCGCGCCAAGGAGTCCCCTGGCTGCTAGCCATGGGGAGGAATTGGCGCATCATTCACACAGGTAACAGTATTGACAATCAGCGTGAAAAATAGTATACGTGTTCTATGAAAATGACGCTCACAGCCAAACTGAAACTGCAGACCAGTCCAGAGCAATTCCAGGCATTG
>WNFD01008350.1_pt1 | contig 10177 bp, 10 predicted proteins | sample 5400491 | NCBI WGS metagenome assembly WNFD01 (sample SAMN13153343, study PRJNA577476) | soil metagenome | isolation source: 120 cm saprolite under Douglas fir tree site 2 hole 2 replicate 2 | place: USA:California | collected 2015-04-18
GATCCCGCTCACCCCCGGAATCCTGCGGCAATAGTGACAGTGGCTCAGGGCCGCCGATGCGGGGGGTGATGTCAGGCTGAAGATACAGAAGTCCTGCAACAGCCTGCTCGACGAGTCACCAGCCACTCGTGGTCTGGATCCCACGCCGAGCGCGGCGACCACGCGGGCGATGTGGCAGCAATGGATCCCGGTCGCCGCATAGGCGGGCAGGTCTACCGTCACGAGGGGTGACTACGACCGGACAGCCGAAATACCGCCCGTCAGGCCCGCTGCACCGCCTAGCCAGCACGCATCTGTACTCGGGGCGCCAGAGACGGACGCCTGGGAATCGTGGTACTCATTGGCAGCCTTATCTGGGCCGTCGGCGCCGTGCTGCTGCTGCTGAATCTGGGATCCTCAAGCGGCGCGCCCGAAGCCAAGCGCGTCCGTAACCGTCGAGGTGCCCGCGCCGCGCTCAACGGTTACCGTGCACGTCCCAGCGCCAGGGCCGACAGTCATTTGACCGGCAGCCTGGCCGCACCGCGCCGGGCCCTGAGCCGACAACGCCCGGGAAGTGCGGCTCGGTTCATTCCCGGTCCCGTCAGGCTCGAGCGGCGACATGGCCAGCCCGCGTTGAGGATCAAGCTAATGCGTCGAGGCCGGGACGGCAACAAGAGGGCTGGCTGGCCAGGCAGGCGGCCGTCACCGTCAAATGAGGCCCTCCTGCCGGTTCCGTGGGCAGATTATTGGTCATCTTCCTGGCAGGTCGGGGCGGAGGCCGCCGAGTGCGAGCATGGCCAGGCCGATGAGGGCGGCTGGGTTGTGGAACCCGAAGGCCATCCGTGTGATGACCCTTATCTTGGTGTTCACTGATTCGATTAGGCCATTGCTGAGCCCGTGGTCGAGGGTCGCGTGGATGCTGGGAAGATGCCGGCGGATCTTTTTCGCTAGTTCGGTGAATTCGGGGATGCGGCAGCGGGCCGCCCAGGACAGCCAGCGTGTCAGGGCGTGCTTGCCTTCCTCTCCTTTGAGCTGGAATGGCAGCCGTAGTCCTTCTTTGAGCAGGTAGGCGCGCCAGAGGTAGGGGTGGGTTTTCTCGATCCAGGCGAGCTTGGCCTGCTGCCGGCCGGTGAGGTTCTCGGGGTTTTTCCACAGTGCGTAGCGGGCGCGGGCGAGGCTCTTGGCGTCGCCGGAGGAGATGCGGATGGTCCGGCTGAGGTGCCGGACCGGCGTGGTGGCCCCGGCCTGGCGGGCGGTGCGCCAGACTTCGCGGCGGACTTCGTCGAGGGCGCCGGTGGCCCAGGAGACGACGTGGAACGGGTCGGCGCACAGGACTGCCTGCGGCGCGCGGGCGGCGGCCGGCCCGGAGATCCAGTCCGCGCCGTCGGCGGACAGGTGGGTGAGCTGGCGGCAGCGTTCCTCGCCGAGCTGGTCGAAGAAGGCGTGCACGGTGCTGGCCTCCCGGCCGGGCGCGGCCCAGATCAGTCTGCCGGTGTCGTGATTCACCACGACGACCAGGTACTTATGGCCGCGCTTATAGGAGATCTCGTCGATCCCGACCCGGCGCAGCCCGGCCAGCGGGTCGGCGGCGGCCAGGTTCTCCGCCGACACCCGGGCGATGATGTGCCCGACGGTCCGCCAGGAGATCCGCATCAGGCTCGTGATCGCGGTCTTCGAGCACGCGACGGCCAGCCAGGCGACCTGGTCATCGAAGTACCGGGTATGCGCGGCGCCGTGCCGTGCCCACGGTACGGCGGCCACCACCACGCCGTGCTCAGGGCAGGCCACCCGCGGCGCGGCGGCTTCCAGCTCGGCCCGGACCGTGCCCAGGTCCAGCGCCCGCCACCGGCGCCGTCCGTCTCCCTGGTCATAGCCCGGCCGCTTCTTCCCGCACGCCGGGCAGCGGCCGGCCAGCCGCCTGACCGGCCGCACGTGCACGGTGATGCTCAGCTGCCCGCCGCCGGCGTCGTCACGCTGGTCCCAGTCAACGCCCTCGATCACGGTATTTTCGCAGCCGAGCATCTGTGCCCATAGCCTGGAGGTACGCACGCCGTTCCCTTTCTGACGCATCTGTAATGGTTCGCACCTCAGAGGCTACGGACGGGGACGGCGTGCCCCGGTCGCCGGTCGCCGGGCACGGCACCGGCTGCACATTGCGGCATTGCTTTCATAGCCGCCAGAACCCAGGCTGGGAGCGGCCGTTGTCCAGGCTGGCCGAAGGCCACCCCGCAGGGGCCGCAGGGCCTTGACCGCGGGCGGGCCCAGCCGATCATGTCAGGCTGGAAGCAACGCCCTCGTCTGCCGCGGCCAGACGCCTCCGCCAGACGGCGTCCACCACCACAACCCCGGCCGACGACCCTTGCGCCACCACACCGCCAGTCACGCAACGCATCCCGGCAGCCGCTCCAAGCAAAACCGCCCACGGGACAGGCAGGCGAGCCTCATTTGACCGCCATGGTGAACGTGGAACGGCGGAGCCGAGCCGCACGGATTGGCCTTGGCTGACTGGCTGAATCGGTCAGGCGGCGACGGAGATTGAACAGCGCCGCCGGCGAGTTTCGGGTTCTGGACCCCGAACTTGATCGTGGTGCTCCGGCAGGAGACGATCAGCGAGGACGCTCACCTGACCTGAGCGCCATAAGCGCGCCGGTTCCAGTACGCATCATGCTTTGGCCGACATGCGCCTCGGGACGTCGCGCGAACTTCGCTCGCCACGTAGGGTAGCGTGCTAGCCAAGCCTAGAACCATATTAAAGAGCGCATAACGCTGAATCGGCGCGGCTTGACAGGGCAGCTGGCGTGGTCGCAATGACGCGCAGATCGTCCGTTCGCGTGTTTGTTAACGATGCTGCGCGGCACCGGCCCTGGTGGCCGGTCAGCACGGCGCGGAGGAAGCCGCGGCTCTGGCAGCCCGGCGACCCATGGGCCCGGATGGGGAGAGGCTTTATCGCGGGCGCCGGCTCGCTGTGGTCATCCGGTTCGGTGTGGATCGGGCGGCTTTGTCGCTGGAAGGCGGCCAGCCAGTTGGCTGCAGGCCGTGGTCGGCGAGCGTGTGCTGGAGCCGCTGGGCGGCCGGGTTCCCGGCGCGCTGGTAGATGATGAGGGCCTGGCGCAGGCAGCGGGCTGCTTGGCCGGGATTGCCGTCCTGGAGGTGGAGCCGGCCGATGCCTTCCAGGGCGGACGCTTCCGCTTCGGGCATGCCCGGCCTGGCGGGCGACGTCCCGGGCGGCGTAGTAGTTGGCGGAGCGCCTGGCCGGTGTCGGCGGCGGGGGCGGCCAGGTCGCCGAGGAAGGTCAGCGTTTCGGCCTCGCGGAACCGGCATCCAAGCTCGCGGTTGAGCTGGAGCGCGAGGCGCAAGCTGGTGGCAGCGGCAGGGTAGTGACCGGTCAGCAGCTGCACGAGGCCGAGGTAGTGGATGGCGGAGGCTTCCAAGGCCCCGCTCGCCGAGATCGGAGAACATGGCCAGGCTCTGCGAGATGCTTGCCGTCGCGGCCGGGTAATCACCTGCATCGATCAACGGCAATTCCTCCTGGGGATAAGGGCTGGTTATGGCCTCGCCCTCCCGGGAGCTGTCGTCGGGCCAGCGTTCTGGGATGTCCCTCCTTGAGACTCGGTTTTCCGTGCTTCCCCGTTACGTTTGTCTTGGCCCCCAGTCGCGGGTTCCGGGGTTGAACTTGAACCTGGCGATCAGCGTCTTGCCGGTCCCGTTGGGGTGGATCTTCCACAGCGCGTAGTTGTCGCCCCGCTGCGTCCTGAACAGGATCCACCGACCATCGGGCGAGTACGATCCGTTGCTGAGATAGACCCCGATGCCTTGGAAGTGCGTCAGAAAACGCAGGCCGGTCCCGTCGGGACGGATCGTGGCCAGGTTGGTGGGCTTTGTTTGCGCCCCGCCGGCCCCCGCGTTGTCGCTGAAGTCGATCCTGTTGCCGTTGGGGGACCAGTCGCCGCCGCAGCCGCAGACGTCGAAGTCGAATGGGACGACGATCTTGAGGTGGGTTCCGTTCATTCGGACCGAATAGAGGGCCTTCACGTTCTCGTCGATACCGTTGATGACGCCGAGTTCCTTCTCCACCAGGAACAAGACCGTCCTGCCGTCCGGAGAGACCTGGGGCTCCTTCTTGTACAGCCTCGGAGCACGCAGAATAAGGCGGCGATCCTTACCTTGGAGGTTCATGCTCCTAAGAACCACGGCGCACTGATCGCAGTCATGCGCGAACACGATCCGCCGGCCATTGGGTGTGAACGCCGGGGTCATCTCGCAACCCTTTCGGCTTCCGGTAAGGTCGCGGATGTTGCTGCCGTCGGCGTCCATGATCTCGACTGAGCATCCCGCCTCGTTCGGGTGGTCCACCTCGAAGACGATGTGGCGGCCGTCCGGCGACCAGTCGGGGTCGACGGCGGCGCCGTCCACATGGGTGAGCTGCCGTCGGCCGGTGCCGTCGGGATTGATCGTGTAGATCTGCGCTCCGCTGCCCTTGTCGAGCGTATAAGCGATCCGCCCGTTCCTGCCGTGAAACGTGGCGTGGGCCGGAACCGCGGTTAGAAACACGACGAGTCCGAACAGCGTCATCGCACTGGCCGCGAGGACAACTAGCCTGGGTCTCATGATGATCCCTCCCTCCGCGGGACGTCCCTTCGGCCCGCTGTCGGCATGTCCTTGGATGTCAAGCGTGAGCCGTGGTACGGCCCGGGACATCCGTGCCAGCCACAGGCCTTGAGGGCGGGATCCCTGTGGCTAGCCACAGTCGGGGCGGGCGATCCGTCAGGGATCGGAGCTCGCCACGATGCGGAAGGCTCGCCGAGGTGCGAGCAGCAGGGCCATGCGGACGAGGGTGCTCATAGCCGACGACCACGCGGACTTCCGGCGCTCGGCGAGCGCCCGCTCAAGGCAGAGGGCTTCGACGTCGTCGGCGAGGCCCCGGACGGTAACCGGGCGATCGAGGCCGTAGCCCGCCTCCGGCCCGGCGTCGTGCTGCTGGCCACCCAGCTCCCCGGCGTCGATGGGCTCTCGGTCGCTGAGCAGCTCGCCGTAGGTTCCGACCCACCTGCCGTGGTACTTGATCCCGCCAGACCGAGATCAGGGCGTCGCGCCAGCGGATCCTCGAGCCAGGGGACCAGGAACGCCGGCGCCTGGAGCGTCGGCTCTACGAGGGTGCGCAGCGCCAGCCCGCTCGGCTGGGAGAAACCTTGAGCGCAGCACGCCGGTCTGCATCGGGAGTGACGAGCGAGCGGACCGCGAAGACGGAGGAGCAGCTCGCAAAGACCCGACAGGAACTGCGTCGCTTCGCTCTGGGGATCCACCCGGCCGGCCTGTCGGAGCAGGGGCGGGGACGCGCTCGCCTCGCTCACCGCTGATCTATCGCTCCCGGTCGACCTTGCGGTCTCCACGGATCCGATCCCTCCGAGGATCGCGGCTTGCGCCGACCTCGTGTGCGCCGAGGCCCGCGTGACGTGACCCAGTACGCGTCGGCGACCACGGTCCGAGTCTCGGTAATCTCCGGTCCCGAGCGGATCACGGGCCAGGTCCAGGACGATGAGATGGGCGGTGCCGGCCCGGGCTCGAGGCACCGGTCTGCGTGGCCTGGCCGACCGGACGCGCGTCACTGCCGTGAGCCTGGTCGAAGCGTCATGACGTCCTCCGTCACGAGGAGACCCGGCATCCGGCCGGCGGGCGGATCTCAGGCGCGGGGATGATCGATCCCTTGAGCGCTTCGATCCCCTGCATGAAGGACTTCGTCGTCCGGTCCTCCTCGAGAGTCCGGTACACGCCGTCGAACGAATGCCGGGTGGCGGCGAATTCTCGCGGAGATGCGGTGGCGATCTTCGCACCGCCTCGGCAGGCTTGGTCCAACAGCGCGGCTTCCTCCTCCGAGAGCGTTGCAGACCTCAGGACGGCGTCCTCGGCGGCCCGCCGCACGTGGTCCCGGGGCGGCAGGGTAGCCCGCAAAGGGGATGCAGTTCACATAATCCTGCATAGCATCAGACGCCCAGGTCACAGCGCCCTGCTGGCAGCAGCCAGCCAGGCCTCAAGATCATTTGACCGTGACCTGACCGTGGACAGGACGGCACCGGTCGGCACCCGCCACCGCAGACCGGCCCAGAACGGCGCAACGGACGCCGGCACCGCGCTGTTCACGCGGACGCCGATCTGGTGCACGAGCGCCGGATCGGCCGCCCGACAGCATGTGTCATATCGGCAGGTCAGGCCGATTTGAGCGCCCCGCATGGTGAGTCAGCGCGCGCCGGCTATTAGTGAACCTGGCGCACGTCCCATGGCATGCAAGAGGTCTGGGGTTCGAATCCCCATAGCTCCACACCCAGCTCAGGGTAACATATTCGAACATTCGCCTACCTACTGCTCGAGTGGCCTGCAGAGAGACGCTCCCGCCTCCCTGGAAGTGGCTCAGTACGTTTCGGCAGGTCAGCGGCTTCAACTGGCGGATCTCGCCGGCGGTCATCTGGCCTCTTGCGCTGTTTGCAAGAGGCCAGATGACCGGGGTCACCAACGCCCCAGCTCATGGGCTTAATTCGAAAACTGAACGCCCTGTACAGCAGCAGAGTACCGCAGCGTGCATGACGAGAGCCAGCGCTTGACAGGGGCCCCCGCTTCTGCGATTCCGCCTAGAACGCGCCATCGTGCTTCTGGTGACATGGTGCGGAGCAACCCACCCGGAGGCGGCCCGAGACACTGGGTCAGCCGCCTGGCGGAAAGAAGACGCTGCGCAGGTCCGCCCGCCTGGTCTCAGAGAGTTGGCCGGAGCCACTGACTCGTCGCGGTGCCAGCAGTCAACTGTCATGAAACTCTTCTGTATTCGCAAGGCTTACGGGACAAGGGTGTCCATCAAACCTTGCTAATCCGCAATATTTTCTGGACACTGGGCGTTGACGTCAGAGATACGGATCGATCGCCGGGGGTGCGAGCATGGATGCCGACGTGCTGAGCGTGCGCGAAGCAGCTGAGCAGCTGGGTGTCAGCAGCGCGCGAGTCAGGCAGCTCATCAGTGCGGGTTCCTTGCCCGCGCGGCGATCGTCAGCGGGCTGGCTAATCGGGGCCGACGCGGTTGCGGATAGAAGCGGCTCCGCGCGAGCTGGGCGGCCGGCGAGCCCGCGCACTGTCTGGGCGATCCTTTGCATACTCTCGTCGGCCCTGGCACCTGACGCTGCAAATCCGCCAGGCTGCATGGTAGGAGACCGGCGGTTGCGGCACCATGCCCTGCAGTTGCTCAGCGCGATGCCCGATCCAGCAGACGATCCCGGGCGATGGCGGATATTGCTGGCATCCAGAGGGCGGACAGAGCGGATGTGGGCCCATCCTGGCCTGCTGTCGAATCTTTGCTCTGACGACCGGATCTCAGTGGGCGGGGATCGGGCCGCCGCGCACGTCGGCGAGGGCCTGTCCAGGGTCGGCCTCTGCGATTTGTACGTAGCCGGGTCGGACGTCAAGGACATTGTCGCGCATTACCGCCTGCGCCCCGACCCCGACGGCCAAGTCAGGCTGCATGTAGTGCCGGAAGGACTGCCGCGCGAACTGATCTCTGGAGGTCCCGGAATCGTGCTGCCCGCGGTTGGTGCCGCTGACCTTCTGGACGAGGACGACCCGCGCGCCCGCCGGTCCGCGCTTCTGCAGCTGAGTGCGATGTGCGCCGCCTTGGCGAGCCGTCGTCCGATCCGCGCGGCATTTGCCTCACAAGCCCCGATCATCCGGGGCCAGGGGGAGCAAGGCTGATGGCTCCGGTAACGCTCGCTGAAACCATGTCCCCTGCCCAGCATCAGGGCTGGCGGGTTCTTCTTGACCTCGCCAAGGTCTTTCCGGCCGGCTGGTGCCTGGTCGGGGGCCAGATGGTATGGCTGCTCGCAGCCGAGCACGGCGTTGATCCTCCTCGGGCCACCGACGATGTCGACCTGGTCGTGGACATCCGCGCTGAGCCGGCTGGGATCCGTGACCTCTGCCACTGGTTGGAGGACAACGGCTTCGAGCTTGCAGGGATAAGTCCAGATGGCATCGGTCACCGTTATGTGCGAGCAGCTTCCCCCGGACCGGGCAGCATCATGTTCGACGTGCTCGCACCCGACAAGGTTGGTGCTCGGGCTGATCTCGCCACTACTCAAGGCGCTCGCACGATTGAAGCGGCAGGATCGAGAAGAGCGCTCAACAACTCCGAATTTGTCGAAGTATCAATCGCCGGAACGACGGGACTGGTTCTCCGCCCGACCCTTAATGCGGCGATCGTCCTGAAGGCCACGGCCACCACGATACCGACCCGGACCGAGAAAGACCTAGATCTCAGCGACGCGGCCTTCCTCTTGTCGCTGGTCCCCGACCCGATAGAAGCCGCACGCAACCTCAGCAGCCCTGACCGGAAACAACTGCGCGCCGTCAGCGCCCTTCTTGATGAGCAACACAAGACGTGGCGTCCTCTCGGCCGTGAACGCGCAAGGCTTGGCCAGACCGCGCTGGACATAATGCTCAATCCAGAATCATGACGCCCGGCCCGCGGGCCACTATCGAGAATCCGTCATTGAATTAGATTCACACGGTTCGGCGCACCCACTCCGCGAAGAAAGCCGCAGCTCTGGGCACGATCCTATTCCTTATACCGTAAACGCGATCGGATACCTCCCAGCCGGTAGTCATACCGGGCAATGGGCTTCCGGATGCGTCAGTCGCCAGGACCTGACGGACTACCACGCCTGAACGGGGCTCTTGGCTCCATAGCGTGGTTTAGTCGGCTGAGAACGAACGGCTGTGGGAGGCGTTCCTGTTCTAGGCGCAGGTAAATGCCGGGTTCTGCAGATAGTGCGGCCAGGGCGGCGGTTTCGATGTCGGTGAGGTTCGGATCCGGAGTGTCGGCTCGTGTCTCGTCCTGGACGGCGAGAGTTCGGTGCGCTTCTAGCGTTACCGGGTCCATGAGGACGGAGACAAGGCGCGGCAGCCGGGTACGGGCACGCGACAGCAAGGTGAACCCTGCACGGTCGAGGTCGCCCCAGTACAGATGGTGCGCGCCTTCCAGCCAGCCGATCTCGTCCAGGACATTGAGATGGTTGCCAAGCGAATGGACGACCACGGTCCGTGGGCGGTCGGGGAACAGGTAGGCGGATTCCTTGTTCTCGACGATCAAGACCACCTCGGGGTGGACGGGCAGTGCGTCAACTTCCGGCAGGGGTGCGCTCAGGTGCCGCAAGCCGCCGACTCGTGCGCGATCGGCGGGGTCGGCCAGGATCACATCGACGTGGACAGGCAGCGCCTTCAGCCCCAGGAGATCCAGGTCGTCCTGTTCCAGCTCCTCGTCTGGCTCGCCGGCGTGTGGTTCGTCAGTGATGTTGAGGCAGGCCAGGACGAGCCGACGGTTACGGGCAAGCCACTTGGTGCCCATGCCCAGGACGGGTACCTGCCGGATCGTCAGTCCGGAACGCGGGTTCTCGGTGAACCATCTGGCGGCCTCGAGCAGGATCTCGAAGTCGGCCTCATCCAGGTCCACGATCTGCGGTATATACGGGCGCAATTGGTCCTGGACTACACCGTCCGGCAGGGCGCAGATCCGGGACCACCTGACGTTCGCCTGCCGCCAGTGGTCGGCGAGACCCACGTCGAGGACGACTAGGTCGTCGACCGTCTGAAGATCCAGGTGGGTGAATACTTCCTGGGCGCCCACAACGGTGCGGCGCGTGACGCTGCGTAGCCTGGCGGCAGGGAGCGCCTGCGACCAGGTCCGCCAGGCCCGCATCCACTCGCCAACGGTGTCGGACTCGCGGGCGATTGCCTGCGCCGACGGTGCGGCAAGGGGAAACGAGAACTGGGCGTCGGCTCCGTCCAGTAGCCAGTCGCGCCAGTTCTTGCGGTACCGGACACGTACCTGGTCCATGACATGATCGGGATCGTGCACTAGTTCTGTTCGTCCTCAAGTTGCAGCGCCTCCGTCATCGTCATCGGGTAGATACGCACCCGGGTGGGGTCGTCAACATCGACGTTGATGTAGGCGACCGATTCCACATAGTCCTCGAAGGCCGTCGCCTTCTCACGAGGCGCGCCCACGATCAGCTGGAAGCCGAGGGCTCGCAGGGCTGACAACGAACGGCCTGTGTAGTCGCTGTCGGCCTTGACGAACCCTTCGTCGAGGATGATTGACGCATACCTGGGCGGACCTTCGTGGCCGTCGCCGAGGCGGAACCGCAAGGCGGCTCCGAGGATGAACGCG
>WNFD01012985.1_pt1 | contig 10177 bp, 6 predicted proteins | sample 5400491 | NCBI WGS metagenome assembly WNFD01 (sample SAMN13153343, study PRJNA577476) | soil metagenome | isolation source: 120 cm saprolite under Douglas fir tree site 2 hole 2 replicate 2 | place: USA:California | collected 2015-04-18
TAAACATAGAAAAGCACTGGATAGTGTTTCTGTGGATTGAAGTCGGGTGGCTTGATCATCCAACCATCCAGCTGAACGCCTCGAGCTCCTTGAGCAAGTTCGCCACCTTCATCGACGGCCACATGGAAAAACTCAGAAGGCGTGGGTTTCAATTTTGCGAGCCGCTCCTGCACATCACGATTATCAATCAACGTTCGCACAACCGCGTGCTGCGGCAAGCTGACAATGTCGGTCACCGGCACTTTTGTAAAGGTCGTAAAGCTGTGAATCGCCACGTCACCGCGTGGAGAAATGTTATAGGCATGACTGCCCGGTTCCGAGGAGGGCGTCAGCTTTTCTTCCTTGCCATTTCCGTGAATTCGCTCGCGGAAAAGATAACGCTGTGTGGCATTCTCCGGTGACGCGTAGAAATAAAGCCAATCGTTCGCCGCATCCACTTTTTCCACGCTAATCACATCGAAGTTGCCCGGCGTAATGCACTTCACGTCGCTGCCGTCGCGCGAGATGGAGTAGATGTGTCGCCAGCCGTCGCGCTCGCTGGTCCACAAGAACCGCTTGCCGCCATCGATCCATTCGACGTCACCGCGCGCAAGTCCGGTTTTGTCCCAATCGATGTCGCCCCAGGCTATGTCCACCCATGCGTCGTCCTTTTCAGTAAGCACCGGACGCACCTTGCCGGTGCGGCTATCGCCCAGCATGACGAGATTGGTATTCTGCAGCCGGTTGAGTTGTTGAATGATGACCTCATCAGAATTCGCTGCCCACTCCATACGCGGTAGATAATTGTTTCGCGCGTCGCCGGGAATGTCGAACCAGTGCGTCGCGCCGCCCTGGGCACTAACAACGCCTGCCCGCGCTGCGGAGTTCATCTCGCCAGCTTTGGGATATGGAAACGAAGTTATGTGCGGATAGAGTCCGGCTGTGTTATTGTTGAGCGTCATCTCTTTCACGCCCTCAGAATTGAGTTGCCAGTAAGCGATTTGCTTGCCGTCCGGACTCCAACGCCAACCGTCGCGACAGAATAGTTCCTCTTCATAAACCCAGTCGAAGGTGCCGTTGACAATGTAGCGCGTGCCGTCGGTCGTTAGCTGGCGAATGTTTGTGCGGGTAACGTCGTCAAGCGTCTCCACATAGATGTTGTTTTCTCGCACGTAGCCGGCGCTTCGGCCGTCAGGCGAGAATTTCGCAAACATTAGCATCGACGGCTTCGCTGCCTCGCCCCCCAGCTTTCGCAGATCCCAGGTCTTGAGATCAACTACCCAGTAGTCGCCGCGAGTATTACTGCGCCAGACACGTTGTGAATTCGTGAAGATAAGCAGCTTCTGTTCATCATGGCTGAGATCAAATTCTTCTACTAATAGTGGGGCAGAACCGCCGGTTGGCGTGAGCTTCTCTGCCGAAACCAGAATCGTGCGATTACCTGTCGTTAGATCGCAGCGAATAATATCGACGAACTCCTTCCTGGTGGGAGAAGGCTCCAGTGCGAGGTAGCCACGACCATCCGCGGTCCAACGCACTGGCCCAAGCGACTTGGTCCGATAGGTAAGAATGGAATCGACAGTTAAGAGAGTGGGATCGGCCGGCGGGGTCGTTTGTTGGCTGCGAACGGAAGCGGTGATTAGTAATAGAAAGAGAGCGGGTATAACGAGAACATTTCGTTTCATAGGTTCTCCGAAATCGGCTTTGTGTTGACATAGTCTCGGTAGGGGGTGGGTCGCGGTACAAACCCACATGCTGGGGCATGAGCTATTGGTTCTGCGCCAGGAACTCGCGAATTATCTGCCGTTCGTTTTCATCTTTGATGCGCGTGAAAAGTCTTGTGCCGAGTGTTTTGATGGTCTCCGGTCGATCAAACGGCATGCGTTGATAGACCTTGCCACCACTGAAGTGACACGGCTGGCATCTCGCTTCAAGTATGGGACGAACCTGGGTAGCGAAGTCGATTTTCGTGGGTGACGGAGAGTTACGCAGTTGAGCCACAGGAGCGGTTGAGATGCTGGCGAGCTTTGTTGCCTGGGTACAGGAGCCACCGAGTACGACCAACGTCAGGATAAGCACTCCTATTCGCATGGTGAGATGTTACCCCCGTCGAAAGCGATTTGCGAGCTTTGACCTATCTTGAAAAGCTTGCTACCCGCCTCATGGTTTGATTGAGTAGTCGAGTGATTCAATGATACAGGGTTCAAGAACCCCTTCACAGAAACTTCTTGCCGGGAAATGCACGTTACTATACAGTTGTTTAGGCCCCTGATACGGCCCTGAATGCTTGCCCACCTGCAAAAGCTCATTCACCTCAAAAACCCCGACCCGGCTGGCAGGATCACAAGAAAAACTCAGAGAATGTCACTCGTACAGACCGGTGGGGGTTTTCTTAAGGGGTCACTGAGCTTGCGAGTTTATAGCGTTGTGGCACTCAACGAGGATAACAAAAAAGCGGGGCAATGATGAACGGACGATCAGCGGGCGTCGGATTCTTATTGATGGGCTTGTACCTCATTTACAACAATCTCGAAAAAAGCAGCCTCTTTAACAGTGGTAAGGATGCCGCTGAACACAACGCGTTTTTAGCGCTTGGTGTGTTTCTATTGGTTATCATTCTCCTCTTTCTCTACAAGAACCTGAAGTAAGCTGTTCAGGAGAGGTCTTCGGTGGTAGACAATCCTATTGGCCATTACGCACCTGAGGAGTGTGCTCGCTGTCGCGGTACCGGCGTCAGTCTGTCGAAAGGGTCTAGTTTTTGTCCGACGTGTGGCGGCCAAGGTAGTGTCGCTGTATTACAGCCGGCAAAAAAATGCGCGCGCTGCGACGGAAACGGCCTCGATAAAAACAGCATGGATACACCCTGTCCTCCCTGCGCGGGAAGCGGGTGGGCGTTTCATTGGAGAAAGTAGGCCGAGTTCCTTTTTAGATCACGTCCGCAAAGTTTTTGCGTGTGCGCGCGAACCACCAATAACCCACAAGGAAACTGACGATCGCAAAGCCGGTAAAGTAGGCAAGACCCGACCAGTCAGGAGCCGCTCCTTCGAGAAAGATCCGGCGATAGCTGCGCACCAGTGACGTGAAAGGATTCAGGTTGATGAATACGCGAAACCGCACGGGCACGATCGACTCGGGATAGATGATCGGCGTCAAATACATCCAGGCCATTAGGAGCAGTGTAATACCCTGCGCGATGTCGCGAAGGAACACACCCAACGAGGCGATCAACCATGCGGCGCCAAGTGTGAATAATAGCTGCGGGATCACGAGCAGTGGAAACCAAAGGGCGGTGAGGTGAAGTTGATGTTGAATCACAAGAATCGCTATGAGGAGGGCGATGGTCGCGAATAGCTGGTTGCCAAGCGATGAAAGGGTCTGGGCCACCGGCAACGTTTCGAGTGGAAAGACCACGCGTTTGACAAGATTAGCGTGCGTTACAATCGTGCCGGCTGATTGCTGCAGCGTCTCCTGAAACATGGTCCAGGGAAGTAACCCGCAAAAGAGATAGAGAGCATAGTCCCAGTGTGACTGGCTGGCGCCAAAGCGTGCGCCGAAGATGCCCGCGAAGATAAAGGTAAAGATGGCAATCATTACGACGGGCGTGAGCAACGCCCAGGCAATCCCCAGCGCAGAGCCTTTGTAGCGCGCGAGCAGCTCGCGTTTGGCGAGTGAAAAGATCAGCTCGGAACGTCCGGGTAACTCCCAGAGCGGGTGCCAGATGGCGCGACGCGCGATTTGGGCGGAGATCATTGGGTTTTGGGGTTTTGGGTTTTGGGATTTTTGATTTTTGATTTTTGATTTTTGATTTTTTTGCGTCTCTAAAATGAGATCTCAGATCTCAGATAAATCCAAAATCCAAAATCTAAAATCCAAAATCGATCTAATCCAGCCTTCCGCGGCCACGCCAGCTGTTCTTATTGTGCCAGCTGATATCTACATCGCTTGCCGGCACGTCAAGCCACCAACTCTCAAACTCCTCGCGGGAAATGTAGAACGCAGTCGGGGCTACCAGATGGTCAAACACAATCGTATGTTGCTCGCGCCATCCAAACGGCGCAATGGCCTTCAGATAGTCGTTGTAGAAAAGGTGCCGGGCCAGGGATGAACCGTTTTTCGTTTTGTTCAATGGTCCATAGATCAATTTCGTCGCCAGATACAAACACCAGGTCGGAAGCTTCGATAACTGAAGCAGTGCCCGGCGGTTGATCCGCGACGTCAACTTTTCACGCACGGGGTTGACCCAACGGGTGATCCACTCATTATTTTCGGCCCCATAGACCCAGGCGGAAATATGTCCGCCCGGCTTTACCTTCGAGGCCAGGGAAACAAATCCCGCACGCGGATCCGGCAGATGGTGGAGCACCCCGACTGAGAATGCATAGTCAAAAGTTCGCGCTAGCGGCAGATTATAAATGTCAGCTTGAATGATGTGCGCATTATCCAGGGCGCGCGTGGAAGCAAATGCCGTTTCAACAGCATCACTCAGATCAATTCCGATCACATCTTTCGCACCCCAGTGTGCGGCGAGTTGTGTGTGGCGGCCTTTGCCGCAGCCCCCTTCGAGCACGACCTTATCGCGAAAGAACTCCGGTGTAACCGGCGCAATCCAACCAAGAAACTGTTCGGCGTAACGGGGATCATCCTGCGTGAAGTGCTGCCACTGCCAGCCAAAACCGGCCGCCGTTGCGGCTTTGTCGCTCTCAATCTTTTCCGGGTTCGCAAAACGAGGGATGCCTCGAACTATAGGAAACGACGCTGCGCACGACTTGCAACGCAGCTCGCCACTCATAATTTCCTGTTCCTGTGTGGTTCCCGCAGATAGTTCTATTGTCCCACCGCACGAAGGGCACACTAGATATGTTAGTAGTCGCTCTTTCAATTAATATCACGTTGAGAGCAGCGTACACGGACCCGGCCGCTACCGCTCCTCGGTTCTGTAGTCAGTGACTGCGCTACGGAAGTCTTTACTATTTCCTGTGTGATACCAAACAGACTAGTTCGCGCACTCATTACTCGAATGGGTAATGAGCATACCGAAACGCCCCTGGTATTCGGCGGAATTCAGAAACGCGCACACCATGGCTCGGGCTGCTTCGGGATCTCGAGTGGGTTTGCTCTTCAGAACATTGACCCAGAAATTGTAGCCGCTTTCATCGGGATCGCGACGCAAATAACTAAAATACTGCATGAGGACAAACGCCTGATTGTATTCCGCATCGGTAAAGGCTCGTGAAGCAATTGTACGAGTGAGAACGGCTGCGCGTCCCGCGTCCGTGCCATCATATGACGCGATCAAAGGATCTCGCTGGACGGAGGGATCGTTGTCAGTAGCTTGTGAGATCGGGGGAATCAGTGAATTAACAAATTCCTTTGCTTTCATTGCGGAGGGATAGCGACGCTGAAATTCCGAGCGCTGAACAAACGCCAACGCCAAGGCACGCCGGCCGGCTTCAGGGTCGGAACTACGATTGAGAACCAGGTTCCGATCACTCTCAAATTCAGCAAAGCGCGGGCGACGACCGAGCGCGGATGTGTAGAGGCCGTAGACGAAGGCACTGGTCGCTGACAGTTCATTCTCGAGAAAGAGGGCGGCGGAAATGTCTATCCTGCGCGCGCGAATACAATCATTGCGCGTGCCACACGGTGCGAATTGGGTGGTCCAGTAGTCGAGATCAGCGTGATCCGGGTCGCGTCCTAGGAGATCCCTGTAATGCTGAGTGACAAAGAATTTCAGATCGTCCACGGGATTCGTCAACTGAGAAGCAACTCCCGGATCAATCGTGATCCCTCCGGGAACATACGCCGTTTCACCAGAGTTTGATTGCACCCGAATAGTGTAGTCGCCGAATGGTGCATTAGCGGCAACCGTCACGTCAAAACTGATTACGGGAAACGGGGTCGTAAATTGTTCGCGGGCAAGACTCGCCGGATCAACCACAAAAAATGGCGACGCGACTGAGATGCTGGTGCCGGGGACCTGGTCGATACCGTCGCCGGCAAGATAGATCTTCGCGCGCTTTCCGGTTTCTAGTGGAACAGTCGTGTTTGAAAGTTCGCCGTTGATACCGATTAATCGAGGACTGAGAGCGGGCTGAGAATCTTGGGGTGGTACGAGATTGTAGTTGACGGTCTTTGAAGTATCTGGCTTGACAAGGACCTGACTGGACAGCTCAAAGCTTCGAATTCTCCGCTGCGATCCCGCCGTCGGACTTTCGGCGGCCGAAACTTCGGATATCGATCCCTCCATATTCCGAGATTCGGCGAGAAGACGATATTGACCTGGCAGCAGACCCTCCAAGTGATAACTTCCATCTTCGGCAGTGATATCGCTCGCCACGACGCGACCAGAAGGGATCGTTTCCGCCCAAACACTGACTGACCCCAGCGGGATCGTTGTTCCTAGCGAGGAATTGTCTACCAGTCGTCCTTCAATCCTGGCTAAGTGCTGGCCTGGTCCATACAAGCTGCGCACATGCTGACGATCATCCTCGCTCAAAGTTCGTCCAGTGAAGGCGGTCAAACCGTAGGTGCCATTGAGAGCTTGATGCGCCTGCATCGTCGACGCTAAGACATCGGAATGGTCGAGGCCAAGCAGGTGGCCAATCTCATGGACAAACGTTGATTCAAGGTCGTAAGTATCAGGACTACCGTCAGTGGAAAACTGCAAGGCGGTTCCATCTGCTGATCTCAGATGAGGATTAAGACAGATGTCCGCCTCTGCAATCACTCCGGTTTCCGGATCGTAGAAAACGCGTGTACGTCCTGTCGTCGAACCGGCGTTGAAAAGCTCTTCGTTTTCCGGGGTATCGGCAACCGTTAAGAGATTGGTTCCATCACCTCCCGAGGCCGGGCTGATTGAGACAGCCGGCGAGGCTATCTCAACGAAGGTAATGTTTGCGATGCTCGACCAGCGCCTAAGAGCTCGACGCGCGGCGCCAATAACATCCGATCCGGGTTTGATGTTAGGACCAGGAGAACCAAGTGAAGCGGAAAAGGCTATTTCAATGGTTCTCTTGGACCATTTGATCTTGTGGGACGTTTGTGTTCCTGGATCCATTCCGGAAAAATCAATAGTCTCCAATTGCGCCGGAGGGCCGAGACTCAGGAGCATTGCCACTGACAGGATTGCAGCTATTGAATATTGCATTCAGAGATTCCGGGGAGAGGATTTTTGCGGCAGCGAGCCGGACTACAGACAGCTGGCCGGCCGTTGACGCATGGTATCACGCTTCCGGGACGTCGGGAGCTAAAATCCTGAGCGTTTGCTGGATTAGTTGATTTGGATGTGCGGTGCGCTAGTGTCAGGCCGACTCGTAGCGACTCCACCTGACCTTGTAATGGTCACGACGACAGTCGAGTTACCCGCTCCCGCTAAGGTAGCCGGCAAGGTGAAATTGACAATGTCGAAGCCTGGCATCTCCGGATTTGGGCCAACGAACACTATTGCGTCGCCCGTAATGGCGGTGGTCCCGATTGTGATCGTTACTTCAGACTTGGCGACGGTTCTAACACCCGTCAAACTTAGTTCTATTACTGTGGGGACCGTGTTTCCGGCTGAATCGGTTGAGGTGACGTTAAATGGTTCTCCAGTACGAAGGTTGGGATTGGTGACATTTGTCGCGATTGCCTGCCCGCCTGCGTCGCTCGTGGTACTAAAAATATCCGGCTGAAACGGCACAACCTGAACAAGGCCACGCAAAATGGTGTCGCTGTTGTTGCCGCTATTCAAGACGTTAACCACCACATTCCCCAATGCCGATGCTGCTCCTACCGGCATCACGAAGTTGATCTGCTTCGGCGAGTTACCGACAAAGTAGAGTCCGGCTGCGGCGCCGTTTACAGCAAGCGAAACACCATTGAGTTCAACAGGCAGCGCTGGACTGCGTTTCGTCTCCGAGCCGCCAGGCGAAGTTGCGTTAGAGAGAGCGAGATCTACGGTGGACCGAACAATGCTCAATTCACCTGGCGCCAGACCTGCCGGCGCTCCGGGCACAGGACTTGGCGTCGGCGTTGGGCTCGGGGTTGGACTCGGAAGTGGAGTCGCTGCGGTGACAGGCATATTACTGGCGCCGGTGAAGAAGGACAAGACACCGGCGGATTCGACAGTAGTTAACCGCACGAAAGTGCTTGAAGAGCTCGCGGGAAGCGCGGTGTCAAATATCTGCGGCGATCTTTGCGGATTCAATCCTTCGGCATCCTGTGCCGCCGCCGGAAAGGAGCCGTCGGCACGAAAGTTCAGAGCCGACGTAAACACAAGCGTTCTTGGTGCAAGTGTTGCGGTATCGTAATCAGTAAACGTCGGAAAGTGGATAATATCACCGGGAGCGGTAGCGGCGCGCGGTCCAATTTGCACAAAGGCATCGGTAGCAATCGTGTAGACGAAGGGTGCAAGAAACGCCGTGTTCGTGCTCGAGTTATCAGCCTTGGGATCACTCGCGAGAGACTCGAAGGCGAGGATCGAGCCGTCCCGGCTCAAGCGCCGGCCCAAACCAAAAAAGTTAACAACCCCGTGGGTAACATCATCCTTCGTCCGGGTAACCTGACGAATATTGCTTACCGCAGACCCGCTAAAGTTAGCAACAAACACCTCAGCATTCGTGTCGGTGTTAGTACCAGTAAGGTTTGCACTGGAAACAAACGCCACAACAGATCCGTCAGCGGACAGAGATGGGTTCTGTTGGAAGATAAAACCGATCCCTGGAACGGCGTCTTGGGTATTCGTTGCTTGAACAAATGCGGACGTCGCCCGATTGAAGAAGAACAGTTCGGGATTGCCGTCAGCGTTACCAACTGCCGGCACAAGATCCCGCGTCGAGATAAAGGCTATCGTATTCCCGTCATCGCTAATTGTAGCCTCACGATTATCATCGGCGAAAAAGGGAGCCACGGTTGTAGAACCTGCGGACGGCACGCGACTGGCAGGCGTGTTCGTGATGCGGGTAAAGGTGCCGGCAGCTAAATCCTGCAACGGTAAGTCAGCCCCGCTTGTTAGATCCACATCAGTAACGCTCGGCAACTGATAGATCCAGATTTCGTGATTACCATCGAGCGCAAGCGCACCTCCTGTATCAACTCCATCAAAACTTGCTGGATTGGGTGCGTTCGAACTGAAGACAATCGTATAAACACGGCGTCCACCTACAAGAGCCGGGGCCATGCTAATCATTGCTCGCTCATTCCTGATCAGAATCTTCACCTGGGATGGATCAGCGGGCGTAGGAACCGGTGTTGGTGTAGGACTCGGCGTTGGTGTCGGGCTTGGAGTGGGCGTTGGGCTCGGCGGTGGATTAGGAACGTTCTGGGTGTTTGTAATTTGAAAAATGCGACGCTGGGCGTAATCAATTAGGAAAATCTCCAAGTTGCCGTCTGCATTGTTTCGGCTTGCGGTCTTTTCCGTTGCGACATCACCGTTCGATTGAAAAACCGCGAAGCGACCATTCGCAGTCATGTCGGTGACTGATGAACTGAAACTGGAGCTTGGAGTGGACGTGAGTTGAACGACGAACGGATCCGGCGTGGCGCTTGCGATCTGAGCCTGGGCAGTTGAGAATGCTCCGCCGGCTAGCGCGGGCACGACGAGAGCACAGAGAAACCAGAAAGCTTGTTTCACAAAATCCTCCGGAATAAAGACGCAGATACGAGCAGATTAGATGCCCTCGGGGAGCTGAGTAGCCGTAACGCAGGTGAACCTATTATTGCTGACACCCAGCGATTAAAGAACCGTCATTTTAAGCAGAAGCCGCAGATTACCGCAAGCAGCGATGGGTTTTGGTAATGATTCAATTTCACAGTAAGCCGAATCAAGCTTTGGATCGTCACTACGGCAATTTCGCCTCGTTGGAAAAATGTTTGGTAATGCCGACGAAGTCCCACAAAAGCAGAGCACAGGATTTCAGCCTCGGAGTCCCCATAGGATCAGTTTCTAATAATGCGTCACAGCACAAAAAATCTTGACAGCAACTGTTCCCAAAGCTTAGAGTTTTGCCGTTTCAGTAATCATAGTCTTCATAACGCAGTAATGTGTCCAACGCGGTGTCCTCTGAATGCAGAAGTGAATGCAGAAAGCACCGCTAGAAACAATCAAATCACTCTGATCCCTCGGTTACGATTTGTCTCCCCCGTTTTTGTTGACGTGTCAACTACCGATCTGATTCTTTCCTAACGATGGTCGAAACAAGAATCAAAAATAGAGAACCCT
>WNFD01008351.1_pt1 | contig 10176 bp, 10 predicted proteins | sample 5400491 | NCBI WGS metagenome assembly WNFD01 (sample SAMN13153343, study PRJNA577476) | soil metagenome | isolation source: 120 cm saprolite under Douglas fir tree site 2 hole 2 replicate 2 | place: USA:California | collected 2015-04-18
TGGAAAGCAGCCGCCAGTTCGAGCAGGCATTGCGGGCCGTCGATGCGATCAAGCATCGGAAAAAACTGCAATGCGTTCTATCGATCGCAAGCAACGCGATCTGTGAGTGTCTTGCGCGGAAGCTACCTGTCGACATCCATATTCGCAGCTACGCCGCGATCGCCAATCGAGAAAAGGACGGGCGAGACTACGAGCAATTGTCAGCCGCGGACAAAACGATCGTGGACCGATGCGTAACCGACGGCCGATAGAGGTTCATTCGATCCATCGCACATGTCACGCCTCTATTTCGTCGCGGCCCCCGAATCGATCAAGGCGCTCTTGTTAATGAAGGTGCTCTTGGGCAACGGCAGGGAACCGAAGCGTGACGCGCTTTAACCACACCGCAAGAGAGAAGGCCGGGCCGATTTGCGTTAACGCATTGGTTATTTCTTTGCCTGCATTTTCAAGATCTCATTCAACAGAGAGGCACCATGTCTGACAGCAGCATTCCCGGCGGACGGATCCGTTCCTTCGTAGAGCGGATCGAGAACTTGGACACCGAATTGCAGGAATTGAACGAGCAGAAAAAGGAAGTGTTCGCGGAGGCCAAGGGCGAGGGATTTGATGTGAAAATCCTCAAGGAAATCATCAAGCTGAGAAAGCAGGACCAGGACGAGCGCGACGAGCACGAGACGCTGCTCGACATATATCTGCGGGCGATGGAAACAGCAGGCCCCGAACTCACCGCCAAGGCCGCCTGAGTCAAATCGCAGCACATAGTGCGGATGAACTGAGCGAGACAAACCGATAAGTGCGCAGATGGAACCACCGGGTCCGGCCTTCGGTCGGCCCGGTGGCGATACAAATCAACTGCAGTTTGCAGGCATGATGGTTTTCGCGAAACGCCCAACCATCCTATGCACATCCCAGTGAACTAAACGCGGAACTATACGCGGCTCACACCACCAGAAGAATTTTAATACCCCAAAGACAAACGATAATCGCAAGAGCTAGGGTCGCAATGACTAACGTCCTCTCCCAATGGGCTCTCATCGGCTGGCCCTCCGTTCACAAAACGGTAGGCGATTCTCGCAACACGCAACATCTAAACTTCTCAGCATCAACTGAAGAGAAGAACGAAACGTGTTTCGTTTTGAAACAAGTCATATCGCAGCGGTAAGCTTGTGCGCGCTCGGCGCCATTTCACCACGCGTCAGGCAAGCGACACCCTCCGACAGGCGGCTTGCGAGACGATAGTTTCACAAGGAGGCTCGACAGCTTGTGACGGACGCATCTCACTCCAAGCGTGTGCGCCGTCTGACGTCGGCCAGCCAATCCAACGCTTTCTTAAGAGCGTCAGATAAGGAGTGATCGCGCTACACCGGCAGGCCAGCCTTGAGGAGGCCATCCTCATGGCGCTGTCGGTCAACGTCGCGCTTGTAGTGCTGGGTCGCAAGGTAGATCGCCACCGAGAATTTCGGCTCGCGCTTGAGAACCTCCGCGGCATGCGCAGTAGCCGCGACCGCGTTGCCCATCTGCGCGAACGTCGCGGCGAGGAAGGCGTGATGGGTGTGATCGGGGCGCGTGATCCGCGAGAAGGCTTCAGCCGCGTCTGCGTATTTTTCTGCACAGTAGCACGCGCGCCCGAGATGGTTCCAGAAACGCTCCGGGTGGTACGGGTTGAGACGCATCGCCTTCTTGATCCAGTCGATGCCCTCCTCAGGCCGTCCCCGCCAGGTAAGAAACTCGCCTTGCTGCACGACGACAATGTCGTAGTTGGGATTGAGCGCGAGCGCCCGCTCCTGGTGATACGCGGCCTTGTCGTGATCCTTGCGCGTCAGGTTCAGCGCGGCGAGAATTCGATGTACGTCACTGTCATTGTCGTCGAGCCCTAGCGCGACATCGAGCTCCGCGGCCACCTGCAGCATGGTCGCCTCGCGATCGTCGCACCAGTCATAAACCCAGGTTTGACCGAGGACACATGCTTTCCATGCGTGAGCGTGAGCATAATTCGGATCGAGCGCCAGGGCACGGTCGAGCAGGCGCTGCGCTTCGGTATTGTCGTCCCGGGTCGAGCGGTGGTGCAGGACCTTGGCAGTCAGCACGCACTCATAAGCTGCCATGTTGCCGGTCGGCTTGCGTTTCGCCCGGTCGTGGGTGGCGGCTTCGACGCGGCCAGGCAGCGTTGCGACGATCGCACGGGTCATCTCGTCCTGGATCGTGAAGATGTCCGCGAGCTCGCGGTCATAGCGTTCGGCCCAAACGTGCCGGTCAGTTTCCGCATCGATCAGCTGTACCGTGACACGAATGCGGTCGCCCGCCTTGCGCACGCTGCCCTCGAGAACGTAATCGACCCCGAATTCACGCGCGACCTCCTGAACCTTCACCGCCTTGCCCTTGTGCACGAAGGTCGAGTTGCGTGAGATGACAAGAAGATCGTGGAAGCGTGATAGTTCGGTGATGATGTCCTCGGTGAGGCCGTCCGCGAAGAACTCCTGCTCGGGGTCGCCGCTCATGTTCGCGAGCGGCAACACGGCGATCGACGGCTTCTTGACGGTCGCGGTCGCAGCCGCTGCGTCCTTCGCGCTCTCAGGCGCAGTCGTCGGATCCTGCTCAAGCCGAATCCGAAAGACGCGAATTGGACGAGCGATGTTTTTGACGGCCTGCTCGCCGAGGTCCTCGAATGCGATCTGATCCAATCGGTCGCCGACCTGCTCGCGCACAGCTCCCGAGACACAGATGCCGCCCGGTTCGGCCAGCATTTCGAGCCGCGCCGCCACGTTGACGCCGTCACCAAAGATGTCGTTTTCCTCAACGATCACGTCGCCCAGATTGATGCCAATGCGGAGCTGAATCCACCGCGACGGCGAGACGTCCACGTTGCGGCGGGCCATCCGGCGCTGAATTTCGGCAGCGCATAGCACCGCATCGGCGACGCTGTAGAACTCGACCAGCATGCCGTCGCCCGTTGTCTTGATAATACGACCGCGATTCTTCGCAATGCACGGATCAATCAGCTCGATCCGATGGGTCTTGAGACGCGCAAGCGTGCCCGTCTCGTCGACCTCCATCAGCCGGCTATAGCCGACCATGTCAGCGGCGAGCACCGCTGCAAGCCTGCGCTCTGGCTCAGGCATTCTCCCGCTCCTTTGCGGAGCAGTCTAACAGATGAAAAACGTCAGCCCAAGCCTGCTAGTCGTGCCTACTAGTCGTGCGGGCCGCGCTCTCCGGGCGTGGGATGACAGGCTTCGAACGGTCGATCTGCGATCGGCCGACCTGCGCGCGCGACTGAACTCGTCATCGCAGATGATCCGGGAACACGCAATCCAAATCAGCAAGCCTTGATCGTTCCGCGCAGCGCTTGCGCGGCGCTCCGCCGCGATGGAATATGGCTGCAAGAATTGGCCAAGGGAACTGCCGGCATGGGCGCATGGTCCGTAGGCGCGATGATTTCCGGCGGGCTATTCAGTCTCGTCGCGGCCGGCGGCGCGGCGGCCCAGACGACGGAGCGACCGCCGGTCGGCGGCTTCGGCTCGCCGCCCAACGCCATGATCTTCTATGTCGCGCACGGCGCAGCCGGCGCATGCGGACAAGGCTGCTCGGACTGGATCGCTGCCGAAGGCACCGTGCAGTGGGACACCCACAAGCGGCTGATCGCGATCCTCGACCGGCAGGCCGGGCGCAAGCTGCCGCTCGTCATCCATACCTCGGGCGAATCCAATCTCAATGTCGCGACGAGCCTCGGCCGCATCCTGCGCGACCGCGGCATCGACACGACCGAGGCCGCGACCGACGTCGAGGCCTGCGCCGGAAAATCCGAGGCGGAATGTTTCGCGCTCAAGCGTCCGGGCGGACCGCTGGAGGCGAAGCTGAACCTGTCGGAACCGCGCTGCGATCTCGCCTGCGTCCTGATGCTGGCCGGTGGCGTCCGTCGCAGCCTCGCGCCGGGAACCCGGATGATCCTGACCGGTATGACGATCCGCAACCGGCTCGCGCCCAATGTCTCCAACGAACAGCGCGAAAGCCTGACCGTGTATTTCGATGAACAGTTCCGCGTCTACCTGCGCGAGATGGGCGTCGAAACCGAGCTGCTCGACATCGTCGACCGCAATTGGCAGTCACGCCGCGCCACCGAATTGCCGCCACCCGAATGGGCAAGGCTGCACATCGTCACCGCCCCGCCATGACCGCGGCTGAGGTTGAGCCAAGACTGAGGTTGAGCCAAGCCTGACGTTGAGCCAAGCCTGACGTTGAGCCAAGGCTGGCGTTGAGCCAAGGCTGGCGTTGGCGCAAGCCTGACGCTGCCACAAGGCTGACAAGGCCGGCTCCTCCGCCCTGCCCGCTCACGCCTTCAATTTCAATCGGCCCATGAAATCGCGTTTTCCAAGCGGCGCGCCGCTGTGGCGGAGAATGTCATAGGCCGTGGTCGCGTGGAAAAAGAAGTTCGGAAGCGAGAACGACATCAGGAAGCCCTCCGCCGTGAAAGGAACTGCGCGATCGCCGACCTTGAAGGTGACGTCGCGGCCGATGAGCGCATCGACCGCCTCGGGCGTCAACGCTGAAAGTTCGTCGCGCGCCTCGGTCACCAGCGCCTGCAGCGCGGCATAGTCGATATCCTGCTTGCCTGACGGCGGCACGAACACGCCGCTCTTCGCCGCCTCCATGGCGCCGCGCGAATGATGCGCGAGCGAGACGACCTGGAAACGCAGCGGCTGCATGTCGGGCGCCAATCGCGCCTCGACGACGCCGGCCGGGTCAATTCCCTTCTCGCGGAAAAAACCGAGGCTCTTGTCGAGAAAGGCGCTCGCCGCGCCCAGAATCTGCAGATAGTTGGCGACCGTTGCATCGTAGAGCGAAAAGGCCATGGCGTAGGGTCTCCCATCAAGTCGGCTGCTGACTGACGAGAGAGTTCCCGGTATTTCCTGCGATTGCAATCGGTAACTCTTGCGCCGGATCGATATGATCGGCGCGTCTTGCGCGGCCCCAGCGAGCCCGGCGCTTGGGCCGGGCTCATAGTCCGCTCAGCGGTGCAGACGGCCGGGGCCTGCGCCGCCGGCAGGGCCGCTGCCGCCGCCGATGCGTGACGCCGCGTTGATGTGAGCGCCGCCACCCATATGCGGCATCGCGGGCGCGGCACGCGGGGCGCTCATCTGGCCATGCGCGCTCATCGGCATGCCCACACGACCCATGCTCGCACGACCCATGCCCGGCTGCGCGATATTCGGCGCCATATGCTGCGCCGTGCCAGGCCGCGCCGCCGGCGCGGCGAAGAAGCGTGGCGCGGCATGCATGCCGGCTCCCGGTTGCACGAAGCGTCCTTGCAGATGGTGTCCGGGCATGTGTCCTTGCATATGTCCGGGCTCCGCGCCGCGCACATGGGCAAAGCCGTGCGGGCGCATGGCGCCCGGCGCAGTGCCGGGGCGTATCCGCCCGTCGGCGATCGCCGCAGGCGTCTCGGTCCGACCGAAACGCGCGTGCCGATCGGCCGGCAGCTGCGTCGCGAAGCGCGCGTGCGAGCGCCAGTAGCCATTCCAGTGAGCGCGGCGATGATACCAGGGCCTGCCCACATAGTAGCTCGACCAATAGGAGTTCAGCACGAACGGCACCACGGGCACGTCGACCTCGTCGACATAGTCGGGCAGATAGACGTAGCGGTCGTGGTAGAGATATTTCAGATATCGCGACGACACCCAGCCGCGGTCGTCGGACCAGCTCACGTCGCACCAGGCATCGCCCTTCAGACAGCCATGGATATCGACGCGCGCGCCGCCGGGAATGCGATCGACCATCGGAAAGCCAGGCCCGGGCCCTGCCCTCATGCTGACGGATGCGGTGACGACGCCCGGCGCGGCAAGGGCTGCGGTCGGCGCCAGCAGCACCGCTGCAACGAATACGCTACTCAGTTTCATGACGCGTGTACTCCTCTGACGAGGGCGAACCTGGCAGGGCAACGCGCGTTCCCGTGAGAAATGGTCGCACTCCAAAAGGCGAAGGCCTGCGAACGGTTCAGCCCTCGAGCGGCCAGTTTCGGGCCGCGAGAAGGCGGACTCGCGTCAGCAATCTTGTCGCAGCCCCTCCTTAAGGCGCGGCGCGATCGCGCCGCGCCTTAAGGATGAGGTCGTCACAAGTGGCGCAAGGTCAAACCCTCAGCGAGCGAGGCGCTTTGAAAATCGAACCAGAGCATTCAGAAGCGTCGCGTCACAGTGCCGATCGGCAACCGCTGTTGCGCCGCACGCGCTGCTCCGCAAAAAGCCGCCAGCCGCGCATGCGCCCCACGCGCGCCTTGAAAGAAAGATTGATCCGGAGCAAACATGATGCGGGCGATCCGGCGTCAAAGACCGCGGAGGAAACCCGATGTTACAACGTGCCCTTCCGGTACAGCATCCGCAGATCGCGCTTGATGACAGGCGGAGAGTGTACGAGCGGCCGAAGGTGCGCGCGCTCGTTCGCGTCTTCATCGGCCAGGCGCTGCGGTTCTGCCGATGGCTGGGCCGGTTGGCCGCAGCCGGCGGTCCTCTTTCATAGAACGCGGTCCTCTTTCATAGACAAAGGCCCGCTCTCAGGGCTCGCCATTGCCGGACAAGATTTGAGCCGCGCCGCCGATGCCGCGCCGGAAGGCGTCGTCGAACGTGATCCCGCGCGCCTGCCATTGGTGCAGGCGGCTCTGCCAATCCATCCGCCACTCCGTGGCCCATCCGAGCTCGGCATCGACCCACACCAGCCGTCCGACCAAGGTGGCCTCCGCACCCTGCTTGGCCGCGACAGGCGCCAAGGTTGTGGACGGCATCGCCATCAGCTCCGCGCCATCGATCTTCGATGTCGTCAACGCCGCGACATCGGGCAGGACAATGCCGACCCCGCGCTTAGCCGCGGCCGCGTGCAGCGAGTCGCGCTGCAGGTCGGACTGCTTCGCATCGGCCGTGACGATGTACTTTCTCGTGCCCTGCTCCATCTCGACAAAGACCGCAAGCACCGACCGCTGCGAAATCCACGGCTTGAGATCGAGCGACTTGAGAAGATCGTCGATTTTGGTTGCATCGAAATCGACGATCAGATCGTAGGGCCGATCGCGGGTGCCCTGCTCGTCGCGCGTCGGCGTGCCGGACATCTGGTCGTGATAATGATAGGCGCTGACGAAATCCGCCGCGCGCGATTTGTAGGCGGCCAACCGCGGATCGCCCGCCAGCTGCAGCGCGCCGGAGACCTTGATCATGACATCCTCCAGACAGGCGGCGAAGCCGATGCTGCGGTTCGGCTCGGCCTGACCGGTGACGATCGTTTGCGCCTGATAGAGATCGGCGGATGCCGCCGCCGATGCACCGTCACCCCACGCCAACGTGGCTGCAAGCAAGATCCCGACGATGGCCGCCGCCACGCCAAGAGACGTCAAGCGCCACGGTCGCGTCGTGTTATTCCAATCAAGGCCATTCATCGCGATCTCCTTGATCCCCGTGAAGAGCGAAGGCGTCATCCGCGGCCCTCGCCGGGTTGCATCGTGCTGTCCGGTTCCTGACCGGATTCCTGGCCGGATCGGACTCTCAGAACATACCAGTTGTCAACCATCTCGCCGCGATCGCGCTTGACAGTACGGAGCAAGCGGAGGAGCATTGCAATCTGCCGCCACTGGCGGCAAATCACGCGCAAAGGAGGGTTTTTGATGACGCCACCTCCGCAGAGAACGCCGCTGACCGCGATGGAACGCGTTCGGATCATCGCATAGCGGCCAAACACACGAACGGAACGCCGGGCGAAGGTTAAGTGGGCCGCATCAGTGAGGCATGGCCCCTTCCCTCCCCGGCGCTGTCCTTCAGGGCACACGGAACTGCGCGCGTTCTGTATTCGTATGTGCGCAACTGTATTTCGCTTGGCGCCGGCATATCGCGATTTAGCGTATCGCGATTTATCGTCCCCGAAAGACCGGCTTTCTTCGCTCGTTGAACGCAAGCACGCCTTCGCGGCGGTCTTCGGTCGTGACCAGGCGATTGTACGCCTCGATCTCGAATGCGAGGCCGTCCCACACCGACATCTGCAGACCGCGATGAACAGCCTGCTTGGCTTGACGCACCGCGAGCGGTCCGTTGGCGGCGATACGCCCAGCGATTGCGAACGTGCTCTCCACGAGGTCGGCGGGCTCGACCACCCGGTTGACCAGCCCCCATGCCTCCGCCTCCAGCGCGGTGAAGGGACGGCCCGACAGGATCAATTCCTTGGCGCGACGCTCGCCGACCGCGCGCGCCAGATTCTGGGTGCCGCCGGCGCCGGGCATGATGCCGAGCGTGACCTCCGTCAGCGCAAAGCGCGCGGTGCTTGCAGCGTAGACGAAATCCGACGCGGCAGCGATCTCGCAGCCGCCGCCATAAGCCGCGCCGTTGACGGCCGCGAGAAGCGGGATCGGGCATGCCATCATCGCCCGCACCATGCGTTCGAAAATCAGATGCTGCGCGCGCCAGCTTTCGTCACTCATCCCGTTGCGCTCTTTCAGATCGCCGCCGGCGCAGAACGCTTTGTCTCCTTGGCCGGTGACGATGGCAACGCGCAGATCCTCCAGATCGATCGCAAGCTGCTCGAACACCTCCATGAGATCGAGCCCCATGCGCGTGTTCAACGCGTTGGATACGTTCGGCCGATTGAGCGTGACAAGCAGGACGTGGTCGTCGTGGCGGGAGACGACGATCGTCTCGAAATCAGCGCGCATCCAATGTCCTCCCCTCGGGTGAGGCCTCGTCCTCGCCAGGACGAATGTCCCGGCGAGATCGGGAATATCCCCGTGAATTCACGGAGGTATGCGTGCAGCCGTGCTGGCATGAACCCTGCATGGATCAAGCCGACCGGGCATTCCTCATCCATGAAGGTTACCATGCTTGTGACTCTTGTCGCTCTTCTCTGCAACGGCCAGCTCTGCCTGGAGAAAATCGTCACCACCAGTGAGCAGTCGGGCATCACCATGACGGCCTGCGCGATCAACGCGCAGATCGGCATCGCCGACTGGCTCGCCAAGGGCCCCTATCATGAGTGGAGGCTGCAGAGCTACAAATGCGTGATGGGAAAATACACGCCCAAAAACGAAGCCTGAAGAACGAAGCCTGATGCGCGCGCAAGCCGCGTCCTGAGCGGCAATCCTTGCCTCGGGCGTAGGACTACGTAGGAAAAAAGCAGCTATCGGGTCCGGCCCGCGGCCGGCCCGTCGTGCATTACCGGGTCGCCGCGCCGGCGACTACTTCGCCGAAGCGGACTGATCGGCCGGCTTGCCGAACACCTTGCGGCAGCCTTCGCTCAAGCTGGCGCGTTGTTTGTGCATGCAGGCGGTGATCCGTCCCCGGTCGGGAATTTCCGATAAGCAGAGCCGCAAGACATCGCCGGTGCAGAGCCGCCGCTGATCCTCCTCGGTAAAGGCTTTGCTTGCTGTCGGCAGCAGCGTCAGGCTCAAGGCCAAGCCGGTCATGAACGTGAAATGTCGGACGTTGAACCGATCTCGTCGCATCATTGCCCCCAAAAAAGACCGACATTGCGGTCGTCAGCCAAGCGGTTTGCCGCCTTGGAATCATCCCTGATGGTATTGAGACGCGTGCCAGCCCAGCAAGATCGCAAACCGCGGTGCACCGAATTTTTCGATTGAGTGTTGCCGCTCTGCGTTGACCGGTTCCACACCGGAATTTCCGCGCCTCCTGCGCGTCCTACGCCGGCGGTCTGACGCGGCTCGGGTGACGCATGGAAGCCCGTCCAGGAGGCGCAAGCCGCCAAAACCCCATGGTTTAGGGTTCGCTAACGCGCTCGCTCAATTTTGCCACCGCCCGCGATCCGGACCTTAAAATTTTAAGCGTATGAAGGGCGCCAAGGGATCACTCCATGGGATCAAACGGCGGGGGCCAAAAATGACCATCGATATCATCTTATGTCTCGGACTTGTTTTCAGCGTGACGTCTCTGATCGCGACGGCGTACGAACGCCGCCAGGACGTCCTGTACGGTCCGTATATCCGGGGACGGCGTCGGCCGCATCCTCTGGAGATCGCCGTGCGTCTCGCAGCCCACGCGATCAGAGCGAGCGGCCTGGAGCAGGCTTTTGCGCGCGTGAGCTGGAAGGCGCGCAACGTGAGCTGCCTGGCGTCAGCGATCATTTGCTGAGCCGGCGGGGCCACTGATGGCGGCAGACGGCCGCGATGCGCGGCCGTTCAGGCGGGCCTGAGAGCACGCG
>WNFD01008352.1_pt1 | contig 10175 bp, 9 predicted proteins | sample 5400491 | NCBI WGS metagenome assembly WNFD01 (sample SAMN13153343, study PRJNA577476) | soil metagenome | isolation source: 120 cm saprolite under Douglas fir tree site 2 hole 2 replicate 2 | place: USA:California | collected 2015-04-18
TCGGTGAACTCGCCGTGGTCCATCGGGAAGTTGAAGTACTGGTAGCCGCCGAACTCGATATCGGGCGCGCCATCCGCCTTGTCGAAGCCTTTCGGCAGCCACTTCGGCGCATGCGCGCGCGTATCCACGGCTCGGTTCATATGCACCAGCTCCGAGTCATGCGCCATCACCTGTGACGTCTCAAGCTCGCTGGCGTGCCAGCCGGGAGTCTCATCCGGCGGATTCTCGAGGACGTCCTTGAGCATGCCGATGTAGCGCTCCGCGTACGGCTTGTAAAGCGCGACCATGGCGCCGGTCTCGTAGCGGATCCGGCGCAGGACGGGATCGATCACCTTGACGTTGGAGCCGTGTCCGTTGACGAAGATCAGCTTGGTCCAGCCGTGATGGATCAGGCTGCGACCGATGTCATACAGGACCTCATTCAGCGTTTGCGCCCGGAGCGTGATCGTGCCGGTGCCGGTGCCCGGCTCGCGCAAATGCTGCGGCGAGTACCCGGCCCATAGCGGCGGGGCGTATGGGACATCGGCAATCTCCGCGGCCCGCTTGGCCACCTCGAGCGCGGTGATGGTGTCGGTGCCGAGCGGCAGGTGCGGGCCGTGCTGCTCCAGGCTGCCTATCGGCACCAGCACGATGTCCGATTGGGCGAGGAACCACCGCAGGTCCGGAGGCGCGAGGTCGAACAGGTTGTGCGACTTGGGCCGCGTCGATTGCGGGTCAGGCATGAGCGTGCTCCTTTGTGATCGTGAGGTATCGTTCCGCGACGACCTCGGCGAAGGCGGGATCGTTGACGCTGGCATCGACGCGCTCGAAGGTGATGCCTGGGCGCAGCCCGGCCTCGAGCGAGGCGAGGAAAGCAGCATCAGCTTCCGGAAACCACAGCGGGTTGCCCTCGGTGTCGGAAAGTGAAAATCCCCGGGTCGGTGCGACGACCGAGACGGGCCCTCGCGCGCCATTGAGACGCTTGGCGACGATGCGACCGAGCTCCGCCATCTCGACCGCCTCGAGCCGGACGAGGGTGGCCACCGGGTTGTGGTAGTAGCTGCGCCTCCGCCTGTACTTCTCGGGCAGCGTATCGGGCGCCCCCTGGTTGAAGAAATCCACGCACCCTGGCACGACAACCTGCGGCAAACCCATTTCACCCGCCACGGTCAGGCGTTCCGGACCTGTCGCATGGATACCGTCCATCAGCGAGTTCGCCAGCTCGGAAAGTGTGTAGTCGACGACGCCGGCAAGCGCGCCTTGCCTGGCAAGCGCCTCCATGGCCGGCCCGCCCACGCCGTTGGCGTGAAAGATCACCGGCTCCCAACCCGCCTGCTCGAGGACGTCACGTAGGTGCATGACGCCGGGTGTTGTCTGACCCAGCATCGTCACACCCACACTGCGGCCGCCAAACCCAGCCGGCGATCGGCCCGCGTAGGTCGCCATTCCGACCACCGCCGCCGCGGCGTTGTCGAAGACGGAGATCGCGATGGGGTTGAGACCGAGGATGTCCACCACCGAATGCATCACGAACACGTCGCTCGAACCGACGAACGGACCGAACGCGCGGCGGCCCGAGGCGCTTGGCGAAACGATGACTTTCGGGACCCCGAGCGGCAGTGCGTGCATGGCGTAAGCGCCGAGCAGAGCGCCTTCCGCCCCGCCTAGGCAAAGGGCTCCTTGCAAACGGCCTTCGGAATGCAGCCGCAAGCAGACAGCCCGCACTCCCTCGCGCATCATCTCCACGGCGCGCCCTCGGCTGCCCGCGTTACGAACGTCATCCAGGCGACTGCCGGCTGCGGCAGCCACCTGCTCACGGCTCACATCGGCGATGGCGAGTGACGCCTCGCCGAGAATTCCGGAGTCGATCACGATCGGCTCGCCGCCGAATGCGCGGATGCGGTTGCGCACGTACTCGATCTCGGCGCCCTTGGTGTCAAGGGTCCCGATCAACGCGATACGTGGAGCCGCGAGGGCGCTCACCGGAAAACGGCGCCCGGGTCAGGCCTTGGCGGCTTGCTTTTCGCTGTTTCGCAAATGGGTAGCCGAGTCCTTGACATACCGGTCGTAATACTGCTCTGGCACCGCGCCCGTGCCGTGGTCGCGCAGGAATTTGATCAGTCCCTCCGAGGCCTCGGCTTCGGTGGCGTCCCCGATCTCTTTGCGAGTCGACCGGGGCGTGCGGTCCACGGGCACGACGAACTCGACCGTCAAGTAATCGCTGTAGCCCGCGGCGTGCACCGCCTCAACAGCCTTCTTCCAGTCGATCGAGCCTTCGCCCGGAGGCATGCGGTTGTTGTCGGCGACGTGGACGTCGTAGAGCTTGCCCGCATCGCCTGTGACCTTGAGCGCCTTGGCCCAGTCGTCCTCCTCGATGTTCATGTGGAAGAAGTCCAGGCACACGCCACAGTTGCCGCCAACCTGGTGGGCGAGCTCCAAGGCCTGGTCGTGCCGGTTGATGAAGTACGTCTCGAAGCGATTCAGGGGCTCGATCGCGATCTTCACGCCGACCTTCTCGGCGTGCTCCTGGCATTCCTTGATGCCGTCGACCGCCCATCTCCACTCTTGCTCGACGGAGCTCATCGGCGCGGTCTTGCCGACCGTGGAGGGGATGAGCGTCACGATCTTCCCGCCGAGCTTCGAAGCGAGGGTGAGGCAGTCTTTCGCGTACTGGATGGAGCCAAGCCGGACGTAGTGGTCCTCGTGGATCAGGTCGCGGCCGTTGACCATGAGGGTCACCGAGCCCCAGCACTTCAAATTGTGCTTGGCAAGCAGCTCCTTGACCTGGCCCGCGTCATACGTCGCCGGCTCGCCGGAGATCTCGATGCCGTCGTAGCCGAAGCGCGCCAGCCGCGCCAGCGTCGTCTCGATCGGCTCCGGCCGCATCCAGTTGTGCATCGCGAGTTTCAGCGCCATCTCACCCTCCATTCAAACGTCCGATCCGGACCCCGCATGGTCAGAGTCCGAGCTTCCCAGGATTCATCAAATCGTTCGGATCGAGCGCGGTCTTGATCCGCCGCAGGACGTCCAGCCCAGCGCCATGCTGGGCGGCCATGTACGGAGCCAGCTTGAGTCCCACTCCGTGATGGTCGTTGATGACGGCGCCGGCGCCGAGAGCCGCCGCGACACCGTCCTTCCAGATCCGATCGTGCAGCGTCACCGAGTCCGGGCCGCCGTTCGGCAGAACGAACCGGGCGTAGATCATCGCGCCCCACGGATACCAGTGGCTCAAATGCGACCGGAGCTTAAGACCGCGCGCGGCGTAGGGTTTCGCAACCGCTTCCTGCAGAGCGTGATACGCCGGCAGCAGCCGAGAATAGGTGGCGACCACGTCGATCGTGCCCCACACGGCCGGCAGCTCAGGCGCGTGCGGCGGCTTGTAGAAGTCATAGCGATGGTTCCACCAGATCTCGCCTAGACCTCCATCCAGCACCTTGCCTCCGCCGGCGCGGACGACATCGAGCATCGATTCCCGTTCGGCGTCGACCACCGCCGCTGTGCCTTCGAAGCAAAGCACTGTCGACACCCCCGGCAGATTGCTGCCGACGACCGGGCTGAGCGTGAGCCGGGTCGCGACCTCGTCGTAGAGCCGCACAACCGACGGGCGCAGGCCGCTCTGCAAACTCTTGCGGACGGCATCGACGCCGGTCTCGACACTCGGAAACGAAACCACCTCGAACCGGCGCGCAGCCGGCACAGGAGCGAGCTGCAACCGGGCGCGCGTAATCACACCCAGGCTGCCCTCGGAGCCGATGAACAGCGGCGCGATGTCAGGGCCGACCGCATGGCGCGGGACCGGCAGCGTGTCCACGACCTCGCCGGTGGGCGTGACAACCCGTAGCGAGATCACGAGGTCCTCGATCTTGCCGTACCGGGTCGAGAGCACTCCCGAGCCCCTGGCTGCAACGTAGCCGCCAACTGTCGCGAACTCGACCGAGGCCGGATAGTGGGGCAGCATCAAGCCCCTCTCGTTCAGCTCGCTTTCGAGGCGCTTGCCGTTGACGCCGGCTTCCGCGGTGACGGTCATCGAGACGTCGTCGATCTCCAGGATGCGGTCCATCCCGCGGAGGTCGATGACGATCCCGCCGTGAATTGGGATCGATGCGCCCTGCGTCCCCGAGCCGCCACCCCAGGGCACCACTGGGACGCGGTGCTCGTTGGCGACTCGCACCACCGCTGCCACCTCGTCATCGCTGCGTGGCTTGACGACCACGTCCGGTCGGCCCAGCGGCGCGCCCGCCGCCTGGGCCGCAAGCGCCTTCCAGTAGGTGTCAGCCACGTACCGATCGAGCACTTCAGGATCCGTCGATACACCGGCGGCGGGAATCGCCTGCCGAAGGTCCGCCAGAAGCTTGGAGTCGGCACCTGTCGTGACGTTCGACCTTCCAGGATGCTTCACCGGACCCACCACCTAAGTGCAGAAGCCTTCAAGAATCGCGCGCCCAGCCTAAGCGCGATTGCACTTCCTGTCAACGAAGTTGAAGGATTCGGACTTATTGTTTGAGGCGAAGGGCTGATGGCGGACTTGCTCGTGATCGGCGGCGGAATGGCAGGCCTGGCCGCCGCTGCCGCCGCCGCTCAGGCGGGGGCGAAGGTGACCGTCGTCGAAAAGAACCGCACGCTTGGAGGCTCCGCCGCGCTGTCGGCCGGCATCGTGTGGACGGCGCCCGACTTCGAGACACTGCGCCGCGTGGTGCCTGGCGGCGACCCGGCCCTCGGGCGGGCGTTGATCGACGGGTTCTGGCCCGGGGTCGAGTGGGTCAGATCGACAGGCGTGTCTGTGAGCGAGCGATGGGAGGGCCAGATGGGTTTCGGGTCGGCGGTTCGGGTCGACATGACAGCGCTCTTGACCGCCTGGCAGCAGAAGATCGCTTCGGCCGGAGGCACGATCATGGTCGGGTCGCCCGCGCGAAGACTGACGGCGGATCGCACTGGAAGTGTGTCCGGAGCAGTTATCGAAGGCCAGCGCGAGATTCACGCGGATGCGGTGGTCCTCGCCACGGGCGGATTCCAGGGCGACCCTGAGCTGCTCGCCACATTCATCGGTCCGGGAGCCGATGCGATGCTCGTCCGCTCGAACACCGGAAGCGTCGGCGACGGATTCCGTTTGGGACGCGACGTGGGCGCGTCCGCCAGCAAATGCCTCGATGGTTTTTACGGGCATCTGGTGCCCAGCCCGCTGGCTGAGCTTCGCGAGGCCCAGTTCCTGAGCCTGACCCAGTACTACTCCAACCACTGCATCCTGGTCAACCGGCTAGGGCTGCGGTTCACCGACGAGTCGCTTGGCGACGAGGTCTCGAACCAGGCCACGCTCCGCCAGCCCGGTTCCAGAGCTGTGCTCCTGTGCGACGAGAGAATTCGCGCCGCATTCGCGGTGACCGCGCCTTACCCTCACGGTCAGGCGATCGACCGGATCGCGGCCGCGCGAGAGGCGGGCGGTCGGTACGCGAGCGCACGCACGAAGGAGGAGCTGGTCGACTTGGTTGCGGGTTGGGGGGTCGAGCGCAAGGCCCTGGCTGCAACTCTCGACCCGGAACCGTTGATCGATCCGCCCCTTCACGCTCTGGAGCTGCAGCCCGCCATCACGTTTCCATTCGGCGGCTTGAGAGTCGACGCGGACGGTCGCGTGCTCGATCGTGACGGCAGACCGGTGCCTGGACTGTTCGCGGCCGGGGCCGATGCGGGCGGTCTCCAGGACCTCCGCTACGTCGGGGGCCTGGCGCTGGGTCTTGTTTTCGGCCCGAGGGCGGCCTTGACCGCAATCAAACAAACGAGGGCGGCTGCCACGAATGGCTGAGAAGGTGCCAGACGTGCTGATCGTCGGCGCAGGCGCTTCGGGCGCCGTGGCCGCGAAGCGGTTGGCCGAAGAAGGTTTCGACGTTGTGTGCCTCGAACAGGGAGGCTGGCCGGACTACAACAAAGCTCGCGCCCCGTATCCGGACTTCGAGCTGACGTCGGGTCGCGACTGGGCTTGGGATCCGAACGCGCGCGGCGCGCCGGCGGATTATCCGGTGGACGACTCGGAGTCGGACATCACGGCGCTGATGTGGAATGGGGTGGGCGGCGGCACGGTGGTGTTCGCGGCCCACTGGCAGCGCAACATGCCGTCGGACTTCCGGGTCCGTTCGCTTGATGGCATCGCCGACGACTGGCCCTTCACATACGAGGACCTCGAGCCCTATTACGTGCGGGCCGAACGCGACTGGGGAGTGTCAGGGCTCGCGGGCGACACCGCGTTTCCCGGCGGCGACGGTCCGCCGATGCCGCCTGTCCCGCTTGGCCGCATGGGCCGGCGCGTGGCCAAGGCCCATAACGACCTGGGCTGGCATTGGTGGCCGGGGCCGAACGCGATCGCGACGCAAAAGTACGGCGGGCTCAATCCCTGCACGCAACGCGCGACGTGCCTTTGGGGCTGCTCCGAAGGCGCGAAGGCGAGCGTCGACCGGACGTACTGGCCCGTCGCGGTGGAGCGGGGCGTGAGGCTGGTGACTGGGGCGAGGGTGAACCGACTCCAGCTGGGGTCGAACGGCTTGGTGACCGGCGCGCTGTACATCGACCGCGACGGCAAGGAGCACGTGCAGCAGGCCGCGGTGACGATCCTGGCCTGCAACGGCATCGGCACCCCGCGGCTACTTCTGCTGTCGGCCACCGACGCCCACCCCGCCGGACTCGCCAACTCATCAGGGCTGGTCGGCAAACGGCTGATGATGCATCCCTTCGGGACGGTGGTCGGGTTGTTCGACGAAGACCTCGATTCCTGGCAGGGAGCCTGGGGTCAGCACATCCACTCGCTCGAGTTCTATGAGACGGACCCCGCGCGAGGCTTCGTGCGCGGGGCCAAATGGGGCCTGCAGCCGACGGGCGGCCCGCTCTCGATGACGCACTCGTACCCGTGGGGCGAGGAAAACGCGATCTGGGGGCCGGGCTTCCATCAGCAGCTGCACAAGAGGCTGGGCCGCTCGGCGATGTGGGGCATCATCGCCGAAGACCTGCCCGAGGAGTCGAACCGCGTCGTCCTCGACGCGACGAAGAAGGACGACTCAGGGATTCCCGCTGCCCGCCTCCAGTACAGGATGTCCGAGAACTCGCGACGCCTGATGGCCTTTCACCAGGCGCGCGCCAAAGAGTCGCTCGAGGCGGCGGGCGCATACGAGACCGTGATCGCGCCCTTCATCAGGGCGACCGGCTGGCACCTGCTCGGGACGGCGATGATGGGTTCGGATCCGTCGCGCTCAGTCGTCGATCCATGGGGTCGCGTCCACGACGTGCCCAATCTCTACATCTTCGACGGGAGCACCTGGCCGACGTCAGCTGGCATGAATCCGACCGCGACCATCGCCGCGGTGGCGCTGCGAGGCGTGGATCATCTGATCGCCGAGAGGCGAGAGGCGAGGGCGGCCTCATGAACACCGCGAAGACCAGGTTTGACCCCGGCCGCCGTGCGGCCCTCGCGGCTGTCGCCGACCTGCTCATCCCGAGTGGCGACGGGATGCCCGCAGCGAGCGAAGCCGGTGTAGCAGGGCGGTGGCTCGATGAGGTCCTCCAGTTGCGGCCGGATTTCGGGCCGCCGCTGGCGGCCGTCCTCGATCGGCTGATCGGCGTCGATACCAAAGAGGCGCTGGACATGCTCCGCGCCGGCGACCCGGCCGGCTTTGGCGTGCTGGCAGAGGTGGTGGCGGGCGGCTATTTCCTCAACCCGAAGGTTCGGTCCGCGATCCGCTACCCCGGCCAACGATCGGTGCCCATCGCATCCGAGCAACCGCCCGACTATGAGCAGGACGGCCTCATCGCGTCCGTCAGAGCGCGCGGTCCGATTTATCGACCCACGCCGCGTCCAACCCCATGAACCCAATCGGCGCCAACACCTGGATCTGGGTCTCGCCGCTGACCGACGAGAGGCTCGCCACGCTCGCGCCGCGGGTGCGCGACTTTGGGTTCGACGTCATCGAGCTGCCGATCGAGAACGCCGGCGATTGGGACCCGGGTCGAGCACGTGAGCTGCTGGACGAGGTCGGTCTCAAGGCGACGACCGCCGCGGTCATGACACCCGAACGCGACCTCGTCAGCGAGGACGGCGAGGTGATCGAGTCGACGTTGCAGTACGTTCGCGCGGCCGTAGACATGGCCGCCCGCGCCGGCGCCCGCACCCTGGCGGGGCCGATCTATTCGCCGGTCGGAAAGACGTGGCCGATGGACGCGTCCGAACGCGCGACCACGGTTCGGCGCCTGGTGGAGAACCTGCGGCCCGTCGCGGACTACGCCGCCGAGCGGGGCGTGACGCTCGCCATCGAGCCGCTCAACCGATTCGAGACGAGCTTCATGAACACGGCCGAGCAGGTGATGGAGGTGGTCGACCGGGTTGATTCCTCGGCGTTGGGCGTGCTGCTCGACACCTTTCACATGAACATCGAGGAGCACGATCCGGCGGCGGCGATTCGGTTGTGCAGCGGACACCTGGCCCACTTTCACGCGTGCGGCTGTGACCGCGGTGCACCCGGATCGGACCAGATCCCGTGGCCAAAAATCGTTGCCGCGCTTCGTGATACCGGATACGAGGGACCCTTGGTGATCGAGTCCTTCACGATCGAGAACCAGGCGATCGCCCGAGCCGCCGCGATCTGGCGTCCGCTGGCGCCGACCCAGGATGCGATCGCCACCGACGGATTGCGTTTCCTGAAGGGTGTGCTCGCTTAGAGCTGGTCCCTTGAAGGGCCGAGGCGAGCTCGATCCTGACGCCGGAGTGGCCGGTCTAGGTTCGGGCTAAGCCCGCTGTCTTTCCGGGCGGAACCTCGACGAAATCGGGCAACCCTCGCAAAGCCTCCTCCGCACCCGATGGGCCGTAGATGGCGAGCAGCGATAGCGGTTCCCATCCCGTGTTGACCGTCGAGTGGTATGCAGCCGTGGGGATGAAGACTGCCTGACCAGCCGCCACCGGGAACGGCTTGCCGTCGTCCACCATCTGCTCGCCGTGCCCGGCGAGGACGTACAGGATCTCGTCCGCGTCGGGATGGTTGTGGCGGGTGTGGCCTTTGCCCGGCAACAGCACCACGTGCAGCAGGCTCATGGCCGGGTTGTCGGTGTTGGCTTTGGCGACAAGCGGCTTGATCAGGCCCCACTCAAAGGTTTGCGTTGGCACCTTCTTCGGATCCACGAGCTTCGATGGCATGCTCTCCTCCTCTAAATGTGGGCCGGAATTGCTTTGAAGCGGCGCACGGTTTCGGTGATCGCAACCTCGGTGGGCAGCCTTTCCATGCTGGACGCCCCGAAGAAGCCGACCACGCCGTGCGTCCGCTCCAGGACGTATGCGGCGTCATCCGGTTCGGCGATCGGGCCTCCGTGGCAGAGCACCATCACGTCTGGGTTGACGCCCACGGCGGCGTCGCGCATCGCCTGGATGAGCCGCACGCAGTCATCCAGCGTCCTGGCCGTCCGCGCGCCGATCGTGCCTTTGGTCGTGAGCCCCATGTGTGGAACCAGCACGTCCGCTCCCGCGCGTGCCATCGCGACCGCCGATGGCACATCGAAGACGTAAGGAGCCGTCACCAGACCGCGCGCGGCGGCGGTGGCGATCATCTGCACCTCGAGGTCATAACCCATGCCCGTTTCCTCGAGGTTGTCGCGAAAGGTTCCGTCGTACAGACCGACGGTCGGAAAGTTCTGGACACCCGCGAAACCTGCCGCCTCGACCTCCCGCAGGAAAACGTCCATCAGCCGGAACGGGTCCGTCCCGCACACGCCGGCGAGAACCGGCGTGTGGTCGACCACGGGTAGGACCTCACCCGCCATATCCATGACGATGGCATTGGCGTCGCCGTAAGGCAGGAGGCCCGCCAGCGATCCCCGGCCCGCCATGCGGTAGCGTCCCGAGTTGTAGATGATGATCAGGTCGGCCCCGCCGGCTTCCGCGCACTTTGCCGACAGGCCCGTCCCGGCGCCGGCTCCGATCAGCACTCCGCCCGATTTGACGGTGGCGCGCAGCAGACGCCGCGCCTCTTCGCCGTTCATCGCCGCACCTTCATCAGCTCATCGAGCCTGGCCGCCATCGCGTGTGCGAACTCGGGGTCGTTGATGTGTGCGTCGACCTCGTGCATCTCGACGTTCTTCGCCACGTTCTCGCGCAGCGCGCCGAACAGGGCCTTGTCCGCAGCGGCGTCGTAAAAGGGACCGCCCTCCCCGGAGATCGCAGAAACTCCGCG
>WNFD01030758.1_pt1 | contig 10174 bp, 11 predicted proteins | sample 5400491 | NCBI WGS metagenome assembly WNFD01 (sample SAMN13153343, study PRJNA577476) | soil metagenome | isolation source: 120 cm saprolite under Douglas fir tree site 2 hole 2 replicate 2 | place: USA:California | collected 2015-04-18
GAGTCGGTCAGATCGCACCAAGCAGCCAGCAGCAAGCCCAGGAAGCCGCTTTGCGCGGCGACCGTTGCCAGATCCTGGACGTCGAGGAACGACATGGCGTCAGCTTGCGCCTTGCATGAAGCGTGCCAATCGTTTTTCCCGCATTTCCCTGGCTAAAGCGCGTGTGCTGCGCACGCGCATGGTGCGGGGGAGTGGCGCACGCACCAACCGCGGGAATTCGAATCAGGGCTCGAGCTGCTTGTAGACCAGCGTCGCGACGTGCAGCAGCTCGTCCTTGCTCAGGTCGGCAGACGAGATCGCGTAGCCGCAGTTGCGCTCGATCCAGTAGAACACGCTGACGTTGTTTTCGCGCGCGTAGCGAAAGGCGGTCTCGCGTTGCCCTTTCACCTCGGCGCGGATGTAAAGCGTGAGGCGACGGCCGGCAGCGGTCTGATACATGAACAAGGCCACCGGGCCGCTCTCGCCTGGCAGAAGCCGCCCGCCGACCAGCGTCATCCCGGCCTCGTCGAGCTTCGGGGCGCGCACCCTGGCGCCGACGCGCTTGGAGAGCCAGGCCACGAGGTGCTGCTCCTGATCGGCGCCCACCTCCACGGGATGGCGCACTTCGGGCGAATAGGTTGCGTGCGCGATCGCGGCACGGCGTGCCATCGCCGCGCCCTCGGCAAGCGGCGGCGCCGCAGGCCGGCGCCAGTCGTGCGCCTCCCAGCCTGCGAGCGCACCGAGCACCGCGCCAAGCGCTATCCAGCCGGCGATGGTGGCGATCCTGCGAGCACGCGGGCGACGTGTCGCCGCAGCTTCGAGCTGTTGCGGAACCGGCTCGGCGAGCACCGGATCGTAAGCAGCGCGCAATGCCTCGCCGAGACGGCGGTAGGCGGCGACGCGCTCCGCGTCCTCGGGGCGCGCGGCGAGCCAGGATTCGACCTCGGCCTTTCGTTCGGCGCCGAGTCGCCCGTCGGCGTAGGCCTGCAGGTCAGCTTCCGTGACGGTGGGTTCCGTGCTCACTTCACGACCTTCAGCTTGGCCGCGGCGCCCTGGCCGAGCATCATCATGCGCAGCTTCTCGCGCGCGCGCGACAGGCGCGACATCACCGTGCCGATCGGAATGCCGAGGGCGCGTGCCACTTCCTCGTAGCTCATTTCCTCGAGCGTCACGAGCAGCAGCACCGCGCGCTGCTCGGAGGGCAGGCGCGCGATGGCGCGATCGAGGTCGCGCACCAGCAGCGCGTCGCCCTGCGAGGCGCGCTGCGCCAACTCGGGGAGCTCGTCCTCGAGCGTGTCCGTGACGCGCGTCGCGCGCACTTTGTTGACATGTACGTTGTGCATCACCGTGAACAGCCAGGCGCGCAGGTCGGTGCCGCGGCGGTAGAGGTGCAACTTCGCCCACGCGCGCTCGAGAGTGTCCTGCACCAAGTCGTCAGCGGAAGCCCGGTCGCCGACGAGAGCCCGGGCGTAGCGGCGCAACCGCGGAATCAGCTCGACCAGGCGCTCGGCTTCGTTCATGGAAGGGAACAGGGGGGTATCCTCCGCTATTCCATCAAAAAAAGCTGCAGATTGCCAAACTTCGTCAGCGCGGCTCCTCCGGCAGGGGCGGCAGCGAGCGCAGATAGGCGATCAGCGCATCGAGGTCCTGCGGCTCGAGCTGGCTGGTGGTGTTCTGCACCACTTCAGCCATGGACTCGGAGAGAACGTCTCCATCGGCGGTCATGCCGGTTCGCAGGATGTCCTTGAGTTCGGCATCGCTAAGCTTCTTGAGTCGCGTCGGCGTGAGGTTCGGCGCCTTGGTTTTCTCCCCCAGCTTCGCGCCGGCGAGGAAACGGTCCTTCTTCGGTGCGCCGAGCCAGTTGCGCGGCGTGTGGCATTCTCCGCAATGACCCAGCGCCTGAACCAGATACGCGCCGCGATTCAAGATCGCATTGCGCGAGGGGTCCGGCACAAAGGGGCCCGGCGAGAAGAACAGCTGCTTCCAGCCCCACAGCGGAAAGCGCGAGCGGACGTAGAGCTTGAGGTCGTGCGGCTGGCTGGCACGGCTGCTGGGAGGCAGGCTACGCAGGTAAGCCCACAGGTCCCTGAGATCGGGGTCGGTGATTTTGGTGAACGAGGTATAGGGGAACGCAGGGTAGTAATGCGCGCCATCCGGTCGCACGCCGAGGCGCATCGCCCTGATAAAATCCTGCTCGCTCCAGCGACCGATCCCGGCCCGCGGATGCGGCGTGATGTTCGGGCCGAAGAAAGTACCGAACGGGGTGTCGAGCGCACGCCCGCCGGCGTAGGGCTGCGCGTTCGGCCTCGTCTCGGTGTGGCAGCCGACGCAGCCGGCGGCCTTCGACACATAAAGGCCGCGCTTCGCGTCCTGTGCGAGCGCGTTTCCGGCGATGGCGACTAGCGCCAGCGCGCTGTACAGAATCAATAAGGGATGCTTACTGCTTCTCGCGGAAGTTCTCGTGGCAGTTGCCGCAGGCCTTGCCGACCGCCCCGATCTGCGCTTTCACCGCGCCTTCATCGCCGCCTTTGCTCACCGACACGAGCCTGGAGACTTCGCTCTGCAGCCGCTCCTGGGCCTCCTTGAACTTGGCCGGCTCGCTCCAGATCGCCGGCAGCGCGGCGCTCTTCACGTTCTTCGTGCTCGGGTCGAACCCGTCCCAGGGCATCTTGTCGAGCACATCGAGGTAGCCGGCATTGCGCTGGACGATGTTGGCGTCATAGGGTAGCTTGCCCTGCGCCATGCCGGCGAGCGGGCCGAAGTACTTGCCCTGCAGCGTCATCGCAGCCTGGCGCTGCTTCACCAGAATTTCGGGCTTCACCTGCGCCACCGCGTCGACGACCCATGCGGCACCGAAGGACGCGACCACGGTTGCGGCCAAAAGCTTGCGCTTCATCGTTCTCTCTCCTCAGGAAGATGACACGTTGCAATAAACACCAGTCCCGCGGGGGTTATTCCGGGCATCAGCGCAGTCCCGCAGCGTACTCGGAGACCGCCCGTATCTCGCGGTCGTTCATGTGCGCGGCCACGCCGCGCATGATGCCGTTCGTATCATTGGCGCGCGTAGCCTCGCGAAACGCCTTCAGCTGGGTCCCCAGATACTCGGCGTACTGCCCGGCGAGGCGTGGATACTGCGCCGGAATGCCGGAACCTGCCGGACCGTGGCAACCGGAGCATGCTGGAATGCTTTTCGCCGGATTGCCGCCGCGCCAGATCTTCTGTCCCAGGGCGACCAGGTCCTTTTCGGCAGCGGCCGAGGGCTTGAGCTGCTGGGCAGCATAGTAGGCGGCGAGGCTCTTCATGTCGGCCTCCGAGAGATTGGCCACCATGCCCATCATCACCGGGCTTTCGCGCGCCGGCTTCTTGCCGTCCTTCGGCTTGAAATCGCTCAGTTGCTTGTTCAGATATTCGGGAAATTGGTCGGCGATCTTCGGGTTCGCGGGCGCGGTGCTGTTGCCGTCGGCGGCGTGGCACGCCGCGCACACTTGCGCCGCGATGCTCTGCCCTCGCGCCAGGTCGGGTTTCACAGGCGGCTGCTGCGCGAGCGCCGGGCCGGCACAGCAAGCGGCGAGACCGGCGCCGAGCGCCAGGAGGCGAATCATCTGTAGAGGTCCCCGATGGAAAAGGGCCGATTTTATTAGAATTTCCCAGCAGCCATGAAAACCTTCTCCCAAGCGGCATTCCTCGCGGCCGCGGGCCGCGCCGCGGACCTGCCGCCGCAGGGACCGCCGGAAGTGGCGTTTGCCGGCCGCTCGAATGTCGGCAAGTCGAGCGCGATCAATGCGCTCCTCGACAGGAAGCGCCTCGCCTACACCAGCAAGAGGCCGGGTCGCATCAACTTCTACCAGCTCGGCGAGGCGGCGCGGCTGGTCGATCTCCCCGGCTACGGCTACGCGCGCGTGCCGCAGCCCCTGCGCGCACAGTGGGAAAGTCTCGTCGGTGCCTACCTGCGTGCGCGTAGTGCGCTCGTTGCGGTCGTGGTCGTGATGGATGCGCGCCACCCGCTGACGCCGCTCGATCTGCAACTGATCGAATGGCTCGGGGATGTCCGGCTGCTCGTGCTGCTTTCCAAGGCCGACAAGCTGACGCGCGCGGAGCAGGCAGCAACCCTGACGAAAGTAGGTTCTCTGCTGCAGGCCGAAGTACGGCTCTTTTCGAGCGCTACGCGACAGGGTGTCGACGAATGTCGCGGCCTGCTTGCAGGTTGGCTGCAAGCAGGCCGCGGAAATAAAAAACCCCCGGTAAAGGGGATATAAACCGGGGGCGAAACGCCTTAACCTTGAGAATTAAGGCACCCGCTCAGGGAGGAGAAGCGGGAGACGATCAACTCGTCTGAAGGTAAGATGCGCGTCGGCCTCGAAAAGTTCCCAGCGTGAAAGCGCGAGAAAAATCAGCCGCATGAAGATCTACGGCGAGTTCCCCGGCGTTCGCATGCGGCGCATGCGGCGCGACGAGTTTTCGCGCCGGCTGATGCGCGAACACGTGCTCACGGCCGACGACCTGATTTATCCGGTGTTCGTGCTCGACGGCAAATCCCGCACTGAGAAAGTGGCCTCCATGCCGGGCGTCGAGCGCACGAGCGTCGACAAGCTGCTGCCGCTGGCCGAGCAGTGCCTGAAGCTGCGCATCCCTGTCCTCGCGCTCTTCCCAGTGATCGAGCAGCGGCTGAAATCCGCCGACGGCCGCGAAGCGCTGAATCCCAAAGGCCTCGTGCCACGCGCGGTCGCCGCTCTGAAGAAGCGCTTCCCCGAGCTCGGCATCATGGCCGACGTCGCGCTTGACCCTTACACCTCGCACGGCCAGGACGGCGTGATCGACGAGACCGGCTACATCCTCAACGATGTCACGCTCGACGTCCTCGTCGAGCAGGCGCTGGCGCAGGCCGAGGCGGGAGTCGACATCGTCGCGCCTTCGGACATGATGGACGGCCGCATCGGCCGCATCCGCGCCGCGCTGGAGAAGGCGGGCCATCTCCATACGAAGATCATGGCGTACTCGGCGAAATACGCCTCCGGGTTCTATGGCCCGTTTCGCGACGCGGTCGGCTCGGCGAAAAACCTGGGCAAGGGCAACAAGAAAACCTACCAGATGGATCCGGCCAATTCCGACGAGGCGCTATGGGAAGTCGGGCTTGATCTCGCCGAGGGCGCCGACATGGTGATGGTGAAGCCGGGCATGCCCTACCTCGACATCCTGCGGCGCGTGAAGGAGGAATTCAAGGCGCCGACCTTCGTTTACCAGGTGTCGGGCGAGTATTCGATGCTGCGCGCCGCAATCGCCAACGGCTGGCTTCCCGAATCCTGCGTGATGGAGGCGCTGATCGCCTTCAAGCGCGCCGGCGCCGACGGCATCCTCACTTACTTCGCGATGGACGCCGCGAAGGCGCTGAAGCGCGGCTAGGATTTCACGGCGCTTCACTGTTGGCGGTGACGTCGGCTTGCAAAAGGACCACGCCCTCGAGCGTGGCACGCACGCGCGGATCCGAGAACGTGTACGCCTCCATCTCCTTGCACGATACGCACCAGTCGGCATAGAAATCGAGCATCGCCGGCTTGCCGGCCGAGCGCAGCCGCTCCTCCAGCTCGCCAACGGATGCAACGCGTGTCCACGGCAGCGGCGCGGCGGCGGGGGCGCCGCCGCTCGCGAGGCCGGCGAGCGGGTGCAGCGGATCGCGGCTTCCCGCGAGCGCACCGATCAGCAGAGCCAGGCCAGCGACCAGCAGCGCGATGCCCGCGGCCTTCCACAGCCGCCACCAGCCCGATGCCGCAGGTGGCAGTGGATCGATGGCGCGCAAGAAAATCCCCGAGCCGATAAGCAGTGCCGCCCAGGCGATCATCTGGGCTGCGGGCGGGATGACCGGCGAGATGATCCAGAGCGCCACCGCAAGGAGCAACATGCCGAAGAACTTCTTCACCCCGTTCATCCACGGTCCGGCCTTGGGAAGTAGCGCCCCCTCGGAGACGCCGATGACGATCAGCGGTACGCCCATGCCGAGCGCCATTGCGAACAGCGCCGCACCGCCCAGCGCCACATCGCGCGTCTGCGAGATATAGAGCAGCGCGCCGGCAAGCGGCGCCGCAACGCATGGGCTGACGATCACCGCGGAGAGCACGCCCATCGCAGCAACCGACGCCACGCGTCCGCCTTGCAGGCGCCGGTGCGCGTGGTGCAGCCTATGGTGCAGAAAGCCCGGCAAACGCAAATCGTAAAAGCCGAACATCGACAGCGCGAGAACCGCGAAGATCAGCGCAAAGCTGCCGAGCACCCACGCGTTCTGCAGCGCCGCGGCGATCAGCGAGCCCGAGAACGCTGCGGCGATGCCCGCCGCAGCGTAGGCGATCGCCATTCCCAGCACGTAGGAGAGCGAAAGCGCGAGCGCACGCAGCTTGTTCAACTCCGCGCCCTCGCCGGCAATGATTCCGGACAGGATTGGAATCATGGGAAGGACACAGGGCGTGAACGTGAGAAGCAGCCCGAAAAGCAGGAACCCGCCCAGCACGAACGCAACGTTGCCATCGAACAGGCGCGCGATGTCGACATCGCTCGCAAAAACGGAGAAGCGCGGTGCGGCCTCGCCTGCCCGATCGAGGCGCAAGGACACCTTCGACTCCATCGGCACGTAGCACACGCCAGCGTCGGCGCAGCCCTGCGAGACGACTTTCAAGTCGAAGCGCCCGTCGCCCTCCACCGGGATGCGGACGCGCACTTCCTTGCGGTAGGTCTCGACTTCACCGAAAAACTCGTCCTTGTGCTTGAGGCCGCTGGGAAACTGTGGCGTACCGAGGCGCACGCCGGGGTTGCCCTCGGCGCCGAAGCGGAAGCGCTCACGGTAAAGATAGTAACCGTCGGCGATAATGAACATGACTTCGATCGCCGAGCCGTCGAGCGCGCGGGCGGAAAAGCGAAACGCCCGCTCGGGATCGAGAAGATTGTCCGTCGACGCGCCGAGCTTGAGCTGGCCGAAGGCCGGCGCGCAAACCAGGCAGGCAACAAGAGCGAGTAAAAGTCTTTTCACGTCTTGGTTTCCGCGGCCACCCACTGCAGGTAGGCGGGCAGGCCGCGCTCAATTGGGACCGCGATGATCTCCGGGAGTTCATACGGATGGCCGGCGCGCAGCGCCTGCTCGAGCGCCGGATAGCGCTCGGCCGTCGTCTTGATCAGCATCGGATGCTCCTCCTCGTGCTGCACCGCGCCCTTCCAGCGGTACACGGAGCGGCACGGCGCGAGGATGTTGACGCAGGCGGCGAGCTGCTTTTCGACCAGCAGGTCGGCGAGCCGCTCGGCGGCGGCCCGCTCGGGCAGGTTAGTCAACACCAAGAGCGTGCTCATGCCTCAGTCCTTCATAGACGGTCGGATAGCATAGCGGCGAGCGATGCGCAGTATTCATGGGTCTATTTTAGCGAGGATGCTCTTCGGCAAGATGAAGCAGCGCGACATCCTGCGCTTCGAGCTGCCGCTCAAGCGGGTAGCCGGAGGACGAGTTCTTCGCCGACTCGTTCACCACCGCCGCCGACCTGGCGGCAGGATAGCGCGTGCTACAGCGACCTTAGGAAGTTGAAAAGATCCTGCTTCTGGCTCTCCCAAAGGTAGTTGTAGTTTCTCACCACCCCATTCGCTTCGGAGCCAACACTGCGGTGCGCCTGGATCGCCACCGCGAGGTCGGAAGTCCGCCCGTCATGCAGGAGGAAGATGCGCTTTCCCAGTCCCCACAGCGGTGCGGTGCGGAATTCCCTCGGGCCGGCTTGCCCCTGCGAGATGCCGTCGGCCAGCCCCACGCCCATGTCATGCAGCAGCAGGTCGGAAAACAGGTTGACCTGCTGACGCCGCAGCGCCGCGACGCTGGAGCGCCCCGTATGGAGCGCGGGGGTATGGCATAGCGCGCAGCCGACGCTCACGAACAGGCTCCCGCCGCTCGCAACGGAAGTGGCGCCTCCCGGCGTATCGGGGGAAGGCGTCGGCGCAGCGAGGAAGCGCTGGAAGAAGGCGAACTTCTCGATCGCGCTGAGGGCCTCCAGCGGCGTCGTGGCATCGACGTTGGTCACGTTATTGGGGACTCGCGTGAACTGGCACCTCGCAGTCTCGTCGCGCTCGGTCTGGAACAGCTCGTTGGTGATTCCCATTTCGACGTTGTACGCCTCGCCGGAGAACAGCAGAAGCGACTTGTTCTGCGCCTTCCACCCGAAGCGCGCGATCGTGCCGTCGTTGCCGTTGTGGTTCGTCCGCCCGGAGATGCCGAGCGCGCCCTTCAGGATTGCGTTGCTCGCCTGGTTCGCGCGAATCACTCTGTCCGGGATCTGCTCGATCAGGCCCGCGCCAAACACCGGAGTGGGAATCCGGAAGATCACGTTGCCGAGCGCGAGCTGCGCATCGAAGTCGGGCTGCTCCAGCGCACATCCCGGCGCATCCGCGCGGCCGGCAATCGTGAACAGGGCGTGGACTCCGCCGTCCCGCGTTCCGTCCGGGTTCCTGACGAACCTCGCCTCGCGCACCGGCCCGTCCGCCTGGATGAACCGCGGAATGCGGTTGGTCGCGCCGTTCGCGTTCGCGAACGCCACTTGGGGATTAGCGAACGGACTCGTACCGCCGGTTGCCGGCTGCGCATGGCAACCGCCGCAACTGTCGAGGTTCATCGTCGGTCCGAGGCCCTCGTCGGTGCCATCGGTTTCTTCGAACTCCGCTTTGCCCGCCTCGAAGAATGCGAGTTCGGCCGCGCTGAGGCCCGCGATCGAATCACCGGCGTTCGGCGGGCCGAAGCGCACCCCGGGATCGCTGGCCACCGGATCCAGCGAGGACGCGGTTTCGACTTGGAAGAGAAAGGAAACAGCAGCTGCGGAGGCCAGCACCAACGGTAGCGCGAACCTAGTTTTCACAGGATTCTCCCTTCCCCCGTTGTATTTCTTAGCTACGCATGGTTTTCTTTTCCGACGTTGCTTCGATTATCGGCGTCAGAAAAAAAATGCGACAAGGAAGGATTTCTCCGGCACGGCAATCCGGCTGTCGGGACCGCGCGACAAGATCAGACAACGCGACAAAAACAGGACAACGCGAGAAATCAGATGCGCAGCGTCACGCGACGCCTTCGCCCAAGTAGGCCTCGCGCACCTTGGAGTCATTCAGCAAGTCGCCAGCCGTGCCAGCGAGCGTAATCGCACCCGATTCCATGACGTAGCCGCGGCCGGCGAGCTCCAGCGCGAGCCGCGCGTTCTGCTCCACCAGCAGGATCGTCATGCCCTGGCGCGCGATCTCGCGCACGATGTCGAAGATCTTCGCCACCATGAGCGGCGCGAGGCCCATCGACGGCTCGTCGAGCAGAAGCAGCTTCGGCCGCGTCATCAGCGCGCGCGCGATGGCGAGCATCTGCTGCTCGCCGCCGGAAAGCGTGCCGGCGATCTGCTTGCGGCGTTCCCTCAGGCGCGGAAAGCTCGCGTACTGGGGCTCCGGGTCGCCGCCGCCGAGCGCGTAGGCGCCCATGGCGAGGTTCTCTTCCACGGTGAGCTGACGGAAGATGCCGCGGCCCTCGGGCACCATCACCAGCCCCTTGCGCGGCAGCGCGTGCACCGGTGAGGCGGCGATATCTTCCCCCCGATAGCGCAGCGCGCCGGCGCGCGACGGGATCAGCCGGCAGATCGCCTTCAAAGTCGAGGTCTTGCCTGCGCCGTTGGCGCCGATCAGGCACACCAGTTCACCCTCGTTCACCGCCAGGTCGATTCCCTTGACGGCCCGAATGCCGCCGTAATGGACCTCCAGCCCCCTCACATCAAGCAGCACTCTGGGTCCCCAGATAGGCTTCGATGACCTTGGGGTCGCGCTGCACCTGCGCAGGCGTGCCCTCCGCGATCTTTTCTCCATAATCCAGTACCAGCACGCGGTCGCAGACCTTCATCACCAGGCGCACGTCATGCTCGATGAGCAGCACGGTGACGCCGTTGGCTCGGACTGCCTGAATGAGCTTGCGCAAGCCAAGTGATTCCGCCGCGTTCATGCCGGCGGCCGGCTCGTCGAGCGCGAGCAGCTTCGGCTCAGTGGCGAGCGCGCGCGCGATCTCGAGGCGTCGCTGATCGCCATAGGGCAGGCTGCCCGCGGGGTCGTTGGCGCGGCCGCGGATCCCGACATAGCCGAGCAGCTCGGCCGCGCGCGCTTCGATTTGTCTTTCTTCTTCTACGGTCTTTCTGTCTCTAAGCACGGCGCCGACGAC
>WNFD01008353.1_pt1 | contig 10173 bp, 9 predicted proteins | sample 5400491 | NCBI WGS metagenome assembly WNFD01 (sample SAMN13153343, study PRJNA577476) | soil metagenome | isolation source: 120 cm saprolite under Douglas fir tree site 2 hole 2 replicate 2 | place: USA:California | collected 2015-04-18
TCTAGGTAGAGTTGGTCGCCCTAAGATGGCAAATCCTCAATCAGAGTCCAGAGGTCAGTACTTGCAGCCGAACGACTGTGTTGAGTCCGCTGCGGTCATACGTGCTGCGAATAACCAAAGGTCTCGGATGCGGCCTGGGTCTTAAGATCTTGTTCTCTCTGTCGTTGTGTCGCTCGGTCGTATTATAGTAGTGTCTCCCTGGGGCCCAAGAGGTTCCCTAACTACCACCTGTGGTATCATAAAACATTCTTACATGAAAGCCCATCCGGCATCGCACATGTCGGTCCATTACGGTGTGCGTGAATATATTTTTGTCTGCGACAATACAGATGTTGTGTGGGCCTTGCACGATGCACAACACGATCAGGTGAAAAATGGTGTAAATGGGTCCAACAGCACCACCTTTTCGCCTTACCCTAGCCAATTGAACGTGAGCCCGATGACGCGCATAAGCAGCGTCCCATTGGGCCTCTTGATTCCCTCCAGCGACAGCTGCTACCTAATGTCCGTCTCACTGACAGAAAGTACACTATCTACGCATATCTCCGTGCACGGGCGATCCCAGACGTATGTTCGTCCCGTCCCTGGAGTACGCTCGGAATGATTTGCGTCCACGCGTGCCGAGGTGACGGCAAGCCTCCGGCTCCGGCCCCAGCTCGAGCTGGCACTAACAGCTGTATGTTCGCAGGCGCGTAGAAGTTCGTGATTGGCAGCAGGTGGTTACCATGGACGATCCAAAATTTGGAGCACGCCACGGTTGGACGAGAGGGATGGTGATGAAAATTCCACCCTGAGATCGAGATTGGGTAGGAAAATGGATGGGAGCTGGCAAGACGTGCGCTTTATGGGTAGCCATTTTCAAACGACCAACAAGTCAGTGACGTGGCTATCAAAAGAGACAGGAAGGAATACACGGGATAAAGTCCAAATCGGTTGCTTGCCAAACGTTACCATGCGTTGCGCGGCCGCCACCACAGTACCAGCTATATAAGCTCTTCCGAGATGCGAGGACTTGCGCCTGTGTCGTTGCACATTCCTGCAAGCCACTTTCTTCTCTACTTTCGAATGAGACAGGATATAATGGTATGGCTTTCTCACAGCTGCCACTGAAAGCAGGATGATCGCGGATGTGGCCGTGAATGTGAATGTGTGTGGGGGGGGGGACGATGGGGTTTCACATGGAGAGACCGTGATTACTACGAGTCAGAGAGGTGGGCTAAGATGAACTTCCTCTCACAACTGGTTCCCAGTGAGTGTGTCAGTGTCGATGGTCAACGATAGCACCCTCAGTGAGTAAAAATATCGAGACTGGAGGATTATTGTTTAGAGAGAGTAAAGAAGGACAGAAAAAGTGGCGTACCCTCCGAAGTCGACATCACGAAACCGTCTTCTCTCATAAGCGTCCCAACTGAGGGACCCCATCCTCAACAGAATTAATTATCCTTCCTACCACCCTTTTCAAAACCTCGTCTGAAGCATAGATGGCCTATAAACGGCGTATGTGGATCAATTAACACTCCGATGAGCGGATCTCCGTCATCACCTTCACCAAATGTATGAGGATGGGAAGTAACTGTTCCATAACCTTCTCAAGGAGTCATAGCAGTGGGATCGTAGTGCCAACATTCGGACATTTCAGGAAAAATGTGACTATGGCCAAAGATGATGACAAGTACGTCTTGGCCTGCGACGATATCCTGATAGTATGAGAGTTGAATATAATTCAGATTTGCGATAGGGAACTTGAACTTGCAGAGACCTGCCCAAGGAGAACAGCGATAGAAGCAAATGTTGTCCTCACATGTTAGAATACTAGAATGTGGCAGAAAACTAGATGTCGGAGAACGGTCACATTGGAAGGAATGAGGAACATACCAACCCAATTCCCTCTTCTATCGTTGCGGAAATGTAAATAAGATATAGATTATTTGTTCGAATCTTGTCGTCAATTTCTCAGTGCCATTAGAGGAATGTGCTGAAAGCTTGGGCCTGGGCTCGAAGTACATTCGAGAATTGAGTTGACCATGAGACTTCATTAGGTGTCAATCTGCGTGGCAAAGGGATGGACGTCGAGTTGGTTTCCTGCTACCCTCTGGCATCGATTTAGAAGAGGGGAACTGGGGGGGAACGCCAAGTTATGGATAAGATGGGCAGAGGAAATGCGGCAGTCAGAGAGACAGTACATGTGGCAGCCGGGCCGGCGTTGTGGTTGGTTGAAAACCGTGACATCGTCGTAAATTCACTACCATATCTACTGAATCACTACTGAATCCTCAATGGCTCGGACCTCTCACAAGTACGTCTGAAGAAACAAATTGACCCAGTTCTCAAAGCGACTAACAATGGTGTATCCCTTAGTACCACTGGATCTTCGGACTCGGATTTCGATAATGACCGCTATGAGGGCTCAGTAATGAGGGAGCTCTCTGTACTATGTCTCAAGGAGGAAGGGCCTTGTGGAGAACGTCCTCAACGTTTGTATTTTGTGCAGTGTCTGCAGCAACCGCTGGCTGATCCCGTGTAGACCAGGCGACGATCGACATGCTGCCCGACAACGCCCTCCTAGACATATTCGAATTCTACAAAGCGGATCCCGAATCCAATCTTTTTGATGGCCTCTCGTGGACGTGGAAAATATTGACGCAAGTGTGTCAAAGATGGCGATATATTGTCCTTGGATCACCTCGGCGTCTCGACTTGCGAGTTGTCTGCACCGAGAATACACCCACGTGTATGTTATTGGACATCTGGCCACCCTTTCCCATCTGCGTAATGTGTCTGCCCTGGCCGCCCGAAGTGGATGAGAAAGGTGTAGAAGACATCGTCGTGGCACTCAAACACTGTGATCGCATATCTGACATCCACATCGCCGGTGTACATGGCTCGGCATTGGGAAAAGTGGTCGCTGCGATGCAAGAACCATTCCCGACTCTGAGAAGTTTCATTCTTCAAGTTGTTGGCAAGGCTGCTGGCTCAGTCCCGGTCCTTCCCGAGACATTCTTGGGCGGATCTGCCCCACATCTACGATCATTCTACTTACACGGCATTCCATTTCCCAAACTTGTATTGCCTACCACTTGCATCACCGAACTTCGGCTTACCAGTATCCCGCATTCCGGGTATATTTCACCCGACGCAATGGTTACTTGCCTGGCCACCTTACCCAACCTTGAATGCCTTTCCATTGGATTTCCATCCCGTCGATCTCGCCCTCTCCAAATAAGTCTGCCTCCCCTCACACGTACGGTCCTTCCTGCTCTCATTCACCTTCGCTTCAGTGGAGTTGGCCAGTACCTTGAAGACTTCATCGCTCGAATTGATACCCCCCTACTCAACCAGCTCATCGTAACATTTTTCTTATGGGACCTCATCTCTGACATTAATATTCCACGACTTTGCAATTTCATTGATCGTACAGAATGTCAAAGGCCATTCAATCAAGCTAAAATAAGGTTTTCCAGTGCGCCGATCAGGATGATCCTTGGATCCAAGTCACCAACTTGGTTCGAGTTGGAAATTAAATGCGAAAGGCCTGACTGGCAACTTTTATTGATGACCCAGATATTCAGCCAGCATTTGCCTCTCCTTTCTCATGTCGAGCATCTTCAGATTGATAAGAGTCGTTGGGTTGGTATTGGGTGGAGAGACGACCCAGAAGTGCCAGTGGGCTCCTCGCGGTGGCTGGAACTGTTCCAGTTGTTTATCGCCGTGCAGAGTCTGCATGTATCCCAAAACATGGTGCCCCACGTTGCAGTCGCTCTGCGAGAGCTCAGCCTCATGGGTGAAATGGCGATGGAAGTATTGCCTGCGTTACGCAATCTTTCCTTGGAAGGACTTGAGCCATCCGGACCTGTGCAGAAGGCCATAGAGTCATTCGTTACTGCCCGACAGCTATCTGATTGCCCTGTGACCATCCAGGACTGGGCTTATCACCCCCCATTCCCACTTTTTCCTGCATCTCCGCAGTAATATTTCCGCCCAGCGACACGGATGCAGAGCCCCATATCTCGCATGAAGTCATATGGGAAAATGATAGCTGGTACGATGGTGGTGGCTGCGCCTCGCGCTATGACATCGGGCGATCGACCAATTTGGACTTTTTTCTGTGTGTTCCTCCCTTGTCGCCTTCGATTACGACACCCACTGACTTGTTAGTCCTTTTCAAATGGCTACACACGAAGTACACGTCTTGTTACCTCATCCATCTTCCTGCCCGGATTCGGTTTTCTAAAGACGAAGCTTCGCCGGTGCCATCCCCACCCAAACCTGGTGCACTCTCATGCTGCTCCAAACGTATCGCTTCGTGGCCACGGCATGGAAGATTACGACTGCCTGTGGAAGCTACTCGCTTCCAACCACGGACTCTAACGCAGCCACGAAAGTACAGCAGTTTGTGCCAGCATGAGCCGGAGCCAGGGCCAAGGCTTGCCTTCACCCTGCAACCCTTGGATGCACGCCATTCCGAGAACACTCTAGGGTCTTGACGAACGTAATCGCAAGGTTGTCTATGTGCTGGGGCACGCACACTCCAAGGAACCTTTCTGCTGCTAAGAAGACAGACGCGGTGGCAGTGCAGCAGCTATCGCTCGAGACGCTAGATGACGTTTGTCCGCGTCACTAGGCTCACGTTCGATCGGCTTGGATAGGAGAATGAAGGCGGAGAGGCAAGCTGTTGGCATCAGGATAATATCTCATCATAGAATTCACAGCAGCTTCTTTTCTTGAGCTGCGTGTGTTGCTAACTTAGGCCCAGATGACGTGTATATATAGTATGTCATGAAAAACGAGACTTGGATTCCGTGACGGGTGCGTTCTAGAGGACAACTTTCGTAACGACGAACAGGGCACTGTCGTGACACTAGGAGTACTTATTCGAGCCTCAAGTTCTATAGATCCGACACATAATGCCTAAGAGGTCCTCCAGAGCCAGGTCACACACAAACGCCAGTGCCTATTTATTGTAGCCGTACGTGGCGCGTACGGTTCGGATGCGTTTAAGGTCGCGGGTAGCCGCGAATTAGCGAAGACTCGGGCTCAGTGCTCCAGGCTTGCCACTGGCAGCCCCATCTGGACATAATGCATGACGCGTACTGAGTAGTAAAACAACAGACATCTTCCGACGAGCGGTAAACTTATTCCTACGGTAGGGGTACATTGGCATCTGTGACAGGCATAGTAGTGGGGTACAGTACAGGAGGACGGAGGGAAAGGTGGCTGGTGATGAGCATACATCATATGACGAGATAAGATGATGAAAAGCCGAGAGAAAGTATCGTGTGCGAATAGGAAATCCGAGTGATGGTATAAGGACGGTGAGAGTATTTATCAACCATTCTCTGAGAGGATGTCTGGGTGCGGCAGCGGTTTCTCTGAATGGACAACTACTGGGCAACCAGAAAGCTGGCGGGCAGAAACGAAGGGTTCTATCGCTTCTTGCACAGATCCAGATGGCTCAAATCCTTCCAAGAAAAGGTTCTTCAGCGCCGATAAAACCTCCATGGTCCGGTCCCCCGTGAGCTCTCGCAGGGAAGCGATGACAAAGGGCACCAGTTCCTTGGATACATACAGATTCTGGACAGCAACGAATGGCTGAAAGAGTTCGAGCCATTGCGAGTTCACTGGCATGTCGTCATTCAAATCGAATGACCCTCGAAAAAGCTCACAAATGCTGAGCCGTTCCACAAGAGAGAGGAAAGGCAACTGCTGGTTGCATATCCGAGCCAGCGTCGAAAGCTGCCAATCCTGCTCTTCGTATTGAATTGTCAACTGGATTCGCGTTGGTTGTCCAAGGATAATCCTGATCCGATTACAGTCAAGTGCCATCCAAGCAGGACTGAGTGGTCGGAGCCATTCTCCATGAACAATGAGGCTGTGGAGTCGCGGAGTGTCAAAGATGCGGCCCATGAAGAACCCAATGGCGAGATGTTGGAGTAGGGGTGTATGTGTCCGGGCAAGGAAATCTTCAAAGTACTCGCTAGCACCGTCGAAGGAAAGGCTAACGAGAGCGGGAAGGACGGCACAGGTGAGGGCACTGGGGGGAGGTAAACCTATTTGGAGGGGGCGGAATAGAGGAGGTTTGAATCCAATGTGAAGGTACTTGAGATTGGGCAATGTGGCCAGGGAAGTGACCATTGTGTCGGGTGGAATGTACCCGGAATTCGGGATACGAGCAAGGGTAAGATGGACGATGTGGGAGGCAGACATAATGAATCTAGGGAATGATGGAAATGGAATACCTCTTAAGTGGAATGATCGCAGACGCGGGGCAGATCCACCCAAGAATGTCTCGGGAAGCACTGGAGCAGGCCCATTGCGATCATAACTCGACCAAAGAAGGAAATTTGTCAAAACCGGAAGTGGTTCGTTCATCGCAGCGGCCAATTTCTTTAATGCAGAACCATTTACATGGAAGATGCGGATCTCGGATGTGCGATCACGATGTTCGACGGCCGCAATGAGATTTTCTACGCCCTTCTCGTCCAACGTATGAGGACAGCTGCAAAAGTGAGTCACGGTGATAGGGAGGGATGGCCAGATATCCAGTAACGTCGTCACGGATGTTGTACTAGAGCAGACGACTCGCAGGTCCAGACGCTGTGGTGATGCAAAGACAATATGTCGCCATCTTCGACATACGTGTGTCAGCGTTTTCCACCTCCATGAGAGGGAATTTTTGGATGGACTCTTCGATAAGGGATCTTCTTTGTATAAATCAAATATTTCTAGGAGGACATCGTCGGGGAGCATGTGGATCACCACCAGGCCTACACTAGATCAGTCAAGGGTTGTTGGGGATGCTGCACAAACTACAAACTTTGAGGTCGTTCTCCACAAGAGTTTTCTCCCTGGAGACATACCGCATGCTCAGCCTGAGGATTCCTCATCACTGACTCGGAGCCTTCAGAGGGGTTATCACCCACTGGCAGATTCGAAAACACAGTGGTGCTGGGAAACACGTTCAGGTTGGTTAATTCGAAAATGGGGTAAGTGAGTTTCTCCGAACGTACTCCAAGTTTCGAGAGGTCATCGCTGAGGATTCGGTTACAGCGTCCGAGTCAGATGGCGAAATGCCAGTGCTTACCCAGGATGCCATGTTGCCACCGCCACGCCCATCAGCCGTGACTAAACTTTCTCACTCCCTGCGCCTCTCTTCTCCAAATGAGGGATTGGTTTCGAGTCCCGAATCCATTTATGTGTACTGGGCGTAGAACCCCATCAGCAAAAAGGTCACTTTATTATAATGCATTATTTTGTGACTTATGTGGGATAAGCAGTTAGTTGCGTTCTGCTGCACCACAGCATGAAAATGCAGTGAATATAATAATTACCATATAAGTTTCTGTCATAATAATCACCAAAATTAGTTTCTATACTCAGTATAATACCGAGTTTTCTTAGGAATGTTACTTTGGTAGTGACCAGCGCCCATGAGCGTCTTTGGTCAGTGCACGTTCCGTCGTCCACTGGCATATTGGGCTCAATCACAAACCCACCAGTGTTTTGCCTCAACACTGCTTTTCTACCTATCCCATCCCCTCAGGCTCGGTCCGCCATTGATCCTCATCTATGACGTGGCGTTCCCTCCAGGTCCCCCTGCTAAGACGAAGGCAAGAGAGTGACGGTAAATTGTCTATAACGTCCGTCCTTTTGTCACGCGGCTTGCAAACTGCCCCCGCACTTCGAACGCATGACCAAGTTGAAAGGGTTTGGCGCATTCCGCGACGGCGACGGGAACTTGATGACATAAGTCGATCAGACACTCCATAACCCATTTACGTTGTTGACAACGTTTCGGGAGGGTATTGACATGGTAAGTCTCTCATTCCTTCCGTATGACCGTGTTCTCCGACATTTAGTTCTCGCTAATCCTGGCATGCACACGGTTAACAGTGTCGGTTTTCTTCTCGGGGCTAAGTCCCTCACCCAAACCCACCGTCACACATCCAAATAACATTCGACTCTCCCACAAAAACACACTCGTCAACCTCTTTGAGTTCATTCACTTGTTCGAACGTCTGAACAGCGACCCCCGCGATCTCACTGACGAAGAGTTTTTTGGAGTTACTTGAGAAGAGTATGACGCAGTCACTTCGATTTCTGTCCTCACCTTTGAGCAGGATGACGACCGTGGTGCGGATCAGTGAGTTATTCGATTCATACTCCGGTTCTTGCCTGATTATGGCTTAGAAAGTTCCTGAGGGGTGGTGGCAGAGATAGTCCTCGCGGATGTAGGGATGTAATTTCTCAGTTGGAAAGTGTTTTTGGTTGCAACCGGCTCGGAGGGTACGTCACTTAATCTGTTCGTCTTAACACGCGTACGGACCCATTTTTCTTTCCAACAATAGTAACGCACCAGATTACGTCTTTTACTTCCGGAGGGCTCATCGTTGGCCATCAACACTTACCGCGAATCAGCTGGCTGTGATGAGAGTAGCAGGCTATGCTATCCGAAGTCTTCTTCGAGTGAAGCTTGCAGGAACTCGCGGCGACGGATACGGAGCTTCAATTTAGGGGCATGTTATCTGGGAAATTGGTACAGTGGCGACAGCTGGGCTTCGTGCGTGGCGCGGTGACGTCGGCAGGCGACCAATTCGGTCTCTTTCCTCTGCTCCTACCCATTTCTCCGACCGCACACGATTCACATGATTCGATTGGCCAGTTTGAGATGACGACCTCCCCTCTTCATCCAGAATGAGTCTGCAAGTTGTTGTAAACTCATTCTTAATGACGCCAAATGCAGCGGAGTCCGCCTGTCTTCGCTTTGGGTTGCCGCGTTCACGCCGACCATGTTTTGCACGTGTTGTGAGGGTCATGTAAGATTGACTCAGTTTTTGTGCACGAAGGGGAGAAACTGAAGGTGGGCTAATGGGATCGATGTATGGCATTTTTCATCTGATCGAGTTGTGCGTGGTGGTGATGGATGTATGGTATTGTCACAAAACAAGGGAATTCGTTGGTTTGAGTTCGTATTCGTGATCAGCGATCGCTGGCTCTCATGGGGAAGAAATGGACGGCTTCATCGTTCACAAAGGTACATGGTGAGCATGTTCCGAAGCATACCCCATAATGACAAATAGATGTGTTATGAAAGACATTATTCAAAAATACCGAACGATACGCTGAAAGACATGGGGTGAGATTCTTAGAATCAGGCCATCACGGTATACGAGCCCAGTTTTAGTATAGGTGTGGTGTAGATCCAACCGCAACAGGCTCAGACACGCCCATTTGGTCGATGTCAATTTTTGTGAAATACAACAACTATGGCAGAAATACCAAAGATATATCTTCTTTGTTACCGATGATCTATCCGCAAAAGGCAGAATAGCAGGGATAGTACTAGAGATAATGAGAATGTTATCCAACCTCAACCGGTGCCATCAAGCGCACCGACATGTCATAAAGAGGGGACCAGACGATGACGAACTCGGAGAAAGTAATGACCGTAAATAGAAATTCTGGGTTATGGTAGATAACGCGGAGCATGTTTGGCATGATGTCAGCTCTCGGCAAACCAGAGTGTTTATCGTTCCCAGCGTTGGATAACCACAGGGCGATCGGATAGCTGTCGGGCAGCAACGAATGAGTTAAAGCCTTCCTGCACAGGTCCAGATGGCTGAGGTTCTTCCAGGAAAATATTACGCAGTGCAGGGAATACCGTCAGGTCCGTGTACTCCACGAGTCCTTCCAGAGCGCCTGCAACAAGGCGGGCCAATCTCTTGGATACATACAGGCTCTGCACGGCGACCAATTGCTCGAATAGCATTCCCAGCCACTGACACAGCGGGGAAATCATGTTCAGGTCGTCTCTCAGTTGTAGTTTCTCCGCGCGAGACTCGCGGATCTCGAGCTGTTCGACATAAGAAAGGAGAGGTAATTCCCGGAGCATCATCGTCATTGTTATCATCTGCCCAATTGGCCCTTTGCATCTAATTTCCGCCTTGAACCGAGTTGGTGATCCAAAGATCGCCATGATCGTCGAACCGGAAATTTTCATATAAGCTTGTTTGAATGGCCTTAGACTTGCTGTACGATCGATGAAATCGTGGAGTTGTGGAATGTCAAATTTGGGTCTTTTGAAGAATGATACATAGAGTCGCTTGAGGAGGGGGGTGTCGATTCGAGCGACAAAATCTTCAAAGTACCCGCTGGCACCATCTAAGGTGAGACGAG
>WNFD01013521.1_pt1 | contig 10173 bp, 11 predicted proteins | sample 5400491 | NCBI WGS metagenome assembly WNFD01 (sample SAMN13153343, study PRJNA577476) | soil metagenome | isolation source: 120 cm saprolite under Douglas fir tree site 2 hole 2 replicate 2 | place: USA:California | collected 2015-04-18
CCTCGGCACCGACTCGTTCCTGGAAATGCCCACCTGGAAGGAGTATGAGGCGCTGCTGGGCTCCTGCGACTTCATCGTGGCCAGCCGGCCAGGCTTCCGCACCGAGGCATTGCGCCTGGTGATTCCGCCCGAGATGCTGGGGCGTCCGGCCGCCCGGAGCGCGCCAGCGGACCCGCGGGCGATTGCGCTGCGGCGGACGACGGTACACCTGCTGGATACGGTCGCGAGCCACGTCTCGGCCACCGAGATCCGCCGGCGGCTGCACCGCGGCCAGTCCATCCACGGGCTTGTGCCGGCGCGCGTGGAGGAATACATTGGGAAGCTGAGCCTCTACCGGTGAACGGATTCGCTGCACCCCAGACCTCGAGTTGCCATGCGCCCTGAGCTGGGCTGGGCCATCGAGGCCGCCCAGGACAAGAAGGCCTCTGAGGTGACGCTGCTCGATTTCGGAAAACTCGGCGCGTTCACGGATGCCTTCCTGCTGTGCACGGGTTTCAGCGGTCGCCAGGTGCAGGCCATCAGCGACGCCATCGAAGAACAACTTGCCCGCCACGGCGTGCGTCTCGCGCATCGCGAAGGCTACGACTCCGCCGAGTGGGTCCTGCTCGACTACGGCGGCTTCATCGTGCACATCTTCACCGAGCGCGCGCGTCACTTCTACGATCTCGAGCGGCTGTGGCGCGCCGCGAAGCGCACCGATTTCGCCGACGCCGCCACTGGAGCGGCCGAGTCATGACCCAGGCGCGGCTCACCTGGGTGGCGCGAGACCCGGCCTCGCTGCGCGTGCTGGAGCTCGCGCACAAAGTCGCCGAAATCTCCACCATCCTGCTCATCACCGGCGAAAGCGGCACGGGCAAGGACCAACTGGCCCGGCTGGTGCACGAGTTGGGGCCGCGCCGCGATGCGCCGTACCTCAAGATCGATTGCGCCAGCCTGCCGCAGGAGCTGGTGGAATCCGAGCTGTTCGGCCACGAGCGCGGCGCCTTCACCGGCGCCATCGAGCGCAAGCTGGGCCGGCTGGAACTGGCCCATGGCGGCACAATCGTGCTCGACGAAGTGGCCGCGCTGACTCCGCCCATCCAGTCGAAACTCCTGCGCGTGCTCGAGGAGCGCGCCTTCGAGCGACTGGGCGGCACCGAAACGCTGCACATTGACGCGCGCCTGATCGCACTCACCAACGCCGACCTGGCCAAGGCCGTCGCCGGCGGGCGGTTCCGCGAAGACCTCTACTTCCGCCTCAACGTGCTGACCATCAGCGTGCCGCCGCTGCGCGCCCGCCCGGCGGACTTGCTCCCGCTCGCCGAGCACCTGCTGGCGCGTCTCGGGCCGGTCCACGGCCGGCCCGATGTGGCGCTCGGCGACGACGCCCGGCGGGCGCTCGCGGCCTACCCCTGGCCGGGCAACGTGCGCGAGCTGAAAAATGCCCTCGAGCGAGCTCTGATCTTTTCTCAAGGCGCCGTTCTGCGCCCGGAGGATTTCCCCGAGAGCGTGCGCGCCGCGGGCTTCGGCGCGGGCGGTGCCGGAGCGCCGCTGCGCTCGCTCGAGGATGTCGAGCAGGAAACCATCCGCGCCACGCTCGAGGCCACACGCTACAAAATCTCCAAGGCCGCCGAAATCCTCGGCATCAGCCGCAAGACGCTGCTCGACAAGCGCAAGAAGTACGGCCTGGACTGATTGTTGTGCTGACCGATCCGAGCAGGTGAGGCGCGGAGAACATCCGGAATGAAAATTCGCCTGGTGATGCTGGGCAAGACGCGGCGCGCCGAAATTCGCGCCCTGCTCGACGACTACTTCGCCCGCATCCGCCACCACGCCGAGGTCGCAGCCGTCGAGCTGCGCGACGCCTCCGCCGCCGTGCGAAAACACAAGTTCGATGCCGCGGCGACAGTGGTTCTGCTCGATGCCACCGGCAGGCCCTTCACGTCCGAGCAATTCGCCCGCTGGCTCGGCGAGCGGCGCGACCGCGGCACTCGCGAGCTGGTCTTCCTGTGCGGCGATGCCGCGGGCTTCCCCGACGCGCTGCGTCGCCGGGCCACGGCGAAGCTCTCGCTCTCTTCGCTGACGCTCTCGCACGAACTGGCCCGCGTCGTGCTCGCCGAACAGCTCTATCGCGCCTTCGCGATTCTCTCCGGTAGCCCCTATCCGAAATAGCGGGCGCTGGTGTAAAAAGGTTCCCTGGCCATGGCCGTGAATATCTCCTACGACGCAAATGCGCCGACGGCTGCGGTTGAGCTCCCGATCATCCGCTCGCTGCCGGACTATGACCTCGTCAAGGTCGAGGCGGGCATGCCGCGCGACATTGACCCCATCCTCGCTTCGCAGGGATTCAAGGATCTGCTCGACGAAGCCCGCAGCATCCTGGATCTCGTGCTGGCCGGCAGCGGGCTGGAAATCACACAGCTTACCGGCGCGATTTGTGTTGATGGCGGCGTCTATCGCCCCCAGACAATGTCCGAGGAAGCCCGCAAGTGCGTTGCCGCAGCGGTGGAAGACCTCCGCACCCGCCTAGGATTGTCCTGACCGGGCGGCCCAAAGCCCGCCCCTAGACGCACGGACGCCGCGCTTGACCTTTCCGCGGCCTGCCCTCACTATTTCCTCTGCTTTTTTGCGGAGGGCAGGCTTCGCTCCGCGGGGTCGCCCCACTGCACCCCTCCCCCATGCCGGAAGAAAAAGGACTGCTGATCGTTTACACGGGCCCCGGCAAGGGCAAGACCACCTGCGCCCTGGGGACCGCGTTCCGCGCCGTGGGCCAGGGGCTGCGCGTGCTGATGGTGCAATTCATCAAGGGCTCCTGGCACTATGGCGAACTCGACGCCGCGAAAATGCTGGGAGACGACAAGATGGAGATCCGCCCGATGGGCCGCGGGTTCGTGAAGGTCGGGGGGGCCGACACCGACCCCGAAGACCTGCGACTCTGCCAGGAGGCCTGGGAGTTCGGCCGGACGCAGATGGAGAGCGGGAAATACGACCTGGTGGTGCTCGATGAGATCAATTACGTCATCAGCTATGGCATGCTGGAGGCGGAGAAAGTGGTTGCGGCGCTGGCGGGGCGGCCCGAGCGTGTGCACGTGATCTGCACCGGCCGCAACGCCCACCCCAAGCTGGTGGAGCTGGCCGACCTGGTCACCGAGATGCGCGAGATGAAGCACCCGTACACGAAGGGAATTCTGGCCCAGCGCGGCATTGATTACTGAGGGAGGAGCAATTTTCAGGGTTGAAATTTGAAGTTCCTGATCTGAGCTCCCAGATGCACTAAGTTCGAGTTTCGCTTTTCGAGTTTCGACAGATGGCCTGGTTCAAGCGCGAGAAAAAGCGGATTGAGCAGCCCACGCCCCCCGACGAGCGCCGCGTGCGCACCGAGGGGCTGTGGATCAAGTGCGACTCCTGCCGGGCGATCGTCTGGAAGAAAGACCTGGAGACCAACTGGCAGGTATGCCCTAAGTGCCAGCATCACTTCCGGTTGAATTCCCGGCGGCGGCTCGAGCTGCTGCTCGACGGCCCTTGGCTCGAGCACGACGCGGCGCTGGCCTCGACCGATCCGCTCGGGTTCACCGACACCAAGCCCTACGCGACCCGCCTGCGCGAGGCGCAAAAAAAACTCGGCATGGCCGACGCCATCCTCACCGCCGAGGGGCACCTGGCCGGCCGCGCACTCATCTGCTGCTCGATGGAGTTCGGCTTCATCGGCGGGTCGATGGGCGCGGTGGTGGGAGAAAAGGTGACGCGGGCGATTGAGCTGGCCATGGAAAAGAAGTTGCCGCTGGTGATCGTCTCCTGCTCGGGCGGTGCGCGCATGATGGAAGGCGTGATCAGCCTGATGCAGCTTGCGAAGGTGTCCGCGGCGCTGGCGCGGCTCGACGAAGTGCGCCTGCCGTTCATCTCTGTGCTCACCGACCCCACCACCGGCGGGGTTACGGCGAGCTACGCCATGCTGGGCGATCTCAATATCGCCGAGCCCGGCGCGCTGATCGGCTTTGCCGGGCCTCGCGTCATCGAACAGACCATCCGCCAGAAGCTGCCCGAGGGTTTTCAGCGCGCCGAGTTCCTGCTCCAGCACGGCTTCCTCGACGCTGTCGTCCACCGTAAAGAACTAAAGGCCTACATCGCCAACGCCCTCGATTTCTTCCTGGCATAGCATGACCTACGACGAGGCGGTCCGCTATCTGCTCACGCTGGGCCGCGAGCTGGCCTCGCCGAGCCACGCCCGCGCCGCCAAATTCGACCTGCGCAACATCACCGTGCTTGCCGAGCGACTTGGCAGTCCTCACCGCGCCTATCCCTGCGTGCACATCGCCGGCACGAATGGCAAGGGCTCGACCGCCGCGATGCTTGAAAGCGTCCTCCGCATGGCCGGTCTCCGCACGGGGCTCTACACCTCGCCACACTTGGAGCGCATCAACGAGCGCATCCGGCTGGACGGCGAAGAGATCTCCGACGGTGAATTCGCGGAGGCCTTCACGCGGCTGCATGCCCTGATCGAAGCGCTGCTGGCGGCGGGGCCTGACGCCGGAGGGCTCGCTGCACACCCCACGTACTTTGAATGCCTCACCGCAATGGCCTTTGACTGCTTTGCGCGCTCGGGCGTGGACTTCGCTGTGTTCGAAGTGGGCATGGGCGGGCGGCTGGATGCCACAAATATCGTCACTCCTGAGGTCGCCGTCATCACGCAGATTGATTTCGACCATGAGAACTTCCTGGGTCACTCCATCGAGGAAATCGCCGCCGAAAAAGCCGGCATCATCAAGCCCGGCGGGTGGGTGGTGAGCGCGGCCGAACGCCCCGAGGCACGCGCCGTCATCGCCCGGCGTGCCGCAGAAATGGATGCCCGGCTGGTGGAGGTGGACGCAGCCTATCGCCTCGAGCAGATGAGGTCCTCTGCCGGACCCGATGCTTCAGAAGCATCGGGAGGGATGGGTTGCTATCGCGCCTTCGCCGCGGCCACACATTCGGCAAAACGCATCGAGCTGGCCCCGGCGCTGCCCGGCCGCTTCCAGGTGCGCAACGCCCTGGCAGCACTGGCCGCGGCGCGCCTGCTCGCCGAACGCGGCTTTCCCGTGGATGATGCGAGCATCGCTCGCGGCATCGCCGCGGTGCGCTGGCCCGGCCGGCTCGAGCGGCTGCGGGACCGCCCGGCTGTGTTCTTGGACGGCACGCATAACCCCGCCGGGGCGCGCGAACTACTGGCCTTCTGGGAAGAAAACTTTCCCGGCCGGCGCATTTACCTGGTCTATGGCGCCATGCGCGATAAGGCCGTGGACGAGATCACCGGCCTGCTTTTTCCGCGGGCCGCGAGCGTCATCGTCACCCAGCCACGCCAGCCGCGGGCCATCTCGGCAAGCGTACTGGCCACGATGACGCGCCACCTCGCTGCGAATTTGGAAGTTGCGCCCGAGCCCGAGGAAGCGCTCGAGCGCGCACTGGAGTTAGCCGCTCCGGATGACGCCGTCTTCGCTACTGGCTCGCTCTACCTCGTGGGGGATCTACGACGCTGGTGGTCAGCCCGTCCCGCGGGGCACTCCGTCGCGAAGCGCGCCCACCCCACCGCCCGCTAGAGCCGGTTTTGTAGCCCGGGTGTTCAGACCCGGGAGTTTTCCAGCAAATGCCCCGCCTCTAGAGTTGAGGACCCCGGACGGGGTTACGGGGACGCGGGTTACGCCGTCGTGGCTCTTCGGTTGAAACAGACCTCGGCCCGGTTGCCGCCCCTGGGGCGCGATGCTAGGATGGGAATTTCCATGTCGGGAGAACAACTCAAACCACGTGTCGGCGTGCCCTGGCGCACCGCCGCAGAAGAAAAGAACGGCAATCTGCCGAAGATACAGAATTACTACAGGGCGGTTGAGGCCGCCGGCGGGGAGCCTGTCTCGATCTCCCTGGGCTTGCCGCGAGCGGAACTGGAAAGCCTGGAGAGCACGCTCGACGCGATGGTGCTCCCCGGAAGCCCCTCGGACGTGGACCCCAGCCGATATGGCGCCCCGCGGCACGCGCAGTGCGCTGACCCAGACGCGCAGCGCGAGCGGACCGACTTCGCCCTGCTCGACCACGCCTTCGCCGCCAACAAACCAGTGCTCGCCATCTGCTACGGCGTGCAGTCGCTGAACGTTTACAGGGGTGGCACACTGCTGCAAGACATCCCGAGCGAACTCCGGACAGACATCAAGCACGATAAGAAGGGCCTGCCAGCCGGCGCCGGCGACCCGCGCCATGCGGTGAGGATTGAGCCCGGATCAAAACTTGCGGCGCTGGCTGCGGAGAACTCCTCGGCTGAGGTCAATAGCTCGCACCATCAGGCGATCCTCGCCCCAGGACGCGGCCTGCGCGTCACCGCGCACGCGCCCGATGGCGTGGTTGAAGCGGTGGAATGGAGCGGGGACGGCAACTGGGTCGTGGGCGTACAGTGGCACCCCGAGCGCATGTTCGGCGACGCGTTCGCCCAAGCGTTGTTTCAAGAATTGATTGCTGCGGCGCGTGCGGCGGCTGTGCGCGGATGAGAGTCGCCTAGCTTTCAGGATTCAGTTTTCAGCATTTCTCAAGCGCCACTCTCTGCGTTACGAGTTTCGCTTTTCGAGTTTCGATCTTGTCTTGGGAGACACATGATCTCGCTCGCGGGCAAAGCGGCACTGATCACCGGCGGCTCCCGCGGCATTGGCGCAGCCACGGTGAAGCTGCTGGCGCGTGCCGGCGCCGACGTGGTGTTCAATTACCACCGCAACCGCGACGCGGCACGCCAGGTGGAGCAGGAAGCGCGCAAACACGGCACTCGGGTCGAATCGCTCCAGGCCGACCTGGGGCGGATGGCCGACGCGAAGAAGCTGGTCGGGTATGCGGTCGAGCGGCTGGGCCGGCTGGACGTCCTGGTGGCCAACGCCGGCATCTGGAACCGGACGGAGACGACGATCGAAAGGTTGAGCGAGCGCGAGTGGGACGCGATGGTGCGCGTCAACCTGAAAAGCGTTTACAGCGTGACGCACTTTGCCGCCGCGCACATGATCGCGCAGCGCTCCGGGCGAATCATCGCCGTCAGCTCCACCGCCGGGCAGCGTGGCGAGGCCTTTCATGCGCACTACGCCGCCACCAAGGGAGCAGTGATCAGCTTTGTGAAAGGGCTTTCCACCGAGCTTGCCCGGCACAACGTGCTGGTCAACTGCGTCGCGCCTGGCTGGGTGGAGACCGATATGACCCGGGCGATACTCCGAAGCAAGGCGGGATGGAAATTCGCCGTCGGGCAGATTCCCCTGGGCCGCGTAGCCGGCCCCGAAGAGATTGCCGGGCCGATCCTATTTCTTGCCTCCGACCTTGCGACCTTTATTACGGGTGAAATCCTCAATGTGAATGGAGGTGCCGTACTGTGCGGCTAGCGTGGAGAGCAGTCCTGGTGCCGAGCATGTTGGCGGTGATGTTGGCGGCGCCGGCCCCGCTTCCCCGGGCGCAATCGCCTGAGGTGCTGATGCCCGAGCAGAGCGCGGCGAAGGCCAAAGAGTTGCTCCAGCAGGCCATCGCTGCGCTGGGCGGCCCGGCCTACCTCGGCGTGCGTGACGCCGACTGCACCGGCCGCTTCGCGCTGTTCGGCCACTCGGGCGAGCTGACCGGCTACACGGGGTTCCACGACTTCTGGAAGCTGCCGGACAAAAATCGCACCGAGTACGCCAAGAAGGGCAACATCGTGGACGTCTACAACGGCAACAAGGGATGGACCCTCGACAAGGGGGGAGTGCAGGAAGCCTCCGCCACCGCGGTGGAGGAGTTTCAGGAAAACCTGAAGAAGGACCTGGACAACCTGCTGCGCTTCCGCCTGAAGGAAGAGGGCATGATTTTCCGCTACGGCGGCTCCGACATCGTGGACCTGAAGCAGGTGGACTGGGTCGAAGTGGTGGACCGCGACCGCCGCACCTTCCGTCTGGCGCTCGACCGCTCGACGCATCTTCCGGTCCGCGCCACGGTCACCACCCGCAACCCCACCACCCGCGAGCGCACCGAAGAGAGCAACTATTTCTCCAACTACCACCCCATTGCGGGCGTTCAGACGCCCTTCCAGGTCGAGCGGGACCGCGACGGCCGGAAGTTTTACCAGGTGTTTTATGCCGGCTGCCAATACAACAGCGGCCTGAGCGATGATCTGTTCAGCCGCGCCTCGCTCGAACAGCGCTGGGCCCAAATTGGCCCCAAGAAGAAAAAGTAACCCACGCGCCGGGCGCGCGTTGGTAGCCGCCCGTGGCTCGCGGTATAATGCCCGGATGCCGCGGACGCGGAAAACCTCACCGATGCACGGCACGACAGTGCTGTGCGTGCGCCGGGACGCCAAAGTCGTCATGGCCGGCGACGGCCAAGTGACGCTTGGCGAGGGCGTGGTGGTGAAGCACGCCGCGAAGAAGATACGCCGCCTGTACAGCGACAAGATCCTGGCCGGGTTTGCCGGCTCGACCGCCGACGCGCTTTCGCTTTTCGGGCGCTTTGAGGCCAAGCTCCAGGAGCATCACGGAAATCTGCCGCGCTCCGCGGTGGAGCTGGCCAAGGAGTGGCGCACCGACCGCGCCCTGCGCCACTTGGACGCGCTGCTGGTGGTGGCCGACGGCAAGTCCACCTTTTTGCTCTCCGGGCACGGCGACATCATCGAGCCCGACGACGGCATCTGCGCCATCGGCTCTGGCGGGCCGTTTGCGCTGGCCGCGGCGCGCGCGCTGGCGAAGCACAGCAAGCTCACTGCCCGGGAAATTGCGCAGGAGGCCATGCAGATCGCCAGCGAGATCTGCATCTTCACCAACGGCAATTTCACGCTGGAAGAACTCTGAGCGCCCGGCCAGGGCGCCGGGAATACTCAATGACCGGCAAGGCGGACAAGGACATGGTGATCTATCTTCCCGCAGGGCCCGCGGCACCCGGTGAAACGCCGCCCGCACCGCAGCCATCATTCGACGAGCTCACGCCGCGAGAAATCGTGGCCGAGCTGGACAAGTACATCGTCGGGCAGAACCCCGCCAAGCGCGCCGTGGCCATCGCCCTGCGCAACCGCGTCCGCCGGCAGAAACTGCAGCCGGAAATGGCCGAGGAGGTCCTGCCCAAGAACATCCTGATGATCGGCCCCACCGGGGTGGGCAAGACGGAGATCGCCCGCCGGCTGGCGCGCCTGGCCGGCTGCCCGTTCGTGAAGGTTGAGGCGTCGAAGTACACCGAGGTCGGCTACGTCGGCCGCGACGTCGAATCCATGGTGCGCGACCTGGTGGAGACCTCCATTGACATGGTTCGCGAGGAAAAACTCGACGAGGTGGCCGAGCGCGCCGAACAGGCCGCCGAGGAGCGCGTGCTCGATCTTCTCCTGCCGGCCACGCCGGCTGTCGACCCTGGAAACCCCGCCGCCCTCGGGACCGATGTCCAGCACCGCGAGCTGGCCAGCCGCACCCGCGAAAAGCTGCGCGCCCAGCTCCGCGAGGGCAAGCTCGACCAGCGCATGGTCGAAGTAGAGGTCCGCGAGCGCTCCATGCCCGCGTTTGAAATCGTCAGCAACCAGGGCATCGAAGAGATGGACATCAACGTCAAGGACATGCTTTCGGGCTTCTTCGGCCAGTCGAAAAAGAAGCGCAAGATGACCGTCGCCGAGGCCTTCGACTACCTGATCCAGGAAGAGGAAAACCGGCTGCTCGACATGGATCAAGTGACGCGGCTGGCGGTGGAGCGCGCCGAGCAGATGGGCATCATCTTCATCGATGAGATCGACAAGATCGCCGGGCGCGAAACCGGCCACGGCCCCGATGTCTCCCGCGAAGGAGTCCAGCGGGACATCCTGCCCATCGTCGAGGGCACCACGGTGAACACGCGCTACGGCATGATTCGCACCGACCACATCCTGTTCATCGCCGCCGGCGCCTTCCACATCACCAAGCCCTCCGACTTGATCCCCGAGCTCCAGGGCCGCCTGCCCATCCGGGTGGAGATGAGTTCGCTCGGCGAGGCCGATTTCGTCCGCATCCTCACCGAACCGAAGAACGCGCTGCTGAAGCAATACACCGCGCTGCTTGAGACCGAGGGAGTCAAACTCACCTTTAGCGAAGACGCCGTGTCCGCCCTGGCTCGCTTTGCGGCGCTGGTGAACGAGCAGACCGAAAACATCGGTGCCCGCCGCCTGCACACCATCCTCGAAAAGGTGCTGGACGAAATCTCCTTCGAAGCGCCCGAACTGAA
>WNFD01008355.1_pt1 | contig 10171 bp, 12 predicted proteins | sample 5400491 | NCBI WGS metagenome assembly WNFD01 (sample SAMN13153343, study PRJNA577476) | soil metagenome | isolation source: 120 cm saprolite under Douglas fir tree site 2 hole 2 replicate 2 | place: USA:California | collected 2015-04-18
CATCTTGGACATCCCGGCAAGTCCCTCCTTGCCGTGGGAATTACTTCGGGCCTTTGCAAGTTGCTGACCCAGCCGCTCACGGGCTTGCTCCGTGCCCTCTCTGAACATGCCAAACATTACGGAACCATTCCCAACGCCGCGCCTCTGGATCCCGCCAATTTTCAAGGACAAAGAGGCCAGCGCTCCGCGCGCATGAGCGGCCTCCTCAATCATGTGCTGCTCTCCCACCGCCTTCAGTTCCTTCATAAAGTAAGTACCCTGGAAGAAATGGTCGTGGATCTCGGCAAGGATTTTCGCCGTGCCGCAAATGACCTCGCCGAAGGCGCCTCCTTGAATCCCTTGAAAATGTGGGCAGATGTGGACGTGGACCACTACGACCTGAACACCTGCCTTAGAGAATCCATTGTCGTGTTTAAATCTTTCTTGATTGCCCTCCCCGATGGCCAGCTTGGAGCTTTTCAAACGACTGTTCGCGAGCAATCTCAGCCTCAGGAAGACGCCGTCCTTTCCCCCCACCGTGTGATCCGCCATAGACGAATGACCTCGATCGCGGGAGAATGATTAAGCCTGCTCGCCCGCAGGGATCCGGTTAGCTCAGCCGGGGAATAAGCACCCCTTTGGGGGTGTCTGTTTAGAGAATGCGGGCTTCTGCCAGGACAACTCAAGGGGGTAGTCGGTGCATCCGAAGTGGTGGATGCGCCGCTATTGGACCGTTGGCCCGAACTCGACCAAGCGATCCCGATGCGTCGGCCTCTCGGCAGTCCGCCAAATCGGTGACTGAAGCGGAGGCCATCCGCCTGGCCCAGGCCGGCGATGCTGCGGCTTTTGAGTTTCTGTACCACTTGCACAGCCGCCGCGTCTACGCCCTCTGCCTGCGGATGGTTAATAACCCGTCCGATGCGGAAGACCTCATGCAGGAAGCTTTTCTTCAGCTCTTCCGCAAGATTGGCACCTTCCGTGGAGAGTCGGCCTTCTCGACCTGGTTGCACAGGATGACGGTCAACGTGGTGCTGATGCGGTTGCGCAAGAAGTCGCTACCGGTGGCCTCTCTGGAAGAAACGACGGATCCCGACGAAGAAACGGGCGGCCCCAGGAAAGACATCGGCGCACCCGATTTGCGCTTGAGCGGTGCCGTGGACCGGGTCAATCTTGAACGTTCGGTTGAAAAGCTGCCTCCGGGCTACCGGACGGTGTTCGTGCTGCATGACGTCCAGGGATACGAGCACAACGAGATCGCCGGCATCATGGGATGCTCGGTGGGAAATTCGAAGTCGCAGTTGCACAAGGCCCGTACCCGTCTACGAGATTTGCTCCAGGAAGAGGTCCGCCAGCAGGCGCGGCAGGAACGCCATGCGGCAAAAACTCAAACGGGTCACGATGATTGAGCTACAATGAGCGCAATCGAGGGACTGTGTAGGCGGCTTCATGACGGAACATCAGGGATTTGCGCCATAAGGATTTGAGAGAAGTAGAACGGGGCAGGCGTCCAGGGCCGCTCCGGTGGAGTTCCAGGTCATGGAGTGTAAAGAATTAGAACTTGTCGTCGAGCAGGAAGGTCCGGCGCCGCTGCCGGCAGAAGCGCGGGCGCACGTGGCCACGTGCATCCGTTGCCGGGAGTTTGTCGCCGATTTCGTGGCCATTGTCTCTGTCGCGCATGAATTGCCCGCTGAACTTGAACCACCGGCCAGCGTGTGGGTTTGCCTCCAGTCTCAACTCGAAATCGAAGGAATTATCAAGACGCCCGAAGTTCCTGCTTACGGAGGGCGTTCTTCGTGGTGGCATAGCTTCAGTAATCCGTTCCGTAGCCGAGCTCTGGCAACTGCCACCGCAGGCTTGCTGATCATCGCCGCGGGAGCTCTACAACTACGGCAAACGCCTCCTTCTCCTGTTGCTCCCGGCCCCGCATGGCCAATTTCCTTCAAACAAACCGCCAAGGTGCTCAACGACCAGGAAGTTGACATGCGAAATATGCAGCTTGCCAGCACTTCCCCGGTGGACGATTCCTACCGGCAGAGCCTGCAGCAAGTGGATGAATTTATTGCTGACTGCGAGCGCCGTGTAAAGGCTGCGCCGGAGGACGACTTGGCGCGCGAATATCTGTCCAACGCTTATCAGCAAAAGGCCGAATTATTGTCCGCGATGATGGATCGCGAGGGGAGTGTTCACTAACATGGGATTTCAAAGGATTGGGTTGGTCGCGGCAGGGTCCAGGTCATGCGTCAAGCACAGCGTTCTGCCCGTACTCGGGGCTGCGGCTTTTTTGTTTTCCGGCGTACCGGCGAAATCCGCCGCGCGGCTGCATGTCGAAAAGCATTTCGCGGTCAAGGGCCGGCCGGTGGTGGTGATCCACAACGTTGCCAACGGCCGCATCGAAGTGAAGTCTTGGAGGAATCCCGAAGTCGACGTCATGGCCAGCCAGGCTTCCGACAAAATTGGTTTCGATATGGAGCAAGCCGGTGAGCGCATCGACGTCACCGCCAGCATTCTCGACGCTTCTGCGCAACCCGTCGATCTGGAAACCAGCCTGCAACTCACAGTGCCGGAAGAAACCGAACTCCAGCTCACCACCGAAACGGGCTTGATCTATGTCGAGCAGGTCATGGGCGACATGACGCTCGAAAGCGTCGCCGGTGATGTCCATCTCAAGGAAGTCTCCGGGTACATCATTGTCCGCACCACGGGCGGCTCGCTTGTCTGCACGCAATGCGCCGGCAAGCTGGATTTCAAATCCATCAGCGGCGGCGCGCAGGTTCTCCAACCTGCGCTTACCAACGTCAGCCTCTTCACCACCTCGGGAAATATTCTTTTTGATGGGGATTTTGTCCGCACCGGCCTCTATACCATGAAGAGCGGCAAAGGCCTCGTGGAAGTGCGCTTCTCCGGCAACGACTCCTTTGACCTCAAGGCGCAAACCGCCATGGGCACGGTTGACAATCAGGCCTCCGCGTTCCTCAAGCCGGATTCCCACGGCATCGTGCACCGGGCATCGAAGTTCACCAAGGGACTCTTCGGCACCGTCGGGCAGGGCCTCGCAAAAGTCGAACTCTCCTCCTACAGTGGTACAATTCGCATTCTGAAGCGCGACTAATTTTCGCGCCTTGATCGCGTGACCACTTCACCTCCTTTGCGCGGGCCGCAACCCCGCGTCCCGGTTCTGTGCTTGGCCGGTTTTATGGGTTCCGGCAAAACCACCATTGGCACGCTCCTCGCGCAACACCTCGCCTGGCACTTTGTCGATCTCGATGACCGCATCGAAGCTTCCGCCGGTCTCCCCATTCCCCAAATATTCGAACGCCTCGGCGAACTCGCTTTCCGCCAGATCGAAGCGGACCAGCTCCGCGCTGCGCTCGGCCGTGCCGTGGAGCTGAAAGAAAGCACAATTCTCGCCCTCGGTGGCGGCACTTACGCGCAGCCGGGCTGCTCCGATTTTCTGCGCGGTGCCGGCGCTCCCGTCCTGTGGCTGGATTCTCCCATCGAAGTTCTCCTTGCGCGCTGCATGACCATGACCGGCCGTCCGCTTTTCCGCGACGAAGCCAGCTTCCGCGCTCTCTACGCCCAGCGCCTCCCTTCCTATCAACTTGCCGACCACCGCGTGGACAGCGCCTGCGAACCAACCCAGGTTGTCGCGGAAATCTTGCGCCGCGGCATTGTTGCATCTGGTGGAAACGCGGCGCATCTCGTGGTTGAGAAACCTCTCCCCTGAGAGAGAATGGACGCGGGGGTAAGAAGCACCGTGAAATTCAAAACAGTATTTATCGCGCTGACTTTCGGAATCGTCGCTTGCGCCGCGTTATCTCTCGCAGCTCAGAAGAAAGGCGCGCAGATTTCCGGCGCCCGCGTCTTCGCCGCAGACAAGGGAAAGCTCACAATCAAGCTCGCCGGACAGACCGTCGGCCACGAGGAATTTGAAATCGCTCCGTCTGGCGGCGGGTGGCTGGCCAAAGGCACCGCGGAAATCAAGCCGCCCGAAAGCAGTGGCAGCAAAGTTTCCGGCTCACTGACGCTGCAGCCCGATGGCGCTCCGATCAGCTATGAATGGACCGCCCAAGCGGAAAAAACAAACGGCGCTCACGTCCTCTTCGCCAATGGCGTGGCGAAAATCACTCTGGAGATGCAAGGCGCGCGCCCCTTTCAGCAAGACCTCTCCTTCAATTCGCAGCTCATCACCGTTTTGGACAACAACCTCTACCATCAATACGCTGTCCTGGCACGCATCTACGACTGGTCAAAGGGTGGCGTGCAAACTTTTCCCGTGTTCATTCCCCAGGAATTGACTCCCGGCACCATCACCGTGCAATCCACTGGATCTGCCAGCGCCGATGGCAAGACCTATGAAGGGCTCAAGGTCAACACTTCCGACCTCGAGATTCTTCTTTTGCTCGACGGCAATCACCGCTTGATGCGCCTGGAAGTTCCCGACGCCAAAGTCTCCGTCGTCCGCGAATAGCCGTACTTCTGGAAAAATTTTTCGAAAAAAAGAGTGGGACAGGCATTTCTGCCTGTCCCACTCTTTTGCTCTGACATGAAGAAAATTTATCGCGCAAGCGGCCGCTGAAAAACCGGCTTGCCCTGCACTCCAAAGGGCGCGCTGGGACGCCGCAGCGGATAGCCCTGCGGATGACCATGGGCATGCGAATGCGCAAGCCCATTCGAATGGCCCATACCGATGTGGCCGTTGCCATTGCCATTCGCCGACGCGGGCTGCGGCAGCCGCGCCGGATTACCGATAGGGCGGAGATTGATGGGCATTGCTTGAACGTGGTCGCTGATGGCGTGCAGCCTCTTCAAGATGGACTGCCACTGTTCCCAATCCAATTGCCGCAAGAACGGCCGCAGTCCCTGGATGAACGGATCTTCCAGCAGCGCTTCGCCGTCGGATTCCGGGATGAAGAAGCGGTTCAAGCCGACGCTCAGCGCTTCGGAAATCTTCTCCAGCGTGCCGAGGCTGGGCGTCATCTGCCCGCTTTCGATGCGCGACAAATAGGAGCGCGAGACCTTCGAGCGCGACTGCAGTTGGCTCTGGGTCATGCTGCGCGATTCGCGCAACTGGCGAATCCGCTGGCCGATATTTTCGACCGTCTCCTGGTTGACGAATTTTTCCGAGGTTGGCTCAGCGACCTCTTCCTCCGGTGGTGCCGGTGGAGGAATCAAGAACTCTAGGCGCTGGGGTAAGGCGCGCACGCAACGGCGGCAGTTTCCTGTGCGCGTCCGGTATTGGACGAGACCACATGTCTTGCAGCGGATGACTTCCCGATCCATCTCTAACGAACTCATCTCTTTTTCTAATTGAGCAGACACCGGCACTCCTCGCTGACTGTTTTTCCGGCGTGCGGATAGGGGGAGGAACGCTGGAACGTTCGTTTCGGAAGGCAGTTGCTGGCGCACACGGAGTATCGTGTGAGCGCCAAACTCTGTCAAGAGTATTTTTGAACTATTTTTTACCTTCGTCGTACGCGTTTCGCCATTCTACGCCGCGTTTTCGCCTGTCCGTCCGGGCAGCCGCGCCTCCTTTGCCTTGCTTCTCCACTAAGCCTTGTGTCTCCTCTTTCTATCTACCGCACCGCTTGTGGTCGGCGCTCTCTCATAAGCCTTCCACCGGTCCGACCTTGCCCAGGCGTCCTCGCGAAATAGCCCAAAGGACTGAGCCCGAGGATTCCGCTCGATTTTTCGTCATGAGGGTTTCTTGGTTGGGTCAGGCTCGGGCGGATTAACGACGTAGGTGATTCCAGCCGCCCTCTCTGCCGCGATGACGGGCAGTGTGCGCAGAAGCAAGCCGCAGATGTAGGCGAGGACATTGGCGCGACGAGAAGAGATGCGGTTCTTGCCAACAAGCCAGTGAAGGCTGCGCAATGAGAGGTTGATGCCCTTCGCGGTTTGGAAGTCTTGGGAATCGCGGAAGAGGATGTCGGCGACGTCGGCGCGTTCGTTTTGCTTGAGGTCGGCATGATGATTGGCACAGAGACCAGACTGCGGGTCGAAAATGGCGAGACGGCATTGGCGGCCCGAGGCAGTGCGATACGTACAACGAGTGGAGAGTACGGCTGGGTCAACAGTTTGAAGTTTCATTTGGTCCTCGATTTGAGAGATGCGGATTCTAAAGGATTTAGGATCCGGGAGAAGCGATTGCTGGAAATACGACCACCCTTTATTTTTGTGAAAGAGTGCGGAAGGGTATGAAAAGAAAAGAGTTGAGTTTTGAGTGTATGCAAAAAGACGCAAAAGAGTGCGTAGATAACAGGAAGTAAAGGAGATAGATGAGGTAAAGGAAGTAAAGGAGTGAGGAGCGGGAGGCCGGGCGGGCGGTACCCTTCGCGCCGTTAGCTCAGGGTAAAGTGTCGTCGATCAATCACGACCCATGCTAGCGCTGAATACTTATATTGTCAACTACTATTATAGTATAAATAAAGTGCTTGTATTGAGCAAGTTGCGAGAGCGTTCGAATGGGCGCGTAAGAGAAAGAGAACAAAGGGGTAGAGCACACTGGTGGCGGGTGAACTGCTGAAGGGCTAGGGTATCGTCAGGCCGACGGCAGTGGCGAGGCCGGCTTGTTTTTGGTCAAACGTGTAGAAGGCAGCGGCCTTAAGAACGAGTGCGCCGGCGACGTGCAGCACGTCGAGCGTGCGGGTGCCCAAAAGAGGAGTGTGCGTTCGTGCAATCTGCTCTGCTTGCTGGTAAGCAGCGGCGGGAAGAGGGACGATCTGCACCACGCCCTGCTCGATGTCTTGGCGAAAGAGACCATAGACTTTCCTCGCTTGGGCGGGCCGCAGTTCCTTTCGGAAAAGTCGCAGTCCGACGGCGTTGAGGATTTCGATTTTCCCCACATCGGTAAGGAGCAGAGGCAGGACCGCACGCCTCATCTTGGCAGAGGCCGCGGCGGAATTCACATCGAGAACGTAGAGCGAGAACAAGAAGCTGGCGTCGACGCAGGAAGTCAAAAGCGCTCCTCACGATCCAGAGCGATGATTTCGGCGCCGGAAACTTTCATGCGCTTTTTACCGAAGATTTTTTTCAGACGTGCCAGGAAATCGGGGCGGCGGACCCGCGTAGCAGGCTTCGGCGGGAGGAGGCGGGCGATGATGCGTTTACGCTTGGTGATCTGGATTTCTTCGCCATCGCGGAGAAGGTCTTCCACGGCGGAGAAACGATAACGCAGATCGCGGACGCTGGCTTTCTTCATGTGATGCATTTTAGCATCACAAAGTGAAGATTGCAAGAAAGTCCCCACCTTTCGCGTCGTGAAGCGATGTGGCACTCTGGCAGCGCCGGCTCCCTGAGAGCGGGCGAAGTGCTGGAAGGAGGAGGGAGGGCGCGAGCGCGAGGTGATTTTTCAAACTGTGAAGATTTCAATCACACGCCGCCTGCCATGCAATGATGTGCCGGTGAAAGAAGAGTCTCAGACCAGCGTGTCCGGCTTGACGATTCTGTCTTTCTGCGGCGATTTTGATATTTCTCCAGAGAAGTCTTCGTTGGTCAGAAAGATCACATCCGGAATGGCCAAATACATGAGCATTTGCCAATCGACGTACAGACCGCGGTCGTTCTTTCGAGGGTTCGCACCTTGGGCCACTCTACGAACTGAAGTTTCGACGTACTCAATTGCCGCAGAAAACCGATGGCGGACAAGGATCGGGATCGGGCGGCAGCCGGGAGCACCAAAGGTGCTCGCCAACCGTCCAGGGATGTCGAGGTCTTTGCCTTGCTTCGCTAAATCCTCAAGAGCCCTCAATTGGGTCTCGATTTGGTCTTCGTGTATCTGACCCAATGATTCGATCTCTCTCCAAACACTGCCATCTGCCTTGCACCGCTGTACAAACTCATCGAAACTCGCGGAGTTCACGACCATCTCGATTAGCTGTGCATAGTGCTGTGGAAAAACTCCTGAGTTCGCCGGCAAAGTGGTCCGAAGAACTTTGGCCATGAAGGGCCGGGTTAGGTCGAGGATTTCGCATTCCTTGTGTTTCATCCAAGAAAACATTTTTTGGTCTTCCGAGAATCTTTCGCTGCCGCTGCGTACTAGTCCTCGCACCAGTTCGATTAAGGCGGGCGGGCCTATCAGGAATTTGTCTCCGCCAGCCAGGGCCCTCTCGAACTTGGGAGTGAGAAGTTCATCTTTACCGATGTATTTCCAAACATTTGTATCTGGCAGGAACGTTCTCATGGCTGGCACCGCTCAAGATTTATATCGAATAGTACACCTCGCTCTCCAACGAGACACCATTCACGGTTGCTCGGTCAAACTGGACTCGGAAATTCTTACCCTCTTGAGGAAGCCAATCGTATTTAAGCAGATCGCTCATTGCGAAATGTAGTCCCTCTGTGCGGCGAAGTGCCTTAGAAAAAGGTTCAAATTCGACGATGGCAAGCTCCTTCGTGGGCTCAACCCATATCCAGTGGTCCCTCGCCACGAGCAAATAATAAATATTAGCATAGTCAGTTATTGCTCTCGGAAGCCTACCCAAGGAATGTAAATAGTTTGGGTGCTTAGTCAGAAAATCTCGAATCTCCTTCAGCTGTCCGACTCCCTTGAGCACGTCGGCGTCTCTGGACAGCCGTTCAACGGGTCGCACCGTCTTCCGAATCCACTTCAATTCGGAAATCACAATGGTAGAAGACGCCTCGTCTGTCAGGAGAAGGTCGATGTCAGGCGCGGGATGAGGCAATGCTATGGGCCCTTGTAAGAGATACGGGGAGCCGAGCTTTTCTAAATCTGCCCGAAATTCGGGCTCTTTTTTCAGCGAGGTCACGTCGAAGTCGCTGGGTCGCAGTAATGAGCAAACTCGTAGGATATTTTCGTCGGGACGACTGTGAAGAGGAAATTGCGGAGCAATTGCTAAGTTCATCGTTGAAGCATCCAAAGGTATAATCGGGTGAACGTGAAGATCGACAGAGGTTGAAAAGTCAAAGGTGAGGTCACGAACCATCGCCTCGCACTTCTCCGCGCTAACCCCACTAAGTCTTGATAGCGTCAATGCCCAAGTATGACCTGAGCGGATGATGAGCGAAGAATCTATTGGGTATCCGCCGTGGCGAACTCCCCACAGAAAACAGAGATATTCATGTGCCGCGCAAATTGACAAAAGCGCTGAATAAAACTGTTTAAACTCCCCAAGGGTAAATGTTCCAAGAGACAAGGATTCAGCCCGACGAACAATGCCGGACACTCGATCCTTATACTGGGGAAGCAATGCAAGCCATAGGTCCCAGGGGTCGTCGTACTCAAATCTTAGGACGCCTGTCTTTTGGCAATTCTGTAAGACCTGACCGAATAGCGTCTCAATCTGTGAGGTTTGTTTCAGTTTTTCGGCGCGCACACCTTTGTAATGCCCTTCGGCTGGTCTGAATCCCTTCTGATATGCACTAACCTGCCGAATTCTCCCGGACCCCAGTAGCGTGAATCTCACAAGGGTTGGGGAAATTAGCTCAGCGGCGAAGAAATCCTTGTGCCAAAGCGGCAGGCAACTCAGAAAGTGACTATATTGGAGGGCGACAAATATCGCTTCTTCCACAGCCGCCTCGAGACTTGCTGTCCATCGCCTGCTAGCCAGTTTGGAGATTCTTCTTCCATGGTCAAAAGCCCATTTCATTGCTATCGGCAAGCTACGGCTAAGGTTTATCAAACCACTCTGGAGTTGCGGCGAATTGTCTCCATATTGTGAAATCTGCTGTTCAACGCGGCGGATACCCCCTACTAGCACAGACCAGATTGCGATGTTGGACGGATGTATAAGAAGCTGAAGAGATTTGAAACACTCGTCAGCACGCTCTTCGATGTCTCGAACCGCGTTAATCAACTCGGAAGATGCGTCCTTCTTAAGAAGTGCCATCGGAAGAAGCTGGGGACCCTCAACGTAAAGTCTACGGGACGCATAGCCCGGAGTCGATGGCCGCGCGTGGACGGGTGCCCCGTTCACGCACGGCCTGGGCGGGGATTTTCTCTTTTCCTTATTCTGTTTTCTTGTCGGCGTGGATGCGGTCGGCGGGGACTTCGACTTCGGTAACGCCGCGGAAGGAGAACAAAAGCTTTACGAGGTACTTGGGTGGCTGTTCCGAAGTCTGTTTCACAATGTGGGCAACCGCGTCGGTGACCGCGGCCTGGAACATGACGCCCTCGGCTTGCAGGCCGGCGAGGTTCACGCGCACGAGTTGACCGGGTTGGAACATGACTTACATT
>WNFD01014585.1_pt1 | contig 10171 bp, 8 predicted proteins | sample 5400491 | NCBI WGS metagenome assembly WNFD01 (sample SAMN13153343, study PRJNA577476) | soil metagenome | isolation source: 120 cm saprolite under Douglas fir tree site 2 hole 2 replicate 2 | place: USA:California | collected 2015-04-18
CCCCGGCGAGCAGCTCGCCGGGGCTGGCGGTGCCGGGACCCGCGACCCACACCTGCTGCAAGACGTCCTCCAGGTCAGACTGGGCCAGGTGGACGTAATGCTCGGCCATCCGCTCCGAGACATGGCCGAGGTAGCGGCGGATGTGCGTCAGGCTCGCCCCGGCCCGCAGCAGGCTGGTGGCCAGGGAGTGGCGGGCCTGGTGGGGAACCCACCGGCCGGTGTCGAGGTCGTCGATCCAGCACTTGAAGCCCTTGCGGAACCAGCTGTAGGACAGCGAATGCCGGCAGTCGCGGTTGCGGAAGTTCGTCGGGAACAGCGCCATCCGTGCTCGTTCCCCGGCGGTGGGCGGGCGGTTGTTCCGGACCTGGAACAGAGCCAGGGTCTTGCGCTGGCGGACCTCCAGCAGCTGGTGGACCCGTTCGGGGATGCGCAGCGCCTGGTCGTAGTTGCCGACCTTGGTCTGGTCGTGCCAGAGCATCGGCAGCCCGCCGTAGCGCCCGAGGCAGTCGAGGCGGAGCTTGAGGACCTCGCCGCAGCGGCGGCCGGTGACGATGATCGTCTCCCAGGCGTCCCGCCGGCCGCGGTCGGACGGGTCGTAGTCCCGGGCCAGCTTCTCCAGGTTGGCCTCGTCGGCCAGTGCGCGGGCGACGCCGTCGGGGAACGGGGGCCGGGACCGGCGGATCGTCGTGCCGGGGGCGGGCATCGCGGTGATGAAGCCCCGGTCCAGGCCGAGCCGGCTGGCTTCCCCGGACTCCAGCGCCTCGCGCAGGAGCCGCCGGGTGCGGTGGAAGACGGCCTGCCGGGTGTTGGCGGTCACGATCGACGGCTTGCCCGCACGGCCCCTGGCCGCCAGCGAGGCCAGCCCGTCGCGCTCGCGCTGCCGCTGGTCGGCGACGAACTGGTGCATGTGCCCGGCTGCCAGTGCCCGCGGGTCATGGCCGCCGGCGGGAGCGCAGAGCTCCAGGAAGGCGCTCAGCTCCAGCCCGGCCCGCCGCATGTCGTCGAAGGGCCGGCCGCTGCGCGGGCAGGCCGGGGACCGCAGCACGCCGGCGAGGTGGTCCCAGAGCAGGTCCCGCAGCCACCGCTGGGACACGCCGGCCAGGTCGATGCGGATGGAGTGGCCGGTGATCTTCCGCCCGAAGTGCTCGGTGAGGATGTAGCCGGCCTCGCGGGTCTCCTCCGGTGCCACGTAGAGAGGCTGCAGGCCGCCGGCGATGGCGTGGGCGATGAGGACGCCCTCCCGCCCAACTGCCTTGCGCAGGCCTGGATCATCGTGGCCCAGGCCGGTGAGGGAGCGCAGGCCGTGCGCGCGGCCGTAGTCCGCCAGGCGCTGCAGCGGGGCCAGCTCCCACCGCCCGTGCTGCCCCCGGGCGTGCCAGGACATGCCCCACTGGATCTCGGCCCGCAGGAGCGGGGGCAGGCCGCGGAGGTTGACCTGCGACGGCCGCATCACTGCCGCGGCCGTCGCGCACCACCGGCGGAAGGCCGACTCCTCGGCGTACTCAACGGGCACGGCGCGGCCGGTGCGCTCGTAGCGGTTGCCCCACTGAGATGGCAGGACCGCCCCGCCGGGGCTTCCCTGTGACCGGTAGCGCGCCTCGTGCCGGGGGCACAGCCCCAGCGGCGAGAAGGCCATCTCAGGGCAGACGCGGACGTGGCAGCGGCCGTAGCCGGCAGCTGGCTCCTGGCCGGCCAGCCACCGGCCGAAGCCGGTGCCGTCACCGTGCCGGTCCCGGTAGCGATACCAGCGGGACTGATGGTAATGACACAGCCGCAGGGCCAGGTGGCAGGCTGGACGCTCCGGGCATATCCGGCACGGCTGTTCCTCTACCCCCTCGCCAGGACCGACCGGCGGCGCGGCCTGCAGGAAGCCAGCCCGCGTCCCGCCTTCGTCGCGGTGCTTTCGCCACAGCATTTCGTGGGCACTGCACAGGTCGCCGTGCCCCATCGTGGCCCGCTCGCAGTCCCTCGCCAGGCAGTTCCACCGGTAAACGGGATGGTCTGCCGGGATCTTGATGATGTCCGCGCGGAACAGCGGGTCGGACGACGGCGCGCTGATCAGCGCGGCCAGGACCTCCAGCCGGTCCCGGCCCGCGCGGACGCTGTGCTGCCGAAGGGGCATCACGGTCACCTTGCCTCACCCCAGACCGCGCGCAGGGCGGCGTCGAAGGCGGGATCGTGCACGTCGACGTGCCCGTAGACCTCATCGACCGTCGCCGCCGACGCCCACCCGCCAGCGTCCCGCGCGATCAGCAGGTTCCCGCCGGCCGCATCGAGGACCGCCGAGGTGAAGGTGTGCCGGAAGGCGTGGGGCTTCACGATCCCCAGGCCGGCGCGCTTCCCGGCCCGGGCGAGCATCCGGCGGGCGCCGACCGGCGCCCACGGCTGCCCGGTGGCCGGGCCGTGCAGCTGGACCAGCAGCATCCCGTGCCCGGCCTCGCGCGGGTACTCGCTGGTCAGGTACCCGAAGTAGGCGTGCACCATGGCAGGGCTGACCCGCTTGACCAGCCCGCCGGTGACCGTCCCGCCCTCGGCCCGCCAGGGATGCTTGGTCTTGGCCTCGGCCCGGTTCGGGTTCCCGGGCCGGTGGCACACATGCAGGTGCGGCGACCGACACTCCCCGCAGGCCGCGTTCTCGCGCAGGTGCAGGTCGGCTAGGTGCAGCCCGCATAGCTCGCCGATCCGCAGGCCCCCGTCGGCAAGCCACGTCACCACCAGCCGGTCCCGCGCCGAGCTCACCACGCCCAGCAGCTCGTCACGGGCGCCGTCCGGGAGCATCTTCGGATGCCGGCGATACGGCCCCCTCGGCGCGAGCGGGTTCGCCGGCATCGCCGTCTTCACGTGACCGAGGAACGCCCGCCGCCGGTCCGCCCGCGTCGGCAGCCGCGTGCGGTCGAGCTTCCCGCCAAGCGCAGCGTTGACCCCCAGGGATGCCTGATGCAGGTAGAACCCCTTCAGGCAGGCCGCCGCAGCCGACAGCGCAGCCCGGCCGTAAGGGCGCTTGCCGACCCGCCACGGCTCGCCCAGCGGCATGTGCACCTCAGCGCCGACGATGCCCATGTAACGCTCAAGGTCCCGCAGCTGGACCCGGCCAGGGGCCAGGCACTCGCGCTCCAGCCACCGCAGGTGATCCACCAGGTAATAGGCGTACGTCCTCTGCGTGCCCGACCCGTCATGAGCCCGCAGGAACCGGTCCGCCTCCTCGTGCACCCTGCCCTCGGGCCACACGATCGTCCACGACCGCCGCCCGCCCTTCCGGTCGATCCGCTGGACCCGCAGGTCCCCGACGACCACCCGCCGTACCATCTATCCCCCCGTGCCGACCCAGGACATGGACGACGCCCCGGACCAGGTCGGTAAAGGAGTCTAGGACGCCCAGCTCACAGGCCCAGGGGAACGACACGGACACTTCGTTGTGCGGTCGGTAAATCGGTCTGGATGAACCGGCCGCACGACGGGCTCCGCGACCCCGAGCACCCGGGGCGGGCGTTCACCCCGAACGAGAAGTACGCCGCCCTCATCGAGGCCGCCGGCTAAGTGCCCGTCGCGCTCGGCCCGGACGACTACATCGAGCTGCTGCCCGCTTCCTGGCGGGCGGTCAACGCCTACGGCATCAAGCTGAGCCGGCGCAGCTACGACAGCGTGCAGCTGAACCCACTGCGGCTGCAGCCGTCCGGGGTCCGGGAGAAGAAGAACCTGTGGGAGGTCCGCCACGATCCCTATGACGTCTCCCGCGTCCACGTCCGCGGGCCGGACGGGTGGATCACCGTGTTCTGGAAGCACCTGGACCGCGCCCCGGTTCCGTTCGGCGAGCTCGCCTGGGACCACGCCCGCCGCAGCCTGGGCCGCGATGCCACCGAGGAGCAGATCGCCGACGCCGTGGCGGCGCTGCTGCACCGCGCGAACGCCGGCCCGCAAGACCAGGAGAAGCCGAAGATGAGCAAGCGCGACCGTCGGGTCGCCGCCCGCACCAGGGCAGCCTCTGCGTCAAGCGGGAAGCAGGACCAGCCTGAATCCGGCGGCCCCGCGCAACCAGACGCGGCCGCGGGGCAGGCGGAAGAGGACGCGCCGCTGGCGAAGGTGATCCCGATGCCCATCTTCGACCCGTTCGCCGAGGCGGACAAGCGATGGTGACCCGCGCGGCCCGCCCGGGTCCGGGCGGCGATCCAGCCAGCGAGCACGAGCATCTGCAGCTGACCACCCTGGCGGGCTGGCGCGGGTTCGTCGCCGAGATGCCCGCAGTGCCGGATCTGCTGTCCGAGGCGGTCTGGGCTGCCCTGGAGGATGACAAGCGGGCCTGCTACGACGATGACCGCATCGACCACCACTCCCGACTGCTGGTAGTCCAGACTCCCGCGATCCGCCAGGTCATCAACTCCGGCCGCCGGCTGATCCAGCTGAACAAGAACGCTCACTACGGGCGGTGCGGTCTGATGGTGTCCGGTCCCGCCAGGACCGGCAAGACCACCGCGCTCACCCAGCTCGGCAAGACCATCGAGGTGATCCACCGGCGCCGCCACCCACGCTCGGCCAGCGACATCCCGGTCGTCTACATCACCGTCCCGCCGGCGGCCACCCCGAAGATGATCGCGATGGAGTTCGCCCGGTTCTTCGACCTCCCGCTCTCCCGCCGAGGCAACATCACCGACATCGCCGACGCGGTCTGCGGGGTGAGTCTGGACGCCCACGTCACCCTGGTCGCCGTCGACTTTACCGACCGTGGTTACAGCTGTTCTTGATGTCCGTCCGGCTTGCGTTCCGGGACGTTCCGTGATCGTTTACCGACTTGTGTCGGAACGTCCGTCATGGTCGCAGGTATCAGTTCGGAGGGCATGTGGCTCGGCAAGTGGTGATCGGTCAGCTCAGGGTGCAGAAGCTGACGAGGGGGAACGGGCGGCGGTCGTGGACGATCGTCTGGCCGGAGGGGACGGAGCATCCGGAAGCGGACCGGTTCCTACGCCGGCACGAGGGGTCGGGTACTCAGCGGACCTATGCCTATCTGCTCGTCGACCATCTGAGGTGGCTGGAGCGGGAGTGCCTGGAGTTCGGGGCGGTGACGCTGCGGGATCTTGACCGGTACATGGGGATCATCGGAGCTGAGGTCGCGATGCCGCTGGGCGAGCCGTGGCGGGTCGGCAAACGTCCGTACGGCCGGGCCGCGCTCTCCACGGCAGCGGCCTGCTTGAAGGGCTTCTATCTGCACCAGTCTGCGCTCGGGGTGAACAGTGATCTGGGCGGGAAACTCGACCGGAGCAGGTTGCCGACCCGGGCCGATCGGTCTCGCTCGTCCCTGGGCCATGTGAAGACCGAGATGCCGGCGAACCCGCTGGCACCCCGGGGCCCGCACCGCCGGCATCCCAAGATGCTCCCGGACGGGGCACGAGAGCGGCTGCTGGCCACGGTGAACAGCGCCCGCGACGCCGTCACGGTGACCTGGCTGGCGGATGGGGGCCTGCGGATCGGCGAGCTCTGCGGGCTGCACCTGGTGGACCTGCATCTGCGGGACGGGGCGGCCTGCGGGCAGTGCCGCACCCCGCATGTCCATGTCTGTCACCGGCCCGGCAACCCCAACGGCGCCGGGGCCAAGACCAAGCATCCGTGGCGGGTCGAAGACGGAACGGTGACCGGCGGGCTGGTCAAGCGGGTCAGCCCGGCGATGGTGCACACCTACTTCGACTACTTGACCAGCGAATATCCCCGCGACCGGGCATGGCACGGGATGCTGCTGGTCCAGCTGCACGGCAAGAACCAGGGACAGCCATGGGCGACGGCCGGGGCCCGGCGGATGCTCGGCCGCGCCGGGGAACGAGCCGGCCTGGGAAAGGTAAAACCGCACGAGTTCCGGCACTCGTTCACGAGTGCTGTTCTTGAGGCTTCGGGCGGTGACCTGCTGATCGCCCGCGATGCGGGCGGGTGGGCCTCCACCGCGATGGTCGATGAGATCTACGCGCACGTCGACGTGCACGACAGCGCGTTCGACGCGGCGCTGCGCACGGTCTGGGGTGAGGTGCGTTGAGGCGGCAGGAGTACCTGCGGCCGCTGTTGGCCGATCGTCCGGGCCAGGTCGGCCGGGATCGGCTGGAGATTCTGACCACGTTGATCGCGGGGCCGTCCTTCGATCCGGTCTACCGGCCCGACATCATCACGATTCCGGGTGGTCACCCGATCTACCGGTGGGCCTGTGTGGTCGCCGATTGCGAGCGGCCGCGCACGGGCGGGTCGGACTTGTGCTCGGTTCATCAGGGGCAGTGGGCCGGTGAGAGCGTGCGCGGCGTCGGCATGGCCGCGTTCGTGACCGCTGCACGCGGCTTGGACGAGCGGGCCGGATCGCGGGAGGTCATCTGCCGGATCTGTCCTGGACGGCCCGCGGCGCACAGCGACCTGCGGCTATGCCAACGGCATCTGAGCAGGTGGACCTTCCGCAGGAACGAGGTGGGTGAGGGTGCGGACTTCGCGCTCTGGGTGAGCGAGGAGCAGCCCTGCCCCGGCTACGGGCCATGCGGTGTGGTCATCTGCCCGAGTCTGGCTGATTCTCCGCTGGGGTTGTGCGCTTGGCACGGCAGCCGCTACCGCCGTGACGGCGCGCCCGGCAGGGCGGCTATGCCGGGGAGCTGGTGGCAGCGGTATGAGCGGTGCGGGAAGCCCGTTCCGCTTGAGTACGCCGACCAGGCGGCGTTCCGGCGCTGGTGCGCGACGGTCTCCGCGCAGCCGTGGCCAGGGCAGATCAACCTGCGCGGGCTGCGTCCGCTGGTGAGAGCGGAGATCCGGTGGGGCTTGTTCGTGCACACTCAGCGGGCTCGGCCGTCTCGATGGGATCTTGGCTGGATCCGCGCCCTGGTGACTACCTGCCGGGTCCTTGAGGTGAACTCGCTGGTCGATTTCGAGTTCGGGGCCGGCGGCTCCCCGGCGTTCACTGGCGCGATCGCCAAGGAGATCCTGCACGAGCTGAGACTCGTCTATTTCACTCCGGCCGAGGCCAAGGACGCCGGGTTCCTGGAGACCGAACACTTCGGGGTGCTGTTCCCGCATCGGATGAGCCATTTTGACCTGACGAGTATCCCGCAGCGCTGGCTGCGGGACCTGACCTGGGACTATCTGGCTGATCTGCTGCGATCACCACGCTGTCCGAGATCGGGCGGCCCGTTCGACGGCTATCGTCGGGCCGCCCTGGAGCTGGGGGTCTTCCTGGAGCTCGAGGCGCCGGGCGAAGGTCATGACCCCGCCGTCCTGCGAGGTGAGCACGCCCAGCGATTCGTCGCCGATCAGCGGCACCGTGAACGCGAGGGCCAGGAATCGCTGGCGGTCAAACGGCCGGGCGGGGCCGCGGGCATCGTGACCACGACCACCCGATCGGTGGTGTTCAACGCGATCCGCAAGCTGCTGCGTGACGCGTTGGACACCGGCGTCGCCGGCAAGCTGGGCCTGGACAGGGAGTTCATCACCGCGCTGCCCACCGCCGGCGCCACCACGGGCAGGACCGCACGCCGGCCCTTCCCCGACGAGGTCGCCCGGGCGCTGGCAGCCGAAGCCAACCTCGCAGAGCTCGCCGCCACCTATGACCCCAGCGACAACGGGGCCCGTGACATCTCAACTACGACGCCGCGATCCGGATCCCCGAACGTCTCTACGATGTTCTCGCCGAACGCCAGCGCAAGACCCTGGACCGGTTCACCGCCCGCTACGGCTACCGGCCGGCCGGTGCGCAACGCTCCCAGCTCGCGTTGTTCCCCACGACCTACCGCAGCCACGACGGAACGGTGTCGCTCACTCACCAGTGGTTCTACAGCCGGTTCCGGCCCTGGGTGGACGCCATGGACCTCGGCCATTTCGTCCCGCACCAGGCCAGGCACACCCTGGCGACGAACCTGCTCCGTCATGGCGCGACCCTGACCCACATCCGCAGGTATCTCGGCCAGGTCAGCGACCGGATGGCGGAACACTACGTCCACCTTTCCCACTCGGATCTGGAGAACGTGCTGCAGCACGTCTGGGTCTCGGGGCCGGGAACCGCCAGCCCCGGCGAGTTCCTCGCCGGGACCGCGGCCCCGCTCAGCCAAGCCGAGGCCCAAGCCCTGGCGGTGGATCTGTCGCGGCGCAGCACCCCGGCCGAGGGCGGCTTCTGCACCTTCCAGCCCGTCGTCGACGGCGGCGCCTGCCCCTGGAATCTGAACTGCCACTCCTGTGACCGGGTCGTGCTCTCGGGCGCTGACCTGCTGTACTGGCGGCGCAAGCGCGAACAGTGGCGGCTGCTGGCCGAGGGAGCCCCCGACGACGCCACCGCCTCCTACCTGCATGACTACTTCGAACCCACCGCCCGCGCCATCGACGGCCTGGAGAAGGCGCTGGCCGGTCTCGGGCTCCTCGACGACGCCCTCGCTTTGGACCTGCGCAAACCCCAGGACTACTTCCAGCGCGTCTGGAACACCGCGTTCCTGGCCTCCGACCTCGCCAAGGCCGGCAGCCGAGACGACCAGTACGACAGCACGGACGCGGCCGAGTACGGTGACCCTCCGCAGCTGAACGCGTGAGCGCCAGCACCGGCAGCCAGAACCAACCGCAAACGGCAGCCGCTCTCGCGGCTCGCCGCACCAGCGCCCAGGCAGCGCTGCAGCGCGTCCACGAAGCCCTCACCCGGATGCGACGCGAGAAGACACTGGTCACTGTGGCCGCCGTCGCACGGACGGCAGGAGTCTCGCGCACCTTTATCTACGACAACCCGCAGGCCCGGGCTGCGGTGGCCGGCGCCGCGGCGGAAGCCGGCACCAGGCGGGCCCGCGACCAGGCCGTCCAGGACGCCGGGCAGGAGGCGTCCTGGCGAGAACGCGCCCTCAACGCCGAGGACGCGCTCAAGGCCGCGAACGCGGAGATCCTGCAGCAACGCACACTGATCGGCGAACTCATGGGCCAGGTCCGTGACCTTCAAGCCGAGTGGACCGAAGAGGCCATCCAGCGCATCACCACCGAGAACACCACCCTCAAACAACGTGTCCGCCAGCTCACCACCGACAACCGCACCCTGGACGAACGGCTCAAGGCCGCACGCTCGAACCTGCGCTTCCAAGACCGCCGCCTCGCCGATCTCGAAGCCCGGATCGCTGACATGTAGGGCGCACCGCGCGGCCCGGCAAGCCTTCTATTTCACTTCATTTCATTTCCCATCCCGTGAAAACGAACGGAAAGGCCCTCTCCTGTGACCACCAATCAGCCCGCTGACCAGCAGCGACGCTGCAAACGGCCCGGCTGCGGCGACGACTGCGCCCGCAAGTACGCCAACGGCACCCGGCCCGCCCACCCGCAAGCCCCCGCCGGGCAGGACACCGATGCCCTCGCCGGCCTGGAGGTGCTGCTATCCCAGGCCACCGCCCTGACCCGGCAGGCGGCCGTCCAGGCCCGGCAGACCGACCCCGCGCGGGTACGCGTCCAGCTCGCCGACGCAGAAGCCGCCCGGCGCCGCGCCGAAGCGGGCACGCAAGTCGCCTGCGCGCAGGCCGCGGAGCAAGCCCACGAAGCCCAGGCCGCGGCCGGAGCGCTCGAAGCCGCCCGCCGCGACCTGCACGCCGCGGAACAAGACGCAGCCCAGCAGGCCGCCCAGGCAGCCGCCGCCCGCGCGGACCTGGCCGCCGCCCGTGACCAGCACGCCACAGACCAGGCAAAAACCACCACCGACGCCGCTGCGGCCATCGCCGCCGAACAGCGCGCCGCCGAACAGCACCGCCATGCCGCGGCTACAGCTATCGAGGAGGCCAAGGGCATCCAGCAGCACGCCAGCGCCGAAGCCGCCCGCGCCCGCCAGGCTGAAACCGACGCCCGCGCCGAGATCGAACGCACCCGCACCGACGCGGCCCGCGAACGTGACACCCTCACCGCCGGCTACCACGCGCAACTGAACGCCGCCGGGCAGATCATCGCAGCACAGCGTGCTCGCGCCGAACGCGCTGAACATCAGGCCGACACCGAACGCGCCCAGAACCGTCTCAGCACCACGCCCCGGCCTGATCCTGCTGCGACCGGCGATACCCGCCCCTCGCCCGGCAAGCAACACAGCCGGACCCGGCCCGCCGGCCCGACAGTTGCCTGAACCAGCCGCACCGCCGCGGTCTGGTCACCGATTACGGCGGCCAGACCGCGGCACAGCTCCTGAATCTCCCAAATGGGCCAACCTTTCCCCCGC
>WNFD01008358.1_pt1 | contig 10169 bp, 8 predicted proteins | sample 5400491 | NCBI WGS metagenome assembly WNFD01 (sample SAMN13153343, study PRJNA577476) | soil metagenome | isolation source: 120 cm saprolite under Douglas fir tree site 2 hole 2 replicate 2 | place: USA:California | collected 2015-04-18
CCAGGTCGATGTCGGCGATGGCCATCCCGGCCCGCGAGAGCGCCTGCCGTGACGCCTCCACCGGTCCCAGGCCCATGATCTCGGGGGACAACGCGGTCACCCCGGAGGAAACGATCCGCGCCAGCGGCGTGATGCCGAGTTCGGCCGCCTTGACGTCGCTCATCACGATGACCGCCGCGGCCCCGTCGTTGAGCGGGCAGCAGTTCCCCGCGGTCACGGTGCCGTCGGGGCGGAAGACAGGCTTCAGCGCGGCGAGCTTCTCGATCGTGGTGCCCGGCCGCGGACCGTCGTCGGCCGCGACCACCGAGCCGTCCGGCAGCGTGACCGGCGTGATCTCCCGCTGCCAGAAGCCGTTGGCGATGGCCTTCTCGGCCAGGTTCTGCGAGCGCACGCCGAACTCGTCCTGCTGCTCGCGGGTGATGCCGCGCAGCCCGGCGACATTTTCCGCGGTCTCGCCCATCGCGATGTAGATGTTGGGCATGAGCCCGTCCTCGCGTGGGTCGTGCCATCGGTCGGTGCTCCCGGCCCGGGCTCGTTCGGTACGTCCCTGGGCGCCGGCGAAGGCCGGATTCTGGGTATCGGGCCACGAATCGCTGCTGCCCTTGGCGAACCTGCTGACGCACTCGACTCCGGCCGAGATGTACACGTCCCCCTCGCCGGCCTTGATCGCATGGAAGGCCATCCGGGTGGTCTGCAGCGACGAGGAGCAATACCGGTTGACGGTGGTGCCTGGCAGGTGATCGTGACCGAGCAGCACCGCGACCACGCGGGCCATGTTGAATCCCTGCTCGCCGCCGGGCAGCCCGCAGCCGAGCATCAGGTCGCCGATGTCGGCGGGGTCGAGCTGCGGCACTTTGGCCAGCGCCGCGGCTATGATCTGCGCGGCCAGGTCGTCCGGGCGGATGCTAGTGAGCGAGCCCTTGCCCGCACGGCCAATGGGTGACCGCGCGGTGGCGACGATCACTGCTTCGGGCATGGTCCGGCCTCCTCGCATAGGGTGCATCCAGATTATGTCCCCGGCCAATGGCCTGGAAGGAACAACCATGCAGGTGTATGACTCACTGAGCGGACTGGTGGGGAACACCCCCCTGGTCCGGCTGCGATCGGTGACCCGGGGGATCCCCGGGTCCACCGTGCTCGCCAAGGTGGAGTATTTCAATCCGGGTGGCTCGGTCAAGGACCGCATCGCGTTGCGGATGGTGGCGGCGGCCGAGGCGAACGGAGACCTGCAGCCGGGCGGCACGATCGTGGAACCCACCTCGGGCAACACCGGAGTCGGGCTCGCGATAGTCGCGGCGGAGCGCGGATACAGGTGCGTCTTCGTCTGCCCGGACAAGGTGGCGCAGGACAAGATCAGCGTGCTGCGGGCTTACGGCGCCGAGGTGGTGGTGTGTCCCGGGACGGTCGCGCCCGATCACCCGGACTCTTACTACAGCGTCGCGCGCCGGCTGGCCGCGGAGACACCGGGCGGCTGGCAGCCCGACCAGTACGCCAACCCGGAAAACCCGGCCTCGCACCACGCCACCACCGGCCCGGAGATCTGGGCGCAGACGGACGGGACGGTCACCCACTTCGTCGCCGGAATCGGCACCGGAGGCACCATCACGGGCGCCGGGCGGTACCTGAAAGAGGTATCGGGCGGCGCGGTGCGGGTGATCGGCGCCGATCCGGAAGGCTCGGTCTACTCCGGCGGATCCGGGCGTCCGTACCTGGTCGAGGGCGTGGGCGAGGACATCTGGCCCGCCACCTACGATCCGTCCGTCTGCGATGAGATCATCGCGATCAGCGACGCTGAGTCGTTCGGCATGACCAGGCGGCTGGCGCGAGAGGAAGCGCTGCTCACCGGCGGCTCGTCCGGGCTGGCGGTGGCCGCCGCGCTGCGGGTGGCCGAGGCGGCCGGTCCTGACGCCGTGATCGTCGTGCTGCTGCCTGACGGCGGCCGGGGCTACCTGTCGAAGATCTTCAACGACGAATGGATGGCCGACTACGGCTTCCTCGCCGCGCAGACTTCGGAGCCGCTGGTCGCCGACGTTATGGCCAGGAAAGAACGTAGCCTGCCCGAGTTCGTCCACGTCCACCCGGAAGAGAACGTCGGCGCGGCCATCGCGCTGCTGCGTGAATACGACGTGTCCCAGCTGCCCGTGGTGAAGGAGGAGCCGCCGGTGATGGCCGCCGAGGTGGTCGGGTCCGTGGTGGAGCGCGACCTGCTCGATGCCCTGGTGGCCGGCCGGGCGAAGCCGTCCGATCCGGTCGGCCCGCACATGTCGCCGCCGCTGCCGACCGTTGGCTTGGGCGAGCCGGTCTCCCGGGCGGTCCTCGCGCTCGAGAAGGCCGGAGCGGCGCTCGTGCACGTGAACGGCAAGCCCTCCGGGCTGATCACCCGGCAGGACGTGCTGACTTTCCTCGCCGCGAATACCTGAAATTACGGAGGCAATCTTCATGACCAGCCATAGCATCGCGGGGGGGTCCAAGGGGGGTCCGGGGGGATGGGTCCCCCCGGTCGCGGGGGGGTCTGGGGGGGTCGTCCCCCCGAGGCAACACGGCTTCGAGACCCTGGCCATTCACGCGGGCCAGGAGCCCGATCCGGTGACCGGGGCGGTCGTGCCGCCCATCTACCAGGTGTCCACGTTCAAGCAGGACGGGGTCGGCGGGCTGCGCGGCGGCTACGAGTACTCGAGATCGGCCAACCCGACCAGGACGGCGCTCGAGCAGTGCCTGGCCGCACTCGAGGCAGGTTCCCGCGCGCTCGCCTTCGCCTCCGGCCTGGCGGCGGAGGATTGCCTGATCAGGACGGTCTGCTCGCCCGGCGATCACGTGCTCGTCCCGGACGACGCGTACGGCGGGACGTACCGGCTGTTCGCCCGGGTCTTCGCCGGCTGGGGGCTGAGCCACGGCGTGGTCCCGATTTCGGATCTTTCCGCTGTGCGCGAGCAGCTCGCCGCCAGGGCGGTCACGATGGTCTGGGTTGAGACGCCGACGAATCCGCTGCTGAACATCGCTGATATCCGCGCCCTGGCCCGGGCCGCGCACGAGGCGGGCGCGATGCTCGTGGTGGACAACACGTTCGCGTCGCCGTACCTGCAGCAGCCGCTCATGCTGGGAGCCGATGCCGTGGTGCACTCGACGACCAAGTACCTGGGCGGGCATTCCGACGTCGTCGGCGGGGCCGTGGTCGTCGCCGACGATAAGCTCGCCGAGCGGATCGCCTTCACTCAGAACGCCACCGGCGGTGTCGCGGGGCCGTTCGACTCGTGGCTGACGCTGCGCGGTATCAAGACGCTGGCGGTCCGGATGGACCGGCACTGCCGCAACGCGATGCGAGTAGCGCAGATGCTGGCCGAGCATCCGGCGGTTGCCGAGGTCCTCTATCCCGGGCTGCCCTCGCATCCCGGCCACAAGACCGCGCAGGAACAGATGCGGGCGTTCGGCGGTGTGGTGTCGTTCCGGATGGCGGCCGGCGAGGAAGCCGCGGTGCGGACGTGCGGCCGGACCCGCCTGTTCACGCTGGGCGAGTCGCTCGGCGGAGTGGAGTCGCTCATCGAGCATCCGGGCCGGATGACGCACGCGTCGGTCACCGGTTCGGCCCTCGAGGTCCCAGGCGACCTGATCAGGCTGTCAGTCGGCATCGAGGACTGTGACGACCTCCTCGATGACCTGCGCCAGGCGCTGTGAGGCAACGGTAGAACAACGCCGGTCGAACCAGGCAAGAGCGCCCGCGTCCCGCGTCAGCGGGCCGCGGGCGCTAACATGCCGGCCGCAGCGGGTCAGTTCCGCCCCGCGGGCGAGCTTTCCCTGTTGTCCTGGGACGCGGCCCGCGGCTTGGGCTTGTAGGCGAGGGCGAACCAGGCCCCGATCGCGAAGACGATACCGACGACGAGCGAGCCGGTGGCCTTCAGCGGGTGGTGCCCGGTTGAGCCTTTGATGTGCCCGGGAATGAAACTGGGCAGCGACTTGGCCGGCTCGGCTAGATAGATGATGGCGACCACGATGAACAGCAGGGCGATGATGCCCAGAATCACCGCGAGTATCGTCCGGCCCGACGACCTCTCGACTGATCCGCTGGTAGAACTCACGATTCCTCCTTGTGCAGGCATGCGGTAAAGCTGTGTTAGGTGCCGGCCAGTCACGCCCGTCCGGGGGGTGCCGGCCGGCTGCGGCAAGCCGAGGGTCCTCAGCCGACTAGGAAAATCTACCTTCGACTGGCGCCGCGGGTGCGTAGGAAGTCACGGATGACATACTCACCGAGACGTTCGGGCGCCGCCTGCAGCACGCGTCCGCCGTTCCTCCTCGCTACATTGTCAACGAACGCGCTGAGCCTGGCGTCATCCGCCAGCATGAAAATATTCAGCGCGGCATGCCGGCGAGTCATCTTATCCACCTCCGCGAGAGTGAGTTCCAGCGTCTCGGAAGACGGCGGCCAGTCGAACCAGGATCGCCCGTCGCGCTGCAGGTGAGCCGTCGGCTCGCCGTCCGTCACCACCAGGACGACCGGCTCGTGCTCCGGGTGCCTGTCGATATGGCGGCCGGCCAGCAGCAGCGCATGATGCAGGTTGGTGCCCTGCACCATGTCCCAGCCAAGCCCGGCGAGTTCGGTCTCGCGCAGTTCGCGCGCGTAGTTGGAGAAGCCTATGACCTGGATGGCGTCCTGCGGGAACCTGCTGCGCAGCAGCGCGTGCAGCGCGAGCGCCGTCTGCTTGGCCGCCGCCCAGGTCCCGCGCAGCTGCATCGAGTAGGACAGGTCGACAAGCAAGGACACGACCGCCGCGCTGCGCCGCTCGGTCTCGGCCACCTCGAAGTCGCGCGCCGAAAGTGTTACCCGGGGGGGACGACCCCCCTCAAACCCCCCCCGATCACGGGGGGGCTGCCCGCCCCCCCGTACCCCCCGGGGGGAGGGCTGCCCGCCCCCCCGGGCGCCTCTGGCCTCCCTGAGCAGCGCGTTCCGGACCGTCGCGGGGACGTCTAGGGGCTGCTCGTCACCGAACTCCCAGGCGCGTGTGGTGCCGGTGAGCTCGCCCGCCTGGCCGGCGTCGCGCCGGTCGTGGTCGCCGGACCTGCTGCCGAAGTTCAAGCCGGAGAAGATCTGGCGTAGCGCGGTGTCCCCGAGCCTGCGCACGGCCTTGGGGGTGAGCTCGAGGTGCCCGCCGTTGCGCGTCAGGTAGCCCTGCCGTTCGAGCTCACGCTCGATGCGGCGCAGTGCTTCGACGTCGTCCACGGCCTGCCGCCCGAACGCCCGCCGGACCGCTTCCTCGTCGATGTCGTCCAGGCTCGCACCCGGGTAGTCCTGGCCAAGCGCCGTTTCCAGCTCGGCCAGGTCGGCGAGCTCGGCCAGGGCCGTGGTGGCGTCGCCGAGGCCGAGCGGCTCCTCGCCTGACATCTGGACGCCGCCGCTCATGCCGGCCCGGTCGAGCTCCGGGCGCCTGGCCCGGAGCGCATCGGCGAGCCGGGCCATCTCGGCCGCCAGCCCGGCGTCGTCGAGCGCGCTGGCCATCAGCCCGGCGAGCTCCTCACGCTGCTCGTCGCTGAGCGACCGCAGCAGGCGTTCCGCCGCGGCCATCCGGCTGATCAGGGAGTCGACGAGGTCGTCAAGGCTCTGCGGATGGTCAGGGAACAAGTCGCCGTGGCGGTCCATGAAGCGGTCGAAATCGGCCTGGGTGTGCTCGCCGCGTGCGTCCGCGGCCAGCATCTCGTTCAGGTCGCCGAGCATGTCCTTGACCCGCTGCATCGCCCCCGGATCGGGATTGCTCAGCACCTGCCGCATGCCGCGGAACTGGCTGTCCAGCACCTCGCTGCGCAGCAGGTCCCTGAGCTGGTCGAAGGTCTGGCGGGCGGCGGCTGACCGCCAGTCGTAGTCGGCCAGCTGCCGGATCGCCTGGGCCGTGTCGGCGGGCAGCGCGTCGAGGTCGGCCTCGCGCAGCCTGGCCTCGTCGCTCGGGTCGGGGAACAGTTCGGCCCGCTCCTGCCCGACGGCGGTGTCGAGCAGGGCGCGCGCCTGTTCGAGTATGCCATCGAGGCGGCCGCTGCCGCGGATCTCCCGCTGCCGGTCCCGCACCCGGCGCAGCAGCTCATCCAGGCCCCGGCGGTCCCGCTGACCTCTTCTCAGCAGTTCCCGCAGCGCGTCGGCCGGGTTGGCCCCCGCGAGTATTGCGTCGCCCATCTCATCGACGGCGCCGCGCACGTCGTAGGGGAGCGCGAGCGGATCCGGACCGTAGACGTACCGGCCGTACCGGTAGTTGGCCATGGTCAAGTTCCGTACACGCTGGTGCCGCCTTCGCTGTCCTTCGACAGCCTGCGCATCAGGTACAGCCCTTCCAGGGTGAACTCGAGCGCGGCCGCCGCCTGCCCGAGGGATTCACCGCCGTCCATGCCGAGCCTGGCCATGATCTTGGCCAGCCCGGGGACGTCGCCGATCCGCTGCAGCAGCTCGGTGGCGGGCACGAGCTCGCCTGACTCGACGGTGCCGCCGTCCTCGAACTTGGCGAGCAGGCCGGAAAGCTCCACGCCGCCCAACCTGGACCGGAACGTGTCGGCGATCGCCCGGCGCAGCAGCGCGCCGAGCACCTCGTCCTCCCGGCCCTCCTCGCTGACCTCGAACTCGACCTTCCCGCGCAGCGTGCTGACGATAGCGGGCAGGTCGCACACCCGGGCGACCGGCGTCTCCGCAGCCGACCCCGCCAGCGCGGACCGGCGTACGGCCGAGGCCGCCGCGCTTTCCGCCGCGGCGATGGCGAACCGCGCGGAAACACCGGAGTGCGCGTCCACGGCGGGCGACTCGCGGACCCCCCTGGTGAACCTGGCGATCACCTCCACCAGGTGCTCGGGGAGTTCCGCGCTGGTCCGGATGTCGGCTTCCTGCCTGACCAGGGTGAGCTCGTCGTCCAGGGACAGCGGGTAGTGGGTCCGGATCTCCGCGCCGAACCTGTCCTTGAGCGGCGTGATGATCCGTCCCCGGTTGGTGTAGTCCTCGGGGTTCGCGCTGGCCACCAGCAGCAGGTCAAGCGGCAGCCGGAGCGCGTAGCCGCGGATGCCGATGTCGCGCTCCTCCAGCACGTTCAGCAGGGACACCTGGATCCGCTCGGCCAGGTCGGGCAGCTCGTTCAGGGAGAAGATGCCCCGGTTGGTCCGCGGCACCAGGCCGAAGTGGATGGTCTCAGGGTCGCCGAGGGTGCGTCCTTCCGCCACCTTGACCGGATCGATGTCGCCGATCAGGTCGCCGACGCTGGTGTCCGGGGTGGCGAGCTTCTCGCCGTACCTGTCGCTGGCATGCCGCCAGGTGACCGGCAGGTCGTCGCCCAGCTCGGCGGCGAGCCGCAGGCACCGCGCGCAGGCCGGATGGTAGGGATGGTCGTTGATCTCGCAGCCCTCGACGGCAGGGGTCCACTCATCGAGCAGGCCGGCCAGGGTGCGGATCAGCCGCGTCTTACCCTGGCCGCGTTCCCCGAGCAGGATGATGTCGTGCCCGGCGATCAGGGCGCGCTCGAGGTGGGGCAGCACGGTCTGTCCGAACCCGACGATGCCGGGAAAGGGATCCTGCCCGGCCCGCATCATGGCGAGCAGATTCTGTCTTATCTCCTCCTTGACGCTGCGGTACACGTGACCGGCAGCGCGCAGTTCGCCCAGAGTGCTTGCGTGGTGATGCTGGCTGTGTTGCTGCACCATTCGACAGTATGTCGTGATCGCACGTCTTTGCATCTGCCGCAGTTCCGCTGCCGGGCACCGGGGCCGCGAATGGGTGGCAGACTTCTTTCCGTGGCAACAACACCAGGCGCGGTGAGCTCCGACGACGTAGCCACCGCCCGCAAGCTGATCCACGATGTGATCTCGGACACGCCCGTGCTTCACTCGCGGGTGCTCTCCGAGGCCGTCGCCGGGCCGGTCTTCCTGAAATGCGAGAACCTGCAGCGAACCGGGTCGTTCAAGGTGCGCGGCGCCTACTTCAGGATCGCCAGGCTGTCGGATGCCGAACGTGCCCGCGGCGTCGTCGCGGCCAGCGCGGGTAACCACGCCCAGGGGGTCGCGTTCGCGGCCGGACTGCTCGGCTGCGCGGCCACGGTGGTCATGCCCGCGGGCGCGCCGTTGCCCAAGGTGCAGGCGACGCGGGGTTACGGAGCCGAGGTCATCCTGCACGGCAGCTGCGTGGAAGACGCCCTGCACGAGGCCCTGGCCTTCGCCGAGCGGACCGGCGCGGTCTTCATCCATCCCTACGACCACCCGGACATCGTGGCCGGCCAGGGCACGCTCGGCTTCGAGCTCATTGAGCAGTGCCCGCAGGTCCGTACGGTCGTGGTGCCGGTGGGCGGCGGCGGCCTCGCGGCGGGGATCACGGTAGCGATCAAGGACCTCGACCCGGAGATCCAGGTCGTCGGCGTACAGGCGGAGGCGGTCGCGCCGTACCCGGGCTCACTGGCGGCCGGGCACCCGGTGTCGGTGCAGGCTGGGCCCACCATGGCCGACGGCATCGCGGTCAGCCGCCCGGGTGACATCCCGTTCGGCATCCTGGCGGCCCACGCCGCTCGGGTGGTGACGGTCTCGGAGGAAGGCCTGTCCCGCGGGCTGGTGCTCTGCCTGGAGCGGGCCAAGCAGGTGGTGGAGCCCGCCGGGGCGGCCGGGGTGGCCGCCCTGCTCGAGCATGCGCGCGACTTCACCCCGCCGGTGGTGGTGGTGCTCTCCGGCGGCAACATCGACCCGCTGCTGCTGTCCAAGCTGCTCCGGCACGGCCTCACCGCGGCCGGCCGCTACCTGGCGTTCCGCTGCAGGCTGCCCGACCGCCCGGGGTCGCTCGCAAAACTCCTCGGTGACCTGGCGGATCTGGGTGCCAACGTGCTCGAGGTCGGGCACGAGCGGCTGGCCCCGCGGCTGCACGTGGACGAGGTGGAGGTGGTCCTGCAGGTCGAGACCCGCGGGCCCGAGCACTGCGCGGAAGTGATCAGCGCGCTACGCGCCGCGGGCTACACCCTGGCCTTCGCCTGAGCCGCGAACCCAGAGGTATTACTCAGTAGCGGTAGCGGGCGGCGATGATGATGATCTCTTTGTCTGTGACGATGTATACGAGGCGGTGCTCCTCGTCGATCCGCCGCGACCATGCCCCGGGCAGGTGGTACTTCAGCGGCTCTGGCTTGCCGATGCCGGTGAAGGGGTCTCGGCCGATGTCCTCGATGAGCTTGTTGATCCGGGCGAGCATTTTGCGGTCGGTCTTGATCCACGACGTGTAGTCGTCCCAGCCCTGATCCTCGAAAACCAGCCTCACGCGACGCTGCCGCGCGGGTCCGCTGCGTCGGGGTCGATCAACTCGTGTTCGGTGAGGTTGACGCCGCTCAGGGCATTCTCGTAGGCCTTGAGCAGACGGCGGGCGTTCGCGGGCGAGCGCAGCAGGTAGGCACCTTCACGCAGGGCGTTGAAGTCTTCGGCGGAAACCAGGACTGCGTTTCCGTGCTTGGAGACGATCTCTATGGCGTCGTGGTCGTCGTTGACCCTTTTGATCAGTGGAAAGAGGCTTTTGCGGGCCTCGCTTGCGGTTATGGACATGGCACGGCACTCCTTCTGGAATAGTACCAGATAGCGTACCAGTTTCTGAGTGCGGTGGCGAGGTCAGAGGTTGCCGCGCCTGGCCTGCGGGCAGTCAGCAGTTCGGCGACACATCAGGGCCTTGGTCGGCATGAATTGGTCGCCGGCCGGTACAATGAGCGGATGCCCGGAGCAATGACGGGGCTGGCGTGCTATCGCGGAGCGGCATACGTACCCGTCGTGGTCGGCGCGGCACCGCATCCGGAAGGCTTGAGAGCGTGGCTCATCCGGCCACCTCGGACCGTACTTCTAGCCTGGCATGGCCCGACCGAGGAGGTCGTCAGGAACGCATGAATATATCCTGGGTGACTCTTGACCGGATCTGCCGGGAGGAGGCGCGCGCCAACGAGACGATCCGCCGCATGGTGGAGGGCAGCGGAAGGCCGCTGCGCTCGAGCGCCGAGCACCTGAGCGACGAGGAGCTACTCCGGAAGCTGCGCGGCTTCGGCTTCGACCTGGACCGCGGCAGCCTGGAGAAGCTCTGCGAGGGCGCGCTCTCCGCCGAGGAGGTGGCTCGTCCTCTCCTGGACAGGCGCAGAATCGGTGATGACAGCGAGTCGGACTGGATCTGGATCTGCCTGGTCTCCCTCTGGCAGAGGTGGTGGCCG
>WNFD01008360.1_pt1 | contig 10168 bp, 12 predicted proteins | sample 5400491 | NCBI WGS metagenome assembly WNFD01 (sample SAMN13153343, study PRJNA577476) | soil metagenome | isolation source: 120 cm saprolite under Douglas fir tree site 2 hole 2 replicate 2 | place: USA:California | collected 2015-04-18
ACGCAAGTTGCTTCACCAGACGACTGGGAGGCTATGCTTAACTTGCTTGAGCACCGGCAGACGAAGAAGAGAAAAAGCAAGGAAAAGGAAACTAAGAAGGAGCGCTAGATGGCATTGGACTGGTCCTTCTCAACCGATCGCCGGATGCGCCGGTGCCCTCGTCAATTGTTTCTTGCCGACGTTGCAGCGTGGCACAACGCGCGGGACCCTTTCCGGCGAGAGGCCTATTTGCTCGGTCAACTAAAGAGCATGGAGGCTTGGCGAGGGTCGCTTGTGCACCAAGCGATTCACACGCTCGTAGTACCGTGCTGGAAGAATCGCCAACCGGTGCCCTGGGACGCAGTCATCTCTGACGCGCGTAGTCTCGCGGAGCGACAGTTCCGGTTCTCGGCCGAGCGCCGGTATCGAGAACCGGGGATGTCCAAGACCAAAGCAGGTGGGGACTACTGTGCGCTATTCGCCCACGAGTTCGGGACCCCGATCGTGAAGGAACAGTTCTTTACGGTTTTGGATTCGGTCGAGAGGGCCCTGAGGAATCTGTCACTGATGACGGACTTCCTACGGCGCGTAGAAGGAGCGAATTACTACTGGCCCGAAGTCGCGGTCTCAGCAGAGTATAACGGAGTGCGAATTAAGGGGCAGATCGATCTTCTTTTCGCCAGGAGCTATGGGCAATACAGTGTGGTGGATTGGAAGGATTATGAAACACCATCGTCCAGTGACGCGCGTCTTCAGATGTCCCTTTACGCGTGGCTTCTGTGTCACAACAAATCTTGGCCTGTGACCGACCCAGCGCAAATTGAGCTTTGGGAGGTCAAGCTTGCCGAGCCTGGGACTGCCCAACATCTGATCGGCATCGCACTATTTGATGAATTAGAAGACTTCATGTACCGCAGCACGGATCAATTGCGCGGGTTTTGCGGGGACGGAAGCTACGAGCAGCCTGGTGACCTGGAGGATTTTCCCCACACGGAGAATCCGAATTCGTGCCGATTTTGTTCGTATGGGAACATTTGTAGGGAGCCAGAAACATGGATAACTATCGCATCAACCTCTATGAAATCGAAGAACCAGGGCACCTTGCCCTTGATTACCGCTTAGTTCAAGTTCGAGGTCTGGAGCGGTCAGCGGTTAGCAATCCGGATCTTGTTGATAAGAATTTGAATGTCCTGGCGAAGCTCGTTGCAATTAACGAGAGGTGCCCGGTTGCGATTGTCCGTGATACAGAAAAGTTATTCCTGGCGCTGCCATCTAAGTGCGAAATCGAACAATTTGAATATCAGTTGGCACCAGATGTCGTAACGCTAGAGCCGTTGTCGAGCACACACCGGAGCACGGTGCTCGCCTCTAATTCGCGGGATAGGCACATTGGGACAGAGTTTTTGAGATTCTCTTTACGGAGCCCGCTGTGGATGCATCCTGATCTCTGGTGTTCAAGTCCTCAGACTTTCTTCTCCAAGAGGGCGCTGAATGGTCGTGAAATTAGCCGTGAAATCGACCTGTATGAAGGCTTTCACTTCCATTTGCGTTACTTCGAAGCCAAAATCTTCGTGGGAATCAAGCTCGCCCACAAATATGTGGACGTGGCGTGGGCCGTAGACCGTTTTAGTTCCGAGGAATGCAAAGCCCTGAAGATGCGGATGTTTCTCTATCACTTCGGGAATCGGTGGTTCCCTGTCCAGCTACTGGAGACACTCGAAAAATCAATCAAAGAGGCAAGATTTATCCCAGAAGGTGCGGCAGAACCCGTAAGCGTGTTCGACTACACCCTCGAGAAAGGCGGAAAAAACCCGCCGCCCTGGATTCGGTCCCTCGATCCTAATTCACCGGCAATCTTGTATCGTTACCCTGGCCGGGATCAACGCTTGTTTGCAGCGCTGGGCCTAGCGAAACTAATTCACCGAACTAATGACGCGGGAGCGAAGGAACTTCATCATCGCTCAATAAAAGGTCCTGAAGAACGCTTCAGTTTCAGCCGCAGCGTGATCGAAAGGTTTTTCCAGGGTCGGGAGTTTTTCGGACAAGAAATCCGAGTGAAGCCAGAGTCACATTCAGTGCAAGCGCGGCTGTATCCTGTACCGGCTCTGGAATTCGGCCAGGGCCACGTATTGGAAGTAGGGGGGAATTCTCGTAACGGCCAGACTCCGCTTGCTGACCTGGGCCGTGCGCGGATGAACGCTCTCTTAGATCGCGGTGCCGGTGTGGCTGTTACCTCCACTCTCGAACCACAGTACATCATGATTCCACAAACACTGGAAAGGACGACAGGATCTGACATCACAAAGCGGCTTGAGGCGGTCACGCGTAGTTTCCTGCAGAGTTCGTATCGGCTTGACACAGTTCTCTACGACGATCGCGGCGCGCGAACGTTGAAGCAACACGTCGACGCGATTATTGCGGGAGTCCAGCACGCAAGTATTAAGCATGGTCGAGGCATCCTGATCTTGCCTGTGAACGCCCATACTGATTTGCATAACTACGTGAAACGGGCGCTCCGGGAACAATTGCACTTTCAGTGTCTCGATGCTAGCAAGGTCTCCGGGTTTTACCATACCGTTCTGCGCAAGGGATCGAAGTGTGTAGAGGTGGTCTCTGATTTGGAACGCCGCTTCACAAGTTATCTGAGGTACGCGGCTTTGGGCTTGTTGATCGTAAATCGGCAGTGGGGTTAGGTTCTCAGGGACGGAACCCGATACGACAGCTATGTCACATTTGACGTTCTCAATCGGCAGGCCGCGTTCACGTTCTTTTACCAAGGAGGCCGTCACTGCTACACGCGGCTCTACGATTCCAATCAGCCCGAGAAGCTGCTGCGACAGCAGGTGCGGAGAATCGTCTACGAAGGTCTGAAAGCAGACTTGGCAAGTGTAGCGAGGCCGAAGTCTATAATTCTTCAACGTGATGGCCGCTTGTTCCGCTCGGAATGGCTCGGTTTCGAGGATGCAATTCAGCAGCTGATCCGCGAGGGTTTTTTGTATAAGGATGTGGTCTACGGGGCTATCGAGATAGCAAAGAAGTTTAACGCAGGCCTACGTTTGGTCCAAGAACGGAACGGGAGGTTGGAGAACCCGAGAATTGGTGCGACGTGTGCGCTGACGCCGGATGAAGGCATCGTCTGCACCACGGGCTTTCCATTTTCGCTTCGCGGAACTTCCTCCCCGCTGGCAGTCCGGATTTACGGCGGTCCGTTAAATCTGGACTGGGTCATGGAGGATGTCTTCAGGAAATCGCTGCTTGCTTGGCCGGCTCCTGACCATTGCATGAGCTTGCCAATAGATTTGAAACTTTGCGATGAAATGCTCCGCGCCTTCGCCGCGGAAGCCAACGAAGAGGAAGCCGTTTACGGGCAGGAAGTGGACGATGCTGCAGAGGTTGCTTGACTTGGTTCCAGAGGAGGGTCGTCATGAGTGAGATTTCCGCCCTGTCCCACGAATATGAGGCTTCGGCAAGACTGGCCGAGGAGTTGAATGAAGCGATTTTGACGATCAAGAAGTCTCGCTTGCATCAACGAATTGGACTCACCAAGGATCAAAGGAAAATCCTTGCAGGTACTGTTGCAGCACTTCGGCAACAGTTAGAGGCGGGCCAAGGTGGAGCGCAGTCCGAATTCCTGCCGCAGGAAATGGTTGAGCGCTTGAGTGAGCGACATCGCCCAAGGATGGCTTATTTCCTGGATGACTTATCTCGGACCGTGAGCGTGCTGGGAAATGACTTAGTGCCGCTGGACGATAGCATTATTGGCGTGTTGGATGAGATATGCGATGCAGCAGATGAAACCGCATCTGCCGTCTTTCGGCGTATGCGCAGGCGCTAAATGACCCACGTTCTCGAACCGCTGCTCCATGATCTAGCGGAAAGATTTCGGTTCTTAGATGAGGAAATCTCCAAGATGCAGGTGCCGCCTGAAGCGGAATCGTGCAGGCAACGAATACATCGGCTCGTAAGCATAGGGAAGAACCGAATCGATTCCGTCTTAGCTGATCCAGACATCGGACGGCCAGAGTTCGCGAAGAACTTTTACCACACATATAAACGACTCTGTGAATTGGCGCAAGCGGTTGACGAGGGACCCCTTTTTGCGCTGAGTCGGTTTCGGGAAGAGGATCGTTTCCTAACTAGAGTGCTTGGCGCGGTGTGCCAGGAATTCAGCTTCCCATATGCAGTACCGATCTGCGCGGCCATGAGTTCGCAATACTATTGCGCCATGACAGGTATGGATTTGGTCCTTGTTCCACATGGAGAGGCAACTCATTTGCTCGGGTGGGCAGATCTCTATCATGAGCTGGCCCACTTCATCCTTGCCAGGAATCAGGTTGGGCTCCTGCAACCTTTGCGCAGACGGGTCGGGGATCACTTCCAGAAGGCAACTGATGATGCGGTGCGACAAGGGTGGACGTCGCGTGCAATCGACGAACTAAATGCCTATCGCACGTTATGGCTTGGGGATTGGATTATTGAATTCGCGTGCGATTGGTTTGCGACGTTTGCGACGGGCGCGAGTTTTGCCTGGTCAAATCTCCGGTTATGCGCGCGAATGAGCACCGACGTGTTCGGGACTGCCCGCTCGCATCCAGCTGACGCGGCAAGGTCGCAAGCCATCCTCGGGATGGTGGGCTTGGTGGCCACGCCCCAGGAAGGCCAGAAAGTTGACGCTCAGTGGCGAGAGTTGTTGGGAACGATTGGCGCTTCGGAGCCCCAGTACTTTCGAATTGCATATCCTGAGAGCTTGATTCGTGAACTTGCCGTCGAGGCGAAACAATTGTTCGAAGCTTCCGGGCTTCAACCATATAGTCGTGGATCGAAGCCTATTGCTGATCTCCTAAATGAGGCATGGGAGCGTTTCCGAACCGACCCAGCGAGGTTCTCAAGCTGGGAGAATGACCAGGTGCGGCAATTGAAGAAGAATTTCAAGCTCATTTGACTTGGTACGAAAACTCCCGCCAAGATTGGAGCCGGGATATCGGGTGTTGGATGACTGTAGAGCTGGAAAACGTTGGAGGTCAGCCTATGGCCATGCTCGTGAATGGCCAAAGATTTTGCTGCGACGAAGAGACTGGAGAAACGATCATACCCAGGAAGTTCCTAACCGGCTTTCGTTTGTCGGAGATCCCTCCCGATGTCATGATCAAGCCGGTCGAATGCATTAAAAACAATGTCATTCATGTAGAAAACAACTTCACGTTATCGCGCTATACGAACGGCGAGGGAGCTGCTCTAGTTGAAGAAATGTTTCGTCGGAAATTCTGGGATGGAGAAGTGGGCCTAACGCCATACGTGGCTGCTCTCCGGCAGGCCATCGCCGAAACCGCAGACGTTGCCGAGTCAGACCTTGACGATGATGGGGACTACATCTTCTTGCACTATGAAATCAGCTTCAGACAAGATCTGGACGTACAGCATGCGATGCAACGCGTTGATGCGGCCATCTCTGCGATTCACGAACGCGCGGATCAGTTGGTGAATAGGCGGCGCGACGGTCTACTCGGAATTTTTGACCGTGGAAGTTTCGAGTCCGATATGGATAACGCCTTGCGTCGCCCGAAGGTCGGTCTCGCGCTGGTGATGCTTGACATAGATCGTTTCAAGGAACTGAACGACACGCACGGCCATCGAATGGGCGACGCCGCTTTGCAAGCCGTGGCACGGGTCTTGTCGGATCTGTGTCCTCCAGGTGCCGTGTGCTATCGATACGGTGGGGAGGAACTGGCAGTAATACTCCTGGGGGCGAATCTCGACGATGCGATGAGATTTGCGGAGTCAGCGCGAGCCCACGTTGGAGCTCTAGTCTTCGATGAGCGAGCGGATTTGACTGTTACGGCGAGTCTTGGTGTGGCAGTCGCCTCCGAGGGCGGCACCGTTGAAGAACTGGTCAGTAGGGCCGATGCTGCCCTGTACAAGGCGAAATACGAGGGGCGTAATTGCGTCAGAGTGGGGGAGTAGTTGGAGACCGCCATTCACAAAGCGGCGTGGTCGAGTATACTGGGGTTTGATCCCCCCTACCCCTTAGTGGGCAGGAAGCGAAGCCGACCTAACGGTCGGCTTCAGTGTTTTTGACTGCTTCCTTTTTCCATCAACCATGCAGCTCGCCAGTCCTCATCGCCGGCACCATTCTATCCGGACTGTAAACTTGGCGAAGGTCATATTGGTCAGTTTCCGATTCGTATCCACGAATCTCAAGAACTTCAGCTACAGATCGCTTTCCCGTGTAGCGCTCGATCTGAACGATGATATTGAGCGAGTCGGCGATGTTGGCTTTGATGGCGCGGTAGGGAATTTCCACGCCACTCTGCAAGACGCAGGTAGTGAAGCGTGATATCCCTTGAGCTGCGGAATTGGCGTGAACCGTGGAGATGGTTCCGCTGTGTCCAGTGTTTAGCAGCTGCAAAAGGTCGAAGGCCTCGCCACCGCGAATCTCACCGAGAATGATTCTGTCGGGCCTGTGACGAAGCGTGGCTTTCAGGAGGTCGCGAATAGTGACCGCAGGGAGACCATTCTGTTCGCGGCGGGCTTCGAATCGGAGAACATTGTCTTTCTGAATCTGTATTTCTGCCGTGTCCTCTATCAAGACAATACGCTCATGGTTTGGAATAAACTCCGTCAAGACGTTGGCAAGAGTCGTCTTTCCGCTTGAAGTTCCCCCGCAGATGAGGACGTTTTTGCGGTCGGCAATGTACTCTTGCAACTGTTCTGCGAGTCGAGCGGTGACTGTTCCCACGTCAATAAGGTCTTTCATCCTGAATTTGTGGGAATTGAACTTGCGGATTGTGAGCGCAATACCGTGAATACTGCAGGGCGGAATCACGGCGGCAACGCGGCTTCCATCGGGCAGGCGCGAATCAAGGATGGGTTTGGCCTCTGAAATGTCATCTCCTAATCGCCTTGCAATGTTTTTGACTGCCACCATGAGCGATTCTGGCGTGAGTTTTACTCCTGGAACTGCTTGAAGATAGCCGGCTTTTTCAATGAAGACCCGCTCCGGCCCGTTGACCATGATTTCGCTGATGTCCGGGTCCAGAATCAAGTGTTGGATCGGGCGAAGAAACGGGAGAATCAGCTCAAATCCGTTCATCAGAGTTGCCCGTCCGCGAGCTGGCAAAAGTAGGATTTATTTACGTCGTTCAGATACGGCTTCAAATAACAGAACATCGGCGGCAGGGGATTGAGCCCGTCGTAAGCCAGGGTGATGGATTGTGCGTTCTTGAGTTCCGTGAATGTCTTCGTATCAAACCTGTAGTCCCGCTGCTGGCTGTAAGTCTTGGAAGCACTGATGTGGGCTTTGTCAGCCAGAGGTTTGCCGGTCAGGTAGCTGACTCTCGAATCGTGCCCGCTTTCCGAGATGTTGTAATTGACCCGCCACTTCTCTTCCTGCCCGCACAGTTCACTTGCAATCTTTGCAGAGAAGTCGAGTTCCGAGAGGTAGAATCGGCTCTCGAACAAACAATGACAAGAGTACCGCGAATTCGGATGCAATCTCGTCGGCGGGAGGGCCTTCGTAGTGTCCCTCAGCCCCGGCCATGCTCCACGGTATTGATCGCACGAAGCAATTAAACGAAAGACACAACTCCTGTGGGGACCATCCAGCCGGCCATGACACTACGCTGAGCGTGTAGAAATAGGGATCCTCTCCTAAAATCCATTCGACCGAGTCCGGTCGGTGCATGCCCCCAAACACCTGAGCTCATTCTCGATGGACGTATTCGTCGTCGCCTTTGACCAAAGATTTGTCGTATAGCTGCCCGCACTTCGTAAATGGTACTCAATCGGTACACATTCCCCCACTTTCATTCCTGACGCGGCAGAAAGTAACAGCTTCGTGTTCCATTCCAGTGCCACGGCCGCCATCCCTTCCGCGCAGTTGTAACCTGTCGACACGACGTAGTCAATGCAGGGCAGCAATGGATCTGGTCACACTGGTATCCCCGGCTGGCGGATCATTAAGCTTTTCTACTAGCAGTTTCAGACGGCTTGAAGGATCAGTCGGCGCTCGTCAATCGGTCTGGGCTACGAGCTCTGCGGAGTTAAGGGGAGCCGCGACCAGAATTCGTCGAGATGAGACCTGTCCAGCCCATGAAATTTCTTCCGTTCTGGGACTGGTCCCAATATTCACGCGAGTTGCGACGGATTATTATCGCCGTGTCCAGCTCCATGCTTTCGCGACAATTGGCCTACACCGGTTTGTTGCTAGGCAAAAAGAGCCGACTGAGCGGACGCATCCTCAGGATCGCAGAAATTGCTCAGGCCGACACCAACTAGGCGAAACCGCTGGTGCGGGCTGAGGCCGACACGTCCCCGCAATGACAGGGCGATATTTGTCAGCTCCTCGCAAGAAGCAGGTGGAGAACCTGGTGTGTGGCTGCGAGTGAGAATCTTGAACTCGCCTGTCTTCAGTTTCAGTACAACGGTGTGCGCGATTCGTGATTCCTTGCGCGAGGCGGTCCATTTGTGCTCCGCAAGTCTTCGGATCATCGGCTCCAACTCGGTCAGCAAGACATCCTGTTCAAGGGTATCCTCGGCGCTTCGGAGTGGTGGAAGCCATCAACGGCAACATCAAAACCCTTCTTCGAAGGGGTCGTGGCTACAAAAACCTCTCCTACCTGTTGCTCAAGGCCCAACGCATGGCGGTCACCAAGACCGAATTCATCGTTCTTCAGAAAGCAGCCTAAAATGCGGGTCTCTACGAATTCTTGTGCAGAGCCGATTATTTATCAGGGGTTTGGTTTCCTAACCCAATCTCTCCACCAACAACCCAAGGATAATTTGTTCACTGTCGTCGTCCTTCCAGGACGAGACGCGACATTACTTTCATGTAGGGAGACGCGCACCCGGCACAAGGGAGCGTGTCCAAGCCGCACGGAGTGCGCCGCGAAGCGGGCTTCGAGCCTTTACACGCTCGCGCCGGGTGCGAGAGTTATGCGGGAGAAAGGAATTGTCGCCACTGCGTCAGATGACGGACGAAGAACGTCTCGTTCCGGATTTTCACGGGTCGGGCATGAGCACTGGCCCGCATCCGATGACGTATTGCCGGGAAGCTCTATCCAAGCTGCAAGTAAAACGAGCGTGCGATTTGCCTCGGGTGCCGGACGGGCAATACACGCGGGTAGCAGGATGCGTAATCGCTCGGCAGCGTCCGGGAACGGCAAAAGGCTTTGTCTTTTTGAGTCTGGAAGGTGAGACAGGAATTTCGAACGTGATTGTGGGTCCTGACCTTTACGAGAAATACCGCGTGGTGATCAACCGTGAGAAATTCCTTCGCGTGGAAGGCGTCCTGCAAAATCAGGATCACACTATATCCATCAAGGCTGCCCGCGTCCTACCCATTTCGATTACGGCAGCCGAGACGCAATCCCATGATTTCCACTAGCTACGGCGCCTACTTCCGGTTTGCGCGTTATACGATAAATGTTAACTACGAAAGCCGTTTTCTTCTGTAAGGCGTCTGACCATCTTGGGGGCCGCACGCGCACCGAAGGACGTAACCGTCATCGATTGTATACTCCCTTGAGAAAGGAACGACATCGGAAATGAAACCAATCCTATTGAGTGTTCTTTTGTTAAGCGGGATGATGCTGGCCGTCGCCCAGGTGAAAAAGGAAGACCTGGCCACTAAGAACACCAAGAGTCCGGGCGCCGAAACCAGCGTCACCATCAACGGCAAGAACCTCTGGATCTACTACCACGCCCCCTCCGTCAGGGGACGCCACATCTTCAATGGCGCGGGCGCGCTCCAGCCGGATGGCAGCGTATGGCGTCTGGGCGCCGATTACGCCACTGTTCTGCACACCGACGCCGACCTCGACCTGAGTGGCCTCGCCATTCCCAAGGGCGACTACACCCTGTACGCCGACCTCGACAACGGCCAGTGGAAGCTGATCGTCAACAAAACCCTAATGGCCGGCGCCCGCCACATCTGGGGCGTGGGGGTATCACCGGACGGCATTCGCGAGGGCGCCACCACCAATGATCCGGCCACCGAACTGGGCCGCGCTTCGCTCACCATGGGCAAGCTGTCATCTCCGGTCGAAACCCTCAAGATCACGCTGTCGGGCGCCGGCGGCGCCAAGGGAAAACTGCTCGTCGAATGGGAGAATGTGACGGCGTCGGCGCCGTTCACCGTGAAGTAGCGGTTTCCCGCGACTCGATGTCATCTTCCTGGCATTCTTATGCTTCG
>WNFD01012008.1_pt1 | contig 10168 bp, 11 predicted proteins | sample 5400491 | NCBI WGS metagenome assembly WNFD01 (sample SAMN13153343, study PRJNA577476) | soil metagenome | isolation source: 120 cm saprolite under Douglas fir tree site 2 hole 2 replicate 2 | place: USA:California | collected 2015-04-18
CTGGATCGGACGCTTCAGCGAAGGCGAAGGCTTTCTGTTCGAGCGGACCGTGCGGGGCGTCAAGGACGCCGCCATCATCGACGACGCCCTGCTGGGATCGGCCGATGCCCGCAAGCTCGACGACTACGCACCGCAACTGCAGCAGGCCTATGCCCGGCCCGGCGTGTTGCGCCGCAAGGATTCCGAGAGCTTCATCTACGGCCCGGTCGATCTGTTCGAGGCGGTGACCGACGCCGGCCGCAAGGGCGTTGCATTGCAGCGCTACAAAGGTCTCGGCGAGATGAACCCGAGCCAGCTCTGGGAGACGACGCTGGACATCGACGCGCGATCGCTCCTGCAGGTGAAGGTCAAGGAGGTCGACGAGGCCGACGACATCTTCACCAAGCTGATGGGCGACGTGGTGGAGCCGCGCCGCGAGTTCATCCAGGACAACTCGCTCAGTGCCAATGTGGACGTATAAAGGTATCGGCGCCGCAGATTCGAGAATTTCTACGGCGATTGCGTCAAGTTCGCACTAGGACTTGCTGTCGAAAAGCGGTACTAGCTGCTGAGAGCAACAATCGCCCCTTCGTTGCGAACCTTCGCGGCAAAAAGGGGATGCGATGGGTCATCGAACTTCGAAAGACGGGGCATTGTCCGCGTGCCGCCCATTCAATACATCGTTGAGGGCGGCCATCGCTTAAGAGGCGCCATCGAGCCGTCCGGCAACAAGAATTCGGCGCTGCCGATCATTGCCGCCGCCCTCCTGACCGAGCATCCGGTCACGCTCGACAACGTCCCGCGGATTCGCGACACCGAAACGCTGGTGGAATTGATCCGCTCGGTCGGCGCGTCCGCCGAATGGCGCGGGCGCAACCGGCTCGCCATTCACGCCAAGGACATCCGCGCCGCCGATCTCGATCCGGTTCTCTGCGCGCGCATCCGCGCCTCGATCCTGTTGGCGGGGCCGCTGCTCGCCCGCTGCGGCGAGGTGATGCTGCCGCCACCGGGCGGCGACGTCATCGGCCGGCGGCGCCTCGACACGCATTTCCTGGCCTTCGAACAGCTCGGGGCCACGGTGGAGGCGACCGACCGGCTGGAGTTCCGTGCCTCGAAATTGAGGGGCGCCGACGTCTTCCTCGACGAGCCGAGCGTCACCGCGACCGAGAACGCACTGGTGGCCGCGGTCGCCGCGCACGGCACGACCTATCTGCGCAACGTCGCCTCCGAGCCGCATGTGCAGGATCTCGCGCATTTCCTGGTCGCGCTCGGAGCAACCATCGAGGGTATCGGCACCAACACCATGGTGGTGGTCGCCGCTCCGCATCGTCCGCGCGGGCATCGAACATCTGCGCTCGATCCGGATGGGCTTCGAGCGGCTCGGCATCGTCTGCGAGGTCGCGGGCGACGACCTCATCGTGCCGTCCGAGCAGACGCTGAAAATCAAGGACGATTTCGGCGGCCATGTGCCAAAGCTCGAGGATCAGCCGTGGCCGGCGTTCCCCGCCGACCTGATGTCGATTGCGATCGTTACCGCGAGCCAGTGCGACGGCGTCATCCTGATGTTCGAAAAGATGTTCGAATCGCGGATGTTCTTCGTCGACAAGCTGATCTCGATGGGCGCCCGCATCGTGCTCTGCGACCCGCACCGGGCGATCGTGGCGGGCCCAAGCCGGCTGCGCGGCGCCTCGATGATCTCTCCCGACATCCGCGCCGGAATGGCGATGCTCCTGGCTGCGGTCTGCGCCGACGGCACCTCAACGATCAACAATGCCGACCAGATCGAGCGCGGCTATGAGCGCATTGAGGAACGGCTGAACGCGCTCGGCGCGAGAATTACGCGAGTCCCCGAGCGGGGACGGTAGGAACAAGAGCCGATCGGCACTCGTCGTCCCAGGCCGCGTATTTGCGCTGCCACAGTGCTAATCTCGCGTCATGATGTCCCTCGACGAAATCGAGCGGGCCGCGATCCCGGCAAGTCCGTCCGAGACCGCCGGCCGCCATCTCACCAGCGAACTGGCCGAAACCCTCAAGCTCGCCGCGCCGATGGCGCTAACGCAACTTGGGCAAATCGCAATGACCACGACCGACCTCGCCTTGATCGGCCACATCAGCGACGAGGCCGTCGCGGCGGCGGGTCTTGCGGGCATGGTCTATTTTGTCAGCTTCACTCTCGGAATCGGACTGATGGCCGCCGTGGCGCCGCTCGCCGCGCAGGCCTTTGGGGCGGGCAACCCGCCTCTGGTACGACGCGCGCTGCGCACTGGCCTGTGGGCTGCGCTCGCGATTTCACTGCCGATCATGGCGTTCCCGCTCCGCGGCGAACAGATTCTTCAGGCGCTGGGTCAGGCCCAAGCGACGTCGCATCTCGCGCAGGACTATCTGTTCGGGCTGGCCTGGGGCGTGATGCCGGCGCTCTGGTTCCAGGCGATCCGCAGTTTCATGGGTGCAGTCAATCGACCGCAGCCGATCCTGTGGATCACACTTGCCGCGATCCCGGCCAATGCGCTGTTGGCCTATCTCCTGATCTATGGCGCGTTCAGGCTGCCAAGGCTCGGGCTGTTTGGCGCCGGCATCGCCACCTCGATGGTCAATTTCGGGACGTTTCTGGCCGCCCTCTGGTTTGTGACGCAGCGCAAGCCATTCAGCGATTATCACGTCATGACGCGCCTCTGGCGCATCGACTGGACGCTGATACGTCAGATCGTCATCATCGGTGCGCCGATCTCGATCGCGTTCTTGTTGGAATATGGGCTGTTCTCGTCGGCCGGGCTATTGATGGGACTGATCAGCACCACGGCGCTCGCGGCACATCAGATCGCCCTCCAGATCACGGCCATCTTGTTCATGGTGCCGTTCGGCATCGGCATGGCGGCCACGATCCGGGTAGGCCATGCCGTCGGCGGCGACGACGCGGCCGCGGTCAAGCGCGCGGGCTTCGTCGCCATGCTGCTTGGCATCGCGTTGAGTGCGATCCTGACGCTTACGGTGATCCTGGCGCGCGTTGCGATCGTGCGGATTTTCCTCGGCGCGACTGCCGAGAACGCGGACGCAACGATCGACCTTGCGGCAACGCTTTTGGCGATCGGCGCGACATTGTTCGTCACCGATGGCCTGCAGGGCACCGCGGTCGGAGCGCTGCGCGGCTTGAAAGACACGCGTGTGCCGCTATTGTTCGCCGCGATCAGCTACTGGCTCATCGGCTTCTCGGCGGCGTATGCCCTCGCCTTCTTCACGCCGCTCGGCCCGCTCGGCGTCTGGATCGGGCTGTCCCTGGGAACGGCGATCCACGCCACGCTTCTGGCCTTGCGTTTCTGGCGGCTCGCGAACAGATTTGCGCGAACATGAACGTCCGTGAAATCACGCCCGATGTCGATCCCGCCCCGCTGCTCGCCGGCGCGCAGTTCGTCGACGCATACCGTGTCGAGATGGACGGCGCCGCCCTCGATGCCCGCGAAGCGGCGAGGAGAATGTTCGCGCGGTCGCCGCGCTGGGCTGAAGCGCTCCTAAATCTACGCAACCTGGTCGTCGCGCCGCTTGGCCTGAAGACATCAGGCGCCGGCGAGCGCGCGGCCGGCGGCATGATCGGGATATTCCCTGTCGTGAGCGAAACGCCGGAGCGGCTGGTCGCCGGCTTTAACGACAGCCATCTGGACTTCCGCGTCGTCGTGGACGTCATGCCTGCCGGCGCGGGACAACAGGTCACCCTGACGACGCTGGTGCGGACGCATAATTGGCTCGGCCGTGCCTACCTCGCGATTATCTTGCCGTTTCACCGGCTGATCGCCCGCAGCATGCTGCGACGGGTTGCCGCCTGACCAAACGGAGCCCCTGCTCTCCATGGGCGCGTTGCGGCGCCCGTGCTTTTCTCTCACAAGAAAACGAACTGCGGGGGCTGCCCTTGACATTCTCGGTCGATCTCTTCTTTTCCTTCCGCAGCCCGTACAGCTATCTGGCGCTGCCGAAGACGCTCAAGCTCGTCGCGGATTACGACGCGACGGTGAACCTTCGCCCGGTCTATCCGCTTGCAGTGCGGGTGCCCGGCTTCTTCAAGAAGACCAATCCGCAATTCCTCCCCTACGTCGCGCTCGACTCGAGCCGCGTCGCCCAGCGCGAGAACATTCCCTACCGCTTTCCCCGCCCAGACCCGATCGTGCAGGACTTGGCGACACTCGAGGTCGCCGAACATCAGCCCTACATCCACCGCCTGACCCGACTTGGCGCGCTGGCGCAAACGGAGGCGCGCGCGCTCGCCTTCGTCAACGCCATCGCCCGCGTGCTGTGGGACGGCACGGTGAACGGCTGGAACGAAGGCGATCATCTCGCACGCGCAGCCGGAGAGGCCGGCTTCGATCTGTCCGCGATGGACGCTGCGATCTCCGCCGACCCCGATCGCTACCAGCAGGTGATCGCGTCCAATGAAAAGGACCATGCGGCCTCCGGCCATTGGGGCGTGCCGACCTTCGTGTTCGAGAACGAGCCGTTCTTCGGACAGGACCGTATCGATCTGTTGATCTGGCGCATGCAGAGCAAAGGTTTGGGCCGCCGCCCGCCGTGAACCGGTGCCTCCGAACCGGCGACTAATGTCCGAGAGGCCGCGGCCACGCGGGACGGTGGCGCGTGGGACAGCGGCCATCGCCGGCCGCGCGGGACGGAGATTCCGATGTATCTTGCCAAATTCTTCCACCGGCCGCCGGGTGATGACGACCGTGAGCTGCTTTTCATTCCCGGCGGCGACCCGATGATCATCGGCATCTACATGGACGAGACCCGTCCGTCCCGGCGCGACGATTTCCTGCGCGAAGAGTTTACCGATATCGTGGAAGCCGTCGCAGCGTTCCGGCGCCATACGCGCGAGCTTGCCGCCGCGGGCTATTTCGAGACCACCCACACCAAGTACACGCTGCGCAATCTGCTGCCCAATCCGAAAGCCAAGCCCGAATGGCAGAAGAGCCTTGACGATCTGGTGCTCGCCGCGCTCAGCGTCCCGCTGGAGCAGCAGGCGAGATATCTCGCCGCACTTGAGAGCACCGAAGCGGCAGGCGAGCCGCTCTATCTCTGGCTCGCCGCGCATCACAGTTTTGCCTCCGACGACAATGCGCAGGCCATCCGGTTCGCCGAACAGGGTCGCGCGACGCTGGTCTCGCGCAGAACCCTCAAGGTGCCGCACTACGCATGGTCGATCGCCGAGAACGAACTGGAGGCGCGACTTCTCGACGTATCGGGCGGGGCGCATCTCGAGGCGGGCGACCCGCAGGCCGCGCTTGCAGCGGCGGAGGAGGCTTACCGGATCGCGCCCAGCCAGGATCGCGGCGTGCAGCGCGCGACGATCCTGTGCCAGCATTTTCCGGATCGGCAGGAAGAGGCGTTCGACGCGGCCTTTAGCTATGCCCAGCATGGCGGTTACGAGGAGATCACGACGCTGCCGGCCTATGCCGACTATGCGGCCCGGCGCAAACGCAAACCGAAATCCGACAAGGGCTAGCGCTTCAGCGTCGCCCTGAAAGCGCTGACCGACGGCATCGAACAGCGCGACACCGCGATCCTTGGCTCCCTCGGCGTGTATCTCGACTAGCTCTTCGCATCGGCCGGCTTCGCGACGGAACGCTCGCACCAGTCCGCATGGCAGCGGTTGAGATCGTTGAGATTCTGCCGCATCTGATCGAGCGAGAATCCCAGCGCAAAGAACCGCTCGGCTGCGTCTCCGGGCAGGCCGCGGATCAATCCTTCGCTGCGTAGCAACGCAACTTCTGTTGCATAGGCCTGCAGCGCGACATCGACCGGTCGGATGTCCGCTGAACCTGCACCCGCGCGCAATGATGCGGCAACCGATCGCATGTAACCAACGATCGCGGTGCTGACCTCGGACAGCGGCGGCGCCAGCCGCGCCTGCAGATTGGCCGGCAGCGGCACCACGCTTGCACGCCCGATCATCACGACGTCGTGGCGCAGCCGCAGGATGGTCCGCAGCAATGGACCCGTATCCGGCCCGGACGACAGGTGCGCAGCGCGCTCGCGTTCGGCTTCCGCGCCGGTCGCATTCAGCCCGGTCAACGCCGCACCGATGCCATCCTGGATCCGGTGCAGCGCGTCGTTATCCAGACCGCGCGTCAGGCCTGCCAGCAGTTCCGCGAAAGCCGCCGCGAGCAACTCGAGCAATCTCGCTGCGTTGACGCGGATCTGGCTGATGGCTCGCGATGGCAGCACCAGGAACGACACCAAAAGCCCGGTCAATGCGCCGACGGCGACCTCCAGCACGCGATCGATCGCCGATCCCAGGGGATTGGCATGGTGCATCTCCGGGACCAGCAGAACGATCACCGCCGTGACGGTCGCCGCGTTCAGGCTGGGATTGATCGCTGCGATGAAGGCCAGCGGTGCGACCGCCAGCACCAGCAACGCCAGCAGGCCGCCCTCGCCCGAATGCGGAATGAGAACCGCGATGGCGCCGCCATAGATCGCGCCGCCGATGGTCCCGAACATGTAGTCGCGCGTCGCCTTCAGCGAGCGGCCGACGCTCATCTGGGTCACGATGAGCGATGTCAGGACCGCCCATAGCGGCAACATCAGATGCAATGCGGTCGCGATTGCAAACGCCGCGATGGCTGCGACCGTGACCCTGACGGCCAGCGCCAATTGCGTCTTGCGGGACCGCAGCCGATCGAACAGGCGCTTGGGGAAAGCCATGATCATTCCGCTTTGGATCATCGCAGGCGGCACCCGTTGAGCATACCAGCTTCCCGCGGCGGCAGGCGGCTTGAAACCCGAAATCAGCCCGCCTACGCTATGCCCAACACGAGGAAACGCGATGGCCCACGAAACCGCAACGCTCGCCAACTACGTCGCCGGTCTGAACTACGAAGACATCCCGCCGGAAGTCCTCGAACGCGCGAAGGTCCTGACGCTCGATTTCCTCGGCAGCGCCATCCGGGCGCGCCGCGACGCGGAATCCACGCCATCGCTGCTCAAGATGCTCGAATCGCTGGCGCTCGACGGCAAGGGCCACTCCACCGTGTTCGGCGACACCAAGACCTGGACGCCGGCGGTTGCGGCGCTGCTCAACGGCGCGCTTGGCCACTCGCTCGATTTCGACGACACGCATGCGGATTCCTCGCTGCACCCGAGTGCGCCGGTGGTGCCGGCCGCGTTCGCGGTCGGCGAGATGGTCGGCGCGTCGGGCCGCGACGTGCTGACCGCGATTGTCGCGGGCTATGAGGTCTGCTGCCGGCTCGGCAATGCGCTCGACCCGACCTCGCATTATGCGCGCGGCTTCCATCCCACCGCCACCGCGGGAACCTATGGCGCCGCGGCGGCGGCCGCGAAATTGTTCGGCCTGACGCAGGAGCAGATCGTCTCGGCCTTCGGCGTCTCCGGCAGCCAGGCCGCCGGCTCGCTGCAGTTTCTCGTCAACGGCGCCTGGAACAAGCGCTACCAGGTCGGCGCCGCCGCGATGAACGGCGTGATCGCAGCAAGCCTGGCGCGAAACGAATTCGTCGGCGCGACGGAATCGGTCGAGGGCAAGCACGGACTATTGGTCGGCTACAGCGACGACGCCCATCCGGACAAGGCTGTCTCGGGCCTGGGATCGACCTATGAAACCATGAAGATCGGCGTCAAGCCCTATCCGAGCTGCCGCTACACCCACGCCGCGCTGGATGCGATCATCGCGATGCGCCGCGAACACAATCTGACGCCGGACCAGATCAAGCGCGTCGAGGTCGGGCTGCATCGCAACGGCATCACCTTGACCGGCGACGCCGCGACCAAGCGGCACCCGCGCTCGATCGTCGGCGGGCAGTTCTCGATGTTCTTCACCGGCGCGGTCGCGCTCGATCAGGGCCGCTTCGGCTGGGACGATTACGAGCGGCTCGGCGACAAAGCCATCGATGCGCTCGCGGAGAAATTCGACGTGGTGCAGGACGACCGCCTGGAGATCGGCCGCAGCCATCCGTTCGGCGCCCGCGTGTCCATCACCACCGACGACGGCATCCATGAGCGGCTCTATGCCGACCCGTCCGGCGAACCCGGCTCGTTCCCCGACGCGGTAACGATGCAGCAGAAGTTTCTCACCCTGGCGCGCCCGGTCTTGAACGGCCGCGCCGACCAATTGGCCGACGCCATCCTGTCGCTGGAGCGGTTCGACCGGGTCGAGAAGGCGACGCAGCTCGGCCGGCGATAGCCCCTCGGGGGCGCTACGCGGCCCCCTCGATAATGATGAAATCGGCGTCGGCATAATTTCTGGCGAACCAGCCTGGCCGCCTGATATTCCGGGCTCTCGTAGCAGGCCATCGCCGTGGCGCGATCTTCGAATTCGACCACCACGTTGCGGTCGCGCGCATCGCCCTCCATCACGTCGAAGACGCCGCCGCGCACGATGAAATGAGCGCCGTATTTCTCGAAGGCCGGCCGCGCCGCGGCGAGATATTCGGGATAGCGCTCGGGGTCGCGCACCGAGACGCGGACGATCCAATAGGCCTTGGGCATGTTTTCTCCTGTGATGTGAAGCTTCGTAGAAGGTTCTCAATGGCGCGCGGACCGCAGGTCGACGCCTGACCGGATCGACGCCTGGATATCGAGGCGGGAGATTCCGAGATCCTTCAGCGACATGTCATCCATCGCGCAGAGCTCACGCAATTCCCGCAATTGCCTGCGACGCGACGCGTGACGCGCCCACACCGCGCGAATCGCTTCGGCGGCGCGAACCGCGAAGCACCACATGGCAGGCCCTTGAAGCTCCGAACCCGCAAGCGACATGTCGGCCAATCCTTCTCTCCGGCGCCACGCCTGCACGAGGCGCAGCAACGCCGCCCCGATCGCGTGTGCCCGCGCCTCGCGCGCCTGCCGGACGAGCCGCGCGGTCAACGCGCTCCTCTGCAAGGGCGTGAGCGATTCCAGATCGGACATCCGGATCGCCCAGCTGTCGTCACGCATCCTGCGCTTCATCGCGTGCTGGCTCCGATCTACCCCGATCGGTCGTTTACTCCGGCAATTACATCACATAAAATGAATAATCCTGATATTTTTGATCTCGATTCGAGATGATCTGGCTGCATGGAGCAACGCATGGATTTGTCGGACCTTCGCATCTTCGCCGCCGTCGTCCGCGAGGGCAGCGTCACCGGCGCGGCGAAACGGCTGAATCGGGTCCAGTCGAATGTCACGACGCGCATTCGTCAGCTCGAGGATGATCTTGACGTCGCGCTGTTCATCCGCGAGGGCAAGCGGCTTCACCTCGCGCCGGCGGGACAGGCGCTGCTCGGCTATGCGGAGCGGCTGCTGACGCTGGCCGACGAAGCGCGCGCCTCGGTGCGCGATCCGAGGCCGCGCGGCGTGTTTCGCCTCGGCGCGATGGAAAGCACCGCCGCTGTCAGGCTGCCGGCGGCGCTGAACGAATATCACCGCCGGCATCCGGAGGTGACACTGGAGCTTCGGACCGGCAATCCCGGCGTTCTCGCCGCGGCGATCCTGGCCGGCGAACTCGATGCGGCGCTGGTGGCGGAGCCGATCGCAGAGGCTCCGTTCGAGAAGGTTTTCGTATTCGAGGAAGAACCGGTGATCGTGTCGGCCGCAGGACACCCGCCTGTCGGCAGGAAAGGCCACCTGCCGAAGACCATTGTCACGTTCGAGCACGGTTGCCCGCATCGCAAGCGGCTCGAGGACTGGTATGCGAAGCACGGCGAAATGCCGGAGCGCATCATCGAGCTCGGTTCGTATCACGCGATGCGCGCGATTCTGCGCCGGCCGCAGGCTCGCGCGCGCGATTGAAGGCCGTGTCAGTTGCCGCCCGCCAAATGCGCTTTGCCTCCGGTCGCCGCGACGACGTCGCTGACCAGTTGCGACACGCCGTCGGCGCTGAACGAATATCACCGCCGGCATCCGGAGGTGACACTGGAGCTTCGGACCGGCAATCCCGGCGTTCTCGCCGCGGCGATCCTGGCCGGCGAACTCGATGCGGCGCTGGTGGCGGAGCCGATCGCGGAGGCTCCGTTCGAGAAGATTTTCGTATTCGAAGAAGAGCCGGTGATCGTGTCAGCCGCGGGACAGCCCCCGGTCGGCAGGAAAGGCCACCTGCCGAAGACCATTGTCACGTTCGAGCACGGTTGCCCGCATCGCAAGCGGCTCGAGGACTGGTATGCGAAGCACGGCGAAATGCCGGAGCGCATCATCGAGCTCGGTTCGTATCACGCGA
>WNFD01008363.1_pt1 | contig 10166 bp, 8 predicted proteins | sample 5400491 | NCBI WGS metagenome assembly WNFD01 (sample SAMN13153343, study PRJNA577476) | soil metagenome | isolation source: 120 cm saprolite under Douglas fir tree site 2 hole 2 replicate 2 | place: USA:California | collected 2015-04-18
AGGCCACCGGGGGCCTTCGGGTCGGCCCGGCCAGCGCAGGCTCGGAGCCGGGCCCGGCCTGCTACGCCCGGGGCGGCACCGAGCCCACGGTGACCGACGCGGATGTGGTGCTCGGCCTGGTCCGCGCCGACACGTTCCTCGACGGCCGGATGCCGCTCGACCGCGACGCCGCCGTCGCCGCCGTGGGCCGCCTCGCCGGGCGGCTCGGCCTGACCGTCGAGGAGACCGCGGCGGGCATCGTGCGGATCAACAACATGCACGCGGCGACGGTGATCCGCCACCAGACGATCGAGCGCGGCTTCGATCCCCGCGACTTCGTCCTGTACGCGTTCGGCGGCGCGGGTCCGGTACACGCGTTCGGGTACGCGGCCGAGACCGGGGTCCGCGAGGTTGTGATCCCGCTCGGCAACGGCGCGTCGACGCTCTCGGCGTATGGCATCGCGTCCGGTGACCTGGTGCTGTACCGCGAACTCGAGCGCTCGCTGCTGGCGCCGTTCGATGACGACGCGCTCGCCACCTCGGTCGCCGAGGTGCGCGACGCGGCACTGGCCGAACTGGCGGCCACCGGCGTCACCGGGGAGCCGGTAGTGGAGATCGACGCGCTGATGCGCTACCGCGAGCAGCTCATGCACAGCCTGGAGATCCCGGTGTCGTCGCCCGCGGACGGCGCCGCCGTGCTGGACGGCTTCGGCCGGGAGTACGCGCGGCGATACGGCGAGGGCGGCACGGCCCTGTTCCAGGCCGTCGAGGTGTTCGCGCTGCGGGCCCGGGTGTCGGTCCCGGCCGGCATCCCCATCCCCCGGCCGGAGCTGACGGCAGCTGCCGAGCCCGAAAAGGCCGATGTCTACTGGCCTGGGCACGGCTGGACCACGACCGACGTGTACCGCGGCGCCCCCGGCCGGACCGTCATCGGCCCGGCCCTGGTCGAGTTGCCGCACACCACCGTCGCCGTTCCGCATCGCGCGTCACTGTCGGCCAGCCCGCGCGGCGAGCTACACCTGAAGGAGTTCTGATGATCATCTGGGACGGAGTGCAGCGCGGCTACATTCCCGGCGAGACGCTGTGCATCCCCGGCACGCTGAAGCTGCACGCCGGAACCGCCGACGTGGACCCGGTGACCTTCGAGGTCATCCGCTACTCGCTGATGAACGCCAACCTCGAGCACGGGCAGACGATCCAGCGGCTGGCCGTCTCGCCGGTCACCATGGTCACCCGGGACTTCCAGCCCTCGATCCTCAACGAGTCCGGCGACCTGGTGTTCCTGGGCCCGTACCTGCAGTACCTGTCCAACGCCCAGGCGCTGACGACTAAATGGATCCTGGAAAACCGGGCCGTGAACCCAGGCATCGAGCCCGGCGACATGTTCGTGTCCAACGACCCGTACGTCGGCAGCCCCCACCAGCCGGACACGGTAGTCACCGCACCGGTGTTCGTGGGCGACGAGCTGTTCTGCTGGGTGGCCAACGTCCTGCACCACGCCGACGTCGGCGGCTCGGTGATGGGCAGCTTCTGCGTCGATGCGACCGATATCTTCACCGACCCGCCGCCGTTCCCGCCGTTCAAGCTGGTCAGCCACGGGGAGGTGCAGCGGGACCTGGAGGAGATGTTCCTGCGCCAGTCCCGGGTGCCGACCAACGTGCACATGGATCTGCGCGCCGCGATCTCGGCGAACCGGGTGGCGGCGGGGCGGATCACCGCGCTGGTCGACCGGTACGGCGCCGACGCGGTCAAGGCGGTGATGAACCGGGTGCTCGACGCCGGCGAACGGACGGTCGCCGAACGCCTGTCCAAGATCCCGGACGGCCGGTGGAGCCACCGGCTCTACGCCGAGGCCGCGCACACCGGTGACACCGGCATCTACACCTACCAGATCACCGTGCGCAAGCAGGGCGAGCACCTCTACGTCGACAACGCGGGCACCGATCCGCAGACCGGCTCCATCAACGTCACCTACGCGGGTTTCTCCGGTGCCTTCCTGGCCGCGCTTACCGGATCGCTCACCGCCGACCTGGCCGGCGCGTACGGCGGCGTGTACCGGCGGGTGCACATCGAGCCGGTGCCCGGCACGCTGGCCTGCGCGGACTTCCCCGCCGCGGTTAGCCCCGCCGGCATCTACACGATGGAAACCCTGATCAGCCTGTCCGGCGCGGTGATCGGCAAGATGCTGGCGTGTGCCGAGCCGGAGGTGGCCAGGCTCGCGATCGGCCCGGCCCACCCTGTGTTCTACGGCTTCATCGCCGGCGGCGCGCACCCGACGGGGGAGCCGTTCGTCGCGACCAACGCCGACAACATGATCGGCTCGCTGGCCGCGTCGCCGGCCGGCGACGGCGTCGACTTCGGCGGCCACTTCTGGATCCCCGAGGGCACCGCCAGCAACATCGAGGAGCTCGAGCTGACCTGGCCGATGCTGTTCCTGTACCGGCGAGCGCTCAAAGCCGGAGCGGACGGCGCCGGGCGGTACCGCGGCGGACGCGGGTTCGTCGAAGCCGGGATCCCGTGGACCGTGCCGGGCCTGGCCGCGGCGGTATACGTGGACGAATCCTTCCCCAAGGCCGTCGGGCCGTTCGGCGCCAATCCCGGCTCGGCCGGCCATTTCCGGCTCAAGCACGGCACCGACGTCCTCGCCCGGCTCGCCGCAGGCGAGGTGCCGCAGGACTTCGACGCGATCGGCGGCACCGAGCCTGAGGTCGAGGCCAAGGGCCCGATGCTCATGGTGGCCGCCGACGCGGCGTGGGAGTGGACGGGCGCGAACGCCCCCGGCTTCGGCGACCCGCTGTCCCGAGTTCAAGGCCAGGTGGAAGCCGACATCACCGCGGGAGCGCTGTCGGCTGACACCGCCCAGCGGGTCTACGGCGTCGTGCCCGGCGACGCCGCGAGGACCCGGGCACTGCGCGCCGAGCGGCTGGCTGCCCGGCTGGCCGAGGCCGTCCCGCCCGCCAGCCCGCCAGCCACGGTCCCTGCGGACGTGCCGCTCCGGGTACTTGCCGGCGAGTTGGCCGTGGCGGAACGGGACGGCCGCCCCGAGGCGTTCGCGACCGTCACCGGCCGCGCGCTGCTAGCTCCCGTCGGCGGCAACTTCAAGGACGGCTGTGCCGTGCGGGAACGCCCACTGCGCGCGGTCGCCCCGGAGTTCGCCACCCGCGAAGGCCGGGCCGGCTACCTGATGCGATACCGCGAGTACCTGTGCCCGATCACCGGCCTGCGCGTGGACTCCGAGATCACCAAGGATGGCGACCAGGCCCTGCACGACATCGCCCTTTAGGCCAAGGCCGTCTGGAGCATAGTGGCTGGCGCCAGGCCCTCGGCTTCCAGCCGGGTGTAAAAGCGCTCTACGTGCTCAGGAGTAAGCCGATCCAGACGGTGCTTGCCCAGGCCAGGAATTATCCGGTTACGAACCTTCGGCCCGTATGTGGTCTCCAGGGTGGATCGGCGGATCCGGCGCGGCGCGATAGTGGTCAGCCAGGTCTCCATCCACTGCCCGACCGTGACGGGCCTGCCAGCGCCAGGTACATGGCCGCTGTCCCGGGCGCGCTCCAGCTCGCGGACCTTGCGGGTGACCGCTGCCTCGGCCCTGGCCTTGCGATGCCTACGATCGGGCGACCCGTCGTCCTTGATACCGATGGTGACCCAGCCATGCCACCAGCCGTCCTTGCCGAGGTAGATCGACGAGCGCCTGTTCGGCTTACGGGCAGACATCACGCCACCTCCACATCAGCCTGGCCGGTTGACTCCTGCTCCAGCTCGCGGACGAATGCTCGCAGCGCCTCAGCGGTGATGAACCGGGCACTGCCGAGCTTGACCGACTGCAGGCGGCCTGCCTTGATCAGCGCAAAGACACGCGTCCGGCCTATGCCGAGCACGTGTGCGGCCTCGGCCGGGCGGTACATCAACTGTTCCATCGCGGATCCCTCCTTTCCAGGTCTAGGACGCTGCGGCCATCTCTTCACGGCCGATGCGCCGGTGCTCGCGTGCTCGTGCGGCGGCGGACAGGGCCATGAGGGCGCCGCCGGTGGTGCGCCAGCCGCGCCCGGCCCATTCCAGCCTGGTTTCGGTTACCACGGTCTTGTCCCGGTACAGGCGGTGGTCGGGGTGCTGGCGACGGTGCCAGTCCCGGCGTGCCCTCGCTGGCTCTGCGGCCGACGTGGGATGCACGTATTAGCGCCGGGACCCGAGCCCCCGAGCTCTGTCCGGAGACTGACGTCCGTGCGGTGGGCTGGGGTCACGAACTGCTCATCGGATGCCGGGCCTTCGAGCCCTTCTATTAGGGCGCTGCGTGTCCCTGCAGGGCTCACTTGCCGGGCGAAGACCGCGACACTGGAGGCATGCTTGACGATCACCTGTGGTATCGACTGGGCGGAGAACCACCACGACGTGGCGCTGGTGGACGAGACCGGGAAGCTGGTCGCCAAGCTTCGCATCAGTGACGACGTGCAGGGATACAGCAGCTGCTGAGGTTGCTCGCCGAGTCTGGCGACAGCGCCCGGGATCCGGTCCCGGTCGCGATCGAGACCGCCCGCGGCTTGCTGATCGCGTGCCTGCGCACGACCGGCCGCAGCGTCTACTCGATCAACCCGATGGCGGTGGCCCGGTACCGGGAGCGCCGCACGGTCGCGCGGGCGAAATCAGACCACGCGGACCCGATGGCGCTGGCGAACATCCTGCGCACCGACGCCGCCGCGCACCGGCCGTTGCCGGCAGACTCCGAGCTGGCCCAGGCGATCGCCGTGCTCGCCCGTGCCCAGCAGGATGCGGCGTGGAGCCGCGGGCAGCTGTCCAGCCAGCTTCGCTCGCACCTCAAGCAGTACTTCCCGGCCGCGCTGGCCGCCTTCCGGGTTCGCGGCGTCGGCCTGGGTTCCCGCGAGGCGCGGGCAGTGCTCGCCGTAGCACCGGACCCGGCCGCGGCGGCAAAGCTGACGGAGGCCCGGCTCGGGTCGGTGCTGCGCAAGGCCGGCCGGCAACGCGGCATCGAGGCGTGGGCAAGGCGCCTGCGCGCCATCTTCGCAGGTGAGACCTGCATCAGCTGCCAGCGGTCGAGCAGGCGATGGGCCGTCAGGCCCTCGCGCTGGTGCTGCAGCTCGACGCGGCGTGCCGCGCCGCTGACGACCTCGCCGAGGCCGCCGCAGCAGCGTTCACCAGGCACCCCGACGCCACGATCTTGTCCAGCTTCCCCGGGATCCGGCCGGTCACCGGCGCCCGGGTACTGGGAGAGATCGGCGATGACCGCGCCCGGTTCCGCGACGCACGAGCGCTGAAGTCCTACGCAGGCTCAGCGCCGGTCACCATCGCCAGCGGCAAGAGCCGGGTCGTCCGCAACCGCAAGGTGAAAAACCAGCGGCTCGCCGCGGCCGGGTACGTGTGGATCTTCGGCGCGCTGCCCTCACCCCAGGTCAAGGAACTCTATGACCGCCGCCGCGCCGCCGGTGACCGCCACGTCGCAGCGATGCGCAACGTGTTCAACCGGCTGCTGGGCTGCCTGCACCACTGCCTGCAGACCGGGCAGGCCTTCGACCCGGCCAGGGCATTCCCGCTCCCCGGATCCCATCCCGAACCCGCCGCCGCTTGATCTGTGTGCCGAAAGGACGTAAGACCACCACCGCCACCGACGCCAACAGGTTGTGCGAAACAGCGTGGCGACGATTCGCCGCCGGCCAGGTTCCGGTCTCGCCGGAGGAGAACCGCAGATGAAGATCTTTGTCCCGCCGCGCCCACCGCACAGTGAGCCCCAGCCACCCAAACGTGGCAGGCAGCGAAGGGATCCGTCATGATGCGTATTACTCATTCTCCAGCGGCCGCGGCCGTGACGGCCGAGCACCCGGTGGCCATCGCCGGCCGGCTGCTGGTCCGGTACGGGCTGGCAGTCGTCATCGCCTGGATCGGCGCGTTGAAGTACACCACCTACGAGGCCACGGCTATCCAGCCGCTGATTGCCCACAGCCCGCTGCTGAGCTGGCTGTACAACATCTTCAGTGTCCGTGCGCTCGCCGCCGTGCTCGGCACCGCGGAGATCATCGCGGCGGTGCTCATCGCGCTTCGGCCGCTCTCGGCCCGCGCCTCGGCTGTCGGCAGCGCGTTCGGCATACTGCTGTTCCTCAGCACGCTGAGCTTCCTGTTCAGCACGCCGGGGGTCACCGCGGCCGGCGGGTTCCCGGTGCTGTCGGTGCTGCCCGGCCAGTTCCTGCTCAAGGACCTCGTGCTGGTCGCCGCGGCGCTGTGGACCCTGGGCGACTCGCTCGGCGCCGCCCGGCCGCGGACCCGCCCGGCCGGGTAGATCACCCGGTCAAAGGGTGGTGCGGTGCGTCATCGCAGAGACCAGCTTGGCCATCATGCTTTCGGCCAGCGCGGCGATACAGCCCATGTTCGCCCGAGAGGCGCATGACCGCTATCGCAGGGAACCCCGGCGCACTCTGCGTGAACAAGATCCGCAGCTTGTGCACGGACGCCATCGAGAGGGCCAGCTGAGGCCATCAAGGAAGCGCTTGGCATGGCGCCGCCGCCTGCACCCTGTGGCAACGTTGACATACCCGCGCTTCGATTCCGACGACCCCATTTGGCCCCAACCGGGACGGTTTCGTCTTGCCTGAGGTCACGCGTAGGCGCGCTCGTGGTAGGCCCTGCGTCTGACGGCCGTGCGGACAGTGGATCCCGACGATGAAGGGCCCGGCCCGGCGCGGTCGTGCGGACGATTCAGGGCACTGGCTTCCGACCCAGTCACTCATCCCTTCGACCAGCACGGCCGCTTGCGGCTCGACGATAGTAACCAGATCGAAGTTCATGATCCATGCAATTCCATCGACTTCGGACCGTACGGCCGGATACGACAGTGGGGTATTCGGGACCTGGTCATGCCTCGACAAGAACCTGCGGCGCTGGTCATGATGCTGGCTCCGAGCGCGAGCCTGGCTGACTCGCCGCTGAGATGATCTCGAATACCCTTCTGTGATGTATCTCTTCAGGAATTGGCAGTATCTCCTACGCGCCCTTCGGGAAGCGGCCGAGTTCCGTCCAGCACCAACTCAGCCAGGACCATCCTGCCATTGGCAGACGTCTGCTTTTAGCCGCTGAGCGGTCGTTCATACTTGGTAGCCGCTGCCAGGTAAACCCACGCGGAACCAGTTCTCGAGAGACCTCGACGGTCAAATGATCAGCCTTGGCGCTCGCCATCGTGCACCTGATCCGAGATGAAAATGCCGCGACTGTCCCGTCACAGTGGTGGCGGGATAATCGGGCGGATCGGCAACGAGTTCGGGTCGAAAACAGCACTTGGGCAAGACAGGAAGGCCCGGGGTGATCCCGGGCCTTCCCTCGTCGGATAGGTGATCAAGTATTCCGCTTGTGCATAGCCAAGGCGGCTGTGGGCTTCGGTCCGCCCGCCCGCAACGGGCGGCCAGCTGCAGATTGGGCCGGGGCCTCCTGTGACCAGGTCGTGCCTGACGGCTCGCCGGCGCCCTAGTTGTTCGCGAAGATGCTGATGAGCGGGCAGTTCACGATGAACCCGGTCGACTGGAAAGTGTTGCTGGCAGCGCCAGAAGGCGTGATGCTCTGGGCCTGGGTGCCGACCAGCGCCTCTGCGCGCCTGAAGTCGGTCTGCCGTACCCGGTTGGCGACTGGCACCGAGGAATCCCACTGCAGGAAGTGGATGTCCCACATCGGGCTGTAGTTGAACTGGCCGCCGTTGTTCGGCACGTCCTCCAGGATGTTCATCGGCGATTCGCCGTCGAGGATGGCCGCGTTCTCACCCTGGCGCTGAACGTTGTCCAGTCCGGTCTGGCCGTTGATGAAGGCGATCAGGTCTTCCCGGGCGCACCCCGGGTTGATGAACGGCGGGGTGGCGTTGATGTCATTGGTGCCGCAGTCCGGAGATGGCACGTTGTTGAGCGGGGGAGCCAGGGTCACGTCCTCGATCGCCGCGGCGATGGGGTTGGAGGAGTCGAACGACATGTAGTGGACGCTCTGGTCCTCGTAGCAGCCGTTGGTGATGTCGTAGCCCACCGTGTGATTGACGGTGTCCACGGTCTCGACCTTGTCCGCCCAGTGCGCCTTGTCCGCGCCGTTGGTGGTGGTTCCGTCGCCGATCTGTTCCGCGTTCAGGACCACCCCGCTCGGCAGCTGCACCAGGGGGCTGTACCCGGGGTTGCCGACCGCGCCGGCCGCGGCCTGCGCGGGCGGGAATCCGTTCGGCCCGGCGACCAGCACGTGTGTCGGGGAGAAATCGACTCCGGCGGGCACGTTGATCGCCTTGGGATCGTTCGATGACGACAGCTGCACGCCGGAGGTGCCCGCCGCGTTGGCCAGCTTCGGCACGAAGTTCACGCCGAGAGACGTGGCCACGGACCGGTCGGAGGCGTCGGTGATGACGTAGTACACGCGGTGGCCCGCGGCGGTCCCGGTGTGCAGCGGAAGTGTCGCGATCGGCTTGGAGGTCGGCGGGCCCTCGGCGAAGCTCGTCGGCCCTTGCTGGTTCTCGTTGAGGAAGAAGCTGTTCGGGCCGAAGATCTGGTGGAACGTGTGGGAGGTGGTGAAGCACATGTACGGCAGCTGGTTCGGGGCGGCTGCGTTTGCCGTCGTGGGATGCAGGGCGCCGGTGCCTGCCGCGGCGCCTATCGCGGCGGCAAGCGCGAATGCGCCGGCGGTAGTTCCGCGCACGACGCGGGCGCGGGCTGGTGACGATCTCATGTTCTGGTGTCTCCTCATGTCTGGCGTCCTCTGCGGATGCGTGTCGTCCACGGGGGGTGCGGTTCCACTCGTCCCGCCTTGCTGGGGATGACCTCCTTGCCCGTACCTCCTTTCGGTGAACGGGAGAGGCGGTGCCGGGCGCAGGTGACCTGGAGCCTGCCGCGCCGGGCGCGGCAGCGGCGGCCAGGTGCTGGCGACGGATCGGCATCAGTCCTCCTGCCTTCACGGGTGTGACGGAGGTTGCCGGGAAGAACGGCCAGGCCTCCTTTGGCGGCGTTTGTCAGTGTGCGGACGGGCCCTGAGCGCCGCCTGAGCGCCGGCTGAGCCGGCCGGGACGGACCCGCGATCTGCCAGCAGCCGCTTGCCAGCGGCCGCGAGAAGGAACGGAGGCGGCCCGCGGCCGGCCGGGCTGGTTGCCTGAACGCCGCCCCGGTTGGGATTGACCGGCTCGCCGCCGCGTATTCCTGCAAACGGGGGGCGCCGAGGTGAGGGTCGAGCTGGCAGGCACGTCATTGATGCCGGGGGTCGCGCCTGACCCGGGGCTGTACGATGTCTGAGCCCGGCTGCCGGGCGGGCTCAGTCGCCGGGCGCGGGCTGGCGGTGCTCGCTGCGGTCCTGCAGCAGCCCGAGGATGCGGAGGTGGCCGCCGCTGCCGAACGCGAACAGCGCCATCTCGATGGGGAGGAAGGTTCCCGATTTCGTCCGGCAGGTGAGCTTGATCGTTGAACCATGCCCGTGCTCGAGGACGCGGTTAAAGAACTCGCGAAGCTGAGGCAGGTCGGCGGGGTGGATGTGGGAGACGGGCGTGGCGAGCAGCTCCTGGCGGGTGTAGCCGAGCAACGCGCAGCCCGCGCGGTTGGCGGCGAGGATCCGGTCGCCGAAGGGGTCGACGATGAATCCCGGATCGCTGGACTCCTCGAAGAACTGCCTGAACCGGTGATCGCGATGCATATCTGCGCTAGCCCTTCACTGCGCCGGGTGGTCGCTTAGCCGGAATGGGAACGACCTGGTGGCCGGATTCGCCGAGCCGCTGCCGGAGGAGCCGTTGTCGGGCAGGTGACAAGCTTGCGAGCAAGACCTCGCGCACGAGATCGTAACGGAAGCTGAATCGTGGGCCGTCGAGGCGGAGGATGCGGCGTTCGCACAGACGCTCGAGTTCCTCGGTCAGCTCGGCCGCGTCGGCTCGCAGGAGGGCCGCGAGCGGTTCGGGGTCGAACGGCTGCGCCAGGGTGGAGGCGGCGAGAAGCACGCGATAGGACGCGGCGCCCTCGGACTGACAGCGTGCCAGCAGCGTTTCCGCGAGGGTCGCGGGGAGTTCGCCGCAGCTGCCGCTGGTCACCGTCTCGGCCACGAAGTGGGGATTCCCGCCTGTCGACTCGTGCAGGTCAGGTACTGCTAGCGGCGCCAGCTCGGCGGGGGTCAAGGGGTTGAGCCGCACGGTCGTGTCCGGTCTTAGACGGCGGGCAAGGTGGCCGGGCGGCGCGTCTTCGGTC
>WNFD01010223.1_pt1 | contig 10165 bp, 10 predicted proteins | sample 5400491 | NCBI WGS metagenome assembly WNFD01 (sample SAMN13153343, study PRJNA577476) | soil metagenome | isolation source: 120 cm saprolite under Douglas fir tree site 2 hole 2 replicate 2 | place: USA:California | collected 2015-04-18
GGACGCACGCAGGCCTCCGTCAGCCGGTCGTAGAGCCATGCGGCAGTGCGATCACCGAGGTTGGCGCTGAGCGCCTGATGAATCGGGCTAAGCACCTGAAGTAGTACGAAGATCGTCCCGGCTAAAGCGAGCGGCCCGGCGAGAGGATGTCCATGTTGCACAGCGGCGACGAGCACGCCCATGGCGATCGCGAACGCCGCTGGCAAGATCCCTCGCAATAGGAGGGCTGCCCACCAACCGGCGGCGAGGCCGGGGGCTGCCTTCGGCAGGACGGCGAAGAACGTCCATTCCTTGCGTTCGGTCAGTTGTTGGAGCACGACCGCATTCTGCCACAGAACTGGTGCGCGAAGGTTACGGCTGCTGGACGCAGCCGGCAACGATGCGCCAGCGCAAGGAACGAATGCCGAAAGATCAGGGGCGCGATTTCTTTAAGACAAGCCAAGTAAAAGGCAGCGCCGCGAGCAGGAAATAGAAAGCGCTCGGTTCGGGAACATGCGTGGGCGGCCTGTGGTGTTGCGGTGGCATGCCGCCGCCTCCGCCGGGAAATATGGGAACGAACCCTGGTGGAAAGGGGATGAATCCGCCGGGAGGCGGCTCAGGGGGCATGAAAGGAAAGATCGGAGGAGTGAGGAGCGGAGTGTCGAACGTTACAGGGGTGGGCTCTGGATTGGAACGTGGGAAGGAGGGCTTGTCCGTCGTGCGATTGCCGCAGCGAGTCCGTGAAAGATTTGTTCCGTCGGTGATAGCGGTTTCACCTTTGTGAAGAATCAGTTTTCTGCTGGTCCAAAAGATGGCGCTTCCGCGGCGATAAGAGACGTAGACTTCCCGATCTTCCTTGAGGCGAATCACATGTGCTTTGGCCAAGTCGAAGTCTTGATAGTGGGCTTTGATGAGGGGGTCGCGAGCAATGGCCTCCTTCAATTCCGCAACGGTTCTTACTCCGCCTGGGATGATTGAATAAGGGTACGTTGGCCGAAGATTTCCCGGCGGAGGTGCGAGATAAGCGGAGAACGTCGGGGATCGAGCCGGAACGGGAACGGAAGGAGGCACCTGTCCACTCGCTACGGAAACTTCGCGGTCCTTATACCGGATTTGATGAACACAATAGATGATCGGGCAAACGAGGACTAGCAGCGTGGCGTTGGCGAGTGGCCGAAGAACACACTTCGTGCTGCGTTCTCCGAGGCTTCGGTAACCTCTTCCCATTTCCTCTTACCGCCCAAAACAAGCAAACTGGCCGATCCCAGGGGCAAGAGGATCCAGTTCTAGAGGTAGCAAGTGGCATGCCAATGTATTCTGGCGAAAGAGCGTGGGCAGGTTCCGAGCGCCGAGCACCGAAGTTCGGCAGAAAGCCCTTGAAATGAGCCATTCTCAAGAAGCAGAGCGCAAAAGGACGGTGGGGGCACGCACGGAGCGGTTAGAGAGTCATCATTCGGATACATTATCGGGCCAGAACCGTTTTCAGACGGATGCTGTTTTGGCAGCTTTCCTGCGCGATGGTAAGTATTTTTTACAAAGTTTTTCCCAGAAGGGCCCTTGCGACCGCTGGCTCGGCGACGATTGCCGCCTCGGAGTAGACTTGCCTCCGGGCGGGCTCGGGAATGAGTGCGTGGGGTATACTTCGCGATTATGGTCATGGTGGCGGGGGGCGACGCGCGATTTCAATTTTCCAGCGACCAATCGCTGCTGATTTACTTCGATCAACCGGAAAAGGAAGGCAGGGCTCCGGACAGGATCCGCGACAATATCCGTGACAGCATTTCCAACATGGTCCCCGACGAGGTCGGGACAGGCGGGAAAAGTGCCGCTCGCGCTCTGCAGAATCAGATCACACTTCAGGCGAATGAAAAGATCAGGAAGCTGCTGCGGCTGCTGCGGTTGGAGCCTGTAGCGGGCGTGCGGAACCTTCATCCGGCGTATTGCTCTTTGCTCGTCAAGTTCGACGCGCTTCGTTTGCGGCATGCGGACCTCGAGGCGATTCTGCGGCAATATCTTGCGCGGCTTGACGAGATAAAGCTTCCGGAGGCGCGGCTGGTAGAAATTCCGGTGTGCTACGGAGGCGAGTACGGTCCGGATCTGAAAGAAGTGGCGGCGATGCGCGAAATGACGGAAGCGCAAGCGATCCAGTTGCATGCCTCGGCAGAGTATCTGGTTTATTTTTTTGGGTTCGTGCCGGGATTCGCTTATCTCGGCGAATTGCCGGAGGAGTTGGTGACACCCCGGCTGGCGACGCCGCGAAAAAAAGTACCCGTCGGCAGCGTGGGGATTGCCGGGAATCAAACTGGGGTGTATCCCTTTGCCACGCCGGGTGGTTGGCGTTTGCTGGGACGCACGCCTGTTCCGATGTTCCGGGCCGACCGCGACGAGTTGAGTCTGTTGTCCATTGGAGATCGCGTGCGCTTTACGCCGATTTCGCCTGAGCAATTTGCAGAGCTGGAGCGCGCATGCGTGTGATTGAGGTCCAAGCGCCGGGCCTGCTCACGACGGTACAAGACCTGGGGCGAGAAGGATTCGGGCCTTTGGGAGTTTCGCCATCCGGTGCGGCCGACCCCGTGGCGCTGCGCATAGGGAATCGCTTGGTGGGAAACACGGAAGGCGCAGCGGGGTTGGAGATGACGCTGCTTGGCGGGAAATTTCTTTTTCCTGATGGCGCCGTGCTGTCGCTGACAGGTTCCGATTTCGGCGCGACGCTGGATGAAAGACGGGTTGAGTCGTGGACCGCGGTTGAAGTGAAACCGCAGCAAGCTCTGCGGGTAGGTCCGACGCGTTCGGGAGCACGGTGCTATTTATGCGTACAGGGTGGAATTGTCGTAAAGGATTTTTTGAGGAGCGCTTCTACGCATCTCTTGAGTGGGCTCGGGGGACATGAAGGCAGAGCGCTGCGGAAGGGCGATGTGCTGAATATTGGAGCCGCAGGCGGTAGAACAGGCATTCTTGCCTGCTCCTCGTCTTCGAGCAATCCGTCCGGGGCGCTCCTCGGTCGAAGAGTTGCTCCAAAGGTGCTGCAGCGGCTCGCTCCGCGCAAGGTCTTGCGCGTTACGCCAGGTCCACAGAGCGACTGGTTTTCAGAAGAAGCGCGGCGGCTGTTCTATGCGAGCGCGTATCGCGTGGCAGAAGAATCCAATCGGATGGGCATTCGCCTGGAAGGCCCAGGTATTCCGGCTCCTTCGGATGGAGACATGATTAGCGAAGGCGTCACGCTCGGCGCCGTTCAGGTGCCGGAGAGCGGCCTGCCCATTGTCCTTTTTGTGGAGCAGCAAACGACCGGTGGGTATCCCAAGATCGCCAACGTCATTTCAGCGGACTTACCCAGCGTGGGGCAACTTCGCCCCCGCGACGAAATTCGCTTTGAGCTCGTCAATTTCGAGACCGCGCGAAGCTTGTTGATCGAGCAGGAAAAGCTGATGTCGTCGCCGGGTTTGATCCTGGTGGCCTGATTTGTGGCTAAGTTGTAGCAGCGGCGGCACATATCCCGGCCCAGTTGGAATATCTCAGACATTCGATCTCTTGGAACAAGAAAGTGAAGGTTTTCCTTGACAGAGTTTTATAACATGGTATAGTAACACCTGTAGAAAATTGCGCCCCGACTCTGTCGGGGCTTTTTCTTTTGTGGAGTGCGGCAGCCTTGCTGCCGCTTTCTTCTTCTTCCGTTGAAAACGCTGGCAAGATGCCGGCGCTACCTTTGGTGTAGCAGCGGCTTTACGCCGCTGCCGCCGGCGGGATGAACCCGCCGCTACAAGATAAAAGCTGACATTTCTCTACGCTCTATATGCTCCGGCCTCTGCGTTCTCTGTACTAAGTCCTTTTCTTCTAGCTGTTAGCTGTCGATTGTCAGCTTCCTGTCATACCAAATCTCCCAGTCTGGATCCCAACATGAAAAACAAAAGACCCAGTGCCGAACAGGTGTGGAAACAATTCGAGGACCTTGCGCCTCGCCTGCGCCTGTCCACCACCGACCGCGTCGTCTATTCTCATCTTTTCCGGCACAGCCGCTTGGAAAGAAAGCTTCGGCTCCGGTTTTCCATTCCCTGGCTCGCTCGGGGTGTCGGCCTCTGCGGCAACTCCGTGCGTTGGGCCGTGCGCCGCTTGATAGCGCGAGGCTTCCTGCGCCTGATCGAGCGCAGCAGAGCGGGCCACGTGGTCGAGGTCCGCGTGCCCGACGAAGTACCCGCCTTCGCCGCCGGTCCAAACGACCCCCGCCCCCTGTGCCCCAATCGCACCGACCACTTCGAGGAGCTGGACTTCCTCAAACATCCATCCCTGCGCCGCGCCATCCATTTGCGGGAACGCGGCCTCTGTTTCTACTGCCGGGGTCGGCTTACCGTTCGTACGCGCTGCATCGACCATGTCGTCCCGCTTGCCGAGCTGCAGGACAATTCCTACCGCAACCTCGTCTCCTGCTGCCGCAAATGCAACTCGCAGAAAAGCGATCTTCCTGCGGCAGATCTTCTCCGCCGGCTCCACGATGAGCACTGTCTGACCGCCGTCGAGCTTGCCGCCCGCCTCCGCGTCCTCGACGCCCTCGTCGCCGGCAAACTCCCCCCTCCGGTGTAGCAGCGGCTTTACGCCGTTGCTCCGAGGCTACCCCGCTGCCCTGTGGCGGCCTCCGCGGCTTTACGCCGCTGCCGCCGGCGGGATGAACCCGCCGCTACAAATTCCTTCGCCTGACTTTACGCCGCAAGCTACAATCCCATGACGTGATGCAAAAACATCCGCGGCATCGCCTTGCGCGTCCCTATTACTTGGGCCCGCGTAGCTACTTTCTTACCATTTGCACAAGCCAACGCCGCAAACTTTTCACTGACCAGCGACTGGTTGAATTGCTGGTTAACGAGCTGTCTCAGTTTCGCAGTCAGGGATTTTCCATATACGCCTACTGCTTCATGCCTGACCACTGTCATGTTCCAGGGGTCGCAATGACTGACACATCTGATCTTGCAAAAGCCGTACGGGCATTCAAGGGCGCGTCTGCTGCCCACGTTCGCGCCCTGGGGATACGCAATCTCTGGCAACGCGACTATTACGACCACATTCTTCGTTCCGGCGAGAGTTTCGATGCTGCGGCGGCCTACATTTTCGAAAATCCAGTTCGCTCCGGATTGGCCTCGGACCCTCACGACTGGCCGTTCAACGGATCCTTCGCGTTTGACTGGAAGAAGCTGGGGAATGCTTCGGCAACTTTCGTGCCCCAATGGAAAAGACCCGTGTAGCAGCGGCTTTACGCCGCTGCTCTGCGGCTCTCGTGGTGTACTAGCGGCTTTACGCCGCTGCTCTGCGGCTCTCGTGGTGTACTAGCGGCTTTACGCCGCTGCTCTGCGGCTCTCGTGGTGTAGCAGCGGCTTTACGCCGCCGCCCTGTGGCTCGTGGTGTAGCAGCGGCTTTACGCCGCTGCCTGCGGCGGGGTAAACCCGCCGCTACACAAGCGGTCCAAATATGGAAAGCCTGATCCGCATCGACTTAAATTGCGACATGGGAGAATTGCCGGATGCCATCGCCGATGGCACGCAAGAAGCGCTGATGCGTTCGATCACGTCGGTCAACATCGCGTGCGGGGGGCATGCGGGCGACGAGCAGACCATGAAGACCACGATCGAGCAGGCGCTCCGGGCCGGAGTGGCGGTTGGCGCGCATCCGGGCTATCCCGATCGCGAGAACTTTGGCCGCCTCGAATTGAAAGTGTCCCCCGATGCCGTCGCAGACTCCGTGTGCAAGCAGGTGCATGCTCTAGCCGAAGTCGCGGCGCGCTGCGGCGCAAAACTGGTTCATGTGAAGCCGCACGGCGCGCTTTACAACCAAGCTGTAAAGAATCGCGAACTCGCTGCAGCGATCGCCGAAGGCGTTAAGAAAGCTGTCGCCGCTGAAAATGTAGCAGCGGCTTTACGCCGCTGCAGATGCTTGAGCGAAGACGTCGTCCTCGTCGGACTAGCAGGTTCGCCGATGCTGGATGTTTTTCGCGAAGCTGGCTTTGCCGTCGCCGCGGAGGCCTTTGCCGACCGGCGCTACGAATCGGATGGAACTCTGCGCTCGCGCAAATTTGAGGACGCGTTGATCCGCAATCCCGAGGAAGCGGCGCGGCAAGCACTTAGCATCGCTCAGCGAGGCGTAGTGGTCGCCCGCGACGGCACCGAAGTCTCCGTTGATGCACAAACCCTCTGCATCCACGGCGACACTCCCGGCGCGCCAAGCATTGCGGCGGCGGTGGCGAAGATTTTGCCCGATGCCGGAGTTACGCTTTGTCCGTTCCCCCGTGGCAGAGAGGATCAACCGAGATAGCGTAGCGATTGCGACCTGGATATGTTCTAATACAGGAAATCCCACTCTCCCCTTGAGGCATTCCCCCAAGTAATCAAACCGTAGTGCATGGAGGTAATGATGGCCGATCGAAAGGTATTTCAAGACAGCGTGACCGCTCTGCCCGAGCAGATGGGGCTCACGCCGCATGGACTGATGGTGCAGGCAATGGAAGCGGAGCATAGCGAAGAGCCGATGACACTTCTTTTCTCACTCGCGATCCCAAAGGAGGCGCAGGACGAGTTGGAGTCGAGGGTTGCGAAGGGCGAAGTAGTTTCCTTTGATGAAATGAAGAAAAGTTACTCACCGAAAGCCGCGGACGTGGACGGGTTGGTGTCCTGGCTGAAAGGGCAGGGCTACGAGATCGTGCAGACAGGGCCTGACGGCACCGGGGTGTATGCACGGGCAAAGGCGAGTCAGATTGAACAGAGTCTTCAGGTCAAGATGGTGCGCGTCACCAAGGAAGGATTGACGTACACAGCGGCGCAAAACGCTCCGAGCCTTCCCATGGACGTAGGGAAGAGCGTACACGCCATTATTGGACTGCAACCGTTCCGCCAGGCTCACAAACACAACAGGACGTGCGCGCCGAAGAACGGCAACCGGGCGTCGCTGCCCACGGGTGCGGCAGCTGCCGCAAATCCCTCTCCTAACATTGCAAATGCGCCGCCGTATCTAGTGGAAGAGATACTAAAGACATACGACGCGGATGGATTGGGGGTAACCGGGGAGGGACAAACCATTGCGATCTTGATCGACACATTTCCAACGGACTCGGACTTGACCTCGTTTTGGATGCGCAACAATGTTCCTGTCACGCTGGCCCAGATCCAGAAGATTAACGTGAAGGGTGGGCTTGTTCCAGTTCCGGAAGGAGAGGAGACGCTGGACACGGAGTGGTCGAGCGGAATTGCACCTGGCGCCACGATCAGGATTTATGCTACGGGTTCACTGAAATTCGTGGACATGGATTTGGCGCTGGACCGCATCATCGCGGATCTTCCGAGCCAGCCGGGAATGCGTCAACTCTCCATGAGCTTGGGATTGGGTGAGACATTCTTGGGAGGGCCGCAGGGAGAAGTTGCCACACAGCACCAGAAATTTGTGCGCCTGGCCGCCGCCGGAGTGAATGTGTTTGTATCCAGCGGAGACGCGGGTTCGAACCCCGACAGCACGGGGCACAGTCCGACGGGGCCGACCCAGGCGGAGTACGAATCGTCGGACCCGTTTGTGATTGGTGTCGGTGGTACGACTCTGAAGCTGTCCGCTGCTGGAGGTGTGGCCAGCGAGACGGGTTGGACAAGCGGTGGCGGAGGGAAGAGTATCTTCTTTAACAGACCAGCCTGGCAGAAAGGAAACGGAGTGCCAGCCGGAACGCAACGACTTGTCCCAGACGTAAGTCTCACTGCCGATCCCAACGAAGGTGCGATGTTAGTGATCCACGGCAAGGTGAAGCAGATCGGCGGAACGAGTTGGAGTGCTCCGGTTTGGGCGGGGTTCTGCGCTTTGATGAATGAGGCTAGGACTAAAGCCGGCAAGCCGCTGCTGCCGTTTCTAAATCCGCTGATCTACCCGCTCATGAGTACTTGCTTCCGAGACATCAAAGCGGGGAGCAATGGGGCGTTCAACGCAGGGCCGGGGTACGACCTGGTGACCGGGATTGGGGTTCCAAACGTTAAAGCGCTAATTAAGGCATTGGCCGCGTAGCAATAACTTAACTTTCTGAGCGCATTTTAACCAGACGAGGAAAAGAAAAAGGGCGGGCAGCCGAAGCTGCCCGCCGGGGAAGGAAGTGCCGCCGAAGCGGCAAGGGCTATTCAAATTTTTCGGTCAGGACGGGGAATTGCAGTTTGGCCTTGGCGAGCGACTTCACGACGGTGGCCTCGGCGTTCTCGGCGCTGGTGTTGCGGGAAGTGGCCATCTCGCTGACGAGCAGGTACTTCGCGCGCTCCAGCATTTTCTTTTCTCGGAAGGAAAGAGGCTTACTGCGGCTGAGGGAAACGAGACTCTTGAGGACGACCGCCACTTCGAGGAGCGACCCGGTGCGCATGCGCTCGGAGTTCTCTTTGAAGCGGTGCTTCCAGTCGTGATGAGAGTTGAGTTTGCCGGTTTCGAGAAAGCCAAGGACTTTGGTGGATTCAGCGGAACGAATGACGGAACGAAGCCCAACGGTCATTGCGTTTGACTGCGGGACCATGACACGCAAGCCGCTGGAGACAATGCGGATCATGAAGTAACGTTCGGTTCTGCCGTTCAAAACTCCGTAGCTGATCTGCTCAACAACGCCCACACCGTGGTTCGGGTAAACGACCTTGTCGCCGATCTTGTAGTCCATAGATTCGGATGCCCCCTAGGAGATGCATAAGAATTGTATAAGAGTGTGTTGCAAGAGTCAAGGTATATCCAGTGGAATGAAGAGGTTAGGGAAATTTAGGTGCAAATTTGGCAGTCGAATTGCTCGGAAGGGTGAACTTTCGTTTGCCGTTGGATGTGGATTGACGGCACTTCGCTGGCGAAAATCGACCGTTCGCTGTTGCCGTCCTTGTCGACCGTTCGCGGGCCGGCGTGCTCCGGCAGGGGCACTCCCTACAAGCGGGGCGAGATAGCGTAGAATGCGGATGTGATTGTATTGGCGATAGATACGTGCGATTCGCGCGGTAGCGTGGCCGTGCTGCGGGATGGGGCTGTCCTCAAGGTCGGTGCTCACGAATCGCAGGAGGATTACTCGAGATGGCTACTCCCGGCCGTTGACGAAGCTCTCTCAGCAAGCCAACTAGCCATGGTAGACGTCGAGGCCTATGCCGCGGCTGCCGGTCCGGGGTCGTTTACGGGCGTGAGAGTGGGCTTGACTACCGTCAAGGCCTGAGTGGGCTTGACGACCGTTAAGGCCTGGGCAGAGGTTTACGGGAAGCGGATCGTGGCCGTCTCCCGATTGGAAGCGGTGGCGGTAGAGGCGTCAGGTGAAATGGCATGGGTGGCGGCATTTGTGAATGCTCAACGCGGCCAGGTGTTTGGGGCGGTTTATCGGCGCAACGGGACGGACTTGCTGCGGATGGGCGACGAGATGGTGATCGCGCCGGGGAAGTTTATCGAGACAGCGGTAGAAGCGGCACGCGGCGAGAGCATTGGCTGGGTTTCGACGGACGCAGAGTGCGTTACTTCCGAAGAAGCGTGGAAAGCGCGAGAGGCGCGCGGCGAAAGCGCGGAGAGTGTTTCAAGCGTGCTGGCACCGATGATTGGGCGCATTGGATTGAGGGAATTGACCGCAGGGCGGTTTACGGACGCGCTGGCGCTAGACGCCAATTACCTGCGGCGGTCAGACGCGGAGATTTTCTGGAAGGGCGGCGCGGCGCATGGGCGCTGAAACCAAGCGCGAGCACGCGGCGGCGACGATTCGCGTATTTCGCGTTGACGACGTGCAAGCGGTGGCAGCGATTGGGCGGCTTACTCCGGAAGCCGCCAACTGGACGGAAGAGGGCTACCAGGAAGCGTTGAGTTGGCTGGAAGTAGTGGCATTGGTTTGTGAATACGATAGGAGAATTGCCGGTTTCATTATTGGCCGGCAGGCCGCGGACCAGGCGGAAATCTTGAACCTTGCGGTTGCGCGGTCAGCCCGGCGGAAAGGCCAAGGCGGAGCGCTCGTTAAGGCGGCGCTGGATGAGTTTCGAATGCGCCGGGTAAGTCGAGTGTTTCTAGAGGTTCGCGAGTCGAATGAAACCGGGATTGCGTTTTATGAGAAGCAGGGCTTTTCTAGAACCAGTCGCCGCCCCGGCTATTACCGCGACCCGGATGAGGCGGCGATCGTCATGGAGATGAATCTGGGGGTCTAGGACCAAATTCCCACAGGTTCCCTCTTGACGTGGCAAACCAGAGT
>WNFD01008364.1_pt1 | contig 10164 bp, 7 predicted proteins | sample 5400491 | NCBI WGS metagenome assembly WNFD01 (sample SAMN13153343, study PRJNA577476) | soil metagenome | isolation source: 120 cm saprolite under Douglas fir tree site 2 hole 2 replicate 2 | place: USA:California | collected 2015-04-18
GTAAGGGAACACCGAGGAAACCATCTCCTGGTATCCATGATCTCCGTGCCGTCACGGAGCCATCGCGCTACCCTACCGACCGGCATCGGCGATGATGTCGAGTGCTACGCGACGACCGCAGCAGCCGAGACCCTCGACCCGACGCCCGCCCCATTACGTGCGGAATCTCGCCGCCCAATCGATCGAACGAGCGTATTTCCGGGCGGAGCCGTACCGCACCAACCTTCTCAAGTTACTTGAGGCCCAGGAATCGCTGGGGACTAACACAAGGCCTACAGATTACAGTCCAGGCCCGCTGTTCACCTATAGCCCGCAGGCTTTGCGGACGGCTTCAAAATGGACGGCCAGCGTGTTGATGCGCGGATTGTCGAGGACGCGGTACGACCGCGGGCGTTTTCGACCGCATAGGGAGACGCTCATGGCGCCGCCCTCGGGCCCTCTGTCACTCGCCGGCGAGCCTCGCTAAGGGGTAGGTCACACCCGCGTCGTGTAGGTGGCACGCGGCCCAGTGCCTCGGTGTGACCTCGCGCAAGGCCGGCACCTCGTGCCGGCAGCGCGCCATCGCATAAGGGCAGCGGGCATGGAAATGGCAGCCTGGCGGCGGATTGATCGGGCTCGGCACGTCGCCCTTCAGGATCACACGCTTGCGAGCTCTGGCACTGTATTTCGGGATGGGCACGGCCGAGAGCAGCGCCTCTGTGTAGGGGTGCAGCGGCATCTCGAACAGGGTGGTCTTGTCGGTCATCTCGACAATGCGCCCGAGATACATCACCGCAACCCGATGACTGATATGCTCGACCACCGCGAGGTCGTGGGCGACGAACAGGTAGGACAGCTCATACTCGTCCTGCAGGTCCATCAGCAGATTGATGATCTGGGCCTGGATGGACACGTCGAGCGCCGACACCGGCTCGTCGCCGACGATCAGTTCCGGGCTCAACGCCAAGGCGCGCGCAATCCCGATGCGCTGGCGCTGCCCGCCGGAGAACTCATGCGGAAAAGCCTTCATCAGCTCGGGCCGCAAACCCACCCGTTCGAACAAACTCGCGATCCGCTCCGGGCGTTCCTTGGGCGCGGCGACCCCATGAATGATCAACGGCTCACCAACGATATCGCCGGCCGACATGCGCGGATTGAGCGAAGCGTAGGGATCCTGATAGATCATCTGCATATGCCGCCGGTACGGCAACATATGCGCCGCGTCGAGATCAGTGATGTCCTCGCCGCGCACCTTGATGTTTCCAGCGGTCGGCTCAAGCAGCTTAAGTAGCGTCCTGCCGACGGTCGATTTCCCGCAACCGCTCTCGCCGACGAGTCCGAGGGTCTCGCCGCGATCGATGTGGAACGAGACGCCATCGACCGCATAGACATAGCCGGAGACTCGGGAAAATACGCCCTTGTAAATCGGGAAATGCTTTTTGAGATCTTGGACCTCGAGCAGCGGGCTCACCCGGTGCCTCCGAGCAGCCCCTCGGCGTGCCAGCACGCGACCCAGTGGCCCGGTCGATGTTGCAGCAGAGGTGGATAGTTCGCGCGGCATTCGTCGCTCGCCAGGCTGCAGCGTGGTGCAAAAGTGCAACCCTTCGGTAGGTTCGACAGTGCGGGAACCATGCCTTTGATCTCGCTCAACCGGGATCGATGGGTCCGGGTGTGGGCGGCAACCTCGAGGTTGGGGATGGAGCCCAGCAGCCCAATAGTGTAGGGGTGCCCCGGGCGATCGAATAGCTCCCTGGCGTCCGCCTCCTCTACCTTTCTGCCGGCATACATTACCACCACCCGATCGGCGTTCTCGGCGACCACGCCCAAATCATGGGTAATCAGGATAATCGCGGTGCCCAGCCTATCTTGAAGCTCGCGCATCAGGTCGAGGATCTGGGCCTGGATCGTCACGTCTAGCGCGGTGGTCGGCTCGTCGGCGATCAGCACTTTCGGGCTGCACGACAGCGCCATTGCGATCATGACCCGTTGGCGCATGCCGCCGGAGAGTTGATGCGGATAGGCGTACACGCGACGCTCGGGCTCGGGGATATGCACGCGGCGCAGCATCTCCACCGCCTGGTCAAAAGCATCGCGTCGAGACAGCCCTTGATGTAGGGCGATCGCCTCGCTGATCTGACGCCCCACCGTCATCAGCGGGTTCAACGAGGTCATCGGCTCCTGGAAGATCATCGAGATGTCGTTACCGCGGATTGCCTCCATCTCGCTTTCGGTCAGATCGAGCAGGTTCCTACCGGCGAAGCGGATCGTGCCGTCGACGATCCTTCCAGGGGGGTTAGCAACAAGGCGCAAGATCGACAGCGCGGTGACGCTCTTGCCGCAGCCGGACTCCCCGACCACGCCCAATGTCTCCCCGCTGCCCACGGCATAGGACACGCTGTCGACCGCGCGCACGACGCCCCCAGCGGTAAAAAAATGCGTTCGGAGATTTTCGATCTCGAGAACAGCCTCGGCCGGCTCGGAGCCGGGCTCTGCGCTGACCTGTTCGACCAGCTCTGTGTGATTCAACGAGTGGCTCCTAGGATTTCCTCGTGATATCTGACGCGCCTGGAAGTTCGACCGGCGGGCTATCACAGCACGCCGCGCTCGGTTCTGAAAAGGCTCAAAGGGAGGGAACCGTCATGAACGATCCGCGTTTCGGATGTCCCTGGTGGACCCGACGCCAGTTTTTGCAGGGTAGCGTCGCCGCGGTCGCGGGCGCCTACGGCCTGTCTTCGGGCGTTGGTCTGGCCGCGGCAATCCCCGACAAATATGACGGCACGAAGTTCAAGCTCCAGGCGCCCGAGCCCCACGCCAAACCCGGCGGCGTGCTGCGGATGGGCATCCCCAACCGTCCGCCCCACTTTGATATTCATCAGTCCGGGACGTTCTTCAATCTCGGCGCCATGGCATGCATGTTCGACAATATGATCCGGCGCGACCCCTTCGACAGCGGCAACATCATCCCGGATCTGGCGCACAGCTGGGAAATTGGCGAGGACGGCAAGACCTACACCTTCTTCCTGCGCAAGGACGTGCAATTCAGCGACGGTGCGGAGCTGACGGCTGAGGATGTGAAAGCCACCTTCGACCGCGTAGCCAAGCCGCCGTCGGGCATCAGCATTCCCCGCAGCATCCTGTTCAAGGCAGTCAGTGAGATCAGCGCGCGCGACAAATACACTGTCGAATTCAAATTGTCCGAACCACGTCCGGTCAACTTCATGATGTCGGCGATCGCCAGCGGCTGGAACGTGATCGTCCGCAAGAAGACGCTCGAAGACAACAACTACAATCTGCGCAAGGTCGTCATCTATCCCGGCACCGGCCCATTTCGTAGTGTCAGGCGCGTCGAGAATGAAGTCTGGGTGATGGAGAAGAACCCGAACTATTGGAACAAGGGCTTGCCCTATGTCGATGGCATCGAATTCTACAACGTCTTGCCGTTTTCTCCCGAGATGGCCTCGGCGATCCTATCGGGCCGCGTCGATTATGTCCGTGCAGTAGATCCGGTCACCACCCGGAAGGCCAAGGCAACTCCCGGGATGTCGACGACCGACCACTACCAGAGCGTAATCCAGGCTACCTGGATGAACAACAAGAGAAAACCGCTCGATGATCCGCGGGTACGCCGCGCTCTGCACTTGGCCCTGGACAAGCCCGTTCTGGTCGATGTCGTCAAGGACGTGGCGCCGATGATGGTCGGCGGGTTCATTTACCCGTTCTCGGAATTCGCCACCCCCAAGGAAGAGCTCGAAAGAAGGCTCGGCTACCAGTCGGATCCCGCGGCGGCGATCAAGGAGGCCCGTGCGTTGATGGCTGGAGCGGGTCATGCCAACGGCATCAAGGGACTGGATTACCTTGTGCGCGACGTTGCGACGTTCAGACTTTGGTCACAAGCGATTCAGGCGATGCTGCAGCAGACACTCAATGTCGAGTGCAATCTGCGTACGGTGGTCGAATCGGTCTGGTTCGACGACACTAAGAGCGGCCATTTCGATCTGGCGATCGGGGCCATCGTGTCGACCCTGCTCGACCCCTCGGACTACTTCAACGCCTGGTACGGCAAGGACGGCCCCCAGAATTATTCGTTTTGGGACAACCAGGAGCTTACGGCTTTGACCCCCCGGATTGACCAGGAAGTGGACGCCAGTAAGCGCCTGGCGCTGATCCGTCAGGCCGAAGCCATCATGGAGCAGGATCCACCGCTGCTTCCCGTCTCCTGGGAAAAGATCAACGAAATCTGGTACAGCTACGTCAAGGGCCACAATCCCGCTGGATATTTCGGCGTATACGACGTGGTCAGATTGGATACGGTCTGGTTGGACAAGTCGTGAGCCGAGCCCGTTTTGAGGCCGGCTGCTCAACTGCGAAGAGATAGAGGAGAAACTTTATGAGTGGCGCACAATTCCCTCGGCCATGGTGGACCCGGCGCGATGTTCTCAAGGGCGGTGGCGCTGCCCTGGTTGCGGGCGCCTGGGGGCTGTCCCCGCGCTGGAGCCAAGCCGCCGCGGTACCGGCCGAATTCGACGGCTCGAAGTTCAAGCTTGCCGCGCCCGAGCCCAATGCCAAACCCGGTGGTGTGTTGCGCGTGGGTATGCCCAACCGTGCGCCGCATTTCGATCTGCATCAGTCCGGCACGATATTCAATCTCGGCACCATGGGATGCATGTTCGACAATTTGATCCGGCACGATCCCCGCGACAGTGGCAAGACGATCATCCCGGACCTGGCCCATAGCTGGCAGATATCGAAAGACGGCAGGACCTACACCTTCTTCCTGCGCAAGGATGTGCAATTCCATGACGGCGCGGGGCTGACGGCGGAGGACGTGAAGGCCACCTTCGAGCGGATCGTAAGGCCCCCACCGGGCATTAGCATACCGCGCAGCATCCTGTTCAAGGCGGTCAGCGAGGTCAACGCGCCGGACAAATACACTGTCGAATTCAAATTGTCGGAACCACGTCCGACTAGTTTCATCATGGCCGCGATTGCGAGCGGCTGGAACGTTATCGTGCGCAAGAAAACGCTGGAGGACAACAACTACAATTTGCGCAAGGTCGAGGTCTATCCGGGCACCGGCCCCTTCCGCAGCGTCAGGCGGGTCGAGAACGAAATCTGGGTAATGGAGAGGAACCCGAACTATTGGAACAAGGGCCTACCCTATCTCGACGGCGTCGAATTCTACCATGTCCTGCCGTTTTCTCCCGAAATGGCGTCGGCGATTCTGTCTGGCCGGGTCGACTATGTCCGCATCACGGATCCGGTCACAGCGAGGAAAGCCAAGGCAACTCCCGGGATGACAACAACCGATTACTACCAGAGCGTGATCCAGGCTACTTGGGTCAACAACAAGAAGAAGCCGCTCGACGATCCGCGGGTCCGCCGCGCCATGCATTTGGTCCTGGACAAGCCGGTGCTCGTGGATGTCGTCAAGGACGTGGCACCGATGATGGTCGGCGGCTTCATTTATCCGTTCTCCGAGTTCGCCACCCCCAAAGAGGAGCTCAGTAAACGACTCGGCTACCAACCGGATCCGGCGGCCGCCATCAAGGAAGCTCGCGCGTTGATGGCCGCGGCAGGTTATAGCAACGGCATCAAGGGTCTGGACTACATGGTCCGGGAGATCGCCAGCTTCAAGCTGTGGTCGCAAGCCGTTCAGGCGATGCTGAGAGAGGCGCTCAACATCGAGTGCAACCTCCGCACGGTCGTCGACTCAGTGTGGTTCGACGATGCCAAAAACGGAAATTTCGACCTGGCGATCGGTGCGATCGTTTCGACGTTGCTCGACCCCTCGGATTATTTCAACGCCTGGTATGGCAAAGACGGCCCGCAGAATTACTCTTTCTGGGACAACAAGGAGTTTCAGACCTTGTCGCAACAGATCGACCGGGAAGTCGATGCCGAGAAGCGTCAGGATCTGATTCGCCAGGCCGAAGCGATTATGGAGCAAGATCCGCCGCTGCTGCCAATCTCATGGGAAAAGATCAACGACATCTGGTACAATTACGTCAAGGGCCACAACCCGTATGAATATTTCGGCGTTTACGACGTCGTTAGGTTGGATACGATCTGGTTGGATAAGGCGTGAGTTGAGCCCTTCGCCCAATTGGTACACATGTAGAGTAGGAAGAAAATCGGGTCGAGGAGTTTTCGATTAAACAAGCAGGGAAACCGCTATGGAGCCAGCTTTCAGAGACGACGCGGGAGCCTTCGCACGTTGACGTGGAACAGACGGCGCGGGCGCCACGCGTCAGATGTCGATCTCGGGGATCACGCCGCGAAGGCTTGGCCGGGCTCGGCTATAAACGGTTAAGACTGGGGGATCTGCTCTATTGGGAGCCCGCCTTCTCGGACGCCCCATCCAACACGTCCTGGGATCTTGTCTCGAGGTCGCGGAGGACTTGATCGGCCGAGCATCAGAGAGGCGCCGGCTGGCGTGGGCGGCAGAAGCGGTCAACAGTCTGCTTCTTGGACATTCAGGATCGAGCGCCAGAGCCTGTCCGGGAGAAACTGTACTTAAAGCTCCGGTAACTAGTCCCGGGCATATTCCCTGCTGGCTTCAAGGTCGTTGCCTTTCGCGTTGAAGCCGAATGGGAGCCGGGCGGACTGCGACCTCTGCCCGGTTCCTTCGCCGCTTAGCTTACCCCCTGCCTGCTCTGCTCGAGTATGGCGTTGGTGATGGCGTGATTGTGGAGCAGCTGCCCGAGGCGCGAGCCGGAAGGGCTGGCGCCGACGATCGCAACTTGGGGTCCGTACGCCGGTTCCTCCGCTCGGGATCATGACGGTCTTGATCGGTGATGCCTCACGGTCCCGCCGATTGCCGGCCGAATACGACGTAGTACGGGTCGAAGTAATAGCCGGAAGTGCGTGATGTGTCCTTCTTGGTGTAGTAAGCGAAGCCTGCGAAGAGGGACCGGTTGCGTCCCGCCATGGGGACCTCGACCAATGTCGACCTGATCACGGCCGGCTGCGCGCGCCGATTCGACCGTGACCCGTCTCCCTTCGCTATTCGCGAACTCGCCGGCCGAACAGGCGATGCAAGCGCACAGCCCCGGCGACAAAGTGTTTCGGCTCAACCTGCCGACCGGCGCGAAGGATCTGGTACGGCCGGACGAAGACAGAGGCAGTGTGTACCGTCGGGGGGTAAACCGGGCGAGGGCATAGGCGACACGGAGTCGGTGCCCGAGATGTCGAACCTCGATGCGGTCTCAGCGGTTGTCAGGGCTCGTGCGCGGTCGCAACGGTCAGAGCCTCGTTCGTTGCGGCATCCAGCCGCGCCGGCACTTCGCCTGGTGGGGCTTGATAAGGTCGGACGCGCTCGGGGCCGGGTCGACGCGCTGCCCCGACGTCGAAACCCCGATGCCTGACGATCTATTTCGCCGACTCGACGTTTGCGACGCCCAAGGCATGCCTGCCGTTAATGCAGGCCGTAGAAGCCCATCGCGCCCCCGGCCAACACCTGATGCCTGGCCTCGGGAGACAATGGCTCGAGCACGTGGCCATCCGCATCGATGACGTTGTATGTAACAGCCTTTATCCGCCTCCTTGCAGATACCTCGACAGGGTGATCCTAGCGGGCCCTCGAGAGCGGCGCGAGGCGGCTCGCCAGCTATTCGGCAGGATCAGGCGCTTTTGTCCGATCAGTCGCCGCGCGATACGTCGGGCGAAGGCGTACGGGCTCCACGGATTGTTTTCAACGGAACCTAGCTTGGACCATCATGTTGGTCGCCAGGGCCTTTTGAGGGCAAGCCATGCGCCAGATACCCCTCGGAGCCAAGGGCTCCTTCAGCCTCCTCGTACAGCCCGAACATCTTGCGGACCGGTTCAAGGACGCGATCCTGCCGCCGGTGTTCGCCGCTCCCGTGATGATTATGGTCATGGAAAACGCCGCTCTCAATGCAATCAGGGCTTATCTCGATCCGGGTGAGAGTGCGGTCGGCACGGTGGTCAACGTGCACCATCTCGCGGCGACGCCGGTTGGACGCCTGGTCACCGGGGAGGCTGAGGTGACGAAAGTCGACGGGCGGCAGATCGAGTTCACTGTCCGAGCAACCGAGGGCGCCAAGGAGATCGGGGCGGGCTCGCATTCCAGGGTCGTCATCGACGTGGCTAAATTCGCGCGTCGGCTCGAATGAGCACCGACTTCGACAGAGTTCCCGGCGGCGGATAAGTTCGCCCCCGGATGGACGTTGGGAAGTCCTGGCTATGGCAAGGGCTCGACCGTCGGCTACGACCGGCTCGGCCGGATGGGCATCGGGGCAATGCTGGTCCATTCCACCGCTGCCTCAGCCTTCTCGGCGGCTTGTTCGGGTGATAGCGCGGGATCCCAATGGACCCCAAGAAACCGTCGACCCGACACTTTCGCGGCGGCATCTGGCTGGGTTGCCGGCGATAAGGGCGATCCGCCGGACGTAATCGAGCTGGCCAGTCAGGCTCAATTCTCGCCGCCCCGCCACTGCAGCCCGTGCCATCCGACTGTCGGATTTTCTTACAATTTGGTGCGACCTGCCACGGGCGGCAACTTTAGCTAATCATCGGATCTTTTAAGCCGAAACTCGCCAACGCGAAGCAGGACACCGGTCGAGAGCGCGAAGGATGTTCTAGGCCAATTATTCATTAGGATAAAGGTCACAGCCAGAGCGAACCTGGTAGTACGGAGGTATTTTGATATCGGCAAGCTTTACACAATTGCATCGCTCTAGGGCGAAGAGGCCTACCACGCCTGTTATCCCTCCACGGTAAATACTTGAATTTCGGCCCATTTCCCAGACGAGGGCCGTGTCGAGCCAGAGAGAAGGGCGTCGGGATTCTTTACACTTCGCTCGTACGGAGGTAGCCGGATTCGTTCATCTGACTGAAAAAGCTAATGTTTTTCAACTGCAATGTGTTTTGCTATAATAATTTGCTATAATGAAAAGGAGAAGTGGACTGCAACATTTTGATCACCTGTATCGTGCAGGGGATCTTCCAAGTTGGGAGAGAGAGAGCATGGCTCTCATCAGAGCATCGATGGGTAAGGGCCTTGAAGGCCTCTGTGCAATGGCGCTTGGTTTGCTGTGCTTGACAGCTCCGGCAAACGCCGTCCCAAGCCTTTGCGACAGCGTGAGCGGAAACCTGGTAGCCAATTGGCTTTGAGACTGGCAGCTTTTCGTCCTGGACTCTGTCCGGGAATACCGGCTCCACCGGCGTCGACGGCAATCTTCATACCGGGAACTTTGCGGCCTTCCTTGGCCCCGTCGGCTCTCTCGGCTTTATATCGCAAAATCTGGTGACAACGCCCGGTAGCTATAGTATTAGCTTTTGGCTTTCCAGCGATGGCGGCACCCCTAACGAGTTCGATGCGGAATTCAATGGTGTCACGCTGTTCGACCAAACCAATATTCCGGCTTCTGGTTACACCCAAATCACGCTGAGCGGTGCTGCTAGTGGCTCGTCGACCGCGCTCACCTTCAGCTTCCGTGACGATCCCGGGTTTTTGTTCCTCGACGACATCGTTGTAACACGCGCACCCGAGCCCGCCTCGCTGGCACTGCTCGCCGCGGCGTGAGCGGGTTTGGCGTGGTGTACCGGAGACGCAGGGCGGCGTAGTTAAACCGAAAAGCCGCACCCAACCCGGGGCCGCGTCTAAATCCTGGAGATCGTCAAGCACCCGATTTGGGTTGAAGAGCTTCCTGCTTTCCAAAAAATAAGTCCGGCCTGGCGACCGGGCGGTCCTTGCGGCAACGGGCGAACACCGCCGGCTAACGATTTCGGAACCATCTCGATCCCGGTGAGAGCGCGGTCGGCATGGCCGTCAACGTTCGCCATCTCGCGGCGACGCCGGTTGGAAGCCTAGTCGATGGGAAGGCCGAGGTGACGAAAGTCGACGGGTGCCAGACCGAGTTCACCGTCCGAGCAGCCGAGGGCGCGCCAAGGAGATCGGGGCCGGCTCGCATTCCAGGGTCGTTATCGACGTGACTAAATTCGCGCGTCGGCTCGAATGAGCACCGACTTCGACACAGTTCCCGGCGGCGATAAGTTCGGCCCCGGATGGAGGTTGAGCAGTCCTCGCTATGGCATGGGCTCGACCGTCGGCTACGACCGGATCGGCGTAATTGGCATCGTCGCAATGCTGGTCCATGCCACCGGCGCCCCAGCCCTCTCGGCGGCTTGTTCGGGCGGTAGCGCGGGATCCCAATGGACGCCGAG
>WNFD01019766.1_pt1 | contig 10164 bp, 10 predicted proteins | sample 5400491 | NCBI WGS metagenome assembly WNFD01 (sample SAMN13153343, study PRJNA577476) | soil metagenome | isolation source: 120 cm saprolite under Douglas fir tree site 2 hole 2 replicate 2 | place: USA:California | collected 2015-04-18
CCTTCAACCTTCGCTCCCTGTATCTCATGAACTCCAACTATGCGGATTACTCGTTCCTATTCACCCTTCACTGTGGCGAGCCTGAGAACCGGCATCTCCATCAGGAGTATCTGGCGGTTCTCGAAACCAACCACCACACGCCCTACTTCTTGAACCTGCACCACCGCGATGTAGCCCACACTATGATTCTCGGCCGCACCGGAGCGGGAAAATCGTTCCTCCTGAACTTCCTCATCACCAACCTGCAGAAGTACGAGCCTCATACCTTTATTTTTGATCTGGGCGGGAGCTTTGAAAGCGTCACTCAACTCTTCTATGGCTCCTATGTACGGGTAGGCCTTGAATCCAGCGATTTTCGAATCAATCCCTTCTCGCTCCCGCCCACAAAGGAGAATCTCGACTTCCTGGCCTTGTTTGTAAAGGTGTTGCTGCAAGGTTCAGCGCCGCTCGCACTGGACCCCGGCGAGGAGCGCGATCTCTACCAGCAGATTGAAAACCTGTACGCCGTCGATCCGCCTCTTCGGACGCTGGGAGTACTGGCGAACACACTTGGCCACCGCCTCGCGGACAGACTTGCGAAGTGGACCCGCGGCGGTCAGTTCGGCTTCCTCTTTGACAATTTAGAAGACACGATTTCGTTCTCGCGCTTCCAGTGTTTCGACTTCCAGAGAATGAGCCAGTACCCGGAAATTCTCGAACCGCTGCTGTTCTACATCCTGCACCGCGCGAACTCCGTTATCACCGACCGGCACATCAGCACCGACTTCAAGGCTTTTTTCATTGATGAGGCATGGGTGTTCCTCAAGAACCCAAGCATTCAGCGGTACGTCGTCGAGGCGCTCAAGACCTGGAGGAAGGCGAATGCGGCGATGATCCTCTCGACCCAGTCGCTCGATGAGTTGCGCAGGTCGGAGGTTCTGGACGTAATCATCGAAAGCTGCCCGACGAAACTTTTCCTCGCCAACCCGGACATGGACCGGGACCTGTACCAGAGGCAATTCCATCTCAACGAAAATGAAGTCGAACTGATCTCCAGTCTTATCCCAAAACAACAATTCCTTATCAAGACGCCAGAGCTGGCGAAAGTCGCCAACCTGACGGTTGATCCTAAGAGCTACTGGCTCTACACGAACGACCCCTTCGACAACCGCAAACGGAAAGAAGCATTCGAGACCTATGGATTCGAGAAGGGCCTGGAAGCACTGGCGGGGATGCCGCAATGAGAACACTCATCGCATCTCTTGTCATTTGGATATTCGTCGTACCCGCCGCGGTCGCCGTCTTCCTCATCTTCACGTTCTTGGCGGCGCTCGTTCCAAATCTGTATTTCGTTTTCACCCCACTCGCGCTTGTCTTTGCCACCTTGAGCATGGTGTGGGGGCCGTTCTGGTTTGAGATGTTCTCCGGTGGCAGTTTCGTATTGCCCTCAGGAAATCAACAACACACAACTTCACTCCAGGAGAAGAATCATGAAAAGTGTCTCGAAGGCCAAGTCCGTCAGTAAAGGCAGTCTCATTTTTGTAGTGCTCAGTTTCATTGTTCTTGGCGCACTACCTACCCTGGCACAAACAGGCAGCGGACGGACGGCGAAGTACTCACAGCAGGATATCGTCTCCGTCCGCGCGAAAATCCGCTATTCCACACTCATCGTGTTGCCACAGAACGAAGAGATTCTCGATTTTGCGACAGGCGACAAAGAGTTCTGGATCGTCAACGGAGCGCACAATCTTTGTTACGTCCATCCCGCACAGGCTGGGATTCGCACCGATCTCCATCTCATCACCTCCACCGGACACGTCTACTCATTTCTGCTGACGGAAATCAGCAATGATCGTTCCGCCGAACCAGACCTCAAGCTCTTCGTGGAGCCGAAGGAGGAGTCGAGCATCGGCGGTTCGACCGCATTGCAAGGTTACGTTCGAGCGGGGGAGGCGGAAGCGTACAAGAAAGAATTAGAGGCTCTCCACGCGCAGACGGACGGCCAGATTCACGCCGCCGAGGCACGCGCCACGGAACAAGTGAACAAATACAAGGCCGACTACTCGAAGAAGCTTCAGTTCGACTACGACCTGGACAAGAAAGCCGCTCGCGAGCCGTTTCTTGTTTCGATGATCTATCACGACGACGCCTTTACCTACATCAAGTGCGCTGCACGTGAGAAACCTGCTCTGTACGAAGTGAAAGACGGAAAGCCGAACCTCATCAACTTCCAGTTCGAGAACGGCGTCTACATCATTCCGAAGGTCATCGACAACGGCTACCTCGCCATCGGCAACAAGAGGCTCACATTCACGCGACGCGGGTAAAGACCGCCAGCAGAACAAATCAAATGAGGAGCGACCATGAATGAACCGATTCAAGAAAAAGCGCCGAAACCGCCCGGACTTCTACCGAAGCACGTCCAGTCGTGGCTCATCCTGGCACTCGCCGTCCTCATGGTTGTCGTCATGTGGCTCACAGGCGGGAAGAAGCAGCAGAGCGCCGCGAAGACCAATGCACCTGTGGTCCAAACACCGCCACCGCTCGAAGTGAACGAGACCAAGATTGCAGAGTTGCAGAATCGCATACAAGAACTCCAACGCCAGCAACTCGCCGCACAGAGCGCTCTAGCTCAGCAGAGCCGATTGCTGGGGGCCATGCCGCCGGACGCCCTGCAGACGCCATCGAACTATGTTCCCAACAACTCGGCAGCGGAACGTGTTGAAGACCCGATTAAGGCTGAGCGCAAGAAGAGAGAGTACCTTTCGCTCTTTGCGTCAAATATCGCGCTGACCTACCGAAAGAACGGTGCTGGGGCCCAGCCGATAACAGCAGAGCAATCTTCGCAAAACTCGGAATCACCGAGCATGAGTTCTCTTCCGTCCGTGCCGGACCTCACACAAATCGCGCAACTGCTCAAAGACGCACAGGCCAGCGTTTCGTCGCATCCACTCGCGGCTAATCAATCGAGTCCTGTGCCTCCGGCGCAGACTCACACCGCTTCGGCGAACGCAGCCGAGGCTAACCATGAAACAAAGGAGGTGGCAAACCCTGCCGCCGCGCTTCAGAAGTCGTCTGACGCGGCGGCAGGGAAATCCTACATTCTCTTCGAAGGAAGCATTTTCGAGTCCGTTCTCATCAACCGGCTCGACGGGGCATTTTCAGGTCCCGTCGAATGCTTGCTGGCCAATGACATCTACTCCCACGACCGCCAGCACCTGCTGATTCCGGCAGGAACAAAAATTCTGGGCGAGACAAAGAAGGTCGAAGCATTCGGTCAAAGCAGGCTTGCCGTCGCGTTCCACCGGCTAGTCATGCCGGACGGCTACTCGGTAAGCCTCGATCAGTTCAAGGGCCTCAACCAGATCGGTGACACCGGTCTGCGCGACCAGGTCAACAACCACTACTTTCGGATCTTCGGCGCCTCGCTCGCGATCGGCGCCCTTGGTGCTGTCGCACAAGCAGGAACTGGCGGCATCCTGACGCAATCCGGCACAGACCGCATCCGAGAAGGATTCGGGCAGAGCATGGCGCAGTCTTCGGAGCGCATTCTCGACAGGTTCCTGAATATTCTGCCGACCGTGACGATCCGCGAGGGCCATCGCGTCAAGGTGTACCTCTCGGGAGATCTCGCTTTACCCGACTACAACAATCACAAGATGCCCTCCGACCTCTGAAGGTCCGGGCGGCAAATCCCACTATTGGGAGAAGGAGAAGAAGGCATGAAGGTGAAAGTTCTAGCTGTTTTGCTGATCCTCACACTTTGCGTCGGAACGGTATCCGCGCAGTTCGGCGGGGTCGTCTATGACCCGACCAACTACCACAACGCGCTGCTCCGCTACTTCCAGCTCCAGCAGCAGCTCATTCAACTCAAGAACAGCTACACCCAGCTTGTCTCGCAATACAACCTGGCCGTGCGAATGGCCAGGAACATCCAGAATATGCCTGCCCGATACCGCGCCCAGTTCTCAAACTGGCGCAACACCGCAGCGCGGGACATCTACGGCAACACTGGTACGTGGGTCAGTGGCATTAACTCCGGGCAGCTTCCTAACGTCAGCACCGGTTATCAGCAGGCAACAACTCAATTGCTCCAATATGCTCCCGCAACGCTCGCCGGCATGACGCCCGAGGAACTTGGGCGGGTCAAGTCTCAGTATGCGTCCGTTGAACTTGCTGACGGCGCGAACACAACAGCCATGGGCACCATTGGTTCTATCCGTGGGAATGCCCAGACCATCGAGGGCCGGATTTTCAACCTCGAACAGGACTCCCTTTCCGGTGATCCGAATCTGAATACGGAAGTCTCCGTACTCAACAAAATTAACGCGGCGAACGTTCTGACTCTCCGCACGGTTCAGGACTCAAACAAGCTCCTCGCGTCGCTTCTTGAGCAGCAGACCATCATCGCGAAACAGCAGCGCGAGACCACCGCTAATGCGATCAATGCCGACATAGCCCGGCGCGCAAACCTAGCCGGAAACATGGCTCAGGTTACCAGCACACTAACCGATTCGCTTCAAAACTTTCGAATGCCCTAGAACCAACACACAGAACCACCCGCGTCAAAGGAGCCAAGACGATGGACTACCTTCAATTTATCTTTCGGGCCATCAACAATCTGCTCACGCAGAATCTTGGCTTCTTCGACGCGATGGGCCAGAATCTCTTCCGTGCTTTCGCTACGATCCTCGTGGTTTGGTACGGCGTCAAATCCGCACTCTCCGCCGCTGGCGGCAGGCACCTTCTTCACTTCGACAACTTCGCAAGTCTCCTTCTGACCGTAAGTTTCGGCTTTGCAATGGTGAATTACTACAGCAGTCCGATCCCCGGTATGGGCACGAGCTTCCACAATCTCGTTACTGACGAGTCTCAATTTCTCGCCAACAAAATCAATCAGACTGAACTCCAAACCGTCGAGGAAAGAATCGCGGACTTTGAGACTCGGATGGACTCGCCGGGTATCGCAGACATCCTTGGAACACTCTTCTATGCAGTCATCATAATTCTGCTTGCCGCAGCTCAGGCCATCGCCATCGTCGTCATTGCTTTCGGATTTATCGCCACCGCTGTGTGCGTCCTCGTAGGGCCGATCTTCATACCCTTCTTTATAGTCCCGAAATTGGAATGGCTCTTCTGGGGCTGGTTCAGATGTTTTATCCAATATGCCTTCTACCAGGTCATCGCCGCAGCAGTTGTTTACGTCATTGCAAATCTCATCCTTGGAATTATGGACCTCCAACCGAAGGGCACGATCTCGACAGTCCAACTCATTGAGGCGTTCCCCGTACTCTTCATCACCTTCCTCGCATCGATTTACGCACTTCTGAAAATACCGGCGCTGACTAATCACATTTTTAGCGGCACAGCAGGCGGATCTTCTGCAGGAATCCTCGGTGGGACGCTCCTCCCATGAAGAACGACGCGAGTTTCCAAGATGCCAAGCGGCTCTATCTCGAACAGTATGGCGATCCTATGGTCACGAACACATATCTCAAAATTGCTCTCACTCTCGTCTCCCTCATTGCTGTGGGCCTCCTCGTCCTGGACTTGAAGACAATCCGCACCTTTGAAGACTTCCGGCCTCTTGTCATTCGGATTGACGATCTGGGCCGGGCCGAAGCCATCAACTACCACAACTTCGAGTACAAGCCCCAGGATGCCGAGGCGAAATATTTCCTGAGCCAGTTTTGCGCGCTCTACTACCGCCGCAATCGCTACACGATTCAGAACGACTTCTCCAGGGCTCTCCATTTCGTCGACGGCAAGCTCGCAGATGGAATTCTTGACGCCTACCGCAAGGACGACATCATCAAGAAATTCCTCACGAACACCTCAGCCCCGGAGATCGATATTGAAGTGAAGAAAGTGGCCCTCGAAGACATGCAGTCGCCGCCGTACAAGGCCCGCGTGGACTTTTACATGGTCTATTACTCGTCCGACCACAGCGAGCTGAAGCGCGACCTCTACACCGCGAATCTCGTCTTCGTTTTTAAGAGCAAGGTTCCCAACGAACTGATCCCCATCAACCCGCTCGGAGTGACCATCACCTACTTCCGTGAAGATGAGGCGTTCAAATGAAAGTTAGGGTCAACACGCAAGCCGAAGGGGTCGCGGGCGGACGCAGCGCAACATCGGCCCAACCTCGACGCGCCACCGCCTCTTTACCGCACGACTCTCCTCCTCTCACGGGCCACATCCCAACTCACCGTTTTTTGCCTTTGGAACAACCGGCGCGCCTCTGGAGAGCCTCCGTTGCTACCCGCTTTCCGCCCGCTCCCAGAAGCGCAAAGGGTTTGTGGAGAGACCCTTGCCAGAACTCTCACCGGAACTGAGGACTTCACGATGATCGCCAACGCACTGCTGTTCACCATCGTCATCTTGCTGGGCTACGGATTTTGGCTCCTCGACCAGTTGAAGTTCATGGCCCGCTACAAGGCGGTCCTGTACCACGCCTACGGACCTACGGAACCACTATTCTCGTCTTCCTCGCTGCGCTCTTTGTGAACCTGTTCGGTGCTGCGCTCGCCATCAGCCGCCGCTTCTTCCTCAAGAATACCGGGCGCAAACTCTCGCACCTCGACAAGCAGTTCAACGTCAGCCATGCGGACATGCCCGTTCCCGTGAACGAGGAGGATTTCAACTAGTGTCGCGCGACGCCTTTTCCCACGATCCGCAGGACGCCGGCGATATGCGCGACACGGCCACGCGCCGCTCCGTCCGCCAGCACAGATCAACGCCTCCCGACACGCAAGACAGTAGAAATCCTGCGCCGGAGGCCCCTGGCCGTGGCCATAGCATCGAGGCTCGGGAGCAGGATTCCAGCCGCGAGGAGCGGAGTGATTCCCCACGCGCGTATTACGTCCGTGACCGCGCGTATCTCCTCCGCGATTCCGAGATGCACTCCCTCAAGGAAATCGGCAAGTTCCGAGTGATTGCCGTGACGGACCTGGGGAAGTATGCCTACGGCGGAGATCGCGATCGGATGCAGAAGGACATTCGCGCTCTTACACGACAGTCTCTGCTCACCGACAAGACCATTGAAATTTCGCAGAAGAAGACCCTGCGAATTGTGACGCTCACTAAGGCTGGGCACCGGCTTCTCAAAAAGACGAACCAACTGCCCGACGATCAGCCCCTGTACCACGGCTTGGTGAAACCGCGCGAAGTTAAACACGATGCCGATCTCTACCGGCTCTATCAGAAAGAGGCCGCCCGCATCGAGCGCGCCGGAGGCAGGCCGGTCCGCGTGATTCTGGACTATGAACTCAAGCGGAATCTGAATCGCGATCTGGCCTTGCTTGGGCCGGAAAAAGACGACCTGGACCGCAAGAGCCAAGTCGCCGAAAAGCACGGCCTCCAGCTTGTGAATGGAAAGATTCCCGTGCCCGATTTGCGCGTCGAGTATGAGACGCCGGAACTCGAACTGCGTCATGTGGACCTTGAGCTGGCGACGCGTGACTACAGACCGCGGGCTATGGCGGCAAAGGCCGCTGCGGGCTTCTCCATGTACAGCCGCTCCGAAGATGCATCGCGCTTGCGCCGCGTTCTCGACGAACGCGAAATCACCGCACGAATCCTCACGCTATGAACATCTCACCGACCCATCTCGATGCTCTGCGTGCCCTCGGCTACACCGAAGTTGAAACCCGGTTTCTCTATATTGTCGTCACACATTCCGGTTACTTCACCGCACGCCAATTCCTCGCATTCACCGGCGCTCATTGGGGCAAACGGACCACCACTTTCTGGAGCAAGCTCGAAACCAAACGACACGCCCGCATGGAGTGTTTTCCGAAGAGTGGCGTCGTCTATCACCTCTTCGCACGGCGGCTGTACCGCCAGATCGAAAAGGAAAACCTCCGTAATCGGCGCTCACATGAATTCGACTTCATCAAACGTCGGATCGCCATCCTTGATTTCGTTCTCCTAAACCAGGGGTATCAGTACCTTGAAACAGAGCCCGAAAAGATTCGCTTCTTCTGCGGGACTCTTAATGTCCAGAAGCACTATCTTCCAACCAGGCTCTACTTCGGCACCAAGACCTCCAGCACATCCGTCCGGTATTTCGTGGATAAGTTCCCAATGTTCTTCCTTTCTTCCTCTCCTGTGGTGACGTTTACCTACGTACATGAGGGTGGAGCGGCGTTCACCGACTTCATTCGCCACTTGGAAAGCTATCTCCCGCTCTTCCGTCAGCTATCCGCGTTTCGGCTGGTCTACGCTTCCCGTAGCGATTCGCAGTTCCAAAAGGCCACGGAAATCTTCGATTCCCTTGTGAAGATTCCGCTCGAATCAGATATCGCAAGCGACCTGCTTCGCTACTTCAGCGTGCGCAAGGCATGGGACGAAAAACGATATGCGGCGGTGAGCGACGCGGACCTGATCTTCCGCAACCAGGCGCGGGGCCGATTCACTGGCGAAAGATTCGAGGGTTTGTACCGAGGATGGAAAAACGGTCGCGTCAGCGAGGCTGGCATCCGGCACGAGGTTGGAACCAATGACCGGAGGCGCAGAGTCAGCTTTGACACATTTCTGCTGCGATGGATGGCCGTTTCTGGCGCGGATTCGGCGAAACAAGGGTGAAGAAGGTAAGAGTTACGCTCTGCACCTTTGAAATTGACACTTCTTCACCCGGAAGAGTTCCGAAGTCGTTGGAAAGCGGAGGAATACGAAATTGGAGAAAGCAAGAGTCACCGTGGAAAAAAGGTCAAATCGGGCGGGAGCGACCCCACTTTTTGGGCTTCCAGCCGCCCAAAAAGTTCTTGGGGTCGCTCCCGCCCTCCGGCACGGTCCATCGTGCCGGACGTTTTTTCCACGGTGACAGGGAGTTCGGATGAAACACACATCATCGAAGGAGGAACTACATGTCAATCGTTAAGAAAGCCCCAGGGACCATGATTCGGGAAGTCAAACTCGAAGAGCCGGTCAACGAGCTGCTCGAAGATTACGCCCGGTTCATCGAGAGCAACGCCGACCACGTCATCAATGCCGTCCTGAAGAAAGTGCTCTGGCGGGACCAGGACTACCGCAAGTGGCGGGGGGAGCGCCGCACGGCACAGCCCGGCCCCGACAAGGGACAACCCACCGAAGCACGAGCGAGGGCCTGATGCAAAGAACGCTCGAATCGCGCGTTTTCATCTCGGCCATCCTCGCCATGGCCGCTGGAGCGTTCCTCTTTTATACGCACCCTTTCCCCGATGAGCAAATCTTCCTGCGTGTAATTGCCTTGCGCGCTCCGCAAGCTTTCTTGAGCTTCAAATACCTCTATTACGCGCTCCTGTTCACCACCCCCTACCTTGTGTGCTCGACGGCCCTTTCGGGCCTCTACATCTTCACTCTGAAAGCGCGCCGCACCATCTCGCCAGGACGCCTCCCTCATTATCCCGATCCGCGCAAGAGAGACGATCTCTTTCTTGTCGTGGGCGAAGTGCATAATCCGCGCAAGCCGGTCCCTGCCAAGGCTCCCTATTGGCTCACGATTCCCGAGCGCGGTTTGTTCACCGGAATCGCCATCTTAGGCGCCGTGGGCAGTGGCAAAACTTCCTGCTGCATGCTTCCGTTCGCCGAGCAGATTCTGGCCTACAAAGCCGAAGACAAAGACAAGCGCATCGGCGGGCTGGTCCTTGAAGTAAAAGGAGACTTTTGCCGCAAGGTAAAAGACATCCTTGGCCGTCACGAGCGGGCCGAGGATTACATCGAAATTAGTCTCGATTCCGAATACCGCTACAACCCTCTCCACAATGACCTGGACGCTTACGCCCTTGCCTACAACATCGCCTCGCTCCTGAACAATCTCTTTGGCCGTGGCAAGGAACCCTTCTGGCAGCAGGCGTACACCAACCTCGTCAAGTTCATCATCCTTCTTCACAAGGTCGCCTACGACTACGTGACGTTCTTCGATGTCTACCAGTGCGCGATCTCTCCGCCAATTCTCGAAGAACGGATCGCGGACGCCGAGGAGATCATTCTCGGACGCCATTATGTGGCGGTCACGCCGAAGGTGTATGGCGAGCGTACCGCCGACCTCGCGGGCCTCGGCTTCGTGCACGACGAGAAGGAAGACCGCTTTCTTGCATCCGCTACGCCCGAGCTGCGGGATGTATTAAGGACGCGAGGTATTCAATCCGAGGCTCGCACGGTGCTGGACCCGGCCCAAGCCAATCCAGAAAAACTTGCGCAATT
>WNFD01008368.1_pt1 | contig 10162 bp, 8 predicted proteins | sample 5400491 | NCBI WGS metagenome assembly WNFD01 (sample SAMN13153343, study PRJNA577476) | soil metagenome | isolation source: 120 cm saprolite under Douglas fir tree site 2 hole 2 replicate 2 | place: USA:California | collected 2015-04-18
TCCCGGCAAGGACGCTGATCTTGGTCGACAGCACTCCTACCAGGAGCTTTGTTGCATTTCAGGACGCCACGCCGGCACTGCCCGAACTATGATCACCTATGCCGCAGGCCCGCAACGCCTTAAGTACGCGGCATTGAGCCAGGGCCGCACTAGGGCACCTTCACGTGCCGAGGGCCTGCCCGGCCAAGACCCGTCCGTCCCGATGAAGGCCACCTTCCCCCATGCGGCCGTAACTACAGCAGTGGTCCATTCACGCAGTCAGGTGTCGGTGAATGGACCACTGCTGTAGTTACGCAGGCCCGCCTGGCGGAGCCGTGGCGCCCGGGACAACGATGTCACATAAGGAAGCTGCGGACAGGGCCGTACAAGGGCGCCTTCACACGCCTGGCGCGCGACCCGGGCCCCGGGGCCCTCGGCGCATTCACGCCCGCCCGGCCACCTAGAAGTGCCTTGCGGGCGCCCGTCACCACGCTTCCGTTAGGGATATAAAAGATCTTTATACCTAACGGGAGCGGGATGGCGGGAGCCAGCTGGCGGGGGGTCACGGGGGGTCGCACCCCCAGGCCGGCACCGCGGCACTGCCGGGCTTGACGGGAGTCCGTACGCTTGTCACGTGCATGTCATCTACGCGTGGCTGCGCCGTCACCCGAAGACAGTGGACGGCGTGCTCGCGCTCGGGCTCGCGCTGCTCGGAGTGGGTACCGGGGGCAGGCAGGAGCGGCATCCGCTGGTCCCGATCGTGCTCGCGGTGGCCGTGGTCGTCCCCGTGGTGTTCAGGCGCAAGTACCCGGCGGGGGCGTTCGCGGCAGCGGTCGTGCTCGGCGGCCTGCAGGTGCTCGTGAGCAGTCGGCCGTCCGGCTCGGATGTCGCGATCCTGATCTTGCTGTACACCCTCGCGGCGTACCGGCCGAGGCAGTTCGCGGTCCCCGGCCTGGTGATCTGCCTGGTCGGCTCCGTCATAGCGATCGCGAAGTGGGCGCCGAACGGTCCGCACACGCTCGATGCCTTCTTGTCCGCGCTGACCCTGTTCGCCACGCTCACCCTGATCGCCTGGGTGCTCGGTGATTCGATGCGCTACCGGCGCGGCTACTTCCTCGCCCTGGAGGAGCGCGCGGCCAGGCTGGAGCGGGAGCGGGACGCGCAGGCGCAGATCGCCGCCGCGGCAGAGCGCGCGAGGATCGCCCGTGAACTGCACGACGTCGTGGCGCATAACGTCAGCGTGATGGTCGTGCAGGCCGACGGCGCGGCGTACGCGCTCGACTCCGAGCCGGAGCGGGCCCGCCAGGCTCTTGCCGCGATCTCCGGCACCGGGCGGCACGCGCTCGCCGAGATGCGGCGCCTGCTCGGCGTGCTGCGCACCGAGGACGAGCCGACCGGGTTCACCCCGCAGCCCGGGATCGACGAGCTCGGCGAGCTGCTCGAGCAGACCCGCGCCACCGGGCTCGCCGTCTCTTTCACGGTCGAGGGCGCGGCACGGCCGCTGCCCGAGGGCATCGCGCTCGCCGCGTACCGGGTCGTCCAGGAGTCGCTGACCAACACCCGCAAGCACGCCGGCCCCGCCTCGTCGGTGTCGGTGCTGCTGCGCTTCTGCGAGGATGGGCTGCTGCTGCGGATCACCGATGACGGCCGCGGCGCGGCGGCGGTATCGGACGGCGCGGGCCACGGGCTGACGGGCATGCGGGAGCGGGTGGAAATGTACGGCGGCACGGTGCGCGCCGCGCCGCGGCCTGGCGGCGGCTACCAGGTGACGGCGAGGCTCCCGTACCTGACGGTGGCCACAAGCGTGGCTACGGACCAGCGCCCCCCCGCGGCAGCGCAGGGGGCGGCATGACGATCAGGATCGCGCTCGTCGACGACCAGGAGCTTGTCCGGACCGGGTTCCGCATGGTGCTCGACGCCCAGCAGGACATGACCGTGGTCGGCGAGGCGCCGGACGGCCTGGCCGCGGTGGAACTCGCCCGCACGCACGACCCGGACGTCATGGTGATGGACGTGCGGATGCCCAGGCTGGACGGGGTCGAGGCGACAAGGCGGATCTGCCGGGCCGGCGACCGCCCCCGGGTCCTCATGCTCACCACCTTCGACCTCGACGAGTACGCGTTCGCGGCGCTGAAGGCGGGCGCGAGCGGCTTCCTGCTCAAGGATGTGCCGCCTGAGGAGCTGCTTTTCGCGATCCGCTCCGTCCACTCGGGGGACGCGGTGGTCGCGCCCTCTACGACGCGGCGCCTGATCGACCGGTTCGTGCCGCTGCTGCCCACCGACGACGAGCCGTCGCCGGACCTCGCGGTGCTCACCGAGCGGGAGCGGGAGGTCCTCGGCCAGGTCGCGCGCGGGCTGTCCAACGCCGAGATCGCGCGGCAGCTGTTCGTGTCGGAGGCGACGGTGAAGACCCACGTCGGCCGCATCCTCGCCAAGCTCGGCCTGCGGGACCGGGTCCAGGCGGTTGTCCTCGCGTACGAGAGCGGCGTGGTCAAGGCGCGCAGCGGGCGCTGAAGCTCATCCCTGAGGTGGAGCAGGCCCTCGAAGGCTGCCCTCAATGCGTACGCCTTAACTAGCGCGCTGGCCGACGCGGCGCGGGGTCCCGCTCGCCTAGCGTTCCGGGTGAATCGCAGAAGGTATCTGCTTTCCTGCCGCCACCCGAGGAGACAACATGCCCGTGCTCGCCCCTGCCCGCGCCGCGGTCGAAGCGACGGACCTCGTCAAGGTCTACGGCTCAGGCGATACCGCGGTGTACGCCCTGGACGGCGTCACCGTGGCGTTCACCGCCGGTGAGTTCACGGCCATCATGGGGCCGTCAGGCTCCGGCAAGTCAACGCTGATGCACTGCCTGGCCGGGCTCGACACGGCCACCGCGGGCTCGGTGCGCCTCGGCGACACCGAGCTGTCCGGCCTGGGCGACAAGGCGCTCACCCGGCTGCGCCGCAGCCGGGTCGGCTTCGTCTTCCAGTCGTTCAACCTGCTGCCCACGCTGTCCGCGGAGCAGAACATCCGGCTGCCGCTGGAACTCTCCGGCCGTAAGCCAGACCCGGAATGGTGGGACCAGGTGATCACCTCGCTTGACCTGTCCGACCGGCTCAGGCACCGGCCGAGTGAACTGTCCGGCGGCCAGCAGCAGCGGGTCGCCTGCGCCCGCGCGCTGATCACCAGGCCGGACGTGGTGTTCGCGGACGAGCCGACGGGAAACCTGGACTCCAGGACAGGCGCCGAGGTCCTCGGCTTCCTGCGCGCCTCGGTCCGCGAGATGCACCAGACAGTGATCATGGTGACGCACGATCCGGTCGCGGCCAGTTATGCCGGACGTGTCGTGTTCCTCGCGGACGGGCGCGCGGTGGGCGAGCTCACCGAGCCCAGCCCTGAGTCCGTGCTCGACTACCTCAAGCGCACCGGGGAGTGAGCTCGTCATGCTGCGCACCACGCTGGCCGGACTGCGGTTCCACAAGACGCGGCTGGCGCTGTCCTCGCTCGCCATCCTGCTCGGCGTCGCCTTCGTCGCCGGCACGCTCGTCATGGGTGCCTCGATGACCCAGGCGTTCTACAACAACTTCGCCGCCGGGGCCAGGAACGTCGACGCGGCTGTCGCCCCCGCCACCACGGGCAAGAACGCGCTGCGGCCGGGCAGCCCGACGGCACCCTCCGTCCCGGCGTCGGTGCTCGCGGAGGTCGGTGGCGTGCCGGGGGTGGCCGCCGCGGCCGGCCGGGTGGTCGGCCAGGCACCGCTGTTCGGCGCCAACGGCAAGGTCATCGTCAACGGCGATCTGGGCGGCATCGGCATCAGCGTCGGGAGCGATCCGGCCCTGCGCGGTTTCACTGTCGCGTCCGGGCGGCTGCCCGCCGCGCCGGGCGAGGCAGTCGTGGACACCGCCACGGCCGCCGACGAGCACTTCAGGCTCGGCCAGGCCATCCGGGTCGTGGACTCCTCTGGCGCCGCCGTGAGCTTCCGCCTGGCCGGGACGATCGACCTCGGCGTGAATCACGAGTTCGGGAACTCCACGGTCACCGGCTTCGAGACGGCCGCCGCCTTCCAGGTCACCGGACGGCCTGGTTACGACCAGGTCGTCACCAGGGCCGCTCCAGGGGTCTCCCAGGCCACTCTGGTCACCCGGATCAAGGCAGTGCCCGGTTTCTCCGCCTACCAGGTGCAGACAGGCAGCCAGCTCGCCACGTCGGAGGCGAACTCGGCCGTGCACTTCGCCAACCAGTTCACCACCGTCATCCTGGTCTTCGCCCTGATCGCGCTCGCTGTGGCGTCGATCGTCATCTACAACACGTTCACGATCCTGACCGCCCAGCGCGGCAGGGAGCTCGCGCTGCTGCGCTGCGTCGGCGCGAGCAGGCGCCAGGTGTTCCTCGGCACGCTGGCGGAGTCTCTCGTGGTCGGGGCGGTCGCCTCGGCCGCTGGGGTCGTGGCGGGAGTCGGCCTTGGCTGGGGCCTGCAGCGGCTGTTCACCGCGTTCGGCGCGGCCATCCCGTCGGGACCGCTGGTGCTGAAGCCGAGCACCGTGGCGATCTCGATGGTGGTCGGCATGGCGGTCACGTTCTTCGCCGCGGTGCTCCCCGCCAGGTCCGCGACGAAGGTGGCCCCGGTGGCCGCGCTCGGCGGCCAGGTCGAGCCGAAGGTGACAAAGAAGGTCGGCTGGCTGCGGCTGGCCGTAGGGGCGGTCTTCGGCGGCGGCGGGGTCCTCCTCGCCTACGCGGGGACGCAGCACGTGAACGGGTCGGGCGGCTTCGTGGAGATCGCGGCCGGGGGATGCGTGTGCTTCGTGGCCGTGCTCGCCCTCGGGCCGCTGATCGCGCCCCCGGTCACGGCGCTCTTCGGCTGGCTTCCCGGCAGGCTGTTCGGCGTGCCCGCCCGGCTCGCCTCGGCCAACGCGCGGCGCAATCCGCACCGGGTGGCCGCGACCACGGCGGCGCTCACCATCGGCATGACGCTGATGACCGTGTTCACCGTGGTCATCTCCTCGGCGGAGGCTTCCGCCAGCGCGACGATCGATCAGCACTACCCGTTCGACTACGTGGTACAGGCGAGCGGCGCGGGACGTACGGTCCCGCCCCAGGTCATCAGCGCACTCCGGGCTTCCCCCCAGCTCGGTGTCGTCGCGCCGCACTACACGCAGCACGCCGCGGTGAACGGGGTCAGGAACGATATCGGAGCGTTCGGCCGCGGTGCGCTCGGAGTGAGCGTCAGGCCGCAGATGATCTCCGGCTCACTGGATGCGATCGGCCAGGGGACTGCCGCCGTGGACACCAGCCAGGTCGGCAAGCACGGAATCAGCGCGAGCGGCTCGATCGTCCTCGACACGCCGGACGCGGGCCCGCAGACGCTGCGGATCGTCGCCGTCTACAACGGAGCGAACGGGCCGCTGCCCAACGTCCTGATCTCAGAGCCTGACTTCCTGCAGGGCTTCCAGCCATCCGGCGCGGACGAGGTCTTCATCAACGCCGCACCGGGGGTCTCCGTCGCGGCGTCGCGCGCCGCGGTCAATCAGGCCACGGCGAGCGACCCTCTCATACGGGTGAACACCATCGCCGACTACAAGAGCAACCTGGCCAGCCGCGTCAACCAGGTACTCGCGCTGTTCGGCACGCTGCTCGGCCTGGCGATCCTGATCGCGCTCTTCGGCATCGCGAACACGCTCTCGCTGTCGGTGATCGAGCGGACCAGGGAGTCCGCGCTGCTCAGGGCGATGGGCCTGACCCGTGGCCAGCTCCGCCAGATGCTGCTGACCGAGGCCGGCCTGATGGCGCTGCTCGGCATGGCACTCGGGGTCGGCCTGGGCGCCGCCTTCGGCTGGGCCATGGTGAACGCGTTCATCAAGTCGAGCGGCGGCCAGGGCGTGCTGTCCATCCCGTACGGCCAGATCGCGATCTACGTGGTCATCGGCGGATGCGCCGGCCTGCTCGCCGCCGTCCTGCCCGCCCGCCGCGCCGCGAAGATCTCGGTGGTAGCCGCCATGGCCGAGGCATAACCGCCCGGAGCGGGGCGCCGGGGTGCGGTAGGGAAGTCCTCCTCCGCACCCGGACCACGCACGGGAACTGCTAGCGCCAGGTCGCCGTGGCCAGGATCCGCGCCAGGCCGGGGGTCGAGTACTCGTCGACGATCAGGATCCTGGAGACCGGCAGGTACCAGTCCCGCTGCTCGAAGTAGAAGCTGGCGGAAGCGGTCCCCGTGCTGCTCTCGAGCCCGCAGCCCATCCGCCACACGGTGTAATCCGCGGTCTTCGCGGCGGTGACGCTTGCGTACCCCGACGCGTATGGCTGGCCTGGCCCGAGCCTCGCCCAGAACGGGTCGCCTGTGTACTGCTTACCCGGGCAGCCGGTCACGCCCGTGGACGTGTTGTACGGGACGCTGGGCACATAGGTACGGGTGGTGGGTGCCGGGGTGTGGGTGGCCCCGGCCCCGGCGATCAGGCTGAACGAGGGACATGCCGAGCCCCCCTCTCCCCCGCGGAGGTTTTCGCCCGTGCAGGCCCCGGTGCTGACAGTGAAGTCACCCAGGGCATCGGTGTAGGTCACTCGCCACGTGGCAGGGACCTGGAGGACGAGGTGCCCGAGCCGCAGCGTCCTGGTGCCGGCCGCGCCCGGGCTCGTCGTGCCCGCCGGGCTGCTGCCCGAAGGGCCAGACGGCGAAGGCGCCGCGCTGGCACTGGGCGAGGTAGGAGTGGCGCTCGTCACCGGAGGGCTCACCGGGGGGGCCGGGTGAGCTGGCTGGCCGATGGCGGCATAGGCACCGCCGCCGCCCGCTATCACGGCGAGGGCAAGCGCGACGGATCCGGCGGCCTTGCGGCGCCGCCGCTGATCGCCGCGGGCCCTGATGAGGCGCGCGGGGTCCGGTGTCATCGCGGCGGCGAACCTCGCCGAGCCTTCGCACAGTTTCCCGTCGAAGTCATCAGGCATTGCTTGGCACCTCCTGCCCGTTTGATCCAGGCCCGGGTGCGGCATCGGAGAGGTGCGGAGCGAGCGCGCTGCGGCCCCTGGACAGCCGCGCCTTCACCGTCCCTGCCGACAAACCGGTCTCGAGGGATATCTCTGCTATGGACAGGCCAATGAGGTGGTAGAGCACGATCGCCTGCCGCTGGCCCGGCGAGATCTTCCTGAGCGCGGCGACGATCGCTATGTAGTCCGGGCTCAGGCCAGGCGGATTGTCGGGAATGCCGTGCTTGCGGTGGGCTGCGGTCCGGTTCACGGCCTTGCGCCAGGTGCTCACGCTGATCCGGTATGCCACGGTGCGTACCCACGCTTCCGGATCGCCGTAGCCGGACACCTTGTCCCAGCGCTGCCAGGCTCTGGCGAATGCCTCCTGCACGGCGTCCTCCGCCTCCGGGCGGCTGCCGGTGACCGCATGCAGGTAGCTGATAACGCGCCGCACGCTGCTGGCGTAGAAGGCGTCGAAATCGTCGGGGTCTCGCATCCGCACCCCCCTTCCGGGTCTCTCGTGCGTCGGAACTTCCTGTTCCTCAGCACATGACACGCCGGATGCGCCACCGCGGTTGCGGGGCACTCCGCAGGCAGCCACCAGGCGTCGACCCGGCCGCGTGCACGAGGAGGGCGGTCACGCCGAGTGCGCCGCGAACTCGACCGGGGTTCGCGTCCCGGTTGAGCGTCGCTGCGCGCGGCGTAGCCATACCCCGCCAGAACCCCCGCATGGTCTGACGTACCGCATCGCGGCCTGCCTGGATGCGGTGGCCACGGGGCGGTTGCATCGCTGGAGAACGGCAGCCCGGTCGGCTGAAGGTCAGGCGTGAGCGGGGACGCCGGTGGCCAGCCATTCCAGCCAGCCGCCGTGCGGCTGGTAGTGGCCGAGCGGCCATTCTTCGCGGATGCAGCCGTTCTCGCAAATCGTGAGCCGCAGCCGGGGCTCGCTGGGGTCGCGGCGGGGTTCGGCCTGTACCCAGTAGATGGGCTGGGCGGTTGACAGGAGGACTACCAGGTGCTCGAAGCGGTCGCGTTGCAGCGGGGGGAGGTGGGCGAGGAACGCGGTATGGATGACGCAGACCGCGACACCGGGCGGGGTCGCCGCCACGACGGCGGGGAGTTGCCCGGTGGCATCGCCGGCGTGCAGCGGGACCGGGGGCCGGGAGGCGGCTACCCGTAGCGCGTCATCGAGCAGGAGCGCCCGTTCGAGGTGGTCGGCCCAGATCAGTGCCCGCAGCCACGCGGCGTCGGCGGGATCGGCAGGGTCGAGCGGGTTGAGGTCGATCCCGGCCCGGCTCGCGATCGCTGGTACCGGCAGGTCCAGCGGCGGCCGGGTCTGGCCGGACAGGCGACAGCGCAGCAGCAGCGGCGAGTCCCGGTCGCCGGTTATGCGGCCGGTGCCGTAGTCGTAGGCGTAGCGGTCCATGCTCAGGTTCAGCCCGGCGCTTGCCCCGGCCTCGATCAGCGCGAGCGGCCGGGGGGCGGCGAGCTGCCCGGCGAGCATGACGGCGGGCAGCAGGTAGCAGCAGCGGCGTACCTCGTTGGTCTGCACGCGCCGCGAGGAGATCAGGCGGGTGAGTTCCTCGCGGCGGTCAAGGCAGAAGGACCGGAACGGCCCGGATGCGTCGCCGGTGGCGGGCGCGCCGGATGCCAGTGTCGGGTAGAAGCGGGCTAGCGGGTGGCTGGGCTCGCGGGCGAGCAGGTAGTGCACCGCAGCGAGCATCAGGTCCGGCGGGCTCTGTCCCGGAGTGGCGTTCGCCGCGATCGCCAGCAGTTCACGGTTCTCGGCCACTCCGGCGCCGAGCCGCGCATACAGCGGCGCGTAGTCGCCGCAGCGGCGCACCGCGAAGTGCCGGAAGGCGACCGCGAGCTCGTCATGGCTCGCGAAGCGTCCCCACGAGTCAGGCATGTAGCCGATTCTTGTCCTCCCGCGTCGCGCGGGGCAGGGGAATCGCCGCAGCCACGGTCGGCGCTGCGGCGGTGAGGGTGCGCCCGGCCGCCCGGTAGAGGCTGTCATGGATGCCATCGGCGTAGCACAGCCCGTTCAGGTCACGGCGGGCCTTGGCGATGCGGGAGCCTGCGGCGAAGCCGCCCGCCCCGGCCAGCAGCGCGAGCTCGGCGGCGGCCTGGTAGGCGGTGTCGACGCCGTGCGCCTTGACCGCGCATCCCCACAGTCCGGCTGCGGCATCACCGGTTTCGGATAGCCGCTGGGCGGTGAGCACGGCTAGGAAGGCGGCGTTGATCTGCGCATATGCCCGCCCGATGGTGATCGCGGCGTTGTCGCGCAGCCCGACGATGATCCCGGCTGACTGGCGTTCTCTCAGGTGTGCGATGACGTCGTCGCAGACGGCGGCGGCGGCTCCGAGCGCGGTCGCGGTGACCAGCGGCCGGTAGTGCGCGAAGTGCTCGCGCAGCAGCGTCATGCCCTCGCCCGGCCGCCCGAGGAGGTCACGCGGGCGAAGACGTACCTCCTCCAGTCGCAGTTCGCCCCATGTCCACCCGGCCAGCCCGGCGGGCGGGATGGGGCTGCGGTGAAGTCCTGCGGCGGCGGCGTCGATGACGCCCGCGCTCAGCCGCCCGGCCGGGTCGGTGAAGAACACGCAGAACACCGCCGCCTCGGCGAGGCGGCTGATCCAGGTCTTCGTGCCGGTGACCGCCCAGGTCCCGTCCCGGTGCGGGATCGCGGCGGTCCGGGTGCGCTGGACCTGGCTGCCGCCGTGCGGCTCGGTGATCGCGATCCCGGGCAGGTCCCCGGCGAGCAGCCGGGGCAGCCACCGGTCCCGCACCGGCGGGCAGGCGTGGGCGGCGATGAGCCGTCCGTGGCCGAGCCCGGTCGAGTCTCGCAGGTCAATATCGTGGTATCCGGCGATGAACTGCAAGACCGCCTGGATAGCGGGCGGGCGGCCGCACCCGCCGTCGCGGGCGGGCACGGCCAGGCCGAGATGGCCACCGGAGCCGAGATCATGCCGGATCCGCAGCAGCCGGTCGCTACGGATGATGGCGGGGACGCCCGCGTCGATCGGGTGCTCGGCGAGCAGCCCGCGCAAGGTGTCCTCGAACCGGTGCAGCCGCCGCAGGTCAAGGTCGGTGATCTCGGCAAGGCTGGCGCGCAGCGGCGCCAGCCACCGGGCCGCGCGCCCGGCCGTACCGGTCATAACGCCGTGGCCTCTGCGTCACGGCGGTGGCGCACGCAGGCGGGTACGCCGTAGGCCACTACCCCGGCGGGGATGTCGCGGGTTACCACCGACCC
>WNFD01008369.1_pt1 | contig 10161 bp, 10 predicted proteins | sample 5400491 | NCBI WGS metagenome assembly WNFD01 (sample SAMN13153343, study PRJNA577476) | soil metagenome | isolation source: 120 cm saprolite under Douglas fir tree site 2 hole 2 replicate 2 | place: USA:California | collected 2015-04-18
TTCCGGTGTCGAAGAGGATCCGGTGGGTCCGGTCACCCTTGCGGACCGTGATCAGCATCGAGAACCCGTGCTCGGCGACCAGGGCATCCGGCACCGTGCCGCCCGCCATCACGCCGCAGTCACGGCAGGCCGCGAGGACGAAGTCGGCCCGGCGGGCCGGGCCCTGGTCAGGCATAAAGACGTCAGTGACGTTGTCCATCAGCGAGACGATCTCAACCGAGTCGACCGGGTCCAGCATGATCGGATCCGCGATCTCCACGTCATGCAGCACTGCGGACGGCGACGCTGGCGGACTCAGGTCGACGCACATGGCATGCCTCCGGCAAGGTCGGTGACATCACTCTAGGCAAGGTGCGCCAGAATCACCGGCATGGCCAGTCGAGAACTGGCTTATATGAGCGCGGGCAGCTATCTGGCGGGGTCGAATCTGAAGCGTGCCGATTCGGCGATCCGGTGCCACGCAAGGCCCGCGCTCGAATCACGGTCAGTGACCGGGGCTGGTCCAGACCAGGGTGCGAGTAGCCGCCGTTACGCGTGGCTCTAGCGTACGGTCTGGCTACTTGCTGGCCCCGTTTGCGTGGTGGTACTCGTCGTGGCGGCGGAACCAGTTGAGCGGGTCGCCGGGGCCGCGCGCCTCGTTTCGCCCTCGCGGCGCCCGGTCGAGCCACTGGTACATGCCCCAGAGGCCGTCCAGTCCGCGCGCATACGCCGAGTACGTGTGGTAGACGACTCCGTCCTCGAGCGCGAACGCGCTCATGCCCGGGCGCTCGCGCGTGTAGGTCGCCCAGTCGGTGCCCGTCGTTGCGGCCCACGCGTCGAACGGCCCGCGCACGTCCTCCGGTGGCGACCACACGGGCGACTCGCCGAAGTTGTACTCGAAGGCGCCCGCACGTTCCTGCTCCTGGGTAAGGGCGACGTCGAGGTCGTAGTTGAAGTCGCTTTCGAACGAGGAGGCCCAGGGGAAGCTCCAGCCCATCCGCTGCTTGTAGCCCTGCAGTTTTTCGAGCGGAGCGCGCGAGACTGCCCAGAGCATCAAGTCGTGGTTGGCCAGGTGAATCGCGAAGCCGTTGAAGCCGTCGGCGATGGCCGAGCAGGCGGGACAGCCCGCGCTGTAGTCGGGCCCGAACATGAAGTGGTAGACGAGAAGCTGCGAGCGCCCCCGGAACAGGTCGGGGAGCGACGCCGGCCCCTCGTCGGTGTCGAACCGGTACTGCTTGTCGATCGGGATCCAGGGCAGTTCCTGGCGCTGCCGCGCCAGGTCGTCGCCGCGGCGCGTCAGCTCCTTCTCGGCCTGAAGCAGCTCCAGCCGGGCGGCGAGCCATTCGTCACGTGTTCCGGTCTTGTGACTGGTCATTGTTTTCTTCCTTTTCTTGTCTTTTCTTGTTGTTTCAACAGCGTGGCCTGGCCCGCGTCACTGTGACGGCTCACATCGGCGGGCTGAGCCCGGGAACCAGGGAGGGCGTGATGACGATCAGCACTCCAAGCCCGGCGATGGCTAGCGCGAGCGGCAGGTCGATGGCGGTCTTGGCGGGCAGGAGCTTCTGGGCGAGGACGAGCACGGCGATCACCGCCATCCAGGTGATGCTCATGACGCTCAGCGCCACCAGCATCGCCATCAGCCCCAGGCTCGACCCGGCGCAGCACAGCCCGAACTTGAATCCAGATCCGGTGGCCTCGCGGCAGCGCCGGCGGAAGTGCCGCTTGAGCGGCGTGACCTCGTAGACGGCCGCGGCGATCACCACCGCGCCTGCGGCCAGCGTCCCGTGCGGCCGATACGCCGCGTACACCGCCACGCCTGCCAGTGCCCACACGGCAAGGTATGAGCCGGCGAACAGCGGCACGGCCCGCACCCCGCCGGCCTGAGCGCGTCTGAGCACGGCCGGGGCGGCGCCCGGCAGCATCATCGCCGCCATCATCGCCACCCACACGGCCATGAAGGACGCGAACGAGCCGAGCTGGGTCGCGGTCCCCATGTCCATCCGGTTCGTCTGCCAGACTGCCATGCCCCAGCACGCGGCGGCCAGCCCGAGCGTCCCCGCCAGCGCGGCTGCCGTCGCGGCTGGCATGGCGCGCGTCACGACCGCAGGCAGCGCAGGGACGTCGGTGTCGTCGCGTGCTGGCAACGCCGCGTTCTGCGGCTCAGCCTTCATCATCGCCTCCGTGATCAGCCGTGGTGTTCTTGGGTTTCGTGGGGTGGGGTTGTGGCGGCCCTGCGAGCAGGCCGACTGGTCCTTAATCACCCCGGTCGAGGTGGTCGGTCAGCGCGTCGAGCGTGCTGTCCCAGTCGCGGGCCAGCGCGGCCAGGAACTGCTGGGCCACCTGCATCGGCGCAGAGCGCAACCGGTAGCGCACCCGGCGCCGCTCCCCCGGTTCGGCCGTCACCAGGCCGGCGGCGGCCAGCAGGGCCAGGTGCTTGGCGATCGCCTGCCGGGTGATCGGCAGATCAACGGCCAGGTCGGTGGCCGTGGCCGGGCCCCCCGAGGCCAGCGCGGCCAGGATGGCGCGCCGGCTCGGGTCGGCCAGGGCAGCGAAGACCTGCTCGGCGATCGCCTCCGCATCATCCGGCATCGAGGTAGGCGGCCAGCTCGCCCAGCTCCTTGGCCCACCCCTCGGTGTTGCCGTCGTACGCCTTGCGGTAGGCGTCCTCGGGCAGCTGGGCGAAACCGGACTCGACCACCGTCAGCCGCGTGCCCGCGCCGGCCGGCTCGAGCGTGAACTCGACGTAGGTCCGGCGCGGATCGTCTTCAGGCAGCCCGTAGATGCCCCAGGTGAACCCGAACACCGCCGGCTCCTCCACCCGTTCCACCCGCATCTCGGCCGTAGGGCCGCCGGTCCACGTCATCCGCGCCGACCCGCCGGGGCGCAGGTCAATCGCCGCCTCGTCGCCGAACCAGGCGGCCAGGCCCTCGGCCGTGGTGAGCGCCGCCCACACTTTGCCCGGCGGGTGAGGGAGCTCCACGGTCCGCTCGATGCGATCAGGAAACCCCATGACGCCCTCCAAGTATTAGCAACCGACTGGTTGCCAGTCTATGGCAACCGTTCGGTTGCGTCAAGAGGACCGAAGCCGTGTCGCGGAGGACGTGCAGAACGGACTGATCTGCGGGAGGTCAGCTCGACCTCAACGTCCGTCCTCCAGGCGGCCCGAGCCAGCGGTCGGGAGCGTTCCGCGCGGGTTCAACACGTTGAAGGTCCGATTCTGGTGCTGTGACCTGGCCGTTCTTACGTTGAGGTGGTCAGTCGCCGCCGGGGCCTGCCTGCGGGCCTCGGCCCGCACCCCCAGGAGGTATCCCATGACCACCTCGATCAGCTCATCTGCTGCCCCGGCCGTGATCGAGCCGTCGTTATCCGAGGTGGAGAAACTGGCGTTAGCCGGGGTTCCTGGCGGGTTATTCCGGCCAGACCCGGGAGGCATACGCCTTGGACCTGCGCCAGGTCACCGCCTGGTGCCGCCGGCGGCAGCTGCGCCTTTTCGCCGTCCGCCGCGCCGACATCGAGTTGTTCGCTCGCGACCTCGCGCATCTTGGCTGCTCGGCCAACCTCAGTGTGTGCGCAGTCACTCTGGTGCGGCGACGGCGCGGTCGCGGCCTGGCTGGGCGACTGCGAGATCACCCAGCTCAATCCTGGGCCACCGCAAACCAGTCGGTTGCGGTCGGGCACGAGACGGCATTCGCCGGCCGGACATGATCCGGATTTGACAACTCGCCCGCCGGACTCGGCTATGCGGGGCGCGGCGTGAACCAGGTCGAGCACGTGCCGGAACGGCTGCCGCGGCGGACGGTGACGCTGACCCGGACCCGGTAGTACGCCAGCGCGTCACGGACGCCATAGGGAATGACGGCCCGGCCGTGCACGGTGGCGCGAAGCTTCCGGCTGCGGTTCCCAGTCTTGAAATGCGCGACCGTCGTTACCTCGGCACGGTCAGCGGTGCGCACGACCACATCGGTCGTCGAGTGGTCCGCCGGGTGACTGTGGCTCATGACGGCGTGGCACGCCAGGTGGCGGCTCCTGGTGCCTGCGGCCACGTTGACCGAGAACGAGTTGGTCGCCAGGCCCGCGCCACCCTGCCACAGCTCGAAGCCGGCCTCCACGTCGATCAGGTACCACGACCTACTGATGTAGCCGCGCCTCACCGCGTCGGCCACCAGGGCCTGCAGGTCCAGCTTGCTGACCGAGGCGGTGCGGGTGGTCATCGTGTAGGAGACGGTGTTCCAGCCGTGTCTAGCGCGCGGCCCGCCGAACCATACGTTGTAGCTGCGGCCGCCGATGCTGACGTGCCGGGCGACCTGGTGGCCGTACGGCCGCTTGGGGCCGTGGTGGTTCAGCCAGATCATCAGCTCGGTGCCGTTCGGCGCGCCACTGGTGGTGGGGGTCTGGTTGAACCAGATGTCGTAGGCCACGTTATAAACGTTGCTGCCGCCGGGCTGGGAGGTGTTCCAGCTCGTGGTCACCGTGCCAGCGTGGATGTCCGATACCTGAACCGGCAAGCCGCTGCCGGGCGTGCATGCGCCCCAGTGGCAGCCCTTGTAGATGGCCGGATAGCCGCCGGGCGCGCCGTCTCTGGCCTTCGCGATCGAGGATTTCGCCACCGTGAAATCGGCGCTGCCGTCGGTGGTGATGCACTCGAGGGCGCCCGATCCCCACTCGTTGTTCCCGATCGTGTAAGCGCCGCCGCCGACCGGAGCGGTCTGCAAGTTGCACAGCGTCGCTGTGGTGATGGCTGCCTTGGAACTGGCTGCCAGGCTGACGGCCAGGAGGCCGCCCGCGAGCAACAGCACGGCAGGCAGTGCGAGGGCGCGATTGACCGAGGTCATGCTCGCCTTCCGGGATAACGGGGCCGACCCTGCCTGCGCAGGAGGGTGAGCTGGTCCCTCATGCTCCGGGCAACTCGAGAGCTTAGGGAGAAGCCAGGCTGAATTCGTCGTACCTGCGATTGAGCTTTGCGTACACCAGTTGGCGAGCTCCTATCTACCCCAATTGGGGTAGACAGGAATAGAAGGCTAGCGCGAACGGATAACGCGCTGCCGCTATGTCGAAAAGTAAAGACGCTGGATACACCGAGCCTCTTGCCCTTCTCCGAGAGGCAAGTCGATTCGTGGCACAGCAAGGCGAAATAGTCGCCAAAGGAATCGGCCTTGATCATTAGGCCGAGCGCGTCGAAGCTTCCGGCGAGGCTAGTGAGGCCACATCCCAGGCCAGACGCGACAGCTCTGCGGTTCAAGGCACCTCCCATATGCTTGCCGCATCAAACGCCGAGCACGTCACACGGCCGCGCCAGCTCATGTTCGACGCTGATTGCCAGGCCGATCTCGCGGCAGGCGTGGCCGTTCAGAACCAGATAATCTGCGTTCAGCGACCCGTCTAACTAACCCGGCGAAGAGCAGCTCCGATTCGGCCGCATAGACGCCTCGGCTTATCGCCGCTCTCTGTGATCAGCGCTGCTCCGAGCTGAAGCGCGGCGACCGGATTTGGGCGCTTGCGGCGACCCGCGAGCAGGCCGGCCGCGCTTCCAGCTGTCTTCGGATCTTGCGCATGTCGGCCAGGAAACGCGGAAGCCACAGCAGCCGGCACACCGGCAGGTAGGTAAGCACCACCAGGTACTCGGCTCGGGCATCCGGCTCGCTGAACTGCTTCCACGGCAACCGCCGCGGAATGTGGGGCATCGTGCGTGCCTAGCCGTGCGTCCCGGCCACCGCCAGCGGCCTGCGCCGTGCCCGGCGCCGCCCTGTCACCAAGATCGCGGGCCCGGGCAGGCCGACCGGGAGCAGGGGCGGGCGGGCGGGCCGGCTGCGTGATGGGCGGCATGGACCCGCTGCTGCTTGCTGACATCGAGCGCGCGGTCCGTCGCAGCTGGGCTGCGCACACGTGCGCGCCGGAAGGTCGGTCCCGGTGGACGCCGGGGAATCCGTCGTTCGGGCAGTGCGGTGTCACCGCGATGGTGCTCCATGACCTGCTGGGCGGGGAACTGCTCCGCGGCGAGGTCCTGGCCGGCGGGCAGCATGAGGACTATCACTGGTGGAACTGGCTGGCCTCGGGCGTGGAGATCGACCCGACCCGGGAGCAGTTCGGCCCGCAGCAGGTGGTCAGCGCCGGGGTTGCTGTCGCGCACCCCGGCGAGCACGTGGCGCAGGCTGCGCGAGGAGTACGAGCTGCTGCGCGGCCGGGTGCTGCGCGACCTCGGGATCAGCGAGACCAACCTTCCCGGCCCGGCCCCGGCGCGCTGCGGGCCGGCTACTCCGGTCAGCTAGGCAGCTGGCCTGTCGCTTCGGCCAGTTCCCGGCAGGCTTGCCGCACGCACGCCCGGTCGACGGCGGCGCGGACGCAGGCTTAGGCGGCGAGATACGCGGCCGGCCGGAAGCCGTCGCTTGCCCGCACAATGTCCGGCTGGCCTGAAGGCCACCGGTCACCCGCTCGCCGGAGCAGGCCCGGAGGCCGCGCCAGCGGGTGGCCTGCGGCCGGTCGCCCGTGCCTGCGCCACAATCATTCGGGCCTAAGGTCAACGCCGCCCAGAGGGAGATCTCGCGCACCAGGGCCCGTCACCGGAGTCAGCATTAGCCAGGTCCGCGTCGCCTGGCCGCCCGCCGATAACACCAACCCCGTCGTCCAGATTTCGTCGGCTTCCGCGTGCACAACAAGCCGCCCGCAACACCTCAAGAATCAAGCTGACGCGCAGTAGCGGCGGCCCGCTGCGTCGCTCGCCATCGCCGATGGCGGCGCACCGCGCCCCAGTAGCCGCCGATCATGATCATCAGGACCAGGAGGCCGAGGCCGTCCTGCATCCCCCGGGTGAGGCCAGGCGGATAGATGACCCTGACCAGGTAATGCGCGATGAAACCGCCCCGGTACCCCGTTTCTCCGGCCCGGCGGCGCAGGTAGTTCTCCAGCGGGGTCAGCGGGCAGGTGAAGCCGACGAATTCCACCATGGCGCCGTACACGGCCACCGGGACATGCACCCACGCGGCCCTAGGCCAGCGCCAGGCGAGGAAGGAGCCGAAGATGACGAAGCCGATGAACAGAAGGTGGACGACGACGACGGTGTCGGCGGCCACGCGGTACCACATCTCATAAAGCTAGACGCAATCGGTGCTTGGCAGGATGCCCGGACCGCTGCCGACATCGTCGACGATTATCCCGTCGCCATGGTGCCGCGCCGTCCGGTGCCCCGCGCCCTCGGGCGATCCCGGACGGTCGCGCAGCCGATGACCATCAGCCCACATAACCGGCCGATCCGCGCGCCGAGACCGGCGTTCTCAGACGACAAACGACTGACACCGAATCGGCGGACTGGAGCTCGTCGCGGTGTGATTCCGCTCTGCGGCGAAGATCTCGAGCAGCCGCGGGGCCGGCAGCGGGCGCGCCGCATCCGCCGGCCGACAGCTAGCCGAAGTGACCCCAGTGCGTGGCGATGATAAGCAGCAGGCCCGCGACCGCGAGCGCGATGCCAGCGACGATCGTCCGGCCGGTGGCGAACCTGAACGCCGGGATTTGCGCCGAGGCGAGCCAGATCCCGGCGAACAAGATGAGCAGGAATCCGACTTCGGCGAGCCGGGCACCGGACTGATGCGTCAAGGCGAGCACGTGCACGGGCAGCATTCTTCTTGCCCGACACAGCCGTGTCGAGGCAAAGCGAAGCCGGAGCTGAACGCCAAGAAGTCAGATGCACAGCACATCCGCAGATCTGTGCGGCGGGCGGCGCCGATCCGGCCGAGGCGACAATACCGACCCCCGCAGGCGAAAGAGCGGGTGACCAGCAACCCCTTGGCCCGGCTGAGCAGCGCGGATGTGACTGACCAGCCACAGAGACATCTCAGGCGATCGATAATGGCGATCCAGTCAGCTTGCCTGCTAGCCGTCGACATCCGGGCTCGGGGCGCATCCCGAACTGGTCGCTATGCGCGTAACCGCGAGCCTACGCGGAGTGGGCGTCCTTGCGGTTAACGAGATACTCGCGGCCGCTGCTATCTCTTGACGATGAAGTATCGCCAGGCGCTGTCGTTGTTGAGGTTCGTGGTGTCCTTGCTGCTGCGGATGTAGTCCGCTCGGATCCGGTAGTGATAACCGAGGTTGGCGTGAGTCAGGCGGACCGCCGCGGAGATCTTGCTGGAGCTGTTCAGGGTGCCGCAGCGCGTGGTCACGCCGTGCCAGGCACCGTGGTAGTGCTCCTGCAATTCGAGCTTGACGCACTGCCCGCTCTTGTTCGGCCGGACGGTGACGTGGACATGCATCAGGGCACGACGGTGGAACAGCCGGTAAGTGATTCCGCCGATGCGCGTGCTGGCGTAGTAGCCGCTCAGCGTCTCCGACACGTTAGCCCGGACGTAGATGACGCGGGTGACGGATGCCGGCCTGTACCGCGAGTCGCCCGAGAACACCGCGCTGAACGTCGTGCTGTGCGCCGCCTTGTAACTCACCGTCAGGTTCCCGCTGGAATCCACCTTGCCGGTCTTCAGCAGCGTCTTCGATTTGCTGCCGGACGGCTGCGCGTAGATCGACACGGTGCGATTCGTGTCGGTGGTGCCGAGGTGTGCCGTGACGTGCACGGTGGGCTCGTAGGTGAACTTCGACGACCCCGTGCTGAGGGTGAGCTTGGTGTTGATCAGCAGCGGGCCATCGATGACATGCAATGAGTAGGTCGTGCTCGTTCCCTGAAGCACAGCGAACAGCGTCGAGCCGTCAGGAGACCAGGCCAGGCCTCGCGGCATGAGATTGCCGCCAGAGTTGACCAGGCTGTAAGTGTTCACCGCGGTGTCGCTGTTGGGATGGTAGACGTACAAGTCCGTGGGAGACGCGCCGTTCACGGTGCCGGCGGCGACGTCGCCGTGGGCGTCGAGTGCCACGGCGTCCGGGTAGGTGGTGCTGGCGTAGGACCCCCGCTGGCTGAGGTCGGCGGTGCTGTAGCGGTAGTGAGCGTACGGCCAGCCGCAGGCCAGGATGAACTGCGAGCCACCGGGAACGACTGCCAGGTCCCGCTGGTTCTCGCAATTACTGAAACTGGACGACTGGGCGCGCACGGTCGCCGGATCAGCCGAGGTGTCGTAGCTGGCCACCGACGACGAGCTCATGCCCGGTTCGGCGGCGACGAGAACGCCCGTGTCATGAGGGTCAGCGGCGAGTTCCGGGGCGGCGTACCAGCCGCCCATGGCGGACTGCGTCTCGAACGCGGGCGCGTTTGCCGTGAGGTTGATGTCGCCGATCACGGCCGTGCCGGGCGTTCCGGTGTTATAGCTCACCCAGACCTTGCCGCTCTGCACGGCGACATCCACGGGGGTATTCGCGTTGCCGATGGGGTAGGACGCCGTCTGCGTGAGCGTCGCGGTGTCGATCGCGGTGACCGCGTGGAAGGATCCGAGCGCCGCATACAGGATCTTGCCGTCCGGTGACAGCGCGATGCCTGCCACGCCGTCCTGGCCGCCGATGGTGGCGACCTGCTTGCCGGACAGGTTCGTGACGACGATGTGGTTCTGGCTGCTGCTGCCCTGACTGATGAACAGGTGGTTGTGCGCGGTGTCCGCGACGATCTGATAGAAGCTGGTTATCTGCAGCGCGGTGGTGGTGTCAGCGTGAGCCGTGCCGGCCGGCAGGAGGCCGGCCACGCCGACGGCCAGGCTCAGAACCGGGACGAGCACTTTAGTCCTGCTATTCCAGTAACGCACTGATTCTCCCCGAATGCGAATAGCTCAGATGGGATCGTAATATCCCGCCAGGCCAGACGGCGCCAAAAGCGGAAATCCTGCGCAGGCTCAGCCGGTTCGGGCCGAACGGCTTGGCTCGTTGTGTCATCGACTTGCGCCCGGCGGGACCGTGATCATGACTGAGGACACGTTCCAGTCTCGTGAATCGGGCAACTCCATCAGGAAATGACTGGAATCTGTACAGAGTGGCCACGGCTACCACCGGCCGACCCGATGCGGCGGTCTGGCCTTGTGCACGGCCTGCGTCCTTGAGGTCTCGGCCGGGTCGTTCGACGAGATGACCGAGGACGAGAACGGAAGCGCTGAAGAACCTCCGCAACCTGGCTGAACGCAGCTCGGGACCTATCCGGCTGGCCTTGCCAGGCGAAGCCGAAGAGCGATGCGGTCGTGTTCACGCGAGGGGCTCGCAAGGTAGCTGAGAACCAGGCGAGGGGTGTGCTGCCACGGCCATGAGTACAGAGACTCACTTCCC
>WNFD01010811.1_pt1 | contig 10160 bp, 6 predicted proteins | sample 5400491 | NCBI WGS metagenome assembly WNFD01 (sample SAMN13153343, study PRJNA577476) | soil metagenome | isolation source: 120 cm saprolite under Douglas fir tree site 2 hole 2 replicate 2 | place: USA:California | collected 2015-04-18
GATCAGCGTCATGCTGTTTCTCGCCGCCCGCGACCCGGCGCGCAATGTCGCAATTCTGGACGCGCTCATTGTGGGTCTCTGTATTCTTGCTATCACGCCGCTGCTGTCGCTCAAGATGCTCGATTTTGGCAGGCTCTATCCACCGTATTTGATCTGGGGACGAGCCCTGGTCAGGCTGGCGTTGGCGGCATTGCTATTGTATGCACGTCCGCGAGAGAGGTTATCCCACCAATAGTGCAGCGATGGATGTCCGCACTACAGAATCTATCCTGCGGATTTCTATTTTTGAATTAGAGTGGACTGGCTTGCAGCGCACAACCAGCCGCTGCTTTGCTTGATCCAGGTGTCGGTAAATCGGCCTCGCCTGGAATATGGTTTTCCGTTGATTGTTCCTTTTTCGCGGTAGACGCCATTCACGACCACGATCCCGTCATAAACTTGGGCGGACATAGATTTTGATGCTGTCCATGAATTCAGTTTTGTTCTTCAGGCTGCCATCAATATCGACAAAGGTAAACTTGTCAGCCAGTAACTGGTCAAGGGCCCTGAAGTCCCTGTGAACTTCGGCCTCGTTCCAAAGTGTCTCCAGGGTCATTACCTTTGCCCCATCCCCGTCCTTTGTCGATTGAGCTGTCTCTTGAGCTTGTATCGTTACTCCAAGGATGCCCAGTAACAGCACAGAGACAAATAGCGCTTTCTTACCTTCCGAAACGCGCCATCCCTGGTAATCGCGACTTTCTAGACTTTTCATTCTGTCCTCGCGTGGCGTACGGGAATTACGACCAATCGGAAACCCTCGGCGCCGCTAGACCGCAGGGTCTTCTCGCGGTGGAGTATACACGGATCAAGAAGTCGGAACCCGCAATTGCTCGCGGGACGGGTCATTCTGGGAGACCACAAGAACTATTTGGAGGCAGGGGTACTCTTAGGATCTGGGGAACCAATCGGCAGCTACTCGCGTCCAATCCGATATGCGCCTCCTAAACGTCGCCGTTAGCTGCCTGCTGCTGGCTGGGGCCTTGCCCGCGCAGAATACGCCCTTGACGAAACCGTCCTTGTGCACCGTATCGGGCCAGGTTGTGCAGGAGCCGGGTGGGATGCCGTTAAGGAAAGTTCTTGTATCCCTGGCCCCGACCGAAGACATTTTTATGGGCGGCAGAAACCAACGCAGCCCATACGCATCCATCACCGATGCCGAAGGCCATTTTCGCGTTGAAAGCGTACAGCCCGGGGAATACCGGGTAGCGTTGGAGCGAAATGGGTTCGTTGCCACGAACCGCAGGTCAAGAGTCTATTCTTCAACGTTGCTTTCGCTTTCCGCCGGACAGGAAACCACCGGATTGCTTTTCCGCATGCAGCCTGCGGGAGTTGTCCAAGGCAAGATCGTAGATGAAGATGGCGACCCAGTGCCGAATGTAAATGTGTTTGCGGTGTCTCCCACAATGTCAGGCGCACCCACGAATGGGACGACTAGCGACTTGGGCGATTACAGGATCGCCGGCCTTGCCAGCGGCGAATATTTTGTGATGGCAGAGACCGGCCGTGGGCCGGTGATGTCATCCCTCGACCCGGACGAAGCAAAGATCTACGCTCCGACGTTTTATCCAGGCACAATGGATCGAAGTCAGGCGACGAAAATCGCAGTTCACCCAGGGGATGAAGCCAGCGCCAATTTCAACCTCGTCTCAACGAGAACCTTTAAGGTGCGGGGCAGCGTTTCCGGTGTCGCCGGTTTGAAACAGCAAAGCGGATCGCAGCCGGGGAATCCGACGCTGATACTGCAATCGTCAGACAACTGGGCGGGACAGCAGTTTCAAGGAGCCATCCTTCCAAACGGAACATTCGAAGTCACCGGTGTTCTGCCGGGATCGTACAGGGCCCGGGTCATCGCCCAGAGCGCCGGTGCCTGGGAGCCTATTCGCATCAGTCAAACAATCCAAGTCCGCGGTGCCGATGTTGATGGACTCCAACTGTCGCCTGAGCCGCCGAGCGAAATTCGCGGCCGCTTGCGCATGGACACGAAAAGTGACCAGGAGCCCGATTGGTCGCAGGTAAACATTCAGATTGACCCCGACGAGCGGAGCGACTCGGACGGTCCGATAGTCGGGAGAGTGGTCAAAGACGGATCATTCAAAGTAGAAAACGTTCCCCCAGGCAGCTACCACGTGGTCGTCACCTCCAATTCCAATGTAGAGGGGTGGCGCGACTACATTGTGAAGGAAGTGATTCTGAACGGGAAGGACGTTGGGGACACGGGTTTTTCGACCGCTGGCGGCGTGGTTTCTCTGGAGGTTGTCACGAGCGCCGGCGGCAGCACGGTTGAAGGCAACGTCACGGATGAAGACGGCAAGCCGGTCCCCGACGTGCCGGTGGTCTGCATCCCCGACGCCAGCCGCCGCAAGCGCCGAGACATTTACCAGCAGGTCCAGACCGATCAGCAAGGTCACTTCGCCTTGCGGGGATTAAATCCGGGGGAATACCAGGTGTTGGCGCTGGACGACACTGACGGGGACATTACCGACCCTGAATTCGTTCGCACCCATGAGGCGCTCGGCCAAAGCGTCAAGCTTGGGACAGGAGAGCGCAAGGGTATTGTGCTGAAGCTAGCGGCTGAGGGTGGCCAGCCTTAACTGGAACCTTCAGTGGTTTACAATGTAGTCTTCGTATCGGCCTGTCTTTAGTCTGGGCGGGCCATTCCTGTTCAAGATGGCCCTATCATTTCCAGCCTTTGCCGTTTTTCTGGCCCATCGCGGGCTATCGCAGTATCTCGATCAGCACTTTTTTGATAAGACTTTCAGAGGAATTTATCAAGCCAATGCCTTCGACATGGCATTGCTCATCCCCTATTTCGTGGTTTTGATTCTCCTGGCTAGCTATGGCATGCACCGCTACACGCTGGTGTATCTGTATTACAAAAAGAAGAAGAATCAGACTCGGGAGCCGGTTGAGAAATTTTCTGAACTGCCGCGGGTCACGGTGCAGCTCCCAATCTTCAATGAGCAGTACGTGGTAGACCGACTGCTGCAGGCGGTTTGCCGGCTGGAGTATCCGAAGGACCGCCTCGACATCCAAGTGCTTGACGATTCGACTGACGAAACCGTGAACGTGGCCCGTGGCCTGGTAGAGCACTATGCCGCACAAGGGCATCCAGTCCGTTATATTCATCGCGCCAATCGTGCGGGATACAAGGCAGGCGCGCTGCACGAGGGATTGAAGACAGCGAAGGGCGAGTTGGTTGTAATCTTTGACGCGGACTTTGTGCCGCCGACGGATTTTCTGCTGCGCACTGTTCATCACTTCACCGATCCCAAGATCGGGATGGTGCAGACCCGCTGGACGCACATCAATCGTAATTATTCCTTCTTAACTGAAGTGGAAGCCATTTTGCTCGACGGGCATTTTGTGCTGGAGCACTCGGGGCGCGCGTGCAGCAATGTGTTTTTCAACTTCAACGGTACTGCCGGTGTGTGGCGCCGGCAAGCCATTGAAGATGCCGGTGGTTGGGAGCACGACACCCTGACCGAAGACACTGATCTTTCTTATCGCGCACAACTCAAGGGCTGGAAGTTTCTCTATCGTCAAGACATTGAATGCCCGGCCGAGCTTCCGGTAGAAATGACTGCGTTCAAGACCCAACAGGCGCGCTGGGCCAAGGGCTTGATCCAGACCGGAAAGAAGATCCTGCCGCGCGTGCTCAAGAGCGATCAGCCGTTTCGCGTGAAGCTCGAAGCGTGGTATCACCTGACTGCGAATTTGAGCTATCCGCTAATGGTGATTCTCTCGGTGCTGCTGCTGCCTGCAATGGTCATCCGTTTCTACCAGGGCTGGTTTCAGATGCTGTACATTGACATACCACTGTTCCTGGCTTCTACATTTTCTATTTCAAGTTTTTATCTAGTTTCGCAGCGAGAGCTTTTCCCAAAAACGTGGCCGCGTGCCATCTTATACCTGCCATTCCTGATGGCGCTTGGGATCGGACTCACGGTGACGAATACGCTCGCCGTGCTTGAGGCGCTAATCGGAAAGCAGACGGCGTTCGCGCGCACACCCAAATACCGGGTGGAATCGAAAACAGACGTTATTCAAGCCGCCAAATACCGCAAGCGCCTCGGCTGGGTGCCCTGGATCGAAATGCTGATCGGCAGCTACTTCGCGATGACGGTTTACTACGCTGTGGAGAATGAAAACTATCTGACCGTGCCGTTCCTGATGTTGTTTGTCCTTGGTTACTGGTACACCGGACTCATGTCCCTGCTGCAGGGGCGGTTCGCAGGACTGTCCCTGAGCCCCGCCGAGAACCACTCGAAGCCCTTCCCTGTTGGAGTTTAAGCCAAACCAGCTCGCGCTCCAGGACCACTTCCTTTCATTTGCGGCCCAGCGGAGTTAGAATGCGTGTCGTTTCGGGTGGGCGATCACTGAACGGAGGCTCCCCATGAACACTCGCACAACCGCACTCTGTTTTCTGTTGGCGACCGCATGCGTTCCCCTCCTCAGTTGCGGAGGCGGGCATAGCGGTGAAACTTACATTCTGGTTTCCGCAAATATCAAAGTGCCCTATTGGCAAAGCGCCGGGGCAGGGTTCGCGCAGGCGGCCCAGCAATTGGGAGTCGCCTACGCATTCACCGGACCCGACACCTACGACCCAAGTGGAGAGCGGGACGCATTCGAGAGCGCCGTGCAGAAGAGGCCTGCGGGCATTCTGATTTCTGTAGCGGATGCAAACCTCCTAAAAGACAACATTGATCGCGCGATCGCGTCGCACATTCCGGTCGTCACGATCGATTCGGACGCGCCCGCCAGCAAGCGACTGTTTTTCATCGGAACCAACAACTACCAGGCGGGAATGGCCGGTGGCAAGCGCCTGGCGCTGGAACTCAAGAATCATGGGAATGTTGCTGTCTTCACCATGCCCTCGCAGCCTAATCTCAATGAGCGTATGCGGGGATACTTAGATGTGCTCGAAGGCTATCCTCAGATCAAAGTCACTCACATTGTGGACATCAAAGGCGATCCGCGAATTGCGTTCGACACCGCAACGCAGTTTCTGGGCAATGACAAGAAAGAACACATAGACGCATTTGTGTGTCTGGAAGCGCTGTCGGGAAACGAAGTTGCCACTGTGCTGGACAACAACGGAATTAAGGGAAGAGTCGTAATGGCAATGGATGCGGATCCTGGGACGCTGGAATGGATTCGAAAGGGAGTGATTACGGCCACCATCTCCCAGAAGCCCTACACCATGGCATTCCTAGGGCTTCAAATGTTGGACAACTTGCATCACGATGAACTCAAGACACTGGATTCTGACTGGACCCGTGACAGTTTTGCTCCAGTTCCGGCGCTCGTGGACACAGGATCGGCTCTGGTGGATAAGAGCAACGTAGACGCGTTTGTTGCGGCCGCAAAATCGCTGACAGGAAAATAGATGGAATGATGAGAAAACTCCTGCTTCTCGCCGCTGTCTGCTCTTCCTTTTGTTCGCTCTCCAGGGCTCTGGATCGTCAGCCCAGTTCTGACTACCGTGCCCGCCGCGAGAAGCTGGCAGCCAAGCTCGATGGTGGGTTCGCACTGGTGTTCGCACCGCCCGAAGCCGAGGGCCCGAACGACATTTATGGCTATCGTCCGGATGACAACTTTTACTACCTGACCGGCTGGCCAGAGCCCGGAGCTGCCCTGTTGGTTGTATCCGCCCGTGAAGCGAAAGAGAATTCTCCGGCGCGGCCGTACACCGAGATTCTGTTTCTACCGAGCCGGAATTTTTCTCAGGAGCGATGGACTGGGCCTAAGCTTGGACCTGACAACCCGAAAGCCGCGCAGTTAACCGGGGTTGATCGCGTCGAGGCTCTCGACAATCTACGCAGTGAACTGGTCAAGCTGCTGCCGCCTCGCGGTGCAAAGATCTACACCGACGTCCCCGCAGCGGGGGAAACCTCCAATTCCACCGAGCCGCTAAGCTGGCTGAAGAATGCAAATGCATTCCCGGTGGGGACCTCGTATGCGGACATCCGGCCCCACCTTGAGTCGTTACGCATGGTAAAAGATGCGGGCGAAGTTGAGCTGGTCCGTAAAGCTACCAACGCCTCGATTGCCGCGCAGTTTGCAGCGATTCGGGCGATCAAGCCGGGCGTGACTGAACGCGAGATCTCAGCGCTCCTGCAATATGAATGGGGAAAGCGCGGCTGTGAGCGCCCTGCCTACGCTCCCATCGTCGGCTCGGGATTCAATTCTACCGTGCTGCACTACTCGGACGACTCGGGCACAATTCAATCCGGAGATCTCATCGTGATGGATGCTGCCGGAGAGTACTCGCTCTATGCCTCCGACATTACCCGCACCATGCCCGCCAACGGCAAGTTCACTCCCCGACAACGCGAGATCTACGACATCGTCCTCGGTGCGCAGAAAGCGGCGATGGCTGCGTTCCAATCCGGCAAGTCGCACTTGCAAAGGAACCAGCCGGATTCGATTTACCAGGCCGCCTACGATTACATCAACACTCATGGGAAAGACTCCCAAGGCGAGCCCTTGGGCAAGTACTTCATCCACGGCCTCGGCCACTATGTCGGCTTGAACGTTCACGACGCAGGCGATTATTCGGTGCCGTTAGGTCCTGGCGTGGTCTTCACGATCGAGCCGGGCATTTACATTCCCGAAGAAAAACTGGGAGTCCGGATCGAAGACATGTTTTATGTGGACAAGGACGGAAAGCTTACCAGGCTGACAGAATCTCTCCCGCAAGCTGCGGACGAGATTGAACGCCTAATGTCCCACAAGTAGCCAGTGTCTCGACGGCTGACCGATCTCTAAACTAAAACGGTTTTGGGTGGAGCAGCGTTCGAGCGCTGCATCCGCAATCCAGCTTAATAGCGGCTTTTAGCCGCTGAGGTTAAACCTCCCCACCTTTGGTATCCTAAGTTATCGTGGGGATGATCTGGTGGTTTCTAATCGTAGTTGCAGCTGCTGGGGCCGTGTTATGGGCTGCATTGTCTGCGTACGTTCGAGTGCGGGAGCGTCTAAGCAACGCGGAAAATAGGCCTGCGGAGCCGGAGCACGAATCCGAGACGGGTCATCAGCACTGAGACAACGCTCGATAAAAGCAGTTGACTGCGCCAGGGGCGGAGTCACTGGTGCCAAAAACTTGTCTCGAGCTCCCGCTATTTGCGATTCTGATCTGGGATCAGATTCGGCAAGCTAAGGCCGACTTCCTACTGGTGCTTCTTATGCCCGAATTAAAAGCATGGCTCCGGTACTGGCGATCGCTGGCATGGTGGCAAGGACGGTCCTGTCGACTGCCCTTTGACCCCGTTGGAGAGATTCCTCAACCTATCGTCACCGGGCCGAATCGGATCTTAATTTTCCATTGAGGAGGCCACCGATGACGGCAGGCAAGAAGTTGTGGCGAAACCGGAAAGAGAGAAAGGAATGGGCGCGACGATTGCAATCGGAGGACCCCGGCCTGGAGGTAGTTCATCCGCACGCCGCGGGGATTGATGTGGGAAACGCTGCGCATTACGTCGCGGTGCGGCCGGACCGCGACTCAGAACCAGTACGCCGGTTTGAGTGTTTTACGGTGGAGCTGCATCGTCTGGCTGACTGGCTACAGAGTTGTGGAGTAAAGACAGTGGCCATGCAGTCAACCGGCGTGTATTGGATTCCGCTCTACGAGATTCTGGAAGAGCGTGGCCTAGAGGTCTATCTGGTCAATGCGCGGCACACCAAGAACCTGCCGGGACGCAAGAGCGACGTGCAGGAGAGCCAATGGTTGCTGAAATTGCACACCTATGGGCTACTGAACAACTCATTCCAACCGGTGTCCGAGATTCGGGTGCTTCGAACCTACTGGCGGCAACGGGGAGAACACGTGCGGGAAGCGGCGACCTGCATTCAGCGCATGCAAAAAGCCCTGACGCAGATGAACGTGCAATTGGCCAACGTGATCAGCGACATAAGCGGGCTGACCGGACAGGCGATCATTCGGGCGATCGTGGCCGGCGAGCGCAATCCACTGAAGCTAGCTGCGCTCAGTGATCCGCGGGTTCACGCCAGCCGGGAAGAAATCGCCAAAAGCCTGGAGGGCAACTGGCGTCCGGAACTGCTGTTCGTGCTGCAACAGGAAGTTGACATGTACGACATCTATCAGAAACGAATCGCCGAGTGCGACCAGCGATTGCAGAAGCACCTCGCCAGCTTGACACATCCCCTCCCGCTTCAACCCCCGACGCAAAAGCCCAAGACCAAGAAGCCAGCAGCCAAGAATGCCCCACGCTTCGATCTCAGCAGCGAACTGCAGCGTGTCACGGGCGTGGACCTCACCCGCATCGACGGCATAGACGTGATGGTAGCCCAGACGATCCTCAGCGAAGTGGGACTGGATATGAGTCGGTGGAAAACCGAGTCCCACTTCGCCTCCTGGTTGGGGCTATGCCCGGATAACCGAATCAGTGGAGATAAGGTGCTGGGCAGAGGCACGCGCCGTGTGGTCAACCGCGCTGCTACCGCACTGCGACAGTCTGCCAACACCCTGATGCGAAGCCGCAGCTACCTGGGTGCTCAGTACCGCCGTTTGCGTACCAAGCTAGGGGCACCAAAGGCCATCACTGCCATGGCTCACCGGCTCGCTCGACTTGTCTATCGCATGCTGAAATACGGTCAAGCATATGTGGACAAAGGGACTGAGTACTACGAGGAAAGATTCCGCCAACAACAAATCCAATTACTCCGAAAAAGGGCTGCCAAACTTGGACTCCAGATCGCGGAGATTCAGGCTTGAAAGAGTTTTTGGAGAGGGGATGTCAAGTGAAAAACACTTCTCCCTGCCGGAACGCCAGAAATATTTTCCGGCATCCAGCCCCCACCACACTGCTGACACCTTTTTTTAGCAGCAGCTCGATCGTTTAGCCCGGTCGCGGAGCGGCTCCATAAGCTACAGAGCGACGGGGCCTCGATGCTGGCTCCACCCTTTGGTTTCATGTTCGTCATGACGGCGCTGTTCGGTTCTCTGAAACTCGCAAGCTAACCTGGTTGCAGAGTTGCCAACCATGGTCCTATCTGAGACTCGTGGCCTACAGCTTTGTTGGATCATGCGAGGGGGCATAGGGTTGCAGTGGAGACTGGGTGCCGAAGCACACAAATCGCCTAACTTCTGAATAGATACTCTCCCTCGACCCGAGCGTCTCAAGAAGAAACCGCCTAGCCACCACCAAGAATGATCCCCAAGGGATGGAACGGACTCTTGGTCCGAGACGCTCAAGCTGCTTGTAGTTTCAATTGTTTCGCGTCGAAATGTGCTCCTTTCTTCCAAAGGATGAGAGTGATCGTTGCAATCTTTACGCTCCCTCGCGGCTGCTGGCCATCGTTGCCGCACTCTTGAAGACGGCTTTCATATCGTGATTATGATTTTGATTGAGCCCACGAACTTGCTGGGACTTTTTCGAACGTTGCAGCTGTCCGCCCACGTAACGGTGTTGCGCACTGTCGCGCGTATTGATCGCCAGGCCGCTGTACGTCCACAGTTGTCGCTTGCTGCGGAACCGATGCGGGGTCTGCATCAGCGCGATCAGCAGAGCGGCCCGGATTGGGCCGATCGAAGGAATCTGGCGCAGTAATTTGGTCGCGCTCTGTTTGCGACTCTCGGCCAACAAATCCTTCCGCACCGCTTGGCGCAACTCTCGCAGAGCATCGAGCTGTTGGTAGAAAAACTCAGCCCGCCGGCGGACGCCCGCTTCTCCAATCTTGTTCAACCACTCGGTGCGATGACGCGGAGCGTAGACTTGCTGCCCCCCACACAAAATTCCCCAACTGCGATACAAAGCCTTCACTCGATTCATTACCCGGGTGAGATCTTTGCTGATCGTCAGATAACTGCGGGCCAGCTCCTTCAATGTTCGTAGGCCGTTCTCGCCGTGATAGACCGGGCGCAGATATCCCCCACGCAGCAGATCGGCGAGCTTGCGCGCGTCAATCTTGTCGCTCTTATTACCCTCCTTCATAAGCGCGTTTTTCCGTGGATCGCACACGACTAGCTCCGTGACGTGTGGTTTCAGTAGGTCATACAACCAAGCCGCCCAGGTCCCCTCTTCCAAGGTCACATGCAAGTCACCGTGGATTCCCTGGATACACTGCAGGATGGTGCTCGCCTTGGTTTCGATGATCGACTCCAT
>WNFD01022539.1_pt1 | contig 10160 bp, 9 predicted proteins | sample 5400491 | NCBI WGS metagenome assembly WNFD01 (sample SAMN13153343, study PRJNA577476) | soil metagenome | isolation source: 120 cm saprolite under Douglas fir tree site 2 hole 2 replicate 2 | place: USA:California | collected 2015-04-18
TGATGGGGCTGTAGCGCGATGGACCTCGCGGCGATCCAGCGCCGCCTCGAAATCGAGCAGCTCTACACCGCTTACGCCCATTGCCTGGATGACGACCGGCTGGAGGAATGGCCGGAATTCTTCACCGAGGATTGCGCCTACCGGGTGACCTCGGCCGAGAATTACGAGGCCGGGCTGCCGCTGGGGATCATCTACGCCACCTCGAAGAACATGCTGGTCGACCGCGTCATGGCATTGCGCCGGGCCAACATTTACGAGCCGCAGCGCTACCGCCATCTGATCTCCTCTATGCAGATCGCGACAGCCGAGGGACACGCGCTCGGCGCTGTCGCCAATTTCCTCGTCGTGCGCACGATGCAGGACGGCGCGATGACCCTCTTCGCCGCCGGGCGGTACATCGACCGGGTCGTGCGCACCGATACGGGCTGGAAGTTTGCCGGCAAGCAGGTGATCCTCGACAGCCGCCAGATCGACACGCTGCTCGCGCTCCCGCTGTAAGGGCGCCGTGCTCGTTTTCGGAAAATTGGCCGTCACGCTGATCACGGCAGCCGCCGTCATCCTCCTCCCCGCAGCGCCGGCCGGCGCCGGGGCGATCGTCGTCGCCTCGAAGATCGACACCGAAGGCGCGCTGCTCGGCCAGATGATCGCGGCGCTCCTCGCGGCGCGCGGGTTGCCGGTCGAGAAGAAGATCCAGCTCGGGCCGACCAACATCGTGCGCGCGGCACTCCTCGCCGGACAGATCGACCTCTACCCCGAATACACCGGCAACGGCGCGGCGTTTTTCCACCGCGAGGCCGACGCTGTCTGGAAGAATGCCGCGGCCGGCTACGCCGCGGTAAAGGAACTCGACCGGGCCGAAAACCACCTGGTCTGGCTTGTTCCGGCCCCGGCAAACAACACCTGGGTCATCGCGATCCGCAACGATCTGCCGGGGTTCCCGGCGGGTAAATGCCTCGACGATCTGACCGCCTATCTCGACAAGGGCGGCCGTTTTAAGCTCGCCGCCTCGGCCGAATTCGTCGAAAGTCCGGCGGCACTCCCCGCCTTCGAGGAGACCTACGGCTTTCATCTCGGGTCGGGCCAGCTCCTGACCCTGTCGGGCGGCAACACCGCGGCGACCCTGCGCGCCGCCGCCGAAGGCACCTCCGGGGTCAACGCCGCGATGGCCTACGGCACCGATGGCGAACTCGCCGCGCTCGGCCTCACCGCGCTTTGCGACGCCAAGGGCGCGCAGGTGGTCTATGCCCCGGCCCCGGTCGTGCGCGAACAGGTGCTGGAGCAGCATCCCGAAATCGCCGCGATGCTCGCCCCGGTGTTCACCTCGCTGACGCTGACCACGCTGCAGGAGCTGAACGCCCGCATCGCCGTCACCGGCGAGGATTCCGGCGCGGTGGCGGCAGATTATTTGAAATCGCGGCATTTCCTGCCATGACCATTGAGAGCCCTGCCCCGGCGGCGGCCAATCCCTCGTTTCGGCTGCATAATCTCGTGCTGCCGACGCTGTTGGCGGCGGGAGTCGCCGCGGTCCTGACCACCGGATTCGTCACCTCGGCGCCAAACCGCCTCTTGTCGGGGCGCCCGGTTGGGCTGTTCGCGGCCGCGGATCCGCGCCTTGGCGCCGCGATCGGCGCGATCGGGGCACTCCTCCTTCTCACTGCGCTTGCACCGCCAGCCCGCACCCTGCAGCGCGCGGCGGCATTATTGGCCGGGGCGCTCTTTCTCCTCATCCTTGCCGCTTCCGCGCAGGCGGCGGCATCGCTCGCCGCCGGCGCGCCTTCCCTCACCCGGATCTCGCTTGGTGCCGGGTTCTGGATCCTCCTCGGCATGGCGGCTCTGGCACTGGTCGACGCGCTGCAGCGCGCCGGCGCCGACGCGGCCGAGCGGCTCGCGGTGATCGCGGTGTTGGCCGTGGCGATCGCCGCAATGGCGTATGCCGGCCTCTTCGACGCGCTGTCGCTCGCCCGCGAATATAAGACGCGCCATGACCTGTTCGCCGCGGCGCTCCTTCGTCACGTCGTCCTCGTCGCCGCCGCGGTCGGACCGGCCGTGCTGATCGGCTTTCCGCTCGGGGTCGCCGCGGTGCGGCGCCCGCGCGTTCAGGGGCCGCTGTTCGCCGCGCTGAACCTGTTGCAGACGATCCCGTCGATCGCGCTGTTCGGGCTGTTGCTCGTGCCGTTGTCGGCGCTGGCGAGCGCGGTCCCGGCCGTCGCCGCGCTCGGGATCGGCGGCATCGGCCCGGCGCCGGCGATCATCGCGCTCATTCTTTATGCGCTCTTGCCGATCGTGCGCAACAGCGTGGCCGGGATTGCCGGGGTCGACCCGGGGGTGATCGATGCCGCGCGCGGCATGGGGATGACGCGGCCGCAGCGGTTCTGGCGCGTCGAGCTGCCGCTGGCGCTGCCGCTGCTCCTGGCCGGGCTGCGTATCGTCACGGTACAGGCCGTGGGGCTCGCCGTCGTCGCCGCGCTGATCGGCGCCGGCGGTCTCGGCAGCTTTGTCTTCGAGGGGCTCGGGCAATACGCCGCCGATCTGGTGTTGCTCGGCGCCCTGCCGGCGATCCTTATTGCGCTCTCCGCCGATTTCCTGCTGCAGATGCTGTCGGCGCTGGTCTCGCGCTAATGATCGAGATCGCCCAGTGATCGAGATAGATCGGGTCAGCAAATCCTATGGCGACAATCGCGTCGTCGACGAGCTGTCGCTGACGATTCCCGAGGGTTCGTTCTGCGTCCTGCTTGGACCCTCGGGCTGCGGCAAATCGACGACATTGCGCATGATCAACCGATTGGTTGCCTTCGATTCCGGGATGATCCGGGTCGGCGGCGAGGATGTCCGGCAGGTGCCGCCCGAGGCGCTGCGCCGGCGGATCGGCTATGCGATCCAGTCGATCGGCCTCTTTCCGCATTGGCGGGTCGAGGACAACATCGCCACCGTGCCGCGCCTCTTAAACTGGCCGCGAGCGCGGGTGCGCGACCGGGTGACCGAGCTCTTGGAGTTGTTCCGGCTCGACCCGGCTTCCTACCGCGCGAAATACCCGCATCAGCTGTCGGGCGGCGAGCAGCAGCGCGTCGGCGTTGCCCGCGCGCTGGCCGCCGACCCCGAGCTACTCCTGATGGACGAGCCGTTCGCCGCCGTCGATCCGGTCAACCGCGCGGCGCTGCAGGGCGAGATCCTGCGCATCCACCAGGCGACGAAAAAAACCATCGTGTTCGTGACCCACGACATCGAAGAGGCGCTGCTGCTGGCGACCGACATCGCCATCCTCGAGCACGGCCGGGTCGCCCAATGGGGCACCCCGCTCGACCTGCTTGAACATCCGGCGAGCGCGTTTGTCGCCGAGTTCGTCGGCGGCGAGGCGAGCGGCCTCAAGCTGTTGTCGTTGCGCACGGTCGCCGACCGGCTGCGTCCGGGCGAAGCGGCCGAAGGCGAGCCGCTATCGAGCAATGCATCGCTGCGCGACGCGCTCGCCGCGATGGCCGCGCGCCACACCGACCGCCTACCGGTCGTCGACCTCGGCGGCCGGCCGCTCGGAGTGATCACGCTCGCCGATCTGGTGCGGTGATGGGACAGCGAAGGACCTGCAAGAAGCCCCTCTCCCGCACCGCGGGAGAGGGTGCCCGAGGGCAGAGCCTGAGGGCGGGTGAGGGTCTTCGGCTGCATTTACCCTCACCCTCCCATCGCTGCGCGATGGGCCCCTCCCTCTCCCGCGGTGCGGGAGAGGGGCTTGTCGCGCTCGTATGATCGTGATGATGCCGACAATGTCGCCCAGAATTATCGGATGGCTTGCCAGTCCATTGCTGTGGGTTGCGGTGATGTTTGCGGCGCTCCTCATCGGGATGCCGGCGCTGCGGCCGGTCTTTGGCTGGGCGTTTCCGACGGTCAGCCCGCCGGTCTTTGCGCGCGACAGCTTTGTTGACCTGTTTCTGTCGCATGCCGGGCTGGTCGCGCTGGCGAGCCTCGCCGCAACGCTTCTCGGCATTGGGCTGGCGATCTTCGTGACCCGCCCGGCCGGGCGGGATTTCCGTCCGATCGTCAATGCGCTGGCGACGATCGGGCAAACCTTTCCGCCGGCGGCGGTGCTGGCCCTTTCGGTCCCGGCCCTTGGCTTCGGGCCGCGGCCGACGATCGTCGCGCTGTTTCTTTACGGGCTGCTGCCGATCGTCGAGAACGCGATCACCGGTCTCGAAGGCGTCCCCGCCGCGGTACGCGATGCCGCGCAGGGCATGGGCCTATCCGCGTGGCAGCGACTGCGCGATGTCGAATTGCCGCTTGCCGCGCCGGCGATCCTGGCCGGAATCAGAGTGTCGGTGACGATCGCGATCGGCACCGCGACGATCGGCTCGACGGTCGGCGCCTTAACCCTCGGCACGCCGATTTTCGACGGGCTCGCCGCCAATAAGCTACCCTTCGTCATCCAGGGGGCGGCCCTGGTGGCGCTATTCGCGATCCTGACCGACATGCTGTTCGCCCGCCTCGAACGCCGGCTGCGCGTCCCCGATAACCGGGTCGACGGTGTCGTCTGACCCTAGACCACTCGGCGGCGCAGCGTCATAGCGCTTGGCGGTTTCCGACTATTTCCGTTTGCGGTAGCATCTTGCGTCAAGCTCATTAGCAACGAGGGAACGGCGCGCGCCCCGGTCCGCTTTTCCGCGCCCATGGCCGCCAAAGTTCCCAGGTAATTCCATGATTAAAGTTACGACGACAACTTCTCCGCTGTTGCTCGAAACAGACGGAAACATCTTTACGATCGGCCTGGACGGAACAGGCAAGACCTACCTCACGAGCGACGGCTCGGATTACAAAAACGAGCTCGCCTCTTGGTCGTATGACGGGTCAAAGATCGTCTATATGCGCTACCCGCTGAATGACCCCGATGCGCCCAGCCAGGCGGAGCAGGAACGCGCCGGTTTCTTTGATCCGGCCTACGTCTGGACGATGAACGCCGATGGCAGCGATAAACGGCAGCTGACCTCCGGCACCCATTACGGCGGGTTACCGACGTTCTCGCCCGACGGGACATCGATCCTGTTTACCGGCCTTGATACCGGCAGCGCCGAGCTGTGGTCGGTGAATGCCGATGGCACCTCTCTCCATGAAGTCACCCGGACGACGGGGAGCGAAACCTCGATCTTCGGACAAGAAATACAATGGAGCACCAACGCCTCTTACTCTCCGGACGGGACAAAGATCCTGTATGGCTCGACCCAGAGCGGGCCCTGCGAGATCTGGATCATGAACGCCGACGGATCTGATCAAAGGCAGCTGACCTTCCCTGATGATCCCGACGCACCCGATGCGAATATCCCAAGTTGGTCGCCGGACGGCACCAAGATCGTCTTCTGGTCGGGCTTTCAAAGGGCGCGCGGAAACATCTTCACGATGAATGCCGATGGGTCCGATCGTACGCAACTGACGTTCGACGGACTTTCCATCAATAACGACAACCCGACATGGTCGCCTGACGGCAAATCCATCATCTTCGACTCCAGCCGCGCCTCCGGCCAATCCGTGACGTCATGGATCATGAACGCGGATGGGACCGATCAACGGTTGCTGTTCAGCTGGGGACACGACGCCAGCCGTCTACCGGTCAAGGACGGCGTCGAGACGATCATCAACGAAGCCGACGACAAGAAGCTGCAGATCAACAGCGCTGTCGGGGCCAATGAGACGGTGACCTTTACCGACACCACCGGCGTTTTGACGCTCACCGACCCAGCGAATTTCAGTGGCACGATCGTCCTGACGCCGGGGAGCGATAAATTACCGGCCGACAATGACGTGATCCGGCTGACCGGCCTGACCGTAGCCTCAGCAAGTGCTTCAGACACGGCCTTAACAGTCGCGACGGATAGTGGCACCTTCAGCCTTAGCCTGACCAATTCGCAACTCACAACTGGTTTTGCCAATTGGAGCGGCAGTGATGTCTGGGTCAGCAGCATCCCGTGCCTCTGCCGCGGCACGCTGATTTTGACCGATCGAGGCGAGGTAGCGGTCGAAGCGTTGACCGTTGGGTTGGCTTCGGCCGTGACCTCGTCACCCGTGCAAACCACCTGGCGCGGCCGATCGTGGTGCGCCGCGGCGCCCTCGCCGACAGCGTGCCGCGACGCGACCTCTATCTGACGCACGGGCATGCGCTCTATTGCGCGGGGGTGCTGATCCCGGTCGAGCACCTCGTCAATCACCGCTCGATCGCGTGGGACGAGACCGCCCGGGTCATCGAGTACTACCACGTCGAACTCGCCGACCACGCCGTGCTGTTTGCCGAGGGCGCGCCGGCCGAAACCTATCACGACGCAGGCAACCGGGCGGTCTTCCAGAACACGCGAGAAGGCTCCAAGGCCGGCGCCAGGAAACCGGCCTGCGCGCCGGTGCTGACCGGCGGGGAGATCGTCGAGCGGGTCTGGGCCGAACTGTTCGAGCGCGCCGGCGGACGTCTCGAGCTTAATACGACCGATGACGCCGACATCCATCTCGTCATCGACGGCAGAAGGCTCGATCCGACGCTGATCGACGACGGCGTCTACCGCTTTGCCGTGAAGCAGCCGCCGCTGCGCACGCTGCGGCTCTGCTCGCGCAGCGGCGTGCCCTCGCTGCTCGGCCTGGGCCGCAGCGACCACCGGCCGCTCGGCGCGGCGATCAAGCGGATCATCCTCTACCACGCCGGCATCCCGACCTGCTTCGACTACGACGCGCCGCAATTGCGCCAGGGCGGCTGCTACCTGCCGGAGGACGGCTATTGCTGGACCGACGGCAACTGCGAGCTCCCGACGCGGTTCTTCACCCTGCTCAACGGGCCCTTCACGCTCCTCATCCATACCGAACCGCATTACGATATGCGCTATCCGATCCCGGCCCGGCTCGCGCAAGCCGTCTGACGAAGCCTTCTCGTTGCATCTTCGTTGGGTTATGCGGCACCGGATTTCGCGACGCCGACCATCGCCGGGCGCAGCAGCCGGTCGTGCAGCATATAGCCGGGCTGCAGCACCTCGATCACCGTCCCGGCCGGCGCGCCGGGCCGCTCGGCCTCGAAGATTGCCTGGTGAAAATTATGGTCGAAGCGCTCGCCCTTGGGGTCGATGCGCTTCACACCGTGGCGCTCCAACGCGGCCAGCAGCTCGCGTTCGGTCACCGCGACCCCGTCCAAGAGGCTCCTGGTCCGCGCGTCGACCCCTTCGGCCTCGGGCACGGCGTCGAGCGCCCGCCGCAGATTGTCCACCGCGCTCAGCAAATCCTTGGCGAAGCCGGATATCGCGTATTTCTGCGCATCCTCGCGCTCGCGCTGCAAGCGGCGGCGGACATTCTCGGTCTCGGCGAGTGCCCGCAGCAGGCGGTCCTTGGTGTCGGCAAGCTCGGCCTCGACCGCGGCGAGGCGCCTCTTGCGGTCGCACTGTTCGTCCCGATAGAATCCGTGCCGTCGTGCGGCATCTCACCGGGGCCTTGGTGCGCTGGATTTGCCGAGGTCGACGCGTCAATCGTCAAGACCAGTGCGGTCGAGTTCGCAAGGTTTACTTGGCAGTTGCAGGGTGGGTGTGCTGTCGCGCAATTGATTTTTTCACAGCCGAAAACGCCAAAAGGGGACACCTACAATGCAAGATCGATGGCAGAGGTTATTTTACTTTGTGCTTACTCTAATAGGTATTTGCGCCTCAGCGCAAGCTCAATTGGTCGTGGCTAATGACGACACGATCCTGACCGCGAATGTGGACAGATCTGAGTTGACTCAAATAGGCACTGGGCTGAGGCCGGCTGTATCCTATGATGGCCGTATTGCCTACGATGATGGAACGTACGTATGGGTCATGGATGGAGTATCCACGAGGCCACTGTTCCAGGGGCAGCCTGCAATAATGCCATCGTGGTCGCTTTCAGGGCAATTGGCATTCGTGAGTTTCTCTGTAGGCTTCCCTAGCAATGCTGCGATCTGGGTTGCTGCCTCGCCAGATTCGACGCCACGGCAGATTACTAGCAGTGCCGCTTTCTCATATGAGGGGTCGATCTCGCCAGACGGCACTAGGCTGGCTTTTACGCGACAGGCTAATGGGCATCGTGAAATCTATGTGATTAACATTGATGGTACGGGGGAGTACGCGCTTACGAACTCTGACGATCCCAGCGCGCCCGACGCCAACGCTCCAGCATGGTCCCCTGACGGAACGCGCATTGCGTTCTACTGCGGCTTTGCGGCCAATAGCACGAGCACGAGTTTAAATCAGCAAGTCTGCGTTATAAACGTAAACGGAACTAACCGTATGACCTTGACTCGGTGCTACTACCCATGCTTGGCCTCGGATAACCCAGCATGGTCTCCCGACGGATCGGCGATTCTCTATGAGCGGGGTGCAGTGGATTACCCTCAAGGGGAGGGCCTACATACCTGGGTTATGGGGGCAGACGGTACCAATCAGCACGAGATCCTGCCATTCAGCTATGGTGCTGGCCGGCAACCATGGCGGTTGGCGCATTAATCCAGTGCTTCGGACCATTATACCGGCCAAACTGCATACCACATCAAATCTCCGTAGGTGGTGCACCGCTCATTAACCGCGCGACGCCGACAAACCCAGAAGACGCGGCGCGCCCCGCGCGGCGGCTCCCGTGGCCACCGCCAAATGGCGATGCCCCTCGCCTCGCGCTTTGTCGATTTGCCTTGCGTTCGCGGCATCGCCGAGGACGTAGTCTCGGCTTGCGCGTCTCTAAGGGCATGGCAGTGCCGCGCCGGCATCTGCTAACCTGGCTCACGAAGCGCAGGCTCCAACAACGCTGCGACCCGTCGACTTTGGTTTAGAGTGACCGGGCACTAAACCGACAGCAGCGGAGAGAGAACGCGTTTCGACCGGAACCTGCCGATGCACGCGTCGCCAGGCGCAACAAGGAAGGAGCGAAGTTGATATGACACCCGATATTTTTGGCTCTGGCCAAGCGAGCAGCTGCATTACCCTCAATTCCAGCGACGCCGAAACCGAGTTGTCGGGCGGCAGCGCCTTTTCGACCACGAGCAAACAGTAGCGGTAGCAAGACCGTGTCGTCGGGCGGAACTTCGGCTGCGCCTTTCATCGATAACACGACCCTGGCACGCGATCTCATTCTCGAAAGTGATGGGAATATTTTCACGATCAAGCTGGACGGCTCCGACAAGACATATCTCACCAACGACAGTCCTGATTACTCAAATGTCCTCGCCGCATGGTCCTATGACGGTTCCAAAATCGTCTACGTGAACACGGCGCCGAACGAACGGCCGTACATCTGGACCATGAATGCCGACGGTAGCGACAAGCAACAGCTGACGTTTGGAAACGTAACCGGCGGAGCCGCCACTTTTTCGCCTGATGGTAAATCAATCCTGTTCAGTAGTTCGGCAACTGGTAATGGCCAGCCGCTGGTCGGGCTTGAGCTGTGGGTGATGAACGCGGACGGCACGGACCCTCATCCGATCACCCACACGACCGTCAGCGCGGTCTCGGAGGACGGCACCACTCCGATAAAATGGAGCATCTACGGCTCCTACTCCCCCGACGGGACAAAAATCACGTATGCCTCGACCCAGAGCGGGCACTCAGAGATCTGGGTTATGAACGCCGATGGCTCGGATCAAAGGCAGCTGACCTTCCCGGATAACCCGAACTCGCCCGATGCGAACTCGCCGTGCTGGTCACCGGATGGCACCAAGATTGCCTATGCCGGCGGCGCGGTCGGCGTCGGCGAGTTCGCAAATATTTTCACGATCAATCCCGACGGCTCCGGGCGGAGTCAGCTGACCTTCGAACCACCAAGCTCGGCCAGCGACGACCCGGTGTGGTCGCCGGATGGCCAGGAAATCATCTTCGAGTCCGTTCGGGAGGGCCCGCTGGAGACGTGGGTCATGAATGCGGATGGAACCGGTCAGCTGGCACTTTTTGCCTACCACTACTTCTCCAGTCGCCTGCCGATCACCGGCGCCGAGATCGCGATCCCGTGCCTCTGCCGCGGCACGCTGATTTTGACCGATCGAGGCGAGGTAGCGGTCGAAGCGTTGACCGTCGGCGACCGGGTCAAGACGCTGTCAGGCGAGTGCAAGCCGATCGTCTGGGTTGGCTTCGGCCGTGACCTCGTCACCCGTGCAAACCACCTGGCGCGGCCGATCGTGGTGCGCCGCGGCGCCCTCGCCGACAGCGTGCCGC